>Ga0247609_10000220_pt1 | contig 84357 bp, 74 predicted proteins | sample 172DNAGHGlowgp2_FD_193487 | JGI IMG/M metagenome (GOLD analysis project Ga0247609, IMG submission 193487) | Sheep rumen microbial communities from Palmerston North, Manawatu-Wanganui, New Zealand - 1728 DNA GHGlow gp2 | ecosystem: Host-associated > Mammals > Digestive system > Stomach > Rumen ...
GGTGAGCCAGCGGTCGCCCCGGTCGGCGGCGTTGCAGTGGATGGAGATGAGGAGGACGTTGTCTTTGCCCAGCTGGCGGCGGCACCACTCGTTCACGCGGCGGCAGCGCTCTGGCAGGGAGATGTCCGTTTCCTCCGGCACCAGGAGCGAGGCGTCCAGGCCCCGGGCTTGAAGGGCGGAGACGATGCGTCCGGGCGATGATGCGGTTTTCGCGGTATTCCAGGAGACGCAAGTACCGCTGTCATTATCGGCCCTGGCATCGGCACTCCTCATCATCATGTACAAAGGTAGGCAATCTTAACGCGAGAGGTCTCAGCGGCCATTTTGGAAGGTTTTGACTACAAATGCGGCGAATAATCCGCAAATTTTGCGTTTTATTAACCGCAAAATGTTATATATTTGCAGAAAAATGGAGAGCGATGTATATATACGAAACAGACACTTGGCCGCATTTCACTTGGGATCGGCGCCGTATAGATCCCAAACTTGCCGCCGTAAATAAAGCCACCGGTTATCTGGAGGGGATACTGTCCTCCATCGGTTTCGATGTAAAGGAGCGTGCCGCTGTGGAAGCATACACGCAAGACATCGTCGCGTCCTCAGAGATTGAAGGACTGCTGTTGAATCCAGACCAGGTACGGTCCTCTATTGCCCGGAGAATGGGCGTTCAGATTACCGGAGATGTCCCGTACGGCCACTATGTGGAGGGAATCGTACAAATGATGATGGATGCAGTCCAAGGTTACGACAAGCCTCTCACGGATGAACGTCTCTTTGGCTGGCATAATTGCCTGTTTCCGTATGGTAGGAACGGTTACGAGGAAATCAACGTGGGGAAATACCGCGTAGATGAAATGAACGTCATTTCCGGTGCTCTCGGAAGGGAAAAAGTCCATTACCATGCTCCCGCACCGGATAGAGTTCCGGAAGAAATGGACATATTCCTGAAATGGTTCAATGACCCTTCTACACCCAGAGATTACGTCAAATCCGCCATCGCTCACTTCTGGTTCGTCGGTATCCATCCCTTTGACGATGGCAACGGTCGTATCGGCAGGGCCATCGCAGGCATGGCGCTGAGCCAGGCGGACAACTCGACGCTGCGATACTTCAGTATGTCCCGCCAGATCGGGCAAGAGAAGAACAAGTATTACGACATGCTTGAGCGCTGCCAGAAAGGTATTACGGACCTCACCGCCTGGATTGAGTGGTACATGGATTGCATGCTACGGGCCATCAAGGGTGCGGAAGAGATGCTGTCTTCCATTCTGGACAAAGCCGTCTTTTGGCAGAACCACTCTCAAGCTGGTATCAATGAGCGTCAGCGCACCGTTCTCAACATCTTTATGGACGGTGACAAGGGTAAACTTACTGCCAAGCGCTGGGCAAAACTCGCCAAGGTTTCCCCGGATACCGCAGTTCGTGATGTCCAGCACCTAGCAGAGATAGGCATCCTGATTCCGGAGGAGGGTAAAGTTCGCAATATTGCCTACGGAATCAAGATTTCCGACAAAAAGACTTTGATCCCCGGACCGGTAGAGGATGAGTAATTATCCTGAGCCCATACCGTTGTCTTGGGGCATATTTAGCAGGAGGTCATCAGGCCTCCTGTTTTTTGTAAAAGTAATTGAAATATATTACTCTTGCAAATAAAAAATCGGGCGACCTTGCGGCCTCCCGATAGATTTTGCCCCAGACTACGTGGCGGAATTACTTCGAAAGCGAGGATTAAGCTGGCGGGGACTTCGCACTACCCTTTGTCCATCCGTATCACGGTTTACTGTCTTGTGGAGCATAGGACTCCATTTTTTAGGGTAAGGGCAATTTCGGAGAATTTACTAACTACTTGATATACACCCTAATAAGTGTAATTGAGTTTCTCGTGATTTACTTGCATATATGAATTTTTCTGCGTAACTTTCTGCGTAAGTTTTAAGTGTTCGAGAGTCATGGCAGTTAAATTTTATTTGGAGAAACGCCCCAGCATCCGCACCGGAGAGTGCGCTATCCGTGCATCCTTTTCCATCAAGGGTGTGAAGCTGATTACTACTACTGGGATTACGATTAATGATGCAAACTGGGGGGCGGAGCAGGCCCAGGAGGAGAAGAACGACCGGGGAAGGAGGAAGTCTTCCAAGGATTACCAGAACGCCAAGGGACAGACGTGCAAGGATATCAATTCTGTCCTGGACCAGATCAGGGCCCACTTCTCCGAGTGGGAACTCAAGCTGGAGGATAAGCCTTCCACTGACGAAATCAAGAAGGAGCTCAAGCGGGCGATGAAGAAGAAAACGCCGGAAAAGGTGTACCCGGCGAGAATCAAGCGTGTCAGCTTCTTCGACCGTCTGGAGGAATTCAAGAACGAAGAGAGCGCCGCCAACGGCTGGGCCTATGCCACCCTGCAGGTATGGAAGACGTTCACGAACCATATGAAGGAGTTCAACCCGCACGTGAAGTTTGAGAACTTCAACGAGTCCGGCATCAACAAGTGGGTAATCTTCCTTCGGAATCAGGACCTGGAGGAGAAGAGTGTCCAGAAGCACTTCAACAATCTCCGCTGGTTCCTGTACTGGGCGCTGCGTAAGGGATACACCCAGGAGGATACCATCAAGCGCTACCGGCCCAAGTTCAAGGTGCTGGAGAAGCCCATCATCTTCCTGACCAAGGAAGAACTGCTGCACCTGTATCATTTTGAGGTGCCCGGGAACGGCACGGAGGTGACGTTGACCGATATGTACGGGAAGGAGTACACGAAGAAGGTAGAGGATGCCGGCGGCCTTATCAAGACCAGGGACTGCTTCTGTTTCTGCGCCTTCACCAGCTTGCGATACTCGGACATGGCCAACCTGAAGCGCACCGACATCAAGGGCGACACGATGTACATCACCACCGTGAAGACCCACGACCGCCTTCCCATCAATCTGAACAAGTTTGCCAAGGAGATCCTGAAGAAGTATGAACACTGCAACTTCCCGGACAACCTGGCGCTGCCGGTCCTGCCCAACCAGCTGATAAACCGCTACCTCAAGCACCTCTGCGAACTGGCTGGCTTCAATGCTCCCATCACCAAGACTTACTACAAAGGCGGTGAACGTATGGAGGAGACTTCCCCCAAGTGCGACCTGATTGGCACCCACGCAGCCCGCCGCACCTTCATCTGCTTCGCCCTCTCCAGCGGCATTCCGCCCCAGGTGGTGATGAAGTGGACCGGCCACTCCGACTATCAGGCCATGAAGCCCTATATCGAGATTGCCGAGAAGACCAAGGCCGATGCCATGAAGCTCTTCGAGCAGGAGATGGAGAAGTAATCCTGCTCAATAAAAGTTATACAAATTTGGCAGGAAAAGTTTGTTTCTTGCCAAAAATGTACTACTTTTGTGACGTAAACTAGAGGATGATGACGACTACAGATTATATTGTCCAGTATGCTGCGCAACAGCGGGGGCCTTTCAGAAGGAAGGACCTGGCTGCGTGGCTGGAAAGCATAGGCGCGCCGGTTGGTGCTGGGATTCAGACGCGACTGGAACGCCTGGTCTCATCCGGCCGGCTTGTCAAATCTGGGTGGGGAGAATATCAGTTGAGTGAAAATGCAAAACCACGCCTTCAACTGACCCTGAAGCCTGAAACCAAGGAGATGGCCCAGTATCTGAAGAAGCGCTATCCCTTGGCTGATTTCTGCATTTGGGATGCAGCCAGCGTCATCCCTTTCATGCTCCATGTACCCAATATCAAAATGATTATAGTTGATGTGGAGCGCCTTCTGGAGCAATCTTTCCCGGATGCAATCCGAGAGAAGTATCCGAATATGATCGTGCTGCCGAACCCCACCCGGGAGGAATTCATCAAGTTCGGGAGCACCAAAGACACCATTATCCTTCATACGCTCACAACGGAAGCCCCCCTCGACACGTTTGAAGGGTTTCCTGTTCCCACTGCAGAGAAACTACTGGTCGATATTGTAATTAACCCCGAATTTGAGTTCCTGCAGGGAAGCGAACTTACACGCATCTACCAGGAAGCTTTTTCCGATTTCAGCATTTCCCGCAGCCGGCTTCTACGCTATGCCCGTCGCCGCTACTGCGAAGAAAAGATACAGCATATCCTTAACCGTATAAACCCTCAGAACCATGATTGACCCTCAGAGCCGAAGCCTGGAGTGGATTGAACAGGCCAGCGGTCTAATTCCCAATATCGCAGACACCGCACTTGTAGAGAAAGCTATCCGTGCCCTTTCTTTGCTGGAATCCCTTGTACGGTCCGGTTGCCCTTTCGTTTTCAAAGGAGGCACCGCCTTGATGCTGCACCTGGATACCTCCAGGCGACTCTCTATAGACGTGGACATTGTTTGTCCTCCGGGAACGGATATCAGGGAGTTCCTGGGGCAATACGGAAGCGAGTACGGTTTCACCGAAGCAAAAGAGATAGAGCGTAACTCCCGCACCGGTGTCCCTAAATCCCACGCGGAGTACCGCTATGCTGTTACATACCCTTCCGGCAGGCCCGTTGACAAGATCCTGCTGGATGTACTCTATGAGGATATCCACTACAGTGAAGTGGTTCCACTCCCTATTGAGAGCCCGCTTATTAAGCAGATGGGAGCTCCGGCAATAGTCCAGTGTCCCAGCCTTAAAGATATGCTGGGCGACAAACTCACCGCATTTGCTCCCCACACTACCGGTATACCCTTCTACAAGAATGGGGATGAGTGCTTTATGGAGATCATGAAGCAGCTCTACGACGTAAGTTCCATCCTCGACAGAATTGATGACCTGTCAGAAGTCCGGAAAACCTACAGTGAGATTGTACCCATTGAATTGGGCTATCGCAGTATGGATCATCTGTCCGAGTCCGACGTTCTGGCAGACACATACAACTGTGCCATGAATATCTGCCACCGTGGTGCCCTCGATAAAAAAGAATTTGGATACTATGCCGATGGTGCCAGACGGGTCAATAGTTTCATCATACCGGAGAACTATAATGCTGATATTGCTATCCGGGACGCGGCTAAGGTAGCCTATCTGGCCCGCTTGATCCAGACCGGAAGCAACCAGGTCAAGCACTATGCACCAGAAATGAATGAAGAACTTGCAGCTACCCTCATTGAGAACCAGGAGCTCAATAAGTTGAACCGCATAAAGAAAATCAGCCTGGAAGCATTCTTCTACCTTTTAGAGATTGAAAAAATGGCGGAAAAATAAGTTGAAATGAAGCTTTAATTGAATGGCCCAGTGAGATTCACCGGGCCATTATTATGAAGGCTCCTTCTTGATACTGACTCCTATACCCGGTCACGGTGTCCAGGAGGACGAACCTGGCGTAAACCTGGTACTTGTCCAGCTCGTATCCCCAGCGCTCTGCATACCCGGGAATCACGATGGAAACCACCCCGGCGGAGCAGTCTCCCTCCGCCAGGAAATTCCTCAGATACCCAAGGTGCCGGCAGCGGCCCGGGGCGGTGAGCTGGATCTTGGCCAATAGCCGGTATCTGGATGCTTCCGCACATCCGCAGGTCTCCACCCGAGCAGGAATCACCAACGCCCCATTCATCTTGACACCGGCACCCAGCGACACCGCGAACGGCGGGAACTTCTCAAACGGCACCGGCTGCGGCACGTGCTCATCCCGAAGCGTCACGAATCCGTGGTATGCACTCACGAAGAGATTCTGGCCGGTGATATGTGCCAGGTGATCAAAGGGAGGCCGGTGGGGTTCAACCTCCTCTGCCAGCCGGTTCCAGACCAACTGCGTCTGGTGGGGAACCTCCCGCCAGGCGGCCAGCGCCCGGCGATGCGCATCCAGGGCCGAAGTCTGAGCAGCTGTCCCCGGATACCGGCTATGCGAGCGCTTCCGGTAGTAGCACTTCCCGTTCCGGTGATAGAAGGTTACCTCACCCACGGAGCCGTAGGCGTCAGCAATCAGGACTGATGGATAGAAACGAGGCATGAGGCGCTATAAGTTTTGGGCAAAGCAATAGCTCAGAGTTAGCACATTGGGTATTCCTATTGAAAGTTACGCAGAGCGAAGAGAATGCATCAGCACTTCGCCTTCAATCCACTTCTTGATGGCCTTCTTATCCGGCACCTTATTGAGATCCTTGTCCAGATTGCAGAGCTTGTAGATGGGAAGGCGGGCATAACCGGAAGGCCTGGACGGAAAGTCAAGGGTCACTTTGCCTTTCAACTGGTGAACCCAGATGGTAGGAAGAAGGCCGAACTTATCCTGATGCCGGGTGTAGAATAGCACCTTTTCGAAGACCTCGTCCTCGACATTCTTGATGAAATCTATGAGCGTAACCATATCCAAAGTCGTTTAAGTTTCAGTATACAAGTTACATAAAATAAACGAGAATAACAAATTTATTTACAGATAGTTACGCATAGAGAAAAGCAGTCGTTAGAAGCACGGTTACGCTACTCGCAGCGGCGTCAGCCGCTGCCTCCCGTAGTATATATTTATACCCTTTTCTTCCCCTCCGGGCGGGAGATGACGGTCGATGTGGCACTGACGCTGAAGCGGGAGTCCCTGGGCAGGCCTATGGTGCTGGCAGTCTCGCAGACGCGAAGGTTGTGGCGGTGGCCTTGTGTGGCGGCTGTGAGTCTGCCAGTGCCATAGGGCGCGGAACGAAGTGGAGCGTGGCCCCGGAGGCGGTCTGGAAGGTGTGGGCCGCTGGCGGGCTTTGGCGGTGCAAGGGCTGGGAGACCTTAGGCTCCCAGACCCCGACAAAGACCGACAGCTTGTGCGGAAGGCAGACGGCCTACGGGGCCTGAGCCGGGACGGCTCATTCCCGGAACGAAGGTAGGACGTTCCCGGCGAAGCCTGGCACTGTCCCTCCGGCGCAGGGTGTACTTACGGGATGACCTTCGCATCTTGATAGCGGTGAGTACACGCTGCGCCAGCAGCCGGAACGGCTGCCCCCGGGCTGCCCGGAACACTTCCGGCGGGATTCTTCCCGGCGGAGGTGTGGAGGAATAGCGGCCCGGGATGAACACGGCGAAGCCGTACCTTGGAGGAACGGTGCCGGAAGTGGTGTGGCGCACTTGCTGCGACACATGACTGGAGGTACCGGGCCGACCCGCAGCGAAGCTGCATAAGGCGGCAGACTTCCCGCACTGCACTGACGTCGCCTGCGAGTTCCAGACGGTCGAGAAGCACTGACGGTGTTCGTGAGGGCACTTTGCGCCCTGGCATACCTCCTTCCTTTGATACGAGTCTCGAAGCGGAAGTCGCAGGCGGCTTTGCCGACTGCGGGTGGAGCGCTGCCCGAATACCCACTGACGGTTCTACGAAGGAGCGCAAAGTGCGCAGCCCTCCGACGGGCCTGGAGGCCGGAGGTCCCTGAGGAGGGCTGCTTGTCTGCCGCCGCCTCACCCGGGAATTCGAAGGTAGGACCTCCGCACCGCACTGACGGAGCGTCCTTAACATAATCCGAATTGTGTAATCAGACGCCCTGTAGGCCGTTTTTGCGGGCTTCTGACCCCTTGATACTTCCTCCCTTGATGCGGGGCACTGACGGTGCCGGCGGCTGTTACACAATTCCGATGGGATTATGTTATGGAAAGCGGGATACGAGGCACGACGCTCGTGCTGGCACTGCGGCTCCCGGGTGATTATCTCCCTTGGGGGCCGGGGGGATAAAAGGGTGCAAGTCTGTGACGGACTTGCTCCGTCACAGTCTTGCACACCGCTTTCACTTTATAAGTGCGGGAGCCTTGCGGCGAGGGCCAATGGAGCGGAGGGCGTCCGCAAGTCTGTGGCCGGCTTGCCCGGTCACAGTCTTGTAGCGAAGGGTGGCAATGGAGGTTGCTGGTCTGGCTGTTTGTGGCGGAGCGCTGCGGAGACACAAACTGACAGACGAGCAAGTACCGCTTACCTTATCGACCTCGGCATCGACTCTACCGCTGGAACTGGGTACCATCGGCCCGAACTCTCGACATCGGCCTATACCATTGACAGGATTAGCTATTGGCCATAAATGTTTCAAGTGTTTCATCTCCGAGACGAGTGAAACACCTGAAACACGTGAGACAGTATGCGTTCTACATCGTCCCGAGTCCCATCAGCATATCCCTCAACGCCTCTGCCTCATCGGCCACATAGGGTTTCTTGGACAGGACCATGCGGGCAATCTTGACGCAGTCATCGGCCTTGGTTATCTGCTGGAAGAAGGGCTTGCCGTACTCCGGCCAGACCAACTCGGCCTTATCGCCCTCATCGACCAGATCGACATAGACGACAACCACCCAGCCGTGGTCGGTATCGTACTTCTTACAGCCGGTGACCTTCGTTTTCATTTCGCTGTCCTTGACGGTGACGGTGCCCTTCTCGAAGTCCATATCGCACTTGGTGATTTCGACTGAAGGGATTCGCATCTGCTGGGACAGGATGGCGTGGTCTTCGTAGGAGACGTATCGAGGCGTGGCGATGATTTCAATGGCCTCGACATACATTCTGCCGCTGTAGTTCAACGGGTTGGTGCTCTGGGCTGCTGTAATGATGAAATGAGCCAGCGCCAAGATAATGGTAATGATGGTTTTCTTCATGATATTATTTTGTTAATACGTTGAATATGAATCTTGTTCTTCAGTGTTACCCTCGGTTTTAATTCCTCCCGGCATTCCGGGCAGAGGGTGAGCCGGTAACCATCCAGATTGGTGGTGACGCCGGTAGTGGAGCCGCATTTCTCGCAGGTATGCCAGGATGCGGCTACGGCCTCGTCAATGAGTTGTCTGAGATCCTCTGGGGCGTTGTAGTGGTAAATACGGAGGCCGCCAAACTTCTGTTTGATCTGGCTGACCTCTACGGGTGATTCCGGATGGGCAGCGTTGAAGGAATCGATGGCCGCTACGACTTTCTCGATCAGCGGCCACCATCCTTTCCCGCATTCCCAGGGCATGTCTTTGATGGATTTCATCATTTCAGTTTGAAAGAGTTCCTCCAGGGCCAAAGGGCCTCGACAGCCATCATGGTGCGGCCGATGAAGTGACCCTTTGGCGCAAGGTTCCGGTCTCCTGTCTGCTCCTGGTAGACCGGGACTCCGTAGGTGTCCTTGAACTGTTTGTCGTAGTCGCCGGTCTGCTTGCGGCGCAGCAGTTCTGGGAAGAGCTGGATGCGGCCGGGCCAGTAGATGGCGTTCAGGAGGACTAAGTCGGACATGGATTCCGGGTCGAAGTCGAAGAGCCATTCCCGCATCTTGTCGGACTCAAAGAAAATGGCTCCGTCCGTGGCTCCGCGACTGAAAAGCCGGAGCGTCGCCTCGTCCAGCGGGTGCCAGCCGTCTTTGAGCGTGCGGCTGAACTGGTCCAGGGCAGCGTAGGTGGTGATGCGGAGCTTGACGTTCTGGAGTTCCGTCCCATCGAGGAACGTTATTTCAAAGAGGCCTGGCTCGGTTTCGATGACCAGCTCGCTCTCGCGGCCAGAGAAGACTTTTCGGGCTACTTCAAGGCAGCCGGAACCGGCCTCGAAGGGAATTTCGGCGCCGTCGTGGACGGACTTGGTGAAGCGGCTAAAGGGCAGGTCCCACTCAACTGGATTGACGCGGGTGACGCTGGTGAGGAAGAGCAGGTAGGAGTCGGGAAGGAAGCTGTAGCCGGGGCTGACCACAATCCGGGCGCTGCGCATCTTGGCGGCCAGCTCCTGCAGGAGGAGGATGAGGCACTCGCGGCCGGGATCGGCGTCCAGCCAGTCCAGTTCCTCGGAGAGGCGGGCCTGGAGGGCGTCGATGGTGACCGGAGCATAGTGGGTGGTTTTGGTGCTCTCGAGAGAGCGGTTGAGTGTGTAGAGGAGTTTTTTATTCATATTTGAAACTTTGCTTTAATTGGGTTCGTATTATAGGCGGCCTATGGTACCGGGGGCCGCGGGTTTTCAGAGGATATCAGACTTGTCAAAGACTCTTCGGCAACCTCCTCGTCAGGAAAAGTTACAATTTATCAATACGAAGTCGCATTTTAAAAAGCCGCATTTTTTGGCCAAAATCGGCACTTCTCCGGAAAATATTTTTCAAAATCCGCATTGTAGGCCACTCTGCCGCGCTTGCAAAAATGCCAGCGATTTTTTACCTTTGTGAAAACCACTTTTTATGCCCCTGAAACTCTATCTCGACAAGCGCCAGAACAAGCACAGAGAGGCCCCTATCAGGGTTGTCTGGTCTTTCAACGGAGACCGGTATCAGACCACGATGGGATTCAGCATCCCTCCTGAGGCTTGGGACGACCAGGAATGTCGCGTGACGCCTGCCGCATACAATCACAAGAACACGGCGTCCTCCACCATCAACGCATTCATTATTGCAATGGAGAAAGCGGTGAATCGTCTGGAGAACTATGCCCGCACCCAGAACGCCACCCTCACCAAACCTATCGTGAAAAAGGTCGTGGCCGACGTGATTGCTGCCGGTGGCGAATTCCCCTATGAGCAGGAAAAGGTCTGGAGAAAGATGCTGAGCGAGCGCCATTTGACAAAAGAGCGCTACTTTCAGCACTTCCGTGGAGGCAAGTACAAACTCATCGGCTTTGGCAAAGACTCCGAAACGCTGGAGGATGTGGTCATCTATCAGGCCCTGTACGGTGCCAACCAGATTTGGGTACGCCCCTATGACATCTTTTTCAGCAAGGCAAAAGACGAGAATGGGAATGAAGTGGATAGGTTTACAGAAATAAGCAGTATTTTATAATTATGACTACACAGAATTACTTCGATCTTGCAAAAAAGAAGTATGAGGGTGGCAAGGAAGAGGATTGTTTTATTGCCAGAAGCGGGAAGCCGTATCATGCCTATCATACGAGGGAAGATTGGAATGCCTTTTTAGAAGACATGGAGTCCCATTACAATCGGGCATATAACGAATACAAGGAGGGTGGTGGCGGAGAATTACTTGAAAATCGTTATCCGCCTAAAATGGCATCTTATGGCTCCTCCAGTAGAATGATATACGAACTATCAAGAGACATACCCGATTTTCACTTTGAAAAGAAACTTGGAATCTGTGTCCCGGCAAAGAATGAGAGTCAAGAGGCCGAAGCATCTCTTGACGGCTACCTGGCGGATAAGTGTCTATATGTAGAAGCTAAATGCCGCGAGATATATGCTGAAAGCCATCCTGTGTTCAATGTAAAGTATAAAGAGTATTATTCCTTTCTTAATGAGCACACAGGCGGATTGTTTAATTATTCTTTAAAAGAATCAATTGACAAGACTGGAAAAGTCGTTTACTCTGTCTACTTTTCATGGGGCGGTAATCCTATTTCTCATCTTGATCTGAAGCAGTTACTCTGTCATTTGCTTGGAATAGCCAAACAAACTCTTCTTGATGGAGGGAAACAGATCCCGACTCTTCTGTACCTCGTGTATCACCCTTCAAAAGAACTGCTGGACCAAGTTGATAGTAAACGGGCCAGAAAATCCATTGAACGCTGTCTTGAAACAGAAAAAGCCGAAGCACATTTAATAGAGATTAAGGATTTGTACAAATGTGCTGTTCTGTTTATGCATGAAAGAAATGGTATTGGTCAAAATCTCCCAGCGAAAGTAATCGACAAGATTTCTAAGTCATTTGTTTTCAAATTCTGTGACCAGAAGGAGTATCTATCCATTTTGCAATAGCCCACAAAAAAAGCGCCCCTCTTTAAGCTGATTATAACAGGTTGAGAGGGGCGTTATATTGTATGTCAGATAATTCAAGAACGAATTACTCTGGCTGGGATTCAATGCGGGAGCGGATGTCATCCAGGACTTCACCTCGGAAAGTGAAGTATTTAGCCCCCTGGTAAGCACCAGAGGTGTTGCGCTTTTCGACGGGCATGAAGGTGCCGACGAAGGGTGAGAGTTTATAAATGCGGCCTTCGTACTCAATCTGGTCGTCGCTGGCCACCTTGACTTTGTAGCCGGTGGGGATAAAGGTCAGTTCGGCACCGATGGGGATACCGACCATGCTGAACTTAAAGCGAGGACGGTGCGGAATGGCGGGCTTTGCCGGCTGCGCTGGTGCGTTCGGTTTGGGAACTATCGGCTGGTTGTTCTCATACATTGTGATGACAGCATCGTCCAGGATCATAGCCTCGTCCTTGAAGATTTCCAAGGCGAGTTCCGGTTTGATGTTGAAGAATTCACGATTCTGGCGGATACGGAGGTCCGTCAAGCGGTCGATGGCCTTGTGAATCTTCTTCTCAACCACGTCGTACTTCACGGTCTGAAGGGTGGCGTAGATTTCAAACGGCAGTGGGACAGCAGTGTTATCCAGCTCCTTGGAGCGAATATCGACAGGTCGGGAACTTTTGCCAATCTTGACCCAGTCTTCACGGAAGCTGGGGTTGGTGAGTATGTAAACGTAGCCGGGTTCTTTGCTCATGGTGTCGTAGTTTTGGCGTGAACTATATCTGGTCTCCGATGTGGAAGATGATGCGGTAGTAGGTCTGGGAGGAGCCGTCGTAGGCCGGGTAGGTCACGGGGGCGTGGGTTTCAGGGTCGGTTTCGGCCTGGATCTGGATGCTGGTCAGCTTGAAGGTCTTGGTACCGGCGATGGATTCGATGACGATGGTGTCGAGGGGTGCAGCGACAGGTTTAGTGGGGTCGGGGCAGAGGATCTCGATGATGTCATCGGCGGCGTCCAGGGCGAAGTCTTTGCCGGTATCGAAGGCTTTGTAGGCATCGGCCGAAAGTGGCATGTGGATGGTTTTGCCTTCGATGCGAGGCATCTTCGGTGCGGCTTTGTGTGCCGGAGGAAGGTTGTCGGGGGCTATCGGATAGTTGTAGAGACCGAGTTGGCCACGGACTCCGGTGATGGGCTGGTCGAATTCGTAGGCGTCTTTGATGACCCAGTGGTTCTGGCCGGGGGATGCCCAGTCGGACGGGTAGTTCTGGGCGCAGTCCACGATAGTGGCGTAGCCGATGATGGCGGAGCGGGGCATTTCCTTGAATTCGGGAACATTGCCCATAAGGATGCCGTTGATGGTCTTGAAGCCCATATCGGAAAGGTCGTTCTCCAGGAAGTCCACGGCGGCGTTATCCATTGACACGCCGGTATGGATGAGGACGGTTGCCGGAAGGTCGGTGACCTGCCAAGTGCGGTTTTCCACATCCTTCAGGCCTTTGATGATGAGCGAGGCCCAGGGCTGCTTGATGGAGAGGGCCTTCATGTAACCGGAGCCAGCTTTGCCAGACATAGACTTGCCGGCTTTTCTCGCCTGTGGTATGCCGTGGGCGGCGATTAGTTCAGGTTCCTGGTCTTCGGGCGTATCGTCAAACTCTATGGTCTGGCTCCAGGCTTCGGGATTGTCCAGGTACTCGATGAAGGCGTCGAAGAGGTACTCGGTGTTCTCGTTGATGAACTTTACGAGGAGTTCGTGGTCGGAGCCGTGCTGGCGCTTGAACTTGCGGGTCAGGGCAGCGTATTCACGTTGGATCTCGGCCCGGTCGAAACGGTTGCCTTCGTCGGTAATCATGGCCACGAAACTGCCGTCCTCCTTCAGGAAGTTGAAGAAGGTCTGGATGATGCCGTACCAGAATTCGACTTCTTCTGCCTTGGCTTCGGCTTCTTCATTGAGGCGCTTGATCATTGCAAGAATATCGGTTCCGCCGGGGCCTTTCTTGCCGCCTTTCTTCTTCTTGCCGTCCGGTCCTTCCTCGTCCTCATTCTCTTCGGCATTGTCCTTCTGGGGCTCTTCGAGTTCGGGGTCAACGGTGAGGCCGATACTGCCGTCATATTCGACAATAATGGCGTTGGAGGAGTTTTCCTTGGCGGTTTCGTCCCGGTAGATTTCGCAGTAACGACGCCAGAAGTCCAGGATGTCTTCGCTCTTGTAGGCGGGCTTGAATTCGAGCACACCATCCAGAAGGTTGAGCCGGGAGGTATAGCCACCAATCATCAGACGCAGTTTCTTTGCGTCATCGGCACCACCGGGTTCGGCGCTGGCTGCTACATCACTACCGGAAGATCCAGATTGCTGCGATACATTCGGATGCGACTGCATGAACAGCTGGTAGCGCTGGATGGCATCACGAATCCAGAGACGGAAGTCCTGGACCATCTCCATTGTGACGTGGACATTCTGTTCCGGATCTTTCTTACTGTCCGTGTAAAGTTTGAACCACTTGACATAGAGGTCGTGCAGACACAGCTGGCGGAAGGAATCCTCAATGACAGCCAGCTCAGCCTGGGCGTTGAAGTCGCTGACAACGATGTCGCTGTAGTCCAGGAAGGCCTGCTGGATGTTATGAATGTTCTCGTTGTTGAAGGAGAAGTCCACGATGTGGCATTCTTCCTTGTATTTGCACACGCGGTCCACGCGCGAGATGGTCTGGATGGCGTTGATGTCGTGGATCTCTTTGTCCAGGAACAGGGTGTGGAGCTTGGGCTCATCGAATCCTGTCTGGAGTTTGTCCACTACGATGATGATGCCGTTTTTGGCTGCCTTGAAGTTGGCGATGACCTTCTCCTCGGGCACGCTGTCATTCATCGTCTTGCTGGCAGGGTAATCCTGATTGTCGCTATAGACAATGGAGACGGGGGCATCGGCAAAGCGGGCGTAGCGGGCCTGCTTGGTCTTCTCCTTCATCATCTGCCGGATGATTCTGCAATACTCGATGGCGATGGGAATGGAGGTGACGGCCAGCATGGCTTTACCGGTACCGTGAATCTTGGTGTAAACGAGGTTCAGGAGGCGGTTGACGATGAAGGAGGAAATGGCCTTCATACGGTCCCGGTTCTCGTACACGTGGTCTTTCTTGAGGCCGTATTTCTGGGCATCGGTGCCGGCTTCAATGGCCCGGAGGATGCCGTCAGGCAGTTCGAAGTACATCTTGGCCGGTACGGCGATGATGTGTTTCGTGGGGTCAAGGATGTAGCCGTCCCGAATGGCTTCCTTCATGGAATAACTGTCGAAGGGAACCCAGATGGGATCGATGTTGGTGCTCTTCTTGAGCTCACCGAAGCGGGCTAATACTTTCGCGCTGGGCGTTGCAGTGAAACCAACGATGAGGTTCTTTTTGCCCTTGCCGGAGAGGAGTGTGCCTTCGCTCTCATCGAAGGTGTCCTGCAACTGGTCGAAGATGCTCATCATTTCCTCGTGGGAAACGCCGGTATTGCTACGGTGGATCTCATCGATGAGGAAGGCCACACGCATCGTCTTGAGGGTGACGCCAGCCTTTTCGATGGCCGATTTCATATCGTCGAACTTCTGGATATTGACGACAATGATGCGTTTCTTATCCTGCAGGGCCTTGATGAAGGAAGGAGTATCTTTGGCCTCCGTGAACATGGCCTTGTCGATGTTCATGGACATCATCATGGTGTCCAACTGGTCCCGGAGCTGGAGACGGTCCACGACTATGAGAATCTTGTCATAGACCCATTTCCCTTCGTGGCGCAGGTCCTTGAGCTGGAGGGCTGTCCAGCCGATGATGTTGGACTTGCCAAAGCCTGCGGCGTACTGGAGCAGCAGGGAGTAGACGTATTTGTTGTTGCAGTAGGCGTCACGCTTTGCCACAATCTCTTCGGCTTTCTCCGGGGAGACTCCCTGAGCGAGGAGGTCAGAGCGGAGTTTGTTCAGGAAGTAGTTGGGCTCTTTCTCGTGCTCCAGGAACTCCTGGATGCGGTCCATGATCTTGTCGCAGCCGAATTTCTGTTTGGGACGCGGGCTGATGAGGCGGCCACGGTTGCTCTTGCGCTCCTTCTTCTTGCCACGTTTCTCAATCTCGTACTGCAGGAAGTTGTAGTAAAGGATTTCCTTCTCGATCATCTGCTTGCTGTAGAGCGCCCGCATAACTTCTTCGAAGCGTTCTTTTTCGGGGGCATCCGGGTTGCGGACAGGATAGATCTTGAAGGTTTTCTCCATCTCGGCCTTCTTATCGGTCATTGAGATGGAATGGTCGGCGAAACCCTTACGCAGCTCGTCACAGAACATACCGACGTTCCGGAGGACGTAGGTCTCGTTGATGTCGGTGGTGACCAGGTGGATGGAATTCTCGAAGATGCGGAGCATTTCCCGGCGGAGGGCCTGGGATTCGTCGTTCAGGCCTGCCAGTGCAGCATATTCCTGGACTGCCTCCATGTAGTCGGTGAGAATCTTGGCACGGCCGTCTTTGGCTGCGGACTGACCATTAAAGGGGCTCTTGAGTTCGAGGTAGCCAAGGAAGATGCCATTGACGAAGAAGGACACGTCCGGACGGATAGAGAAGATTTTGCGGTCGTCCAGTTTGAAGGTGTAGCTGACTTCCTCTGAGGCGGAGAAGATGTTTTTCTTGAAGTCTTCGTCGCCCCGGAGTTCGGAGCCGGAGACGTAGATGAGCTGGAGGGATTCGCCCTGGAAGGTGATGGATTTGTTGCGGTTGAGGAAGACGGCCACGTTGGTGGCGTCCTTCAAGCGTGCCTTGATCTCCTCCATCAGGAGGTCCAGGGCCAGTTTCTCATCACCGCAGTTTTTCTTGACGACGTTGTTCCACTGCCGGCGCGAGTTGGTCTTCAGGAACTCCAGCAGGTCTGCCGGGATGAAGAGGTCGTTGTTGACAGTGGTGCATTTCACCTCGCGGTATCCCAAGCCGTCTTGGCGGCGGCACAGGAAATCCATCAGGTAGGAGCTTTGTATGTTCTTCTCTATCATACGTTTATAGTTCGTTTGCCGGAGATTACCTCGTTAATCAGGGCCTTTTTCAACTGTTTCAGTGTGCGAATCTGGTCGTTTATATTATCTACAATCTTGTCCAGAGTGGCAAGCCTCTCATCAAGATATGAGCAAATCTCCGCGATTTCTTCTTTAGGCGGGGCTGGAACAAAGTGTGCAAGAAGTTTATCCCTCTGTAGTTCCGTTTGATTCGTAGAGCCTTGTGCCATAAGGGCATTCAACATTTGGAACCGTGTAGAGAAATAGTAGAACAGGTACTTCGAAATCACCGGGTTCTGGGAATTTCTGACAATGGTTACATGGGTGTCTGCGTAGAACTTATCACATTCTTCGTTGAATAATACGACCTTGCCAAGTACGCCACCACCCGTTGACGCAATCAATAAATCGCCTTTTTCGATATGCGCATCTTTCTTGCAGAATGACGAAAACCTAATGTTTGAATAATCGATGTATCCTTTACTCAATGTTGCCTGATTCATCACGTGAAAATCAGTTTCGTCATCCACATAATCCGGGGTGCAGCCTCGACTTACAAAGGTGGTCATATCTTTGACTCTTTCGAGCCCCCAGTGCTCCGGAATTTGTCCAATCCAATCGAAACCACTGTCTTTCATAACAGCAGCGGGATTGAGCCCACGTGTTATTGCGGAACTTATTTCCGACTGCTTCAGTTTAAGGAGAGTCTGAAGCTCTCTATCTCTCAGGCATATACGATCGTTTATCGAAGATAATTGCTTGTCAAGATAGGCTACAACAGCATCCTGTTTAGCTAATGACGGCAGGTTCAGTTCGTATGTCCGCATGAATAACGGGGAAATACGCTTCAATCCACCAACTCCGCACATAGTTGAACACGCCTTTGCTTGGAATGGTGCAGACTGGGCCAGATAGAACATATATCTGGGATTGGTCCTCTTGTTAAAACGAAGGACGAAAATCTCGGAAGATCCAAAACCGATGCCGCCCTTGAGGCCTTTGGCAACAGAGATATTTCCGTTTTCAAAGCAGGGCGTTACTTTTGCGATGAGCAGATCATTGTCGGCGAAATATGTATATTTCCCGCTTCCTTCTGCGACAGAAATCTCCTTTGCATCAATTGCATCTTCCCGAAGGCTTTCCATCGGAACAAATGCAACCATCTCGTCGCTGATGCGGCCAGAATAACGCGGAGAAAGTATGGATATGTCCTTCAGTCGCATCAGAAGTTCAGTCTAATATCTGCCAAAGATTGCTCCAAACCATTCAGGTCGGCTAAAATCTTATCTACACTGTCAATCCTCTCCGGAACATAGAACTCCTTATTGAAATTCAGTTCCACGCCCACGGTATTGTCTTTCTTGACATAAGGGCGGTACACGTATTTCTGCAGGAAGGTGTCGATAATCTTCTCGTTTTCGTCCTCGTTTGGGCTATAATCAATGATCTCGTAGTCGTTGATGTAGGCCGGGACAATGGCGCACAGGATGGACATCTTGCCGGTCTTGCGGTTGGCGGCGAGTTTGAACAGCCATTTGCCGCAGCCCAGGGAGCTGGATTTGCCGCTCTTGTCCTCCTTCATGAAGGTATTCAGGTCGGCATTGAAGGTGTAGGCATTACCGGAGGTATCCTTGATGGTGAGATCGTCCTGCATGGGGTCGTAGAACTTGAGGGCATCGAAGATTACGGCGGCATCCTCGGGCTTCAACTCGGAGAGGGATGTGTAGGCGGAGCTGTTCAGGTAAGCAGCCGCCGGTTCAATCTTGAAGGGCTTATCATCCTTGCATACGGTGCTGAGCACACTTTGGTCGGCCTCATCGACATCGGTGAGGGTGAGCGCCTGCTTGTTATAGTAGAAGTGCCACTTAGGATAGACTTTGCCAATCTCGCAGTCTTCGAACTTGGCGAGGGCGTCCACCACGGCCGCCCTGTGCTCAGGAAGCATCTCACGGCGCTTGTTACCCTTGCTCTTTTTGAGGGGTTTCCAGCCGTTGGATGCGTTGATGAGCATCACCTGGTCCCTTCGCTCCGGAGCCTTGTTCTTGTTCAAGATCCAGAGGTAGGTGTAGATGCCGGTGTTGAAGAATTCATCCGAGGGCATCTGGATGATGGCTTCCACCCAGTCGTTGTCAAAGATGTACTTGCGGATGTTACTCTCGCCGCCGCCGGCATCACCGCTGAATAAGGTGGAGCCGTTGTGTACTTCGACCGCTATGCCGGTATCGGCAAGCTGGAAGAGGATGTGCTGCATGAAGAGGAGCTGGCCGTCAGAGACCGAGGGGTAGAACTGGAATTGTCCGGTCTGGTCGTTCTTGACATCGGATTCGTACCCTTTCCAGCTGACGCCATAGGGTGGATTCGCAATGACTACGTTGAATTCGGTCCCCAGGAACGGCACCTTCGTGAGCGTATTACCGTGCTGAATCTTGGAATGGGAACGGAACTTACTTTCAATGCAGGAGAGGGCGTAGAGAGAGTCGGAGAGGTCGCAGCCGTAGGTGGCCACGTATTTATATCCGTTTTTCTTGAGTCGATCAGCCACACCGAATAGGAGGTTTCCGCCGCCGCAGGTGGGGTCGTACACGTGGACGAACTGAGATTTGGGAACGGAAATCTTAGATGCCACAATCTCGGAAATCAGGCTGATGATGTCGTCCGGGGTGTACTGTTCACCGGCGGTCTCCGCAGAGATGTCGGCCCAGCGACGCTTGATGTGTTCCTCCAGGGTGGTGATGGCGGAGTTGTCGTATCCTGACAAATCAATCTCGGCCCACTTGGTGACGGTGGCCAAGAGAATCTTCTTTGCCCGCAGCTCGGCTACGATGCCGTCCATGTTGAGGAATTTCTGTTCCTCGGTACCACGGTCGATACCAAGCAGCATTTTCAGTTCGGGGTCGAAACCTTTCCGGTAGGTGTAGAAGTCCTGCTCGAAGGTCTTGTCGTTGCTGCAGATGGAGGCAAGGGTTTTGCCCTCTTTGACGATGATTTCATTGTAGCCGCACTTCTCGTCACGGAAAGCCTCGATGAATTCGTCCAGGTCTTTGTCGCGGGAGAGGCCTTCGGACTCCAACTGGGAGATGACGTTACGCATACGGCTCTCCAGCATGACGAGTGCGAAGAAGGGCATCATGAAGTCGGGGAATTTGCTTTGCTTAATTCCCGCAGCAATGAGAAGATCTGCAGCGGCCCAAATTTGGGGCTCGTACTGCATTATATCACGCAGTGGTGTCGGATTGGTTTCCGCCATAGTGTATTTCCTTTCTGGGTTCTTGCTTGTAAACTTACAAATTTAACAAATTTTGGTGGAATTGCGTTAATTTAAGTGTAATAGCGCGCCCGCGTGTATGCAAAACCGCTCCAAAACTGGTCATTTTGGAACGGTCTGGGGAAGTATTTGCAGCCGGTATTAACGGCTTATGTAGCGAAGGATTCCGTCAACGTGGAGGTCAACGATGGCCTGTTTTCCTTCGTCGGATTCCAGGTAAGCGAGGCTTTTTTCGCAATCTTGAAATCCGTTTTCCGAGAGGACTGCCGGGCATAAGGTATGACGCAGCACGTAGAAGTTCTCCTCGAAGTCTGGGTCGCCGTCCGTGTAGTCTTTGCGGAGCCGGTGGCCTTGGAGGTGATCTTCGGCAGCAGCGTAGAGACAGTCGGCAAGGCGGTCTCCTTCGGTCTGACCCCTGGAGGTGTAGCAACACCATCCGTAAGCCTCATACCAGCGGTCTCCTTTGCCAGCAGCGTTGACGTGAATGCTCACAAGGAGGACGTTGCGTTGGCCGTGCAGGACGCATTCTGTATTGGTGCGCATAGCCCGCACACGTACAGGGATGTCGTTCTCTTCGGGGACCAGGAGGCTGGCGTCATATCCCTTTGCCGTGAGGTCCGCCACGATTCTGCGGGCGATTTCCCGCGTCCAGGCGTATTCCCTGAACCTGCCGTCCGGGGAGCGCTTGCCAGGGGTTTCTATTCCGTGGCCGTTATCTATCAGGATTTTCATCGTTGTCTATCTTTTCGATTTTTGTTACTGAAACCAACTGGAGGTCAAGTTCGTCGATGAGCGCAGCCACTTCGGGCATAACCTCCGGGGAAAAATACCTGGCGACTTCCCGGGCCACCGGGTTGGCGTACTCCGTTTCAGGGTGTCTCACGTGTTCCACGGGTGAAACGGATGAAACACTTGAAACGGGAGCGGTCTTCCGGGAACCGTAGGCGCGGACGAGCCAATCGGCGATGTCAATCTGTTCGTCTCGTTCCTCCGGCGTGGCCTCGTTCTCAATCATCTTGGAAATCTTGACACCGAGGTAGGGGCGCTCTCCGAAATACTTGACCCAGTAGTCGTAGGCATCGACATCGGGAATGATCAGCACTTTGTGGCCCTGCAGGATGTTCAGCTTGTCTCCCAGCTGGGTTTTACCGCCGGTGGCGAGCCAGTTGTACTGCGGGCAGTATCCGGCTCCGATGATGGCGCTTTTCTCGGCCTCGACCAGAATGATGAGCCGGTCCGGGCGTTCCTTGATGAGATGCTCTCCAAAGAGAACCTGGCGCATTTCCCATTTCTCCGGGAGGAGGCCCTGCTTCTTCAAGCGCGGATGCAGCCAGTCCACGTCGTGGTCGGTGTGCTTGATGCGCGTGCCCTTAACGGGGTCGTAGGGAACGAGTTTCGCGCCCCGGTAGCGGCCTTCGATGTCAATCTGGTAGTAGATTACCTCGCGGGCCTTCGTCACTCCCAGACGGTAAAGCCGGGCCAGATCCAGAACGGTTTCTTCCGGGAAGAGAGTACGCAGGAAGGTGAGGAAGTCGCAGGGCTTGTCGTAGCGCTGGGTTTTCTCCACCAGGTCGTGCGGGTATTCCCAGATGCGCTCCGTCTGTTCCTCCGGAGGCAGGAGCTGGGTCTTGCTCTTGGGCTTGTAATTCTTGAGCCAATCGGGAGCCTGCCTCCAGGCATCGCCCTGGGGACGAGCCCCAGGGTTCTGCTGGAAGTACTCACTCGGCGTGAGGTGGTAGGCGCACTTGGACTCGCGATTGCAGCGGCCACAAGTGGGGTCGAGGATTTCGCCGGTCTCGTTGTCAACGTAGGGCACCAGCTGGCGCTGATGGCAGTTCGGACACTCGAGAAGGTTGCTTTTGCCGTGGTACTTGGCAAGGGAATAGCGATAATTATTCATGGCTGTCCTCCTTGTCAAAAAGGTCCGGCTGTTCAGGTTCGGCAGGCGTTTCAGGCTGTATCGCCTGTTTCACGTCTGTCTCGGGTGAAACAGTTGAAACAACGTCACCGTCCTCGGTAAGAAGGCCCAATTTCTTTGCCTTCTTGATGCGGCGGTGGACAGTAGGCGCGGACATTCCGGTCTCGGCGGCAATCTGGCGGACGGACATCTTCTTGGCGCAGAGCTGGACGATTTCATTGATTTCCTCCATCTCCGTGTCGAAATTGTCCTCCTTCAGGTGGTCACGCTCGCGCCCGTATTCCACGAACTCGAAGTGCGTGTAGCCGTTAGTCTGGATCAGGCGGAAGACCATCACGTTGTCGGCTCCGTAGAGTTCGGCACCGGTACGGGTCTTGACCTGCTTCATATAGCGGACCTCGCTATCCTTGACGGACTTCCCAATAGCGATGGCAGCGTCGAAAAAGTTGATTAATTTCGAGCTGCCGGCCAGGTCGTACTGGGTGATGGGCATACGCCCGTCCCGTTTCGGCGTGTGGGCCACGATGATCATGGTCAAGTTGTACTTGGCGCGGAGTTTCCGGAGAACCTTCATGAATTCACCGGCGGTCAGACCTTTCTCGGAGTCCCGGCAAATGTAGGTCAAGTTGTCCACAACGAAGAACTTGACACCACGTTTGGCTTCCAGCTCGATGCTGGCGAGGATAGCGTCCTCGATGTCAACATCTCCCAGGCGGTCTGCAGAGAACTCGAAGCGGTTGAGGTTCGGCGGGAAGATGTGGCGGACTCCACTGTCTTCGTCCACGTACCTGTCGCGCAGGTGCATTTCCGAAAGTTCGAAGTCCAGGTAGTCAACCTCCTCGCCGGTGTCGATGGCAATCTCCTCGGCGATACCCACGCAGGCGACCGTTTTCCCGGCTCCGGCGGAAGCGAAGACGCAGGTGATTTCCTGTTCCACAATCGAGCCCCTGTAGTGGGTACGAGGCTTGGGTTTGGTAAGGGAATCCTGCACCCAGTCGTTCATCGGCCGTTTCTCCAGGCATCCAACGATGTCGGGGGAATTGAGCAGTTCCTCGGCTTCCTGATTGATGGCCTCGATGGGGGCGATGGAAGCGGGGAGGTCTTCTTCCGGCGTGGGCTTGGTACGATTCTTATCGTCTGACATATGGGCTCCTCCTGACGTTATAGTGAACCTTCAAATTCTGGGTTGAAGGTTTCCCCATGGACTTGGTCCAACGGTTGGTGGGCACTGCGCTCTGGGCTTTGGAGCAGAAGCGAGGGGTGGGGATGCTTAAACCAGTGCGGTGCATACTACTTTCCTCCCTTCTTTTCGTCAAACAACTGGAGCGCCAGGTCAAGGTCGGTAATGATCTTGCGGCCACGCTGCTTAACAGCAGGTGCAAGAATGCCATCCTTGAGCCGCTGAGCGGTCTTGTGGGAGACGCCCAGAGCACGTTCGATCCCGGTGATGCCGTAAACGAAGCGCTTGCCGGCGGTGGCATCGGGGTCGGTGGAGGTCCTGTCCCTCAGGGTTCCCGAGAGATTGGACTTGAAAAACTCTTCCAGGTGCTGGAAGAACTCACCCTCTGATAATGCGTAGAGGGGCCGCGTTGAATCAATAAGGCTCATGATACTTTTGGCTTTATTGGTTTTGGAGAGTTTCGGGGAGTACCGGGTGGAGTCCGGGTCCCCTCCGCTCTACGCGGGTAGCCTCCACTGCATCCGCGCTTTTTCCGAATGCAAAGGTGGGGATAATGCAAGAAAAAATCCCGCTAAATACCTGATTACAAGGTAATAACGGGATTTGTTACGTTATGATTACGTAATCGATTACGTTATTGAAATAGTGAGAAAATTTGCTGCATCTCCTCGCTGAGTTTGTCCGGGCTCTTGCCGGAATACTCGTGGAAGGTCTTGGCGTAGTTGTCGTAAGGATGCCACTTTTTGAAGACCTTCCACCGGCTCTGGCCGAAGAGGTGATTTGAGAAGAGACCGGCAAAGAAAGCCAGTTCGCTTACTGAGCCATTGAATTCGTAATTCTCGTCCACGATGCCGGCGTCTTGAGCCTTCTTCCATATGGCCATGGCCTTCTCGGTTTTCAAGCTTGGAGGAAGGGTGGTGGATTCGGTCTTGGCTGGATCTGATTTGCCGGGTTTGGTGTCTTTTGGTTTCTGCTCTTGATCGTCGGGGGCCTCTGGGTCTTCAGCCCACTCGGGGATTTCACGGGTCTGGTCCGGAATAATCATTTTGGCCTCTCCCAGACCAGCTTTGAAAAGACGGTAGCTGAATTCCGCGGAGGATTCGCCGGGCAGGGAGACCGTGTATATTGAGTGGCCGAGAGCCTTGGCCGTGTTGACAACCGTAGCCGGATTCAAGCCGCTGACGCTGCAAATCATAATGTCGCAGACTTCCTGTGCAAAACCGACGTTTGCATACGCCTCGAAATAATGGTAGTCCACTGGCAGGCCGTTGGCCAGTAATGCAGCCTCCAAGCTGGACTCAAATAATGTCATTGTCTCCGTAATCTGATGGAGGGGGCTGAATGGTCCCGTCACATCATCCCTGCGTGTTTCTTTTGCACGGTCTGCCAGCATACCATAGAGTGCGCTGTAGTATTCATTGGGTGTTCTTTTTACGCCGTCTGAATTCAAGTCACGCTTGCATTGGGCGATGAGGGCGTTGGCGTCTGCGACCGAGAGACTATCCAAGAATCCGGATACTGAAACCACTGTATTGATTTCTCGCGACGAATCATCTTCGCCACTGGGGAATAAGGCGCAGGCTAATCCCTCCAGGTCGGCGAGAATCTTGGAGATATAGACTGTCAATTGGTGTTGATTGTCGATGCGCTTGCGTATCTCTACCGTAAGTTCATCCGTCAGCTCCCTGTAGTGGGTGTATTTGAAAGGAGCCTTAGGCGTAAGATCTTCTGCAAGATATTTCTTTCGAAGTTCGTCGGAGATGTCTCCCTGAAGGATAAGTGGCGTGTAGCCCAAGAGAAGGAGATTGGCTACACCGCAGTCTTCCATTTTTGTATTCTTGACGTGGTCGATGAAATCCTTTACCCAGGACTTAACGGCAGGCTTTGTCTCTTGTTTTACCTCCGGCTTGGTTTGGGGTGCAGGTTGCGAGGGCTGGCATTTGCTCAGCGGACCATCGCAAGTGAGAATGTCATCCAGCGAGAGCTTACGGGCGTTTTTCACCAGGGTATAGTAAATGCTGGAGCTGTAATGGTCGCTCATCAGCCGCTCACGGGGATAGTTGTTGTGGACAGCTTCAATCAAGGCGCTTATGTCAACTTTCTTCCTGAGGAAGTGAAAGTCGATGGCAACCAGGGCACGACATACGATAGCACGGACGATGGGGTCGAAGGCGTCAATAACGCAGCCGTCTTCGTTGTATAATTCCGCGAGAGGTTTGCGCAGTTTTGTGACCAGATCCACTACCTTGCTTGCATCATCCGGAATGGTGGCGGACTCCAAGAATCCTTCTACGCGCACCATCATTCCTCGAAAAGCGAGCTGGTCGCAGCGGTCTGGCGGAATGTTATACCTGTGAACTTTGTTGGCAATGTCCTCCGGAGTCATCTCAGTGTATTTGTCCGGCGTTACGTCGTCAAAAGCGACACTGCGAGCCTGGCGGAACCAGTCGCAGTTTTCCATATAGCTGCAGTCAACACAGGATTGGACTACTGAATAAGCGGTATCTATTATGCGTTGCATAGAATTGGGGCTATTAGTCTTACAAAGTTACAAAATTCTAATTTTTTTTTACGTGGAAGGGATACGCCTTGCTACGCCGTTATACCCTATTATACTTAAAGCGTAACTTTAAGAAAATAGCCGTAAATAATTGTTTTGCAATTAGAAAAGAAATTTGTATATTTGTACAGCACAATGGGTTTGTGTGGGACTTAAACCAAAACTTAAACTATGATTGCGCTTCCTTCTATTGCTTTCGGGGGTTTTTCTGGGTCGGCAAAGGGTGTTACGGCTCGCCAGGTGGCGGGTCGTAGCATCCTTTCCTTGAAATGCTATCCGACCGGGGTTGCCACTGGAGCACAGCTGGCAAGGAGGGCCTCCTTAAAGAAAATCGCAAAGAGCTGGGTGATGCTGACGAATGAGCAGCGCCAGGAGTGGGACCGGCTGGCAGAGCATGCCACCGGCGCCTCTTCGCTGGGCCAGAAGGCGGAGCTCTCCGGTATGAATTTGTACGTTCGCCTGAACGCGAACCGGGTTATGGCCGGGGAGTCTGTGCTTGCTTCTGCTCCGGCGGGGCAGGTAGCTGTTCCGAATGTTGATTTTACCCAGGTTGTCGTGTCGCCTCAGCTTATTGTTCTGGGCGGGGTGAAGCACGAACCTTCGCCGAATAAGCTGGTTGTGAAGATGTCTGGGAATCAATCTTCGGGCGTTTCCAATGGCTGGAGTAAGACGGTAATCATCACTCCGGGTATGGAGGATGACTGGGGCGAGGCAGATGTCACCAGGCTTTATTTGAAGACCATTGGCGTAGAGCCTGTTCCGGGCCAGAAGGTGTTTGTCGAGGCATACTGGCTGGATACTGCGACGGGCTTTGCCGGGCAGGTAGCCAGGGAGTCGGTAATTGTGACCGGCGAGTCTCCTTACCAGAGGCGCGTGAAGGCTACGATGAATAATCTTGATCCGACGGAAGAAAGCCACGTTTCCGAGTTGGATGTGGATTTCTCTACCGGTGCTCCAGTGGCGCAGTTCAATGCCCAGTGCCTGGGTCATAGCAACGTTGCTTCGTCCGAGGTTTATCTGGACCAGGCGCTGCCGGCGGGGGTTGTCGGTACGGGTATGGCGATTGGTCGCTCCAACGACGATCAGGGGCATATCAATGCCCAGTCCTACCTGGTGTATATGTACAACCGCAACGGCAAGTCCCAGCTGACTTTCGCGCATCGCGGAGGGCCTTACTTCACGCATACCGAGGTGTTCGGTACGGGTATCATTTATTAAGAATAGGAGGCTACAGATATGTTCAACAGCATTTCCAATAACTTCGGTGCGCCTCAGATCCAGTTTAAGGATTACCAGGCTCCAAACTACGTCGTCCTGAACGCGAAGGTTACTTTTGACCCGACGAATGCCGCGTACCAGGCGTGTGACCAGCTGGAGATAACCGTGCCAGATTTGACGATTGACCGTAGCACCATTGGAGGAGTGTTCGTCCGCTTTGTCGAGACACAGTCCTACAGCTGGGGAGACTCGGTTTATGACGGCGGTACGGTTCTCAAGTCCTGGATTAAGGATAAGAATACCATCGTTGTTGAGAAGCAGCCTTGGTTTGACCAGAACGGTCCGCTGATCCTCTATTTCGTGACCATGTACGCCCAGCTGAACCAGGGGGCGAATACCATCAAGGGAACGAAGCAGCGCCTGACGGTTACCACGGAAGGGAGTTACCTCCGCTTCTCCAGTGACTCCTTCGTGGTTGTCTTCGACCACTGGGTGTTCATGCACCTGCAGTTCTCCAGCTGCTCTTATGCACAGCGTGAACAGCCTTGGGAAGCAACCTTCGAGGAACTCCCCGCAGACGTTACGGCGGATGTGCCGGTGCCCGGTGGTGGCAACCAGTTCCATCAGGATTGCTTCGGCATGGGAGAGTGCCATCTCGAGAACAAGATCTTCACAATGGACCGCCGAGTAGCTGGCTTCTGGGACACTGGTCGCGAGCCGTTTGCCTTTGCTTTCCTTGTACGTGATAATAACGAATAATGGTTATGGCCCAGAAGAAGAAAATAGAACTTACTCGCCTGCAGGGCATCATCGCTGTGGCCAGCTTCAGCAGCGGGGTGATTATCGCGGCCGTGTGCCTGTTCTTCATTCCGCCCCTGGGGGAGATTGCTTCTTCGGCCATTTCGATTGTGAGCGAACTGCTGGTCCTCTGCGGCGCGATCCTGGGCGTCAAGGCCTCTTACGATGTCAAGTTCCGGAAGTTCGAAGCCGAGCTCCGGGATGTAATAGAAAACGAAAAGAAACTGAATTCCTAAACCTACTTATGAGATACGTTCTGCCACTGCTTCTGCTCTTGCTCGCTTCTGCCTGCAGTACTGTCCGCCAGCTTCCATCGACGGACAGTACCAAGGTGGAAGTCCGTACGGAGACGGTCATCCAGAAGGATACCGTCCTGGTCGAGCTGCCGGTTGTTGTGGAGCGGGTCGCAGTCCTGGATACGGTGTCACATCTGGAGAACAAATACGCCGCTTCATCGGCCGTGGTTTCCGGAGGAGTGCTCAGGCACACACTGGAGACGAAGCCCGTGAAGTTGCCGGCGGTTGTTGACAAACAAATCGTGTATCGTGATTCCTTAATATATAAGGACCGCATCCAGACTGTCACCGTTGAAGTGGAAAAGAAACTCACCGGCTGGCAGCAGGCAAAACAAAGAGTTGGAGGCTTCTGCTTCTTTGCTCTTCTCTTGGTAGCAATCTATTTCATTATCAAACAATTTCTTAACCTCAAACTTTTTTAGCCATGAAGTACATTCCTTCCATCGCCTTCGAGGAGATGAGCGGCAGCGCCAAGGGCGTTACGGCCGCTAAGATGAAGAACCGGAAGTACATCCGCAACCGCGGATACGGCGGCAGCGTCCGCACTTCCGACCAGGCCAAGGTCAAGGGCATTTTCAAGCGCCTGACCACCATGTGGAAAACGCTCACCAACGAGCAGATCCTTGCGTGGAACAAGCTTGCCCTCAGCCAGCAGGGCCGTTCTGTCCTGGGAACCGGTGCCAAGATCTCCGGCTCCAACCTCTTCACCCGCCTCAATTACTGGATCGTCGCTTGCGGCGGCCAGCCCGAGGTGACCCCTCCCACGCTCCTGGGCGTGGAGAACCCGTCCAGCGCCACCATCGTGTGCCAAGGTGACACCTTCACCTTCAAACTGGATCAGGCGCTGGCCGACAACGGCGGCATCTTCCTGGTCATCGAGGCCACCGAAGGTCAATCCAATGGTGTAAGCCGTGCCCACAGCAAGGCCGTTGCCATCAAGATGGTGGAAGAGCCCACCGCCGCTGCTGTTGACATCCGTGCCGACTACGTGGCCAAGAACGGAACTCCGAACGCAGCTGCGCCGAAGATCTTCTTCCGCTACTACTACGTCAACTCCAGCACCGGCGAAAAGTCCGGCACCATGCTGGCCGAGACCAAGTGGGTCGCGGGTGAGTAATCCATCAGGTGAACAAATCCTGAACAGGCCCCTGGGCCGGTGATGAAATAAAGGTCCTGCCTTCCTCTCGGGGGGCAGGATTGTTTTATGTATTTGCGGACGTATGGCGTGGAAATGTCGTGGGAGGTCCCTGGTTCGATCCACCTTGCGAGCCATGATTTTTGATAAAAAAAACAAAACGGGTTGGGGATTGTGACATTTTGGTCGGTAACGGCCTTTTAGTTTCTGTTATTAGACCAGTTCCCCAACTACACTATTTTCGCTATATTTGCATTAGACTGTATTAACAGATTGTGATAGCAAGAGCAATTATTCAGGATTTTTATAGAATCATTGATTATCAAGAGTAAGATAAGATATAGTTTTATATTGATTTGGAGAACCGAGTGCTTATTCAATATCTGCCAGAAGACACGTTTATGCCTTGGCATGATATCGAGAAGATAATATGCAATTATAGTATCATAGGTTTATGGCTGTCAAATATTTGAATATATCGGAAAACGATTTCCGAGCGCCTAAATGTGTTCAAAAGTATTTACCATTAGAGCGAGCTCTTCAATTGTTGGAAACGAAGAAGTTGTGGTTCTCTAATCCGGCAAAATGGCCCGATCCATTCGAACGTCGTTTCGTTGATGGCATTTATCCTGGTAATAAGAAGTTTACTTGGCATGGTCGAGTATACTGTATGTGTGTCACAAATGTTGCAACAAGTGAAGCATCTTGGAAAGCGTATTCGGATAAAGATATTGCTGTTAAGCTTGAATTTGATAGAAATGAGTTTGCCGATATTCTTGCGAATGCCGTATCACAGCCAGGTGTCATGGATGTGTTTGTAGGTCAGATGGATTATCAGCAAACCAAAGACATAGAGAGGCCGTTAAGTAAAATAACCTTTTCTGATGGTGCAAAACTGGGGATTAGAACAAAATTATTCAAGGCTCGATTGCTTCTCTTAAAAAGAAAGGCCTTCAAATATGAATCGGAGTTCAGAGCGATTATCATTAAAAACAAAAAATCAGCTGCGGAAGGAATAACCATTGACATACCCGACATTCTGCGCCTAATTAAGACTGTTACCATAGGGCCAACTGTTGGCGAAAAGGAATATGCCATGATGAGACAGTATCTAATAACAAAGTACCATTTTTCGCCGTCTCAAATAATGAGGTCTAATCTATATAAAGCTAGTAATAATCCAAAAATTCGGATCTAGATATTCATTAGGTTTGCATTTTGGGGAGATTAGTTTCCGGTTCGACCCTCCAAGGGACCAAGGTACAGGGTAGGGGAAACGCTTAGAGTATAAATACAAAAAATACGCAGAAACTTATGTAATTTTCTGCGTAAGTTTCTGCGTAACTCTGTAACTACACTGATTATCAGTGGGTTTTGTGGAGCATAGGAGAATCGAACTCCTGACCTTTTGAATGCCATTCAAACGCTCTACCAACTGAGCTAATACCCCGATTGTGGATTGCAAAGGTACTACTTTTTTTTGAGTCTGCAAGAATTTTTACGAAAAATTGTTAAATTTGCAGAACGTTTCGACGTCAATGGGGATGTTTTGGTTTTGACAGCGCCGATGTCGGACGGTAAGCACGCCGGGCGTGGGGACCTTGCCCGTAAATCTCAGATCCCGAAACAATAGTTGGCAACAACAATTACGCACTCGCTGCTTAATTAGCCAAGCTAATTAGCTTAATCCGCCTCGCCAAGGCTGCGGGGCCGACGAGTATCCCTCGGACTTTAAGCCCGTTATGTTCCGGCCCAGGGGTATCATTCAAACGGGATGCTCCGGCTTACGCCTCTACCGCCGGCTAAGATTTAGAGGCTAAGGTGAAAGGTCGCCCGCCTTCCGGCAGCCAGATCCCTACAATCAAAGGAAGGATAAGCGTGTAGAAAGCCGCCTGGTGCGACGTTTGGACGGCGGTTCGAGTCCGCCCATCTCCACAAATGAGTGGCCTGGAGATCATATTGCTCATAGTTGCTATCGTAGCAGTTCTCGCCGGAATAGCGGCAGTGATGGTGGTGTCTTCACGGTATCAGGCCAAACTTCTTGAAACAGTAAAGCTCGAACTCAGGCTCGAGAGCGAAAAGGCACTCAAGGAGCGCGAAGCATCGCTGAAGACGGAAGCGGAGGAAACCCTCAAAGCCCTCACCGGAGGCCTGAACAAGGACATCAGGGACATGAAGGAAGCCTTCGACGCGCAGAAGAGATCCAGCGCGGAGCAGTCCTCCTCCCTGAAGACCAAGTTCGACGAAGCCGTGAACAGCCTCAGGGCCCAGACAGACACCATCGGCACGAAGGCCGACAATCTGGCCAGCGCCCTCAAGGGCAAGAACAAGATGCAGGGCATATTCGGCGAAACCGTGCTGGAGAACATCCTGAAAGGGGAGGGCCTGCGTGAGGGCAAGGACTACGACTCCGAATTCTGGCTCCGGGACCGCGCCGGCAACATCATCGTGAACGAGGAAACCGGCCACAGGATGCGCCCGGACTTCGCCCTCCATTTCCCGGACAATACGGACATCCTCATCGACAGCAAAGTGTCGCTGAGCGCCCTTGCCGATTATTTCGAGGCCGATGACGACCAGGCCCGCAAGGATGCCTCACGGAGGAACCTGGAGTCGGTGATGGGCCATGTGAAAGAGCTCACAAGTAAAGAATACCAGAAGTTCGTGAAGGGGCGCAAGACTCTTGACTATGTGATAATGTTCATCCCCAATTACGGAGCGTACCAGCTTGCGAAACAGGAGGATCCGGACGTTTTCGCAAAGGCCTTTTCACAGAACGTACTCATAACCACAGAAGAAACACTCATCCCGTTCCTTCGCCTCATCCGCTCCGCCTGGGTGCAGAAAGAGCAGATGGAGAACATGGAAGGAATAGTGGAAGGGGCGCAGAAAATGATAGACCGGATAGCTCTTTATCTGGACGAAAACGCCAAACTCCAGAAGAACCTGGAAGATGTGCTTGAGCGCTTCAAAAGCAATACGGCAAGGCTCACCACCGGCCGCGAAAGCGTTCTGAAAGCCGCCAGGGAAGTGGTGGACAAAGGCATTTCCCCGTCCAAGAGGGAGCTCCCGCCACTGAACGAATAACGCAATGAAAGCCGCCAGAATCCTGTTCACCGCCGCTGCAATGCTTGCAGCAGTTTCCTGCTATCCCGGAATAGACAATCCCGATATTCCCGAATACAATTATCATGAGAATCCGGGCCCTGATCCCGGTACGGATCCTGGCACAGACCCCGGGAATAAAGAAATGTCCGTTACGGTGAACACCTGGAATGCATCCGAAATAGGCACTTCATCGGCAAAACTTGCCGGTAGCTGGACCGGAGCCACGCACACGGTGCGCGAGGCCGGTTTCATGCTCGGCACATCTGCCGAGCTGCAGGGCCAGGCCTTCCAGGCGCAGATCACTCCCGGACAGTACGGCGAATTCTCAGAAGTGGTGGATCTGGATCCGGACGTTACCTATTATTATTACGCTTATGTCGATCTTCAGGACGGCAATACCATAAAGACCTTCAAGGGCGCGGTAAAGCAGTTCCGGACAGAGTCCATTCCCGATAATCCGCCGCCCACTCCCGGCTCCCAGCCCGGCTGGTTCGAGCTTCCCGTAATGGACATCTCCGTTTCCGGCAACTATATGGTTAACGGTTCCGACAACTCCCAGTACTATGCATGGCATATCTGCCCCGACGTGTATGGCCCCGGCAACAAACTCGCCCGCAACTATACCGTCTGCTACAGCGCAGAGCATCATTGCCCCGTGTGGGTGGCTGCTCCAAGGCACAGCATGTATGTTGGCGGTTCCGGCCGGACTGATGCCTATGGAAGGGATCCCAATGTACCTGCCGATATCCAGTACTCTTCAAAGAGCACGGGCGGCGGCTGCAACAAGGGACATATGCTGGGAAGCGCAGAGCGCACGGTGTCGTCGGCAACGAACCGCCAGGTTTTCTACTACACCAACATCGCCCCGCAGCTCTCCTCCGGATTCAACACCGGCGGCGGCAGGTGGAATGTGCTGGAAGACTTTGTCGATGGGCAGGTTTGCAGGGACACTCTATACGAGGTTATTGGCTGCTATTTCGACAGATATACCGATGCCTACGGGGCAACCCAGAATCCTTCCACCATCTCCTACTGTGGCCGTGACGACGTGTCCATGCCCACGATGTTCTACTACGTCCTTCTGCGAACCAAGAGCGGTAATTCCGGCAAGGCCGTGAAGGATTGCAGCTCATCCGAGCTCAAATGCGTGGCTTTTGTGCGCGCCCACGTGAATACGCGCCAGGACGTAAGCTCCAGGGAACTTATGTCGGTGGCGGATCTTGAAAAGATAACGGGAGTCACTTATTTCCCCAACGTTCCGAACGCTCCGAAAAACACGTTCAACGCTTCGGACTGGGGCTTATAGAAGATTTGAGGTCGACCATCCCGGTCGACCTCGTTTTTACTGTAACCTGTTGAAAAAGAAGAAAACGGCTGCCCAGTTTCTGGGTATTCCCTTGGCATAACCCAAGGTGCGGTAGCTTCCGTCCTGGACCGTGCCGTCGTCCTTTACATAGCCTATCGTGCGATAGCTTCCGTCCTGGATTCTTCCATCTTTGTTCACATATCCGATCGTGTGGTAGCTTCCATCCTGGACCCGGCCGTCGCTGTTGATGTATCCGACGGTGCGGTAGCTTCCGTCCTGGATGCGCCCGTCGCTATTGATATAACCTATTGTGCGGTAGCTGTCGTCCTGGATGCGCCCGTCGCTGTTAATATAGCCCACTGTGCGGTAGGAAGAATTCTGGACGTTCTGGGCGGTGGACGCGAGTGTCGCGGCCAGCGCTATAACGAGTGTGAGAATAATGCGTTTCATGCCTTAACTATGCAGCAAATTCCGTGCTTTATTAAAAAGAAAATTAGTATCTTCGCGTAGAAATAATGAGTATGATTCCAGAATATCTTGTTCCGGGCGATACAATCGCTCTTGTGTCGCCATCCTACTGCACCCCGATGAGCAATGTCACCGGCACGGCCGAAGTCCTTCGCGGCTGGGGATTCAACGTAATCATCGGCCCGAATGTGGGGAAGCGGTACCTCGGAAATTATGCCGGAACCCTGGAAGAAAGGCTTGGGGATTTCCGCTGGGCCCTTGAGAATCCGGAGGTTAAATGCATCCTGTGCAACCGCGGAGGATACGGTGTGATACATTTCGTGGGGCATCTGGGCCCGGATGAGCTGAAGGCCAATCCGAAGTGGCTGGTGGGCTTCAGCGATATAACCACCCTTCACAGTATGTACAGCTGTGCCGGCATCCAGAGCATTCACGGGAGCATGTGCTCGTTCATAGCCAAATCCGGAGGCAAAGATCTCGGAAGCAGGCTTTTGCTGGATGTGCTCACCGGCATAAGGCCGCGTTATGAACTCCCGGCGCATCCACTGAATATCTGCGGAAAAGCTGTGGGCAAGCTCGTGGGCGGCAATATCTGCACCTTTGCGCCGCTTCTTGGCACGCAGGCCGACAGTCTTGCCGCAGATAATCTGGTCCTTTTCATCGAAGAGGTGGGGGAGACCTACCACAATATCGACAGGCTGTTCAATATGCTCCTTCTCCACGGCGTGCTGGACCGCTGCCGGGGAGTGATCCTTGGCCGCTTCACCGAGTGCAAGGCGGATCTGGAGTATGAGAGCGCAGAAGCATTGATCCGTTCCTACATAAGGGATATACCCCTATGCTGCGGTTTCCCCGCAGGTCACGAAGATGACAACCTGCCCCTGATAATGGGAGCGGAGGTTTCACTTGAAGTGACCCCTGACGGCGCTACATTGATTTTTTAACTGTTTTCGTCCGGATATGGAAAACACATCATCACAGAGAATAGAAGAACTTGTATTGAAACAAAGGGCACTTTTCGCTACCGGAATCACCCGCGATGTGGATTGGCGCCGTTTCCAGCTTAAGAGTTTCAACAAAGGCCTCCGGAAGTGGGAAAAGCCCCTCTGCGATGCCCTGTGGCAGGATTTGCACAAGAGCTACGAAGAAGCGTTCATTACAGAACTTGGCCTGGTGTACGGCGAAATAGGGGAGGCAATCCGCAAGGTGGGCCGATGGGCACGCCGCAGAAGCCGTCCCACTCCGCTCACCGTGATGCCATCGTCCAGCTACATAGTACGAGAGCCTCTTGGCTGCACATTGATCGTGAGTCCATGGAACTATCCGGTACAGTTGCTGCTGAACCCGCTTGTGGGTGCGCTGGCTGCGGGTTGTACGGCAATCCTGAAGCCTTCGCCATACGTCCCTAACGTATCAAAGGTGCTGGAAGACTTTATTGCCGACACTTTCGAGGATGACGTAGTGGCTGTGGTTCAGGGCAACCGCCTTGTGAACGGCGAACTGTTCAGGCACCGTTACGACCTGGTTTTCCTCACCGGCAGTCCTTCCCTTGGCCGCATTGCCATGGAAGCCCAGGCGAAGTATCTCACACCTATGGTTCTGGAACTCGGCGGAAAGAGCCCGTGCATAGTGGACAAAGGTGCGGATATTACCCTTGCGGCCCGCCGGATTGCGTGGGGAAAGTGCCTGAACAGCGGCCAGACCTGCATCGCCCCGGATTATCTTTTCGTCCACGAGGATGTGAAAGACGCGTTCGTGGAGGCTTTCAGGAAGGAACTCTCCGGCTTCTATCCCTGCGGAACCGAGAATTCCGACAAGTTCGTGCATATTGTGAAAGAATCGGCCTTCGACCGCCTTGTGGGATATCTTGCCGATGGGAAAGTGATTGTTGGCGGCAGGTTCGACAGGGATAAACTCTGGATAGAGCCCACCATCATTGCCGATGTATCCGAGGATGCGCCCGTTATGCAGGAAGAAATCTTCGGCCCCATCTTCCCGATGATGACGTTCAGGGACCGCGACGAAGTTGTCCGCTTCGTGAATTCCCGTGAGAAACCGCTGGCATTCTACTATTTCGGCAGCTCTTCGGCCGGTTGGGAAATCATCGGCCAGACCACATCCGGAGGCGCCTGCATCAACGACACCATAATGCATATCGCCAACAGCAATATCCCTTTCGGCGGAGTGGGCAATTCCGGCATGGGAAGCTATCACAGCGAGCGCTCGTTCCTGGCTTTCAGCCATGAGAGGGCTGTTGTGAAAACGCCAACCTGGGTGGACCTGAAGTTCCGCTACATGCCGTACAAACTGTTCCCCATAATCAAGAAAATGCTTCTTCTAGGTGCAAAGAAATAAACTGATAGTAATCGGAGCCGGCATTTCCGGACTCACGGCGGCTGTGTATGCATGCCGCTCGGGTTTTGATGTCCTGGTGCTGGAAAAGGGATTGAATCCAGGCGGGCTTTCAACCTGCTGGGAAAGAAAGGGATATATGTTCGAAGGGGGAGTGCACTGGCTCACAGGCTCTTCGCCGGAGCGTCCCCTGTACCGTGTGTGGAAAGAGAGCGGGGCGCTGAAGGAGAACAATCCCATATACAATAAGGACCCTTATTTCGTGCTGGAAACTTCCCACGGTGAAGTGCCGCTATACAGGGATCCGGACAAAATGTATGAAACCTTGGTGGTGCTTTATCCGAAGGACAGATGTAATCTGAGGCGCCTGCGTCGTCACCTGAAGTGGTTCAAGCATTTCCACACACCAGTAGGAGGGCTCCGCGGTCTCAGGGAGTCCAGGCCGTCCGGATTCAATCTGGTGGAGTTCCTGCGGATGACTCCGGCGCTGCTTCTCACACCCTTCCTCTGGGCTGAATCGGCAGGCCATTATGCCGGCAGATTCCGTTCCAGGGAGCTAAGGACCCTATTCGGCGGAATAATGAATCCGCAGCACAATGCGCTCTCGTTCATAGTCACCCTCAGCTCTTTCGCGTACGGGGATTCAGGGTATCCTACGGGCGGGTCTCTGCTGATGGCCCGCAACATGAGCGACACCCTGCTGTCTCTTGGCGGCGAAATCCGCTATCGCTGCGAAGTAACCGGCGTCCGTTCCGGCAAGGGCGTTGAGACCAAGGACGGATTCATTCCTGCCGATGCCGTAATTGTGAGCACAGATGCCAGAATAGCCATCGATTCATTCTTCGGAAAGCCGCTGGACTTAAAATGGGCACGTCGGATGCGGGAGAAACTGCACACCGCGCAGTGCATGTTTGTGGGAATCGGCGCGAAAGAAGACTTTTCCAATCTGCCTAAATCCATGGTGTTCGAGCTCCCATCGGCCTTTGAAGCCGGCGGCCTGAGCTTCGACAGCATTACCCTCCATAATTATGCTCGTGACGGTTATGCCCCTCAGGGGTGCACGACGCTCACGGTGCTGCTTCTGGGCAACAGCTACAGGTACTGGAAAAATGCGAAGGAGGATGGCTCATACCGTGAAAAGAAGGCCGATGTGGTTTCCCGTCTTCTGGAGATCCTCTACGACTTCATCCCTTCGCTCCGAGGCAAGGTTGAAGTGACCGATATGGCCACTCCGCTCACGGTGGAGCGCTACTGCGGCACTCACGAGGGCAGTTACATGGCGGTATGGCGCCCATGCACAATGCCCGTGACGGCTCCGATCCGCCTGCGTAAAGGGGTTTACTTCTGCGGACAGCGCACGAGCCTTTCCGGAGGCCTTCCCATAGCCGCATCCACCGGGCGGAAAGCCGCCCAGCACCTATGCCGTGATTTCGGCGTAACTTTCGTGAACGGTGATTAAACCTTAAGCCGGGCGAAAGCCCTGGCTATCGCATCCCACCAGCGGCTGGGGAGAACGGCGTGGAAAAACAGTATGGCGCGTGCTCCGAAGCCCACGACGTAACGCGTACGCGGAAAACGCGAGTTCACTGCCCTGGATATGGCGCGTGAGACCACCTTTGAAGTGGAAAGCAGGTTCCACGAATATGCTTTTCTCAGAGTGTTCGCTTCGCTAAGTCCGTCCTTTTCATAGGCCGTTCCGCGGGACGATTCCTCCAGATGGTCGGCAGCTATCCCGCCCCAGGGAGTCTTGATTCCGCCGGGCTCGATGATGGAAACATCAATGCCGAAGGGCCGGAGTTCCATGCGGAGGGCGTCGCTCAGTGCCTCCACGGAAAACTTCGACACATTGTACCAGCCTCCGTAAAGGAGAACCGCCTTGCCAGCCACGGAGGATACGTTTATGATACGGCCGCTCCCTTGCTCCCGCATGTATGGAACCACGGCCTGGACAAGTGACGCAAGTCCGAATACGTTCACTTCCATCTGACGGCGGGCTTCCGCCATGGACACGTTTTCAATTGCTCCGAAGAAGCCATAGCCGGCGTTGTTCACAAGAACATCTATCCGTCCTTCTGTTTCCACCACGGTCTTTACCGCAGAGGACACTGACTGTGGGTCCGTAAGGTCCAGGGCCACGGGAATTACCCCTTCAGGAATCAGTTCCGTGCGCCTTGCTGCGCCATATACCTTATGCCCCTGTGAGGAGAGTTTCAGCGCCGATTCCCGGCCAATGCCGCTGCTTGCACCTGTAACCAGTATAATTTTCGTTTTCATACTCTTGCAAAGATAGCAAAAACTCACTATATTTACATTTGTAAAAAACTAACCACATAAAAACTTATAATGGAAAACAAACTTAAATCAGCAGATTACATTGCTCTGGAAGAGAAATACGGAGCTCACAACTACCATCCGCTACCGGTTGTGCTGGAAAAAGGAGAGGGCGTATTCGTATGGGACGTGGAAGGAAAGAGGTATTTCGACTTCCTGTCGGCATATTCAGCAGTGAATCAGGGCCATTGCCATCCCAAGATTGTGAAGGCCCTTTGCGACCAGGCTCAGAAACTCTGCCTCACTTCCCGCGCTTTCTATAACGATTGCCTTGGCCCTTATGAGAAGTTCGCCACCGAATTCTTCGGCTACGACAAGCTTCTCCCCATGAACTCCGGGGCAGAGGCCGTTGAAACCGCCCTGAAACTGGCCCGTCGCTGGGGCTATAAAGTGAAGGGCATTCCGGAGAATGAGGCACTTATAGTTGTGTGCAACGGCAATTTCCATGGCCGCACCATCACCATCGTCACCATGAGCTCGGATCCGGACAGCTATTCGCAGTACGGTCCCTTCACTCCCGGCTTCATCCAGATTCCCTACGACGATACGGATGCCCTGGAGAAAGTGCTGGACGAAAAGGGAGATAAGATCTGCGCCATGCTGGTGGAACCCATCCAGGGCGAAGCCGGCGTGTATGTGCCCCGGGACGGATACATAAAGAAATGTTACGACCTCTGCCATAAGCACAACGTACTGTTCGTTGCCGATGAAGTGCAGACCGGTATCGGCCGCACGGGAAAGATGTTCGCCTGCGACCACGAAGGCGTGCGCCCGGACATGATCACCATAGGCAAAGCCCTTTCCGGCGGCACCCTGCCTGTATCGGCAGTGCTTGCCGATGATGAGATAATGCTCACCATCCTGCCCGGCGAGCATGGCTCCACCTTCGGAGGCTTCCCTCTGGCTGCAAAAGTTGCTGTGGCCGCCCTGGAAGTGATCCGCGACGAGCATCTCACAGAGAATGCGGATCGTCTTGGCAGGATTTTCCGCGAAGAGATTGGCAAAATCAAGAGTCCCTTCTTCAAAGCCGTGCGCGGTAAAGGCCTCCTGAATGCAGTTATCACTGAGCCCCAGAACGGAATTGAGGCGTGGGATATCTGCCTCAAGCTAGCCGAAAGGGGACTGCTTGCAAAACCTACCCACAGGCACATCATCCGCTTTGCTCCGCCGCTCGTTATCACTGAAGAGCAGCTGCGTGAAGCCATTGGCATAATAAAAGACGTTTTCGAAACACTATAAACCATTATCATTATGAAAAAGTACATTGCAGAATGCGTGGGTACCTTCGTACTTACCTTCCTGGGCTGCGGAACGGCAATGTTCCTCGGCTGTGACACTCCCGCCGGAGTAGTTGGCACTGCCATCGCTTTCGGTCTCGCAGTTGTAGCCATGGCCTACACCATCGGCGAAATCAGCGGATGCCACATCAATCCCGCCATCACCCTTGGCGTAGCACTCAGCGGCCGTATGAGCTGGAAGGATGCCTGTGGCTACTGGTGCGGCCAGATCATCGGCGGTATCATCGCCGGCGCTCTCCTGTTCGCCCTCACCAAGGTTGTTGCCGCTCCGGATCTTACCGGCGGCCTTGGCACCAACGGCGTTGCCGGAGCAGGCGGCGTTTGGGGTGCATGCCTCGTTGAAGTGATTGCAACCTTCATTTTCGTGCTTGTGGTTCTTGGCGCAACGGACAGCAAGTTCGGCGCAGGCAAGCCTGCAGGCCTTGCAATCGGTCTCAGCCTTATCCTTATCCATCTCGTGTGCATCAGGCTCACCGGTACTTCCGTGAACCCCGCCCGTTCCATCGGCCCCGCCATCTTCGCCGGCGGTGAAGCTCTCAAGAACGTATGGGTATTCATCTGCGCTCCTCTCGTGGGCGGTGCACTCAGCGCACTTGTCTGGAAGGGAATGGTGCCCAAGAAGTAATCAGGCACTTATACTGCAATAAAGGAGCAGCCCTTCGGGGCTGCTTACTTTTTTCTCCCTTTCTCTGAATAATTATGCAATACGGCGCTTTTTTATCGCAATTAGCGCATTATTGTTAGTTTATTATTGAATAAAGTGCTACTTTTGGGGCAATTAATTCAACTAAAGGGACGGCATCCTAGGGTTGGTAAAGGCGAAACCATAACAGTTTAGCATTTGGATGCCAGTCCCTTTACGTGTATAATGAAGAAATGAACGAGGCTCTCATTAGATTTGAAGATATTTCCCGTCTTTTCAAGAATCATCCCGATGGGGTGGATTATACCCTTGGTGACGGTTTCCTGATAGGCTCGCAAGCAGCAGCCGGAGAAGGAAGCGTATTGTCTGCTTTCAGCGTTCCTGTCAGATTCGACGGCATTATCCTCTCTTTCCTGCTGAGAGGAAAGGTGAAGGTGGATGTGAACGTCAATTCATATATTGTAGAAGGGGGGTCGATGGTTATGCTTGCTCCCGGCACTCTGAACCGTATTTCCTTGCCCGAGGGAGTGAAGCAATCCGATATCGACATTTTCTTCCTGATAATGTCCCATGATTTTCTGGAGAATCTGAACCAGTTCGCGGGCCGCAGCATTCATGAAAGATTGAAACTGTACAGCACTCCGTGCTTTACTCTTTCCGACACAGACCGCTCTATTGCGCGCGATTATTTCCACCTGATCCGCAAAGTTGCGAACTCCGGCCAGAAGAATGCCAAGGAAATGGTGATGGGACTTGCCAGTTCGCTCAGTTTCTACACCAGCAAATCGCAGGCAGTACAGTCCAATTCTTCTTTAACTGTCCCTGCCGACATAGGACGCCGCAAGAAAAAAGTTTTCAATACTTTCCTGTCCCTTGTTTCCGAATATCATATCCAGGAGAGGGAACTGAATTTCTATGCCGCCAAGATGTCCATATCCAGGAAGTATCTTGGAAAGGTGGTGAAAGAAGCGTCCGGTCGCAAGGCGTCCGACTGGATAAACGACCTTGTGATTATGGAAGCCAAGAGCATGCTCAAGTATTCCGACAAACCCATAAAGGAAATAGTGTACAGGCTGAACTTCGGCAGCCAGAGCATATTCTACAAGTATTTCAAGGCGCACACTGGTATGACGCCTTCCAAATACAGGTCTCTCAAGTAATTATTCTATCACTCTCCCTGCGCCGATATAGCGCATCATGTAATAGGGATTGGTGTATCTCTGGATTTCCACGCCGTTATTCACCGACGCATGGATGAACCAGAAGGAACCGTGTTCTTCGTCCACGTTCACGAGTATGCCCACGTGACCCACCTTGCGGATGTTGTTCCTCTCACCGAAGAAGATAAGGTCCCCGGGGCGAAGGTCGGCAAAGGATTCCACCCTTGGATACTTCGTGGACATTGATGTGGATGTCCTTGGAAGATCGTAGCCGAAATGCCGGTACACGTATTTGACGAAGCCGGAACAGTCGAAGGAAGAGGGACCGTTCGCCGCCCATTGGTAAGGTGTGCCGATGAAGGTTTTGGCATAGGCCAGGAGGCTGTCCATCTGGCTCATCTTAGGAGGTTCTGCTGGACGTGTGTTTGCCGCGGCCGATGCTGCCAGTGCCGATGAAGCCGGCGCCGTTCCAAGAGCTGTGCGGGTACTGGCGGCCACTGCGGCTGCATGTGCCCTTGAAGCGGCTATTTCGGCGGAATCGGTGAGTGCCGGTTTAACCACCACACCCACTTCACGGATGTTCACTGCCCTTTTCTGAGTGCCGCAGGACCACATCATGCAAAGCAACACGGCGGCCAAGGAGAATATGCGGAATGCCTTTCCCATACCGCAAATATAGGAATATTTTTTTACATTATCCCGACTCTGGCAGCCTGAGCTGTGAACGGGCGCTCCAAAGTGATGCGCCGCCCAAAGGGTTCACCGCCCCAGTCCAGGGGATTCAGAGGCTCGTCGCCGCTTAGTTTGTAGTAGCATGGATGGCTTGCGAAAGCATTGAGCATGGCCCCGTGTTTCCATCGCTCTCCGGCACTCACGGGGCCCACCTTATTGGCAGAGCGGTCCACGTGATACACCAGGACATTTGGCTTCAGGAGGCTGTCCCAACCCTTTCCGTTTCTGTATTCCACGTATATGTATTCTCCTCCGCTCCTGTTCTCGATGCGGATGAAATCTCCGCTTGAAACCGGTCTCAATTCTGTGAACTGGCCATTTGCAGGTTCCACTGGGCTTTGCCCCCAGATGTCGCCCATGTAGATGTCCTTTTCTACGGAGGTGAGGCAAGGCGGGCAGGTCCCTCCGGCTTTTCCAAGTCCCAGCCCCATAAGGGAGTACGCCCCGGGAAGGGAGGTGGCCGTACCGTTGGTGCTGCCGTCTGTGTCATAGACATCCGGCAGGCCTATCACGTGCGCGAATTCATGGCAGAAAGTTCCAAGATCTGGTTTCCCGGAAGCGCTGAACTCGCAGCAAAGCATTTTGGTATGGAAACGAAGGCCGCTATACTCGATGAGCGCGGGAGCATAAGTGCGTCCTGCACCCGGCCAGATGAGATTGCCGCGGTAGGGAAAAGCAGACTGTCCGTATCCCGGATACAGGATAATCAGCGAAGACAGTTCGCCATCTTCTTCCACGAATTCCGGATTGTTTCGGAATCCTTCAAGCTCTTCGTGGAAATGGGTCACAACTTCGTAGTACAATTCGCCGGTATGTGTGTCCGAACCCATAACCGAAGAGTCGGTCCCGTAGTATTCCAGACTGTTTTTGAAGCAGTTCCCATCCATGGTGAGAACATGGAAGCGGGGGAGGAATGCACCGTTGGAATTGTCTTTCCAATATTCCCTTGCACTCCCTTTCAGTCCAATGGAGCGGGCCGTTGTTCCGTCTGCGGCATGTCCGTTCAGAAATGCATCGTAGAAGTTGTACAGGCTTTTCCCGCTGCCCTGATGTACCGTGAACAGGTCGCTGAAGGCAAGAATTACTACGAAACTCTTGTCCCCGAGCGGCACGGCGCTGTTCCAGTATGAAACGGCTGTCCTCCGGCGCACGGATACGGCTTCCGGCTGGAATTCCATCTTCTGCGAGCAAGCAAGCAAGAGGGCCGTTCCGGCCAGAAGGATGCTTATCGGCCTGTTACTCATTTGAAGGTTCAAAGGTGTAGAAAAATACAAAGTGCTTCTTGTCCTCCGGCCCTGCACCATAGGAACTGCCGGTAAACGCTTCTGCAGAACTGAACCATTGCGAGCATTCTGCTAAACTGGTGCGGTATGCCGCATTCACTTTGCCATATCGGTTCCCGTTTCCATGGACAACGGCACCGCGATTCAAAGCTTCATCACTCCACAGAGGCGTTTTGACTGGACTTGCCGGTATATCGGCTGCGAAGGCAGAAACGTCGGGAGCTTCATATATTATTTCCCAGGAAGAGTTTACGCTGCTGCGGAAGTAAAACTTCTTACAGATTCTCACGTCCATGCACGGCAGTTCCAGGGTCTGGGAAGAAACACTGTTTGTGAAGGCGGCGCTTATCTGCGACATTCCCGCCGCATTGCATTTCATTGCCGATGAAAAGTTATTGATCATCAGTTTGCCGGACGACACCGCCACCCTTTGGGATGCCCCCGCCATAGGCTGAGCGTTGCCGCAGCCGAAATTATAGCCCCATCTTTGTACCCATTTCCAGGAAAGCTGCGGCGAAGGATAACCCATATTGTCGGCTATTTCAATAAGGTCGATATCGGCATTATAGCAATCGTTGTCCATGTAGGTGAATTCGGCAAGTTCTCCGGCCCCGTAGAAGTTCGCCCACCAGTTGCAAATCCTAACCTGGGTCCAGGCGCTTTTTATTCCGCAGGGAGTGGTTATCCTGAATCTGGCTATCAGGGGCATGCTTCTGGCAGCAAAGCTTTCTTCTGCATTTGCCCCGCGTATGAGTCCCTCCATCCCGTCCAGATTCGTAACTCTTAAGTACCTGTTCCCGCCAGAGGTATATGTGCCAAGCAGGGAACGTCCGGGAAATGAAGTATCAAACTCCACGCTCCCTCCATCCAAAAGGGAAGAAAACAGAGAACTGTCGAAGAAGGAACCGTCTGTGGTTGTCCCATCGGAAGCATACCAGCTGCATACAATGGCTTTTCCGGAGCCGGTAATAAGGAGAGGCTCCACTTCTGCTTTCAGAACAGGGACAAGTATGCTCCTTGTTGTGCTTGCAATAGTGTTCCCGTGGTAAATTGCCCTAATTTCCAGTTCCCCTGCCGCGCGGCAGGCTATGTCCAGTTTCCAAAGCTGGTTGCCGGATTCGTAATGGGCCGACAGCCATGATGTTGCATCCGTAACGCTGCCGTCGGAAGCGGTGAGGCTGGCGGTGAAACTAATCGCGTTTCTCACTTCTGCACTCTGGTCGGAAACCGGCATCTGGAGATACATCCGCTGGGCAACATGGCAGGCCTGGGTATGTCCAGCCTGCGGGGTAATCACGCCTGTGGAGTACTCAGGTGTGGAATTGTCTGTGTATGTGGCTCCGCTGTCCCACGGTTTCACCATTCGGTTCAAAGTATATGAACTGGCCGGCCCCGGAATTTCCGGATCGTCGGAACCCACACTATATACGGTAATTGTATATTCGGTGGATTCGTTTGCCTGGGATGGCTGAATGGGAATGGTGTAATAACAGGTATTGCCAGAAATGCGTGCCACTATCACGAGTTTCGTGAGCCTGGGGGTCCAGCCCGCACCGGGGATATAGGCATCGTTCATGTCTGTTGTGACGGTGTTGGGCATATAATATAGGCGCGGCCCTTTTTCCGAAGTGGGAAGAGTCAGGGTTGAAGTGCTTCCGTTGGCTATATTCAGCGCTGTCCCAAACCAGCATGTGAGCCCCTCGTAGCCGGCATTCGCCCCGCATACTGGCGCAAAGTCACCTCCCCGTCCCCATCTGTTGGTCCAGTATGGGGCCGCAGGATAAGTTGTTCCCGGACTGTCCGCCGTATAGACATCGGCCAGGAAGGCTCCCTGTATTTCAAGAGGGAGAGAGCCCGGAAGTGAGTTCCGTATGCTTTTAATCACCGTTCGGCATACTGTGCGGGTGAGCACTATTGAGGCGGTGGAAACGCCGTTCCCTGCTACGAAGGCACTGCATTGACCGCGCATTGCGAATGAGCCGTCTGCGAAACTGTTGTCGGCAAGGCCTTCTCCGGGAATGGGATGGCTCTGTAACGACGCTCCCATGGCGGGATCCACATCGTAGTTGGCATAGGCCCATATGGTTTTTGAGCCGCACTTGAACTGCTCGCTCAGGCTAATTGAACCGTTGCCCGTTTCCGAGGAAGATACCACTCTTTCCAAAGTACCGGTATTGTTGTCGAATATGAACAGCGTTACATTGTTCATGCGTTTTTCCGCAGTGACCTGGGCTTTGGTCGAAGGGCTGCCGCCATCGACCGAGAGCCTTATCTCAAGTGTGCCGTATCCGTTTTCCTGCTGCTCCTGACGCATACAGGAAGCAAGAAGAAGTGACAGCAGTATATAGAGGGCTGGAGTAAGTCTTTTCATTGTATCTGTACTTTAATTGTCCCAGGCTCCGTATCGGAATTCACAAATACGCAAGCCGTCGCTGCTTGTCCATACTGCGGTGGTTCCGTCGTCAGAAGTCTTGTTCCAGTTCACACCGTCGGCACTTGCCGGAGACGGCCTGGGCTTGAAAAGAGGAGAATTGAATTTCTTGTACCTGGCCATGTTGAAGCCCCTGGTCTCGAAGGAGTGCATGAGGCCTGGCAGGGGAATCATGCTGTAATATCCTGCATATCTGGCCATTACGGGGATGTAAGAAAGATCTGCATCGTTGTATATGTGCTTTGCCTTGGAGTAGAATGTCGCATACTTGTTATTCGGGGAGTGATACCAATTCTGGTATAGATATGATGCATATCCTCTCTCAGGAGCAGGGTCGTAGGCGTCTTCAGTCGGAAGGAAATTCCTGTGTTCTATTACGAAAAGCCCTTTGACTATATTCCGGCATCCCACGGTGAAATGGTATCCCGTGCTCGTGAAGGAATCTGCGCAGAATCCCTTGTACATAAAGCTGTTCTCGCTTTCCCATCCTTCGAATCCTGGCCCGGGATTGTTCCCGTTGACCATTATGTAATCCTTTCTGTCCCACGCCTTCTCATCTGCAGTGAACAGTGTGCCTATGTATCTGTCAATAACCTTTATCCTGCAGATGTCAATCCTGCAGGCATCGCCAGAGGTTCCTTTCAGTTCCCAGAACACCCTTTTTGAACCGGTTTCGTCGGTGTTGAATCTGTATGTGTGTCCGTTGGCATCAGCGGAAATAACTCTGCTCCAGGCGCACACGCTGCCGTTGTATTCGCCAAAGAATTCATTATTGTCAAAAGGGTAGGAATAGTATGCCGATGCGTCGAATTCAGTTGACCCCTGGGCGAATGTCTTGTCTTCATCGGCATGGAAGATAAAGAACTGCGGATAGTCTTTCACAAGGCCCAGGTTGCGATATTTAGTGTCGAAGTACACAGGGACTCCGCATGGCTGGATACTGCTTGCAACGGGGGAGGAGAAGCGTATCTGTTCCAGTCTTTGTGACGGATTCCGGAACGGGACAAGGTTCGCTTCCGATACCACTCCGTTTTTATATGCGTGGGCAAGTCGGACAGAGGCTGTGGCTCCGTCGGTAAACGACACCCATCCGTTGTTGTCGGCGAGGGATGAGCTTATCTCTCCCAGACAGGAAGTGAAGAGTTCCGAAGAGTAGTCATCATAGGCAAGCCATCTGCCCATGGCATTTTCCCTCAGATATACGGGCTTTGTAAAACTGCTGCTCCCGCCTCGGTTCTTTACGCTCACTCCCGTAACGGAGTAGTTCACGGGAGCGTCATCGGGGTATCCGATGATGGGAGCGTAGATGGCCCCGGTGAAAACGGCATCGGCCACGGTTGTCCCTCCATATTTGATGCTCACGGTGTATGTTCCGCTCTTGCGGCAGTTCACTACCACGGATCTGTTCTGCGGATAGTCGGCTCCGGTATATGGCGTAAGGCTTGCAACGCCGGCATCGGCATTGTTGGAAGTGTTCCTGCAGCTTATCTGGAAGGTAAAGGAAGGATCCGCTCCGTAGATTCCCTGAGGCCACTGGGCTACCGTAATTATGTTCTGCTGGGCTATCCATGTCTTTCTGCCTTTGCTGGAAGAAAGTGAAGGAGCCGTACCGCTTGATACGCTTATTATGTCGCTCGAAATTTGTCTTCCATCCCTGGTCCATGCATAAAACGTTACTTCGTCGCCTGACTGCGCTCCTGCCGGAACGGTGTATTCGCACATGGCTGCGTCCTGAGTCTCAACGGCACATACCGTCGTGGACCAGGTGCCGGTGGAAGTCCTGAAATTGCTGAATTCCGGAGAACTGACACCGATTTCGAAGAATTTCTGGTTGCACCATCGGCACAGAACGTTGGTGCCGCTGGTTGTTAGTTTTGCCTGGCGCCATGCTGTACGCTCGGATGTATTTTTCGGAAAATCGGTATAGCGATGGCCGCAAGTGTTGCACACGAACATGTAACAGTTGCCGGACAACTGCCGGAATCCTTGAGGATGTATGCCGCTTTCCAGGTAGGAATCGGCGTCATCGGCAAGTCCCACGGCAAAACCGTTGGCTCTAAGGTAAAAGCGGTCGGCGACATTGTCTATGTTGTTGTATTCGTAGTAGGAGTCAAGAACCACCGACTCTCCCGGCGATACCCTGTGATCCAGGGCGCTGAGCACCAGAACGCGCCTGTCGTTCAGGTCGGTGCCGTCAATTTTCCATTCCCCGGTGCAGTCCAGACCGTCGTAGCCTATGTGCAAGGTAATGTCGTAGCAGTGATTGCGCCTTATGTCGAAGTTCCGGTAGGAGTCTTCGCCTATGTAGAAGCGGTAGGTCTTGCTTACATTGTGGGCCACGTGCACGGCGTAGAAGCTGATTTCGGCTTCAATGTAAGGGTATGCTGATGGTTCCAGCCCCAGCGCCTGTAATGAGGATGCGTCTTTCAGCATGGGATTGGTATTCCCTTCCAGCAGATTCCCGCCCAGGCTCTCTGGAATGTAAAAGCAGTAAATCGGATTGCCGTCGGAGGACTGGTCTATTACAATGTCGTTTTCTGCCTCCTCCCTCTGATTGGAAGCGCTCCTGAAAAGTCCCACGCTCTGATGCATGCCGCCAAGAAGGATGGAATTCACCCTGATACCGTCGTTCGGGCCGCTCCCGCCGTTGAACATTGTGTCGGTGAGCGGGTCGTATTCTATGCTCAGGTTCACTTTGGCCATAATCCTTTCCATAGGGAGCACGATGGCCATATCGGCATTCCCGTCAAGCAGATCCAGTTCCTCTCCGCTTATATCTTCGGCCAGGAACGACATGGGAATGGTTCCAGGGGTGTCCCAGCTGCTCTGTTCGTCGATGAATGTGTGGCTATAACCAAGCAGCGAGGCCAAATTCCCGGTCTGTGCCGCCGGAATGGTGCAATTCGCCCACGCAAGCACGGTATAGCGCGCCTTGCCGCTGAGTTTGATTGCCGATGATGCCTCCGACCCGGAGTACAGAAGCTGGTCCTTCCAGTAAATACGCCAGTTCCAGGAAGAAATGGAGGATTCATCCAGAATGTTGCCGCGCGTTTCAACTGTGGCATATCTTGCATCCAGGCTATAGAATTTGCTGTCTGCTTCGCTTCCTCCATTCATGTTCAGTTCCATTGAACACGAAAGGCAAGCTAAAGACAATGCTATCAGTGACAGTTGTTTATGTAGTTTTATTTCCATAATTGCTTTTATTGTGCTCAGGAGCCGAAATCAAGCTCGTTCTCCTCTGTGCCCCAGGGATGAAGTGTAATCACCAGGTCTATGGTTTCCCTTTGCAGCATCTCGTCGGGCGCTGCGGTTCCCGGCCCCTTGATCAGCGCATTTTTAATAAGGTAGTGGCTGTTTCCCTCCATTGCAGGCATATCCACGGTGTACCAGTTGGAAATGCCTCCTGACGTTATTTCAATTGCCATCCGTGTACAGCGCGGCGACCATGGCATTCCGAATGTCGATGCCGTTACAGGGTTGGGCATTGTGTAAAGATCCACGTTAATGTCAATTGCCTCCGGGCTGTCTATATCCGCGCCGCTTTCCCATACGAGCATTTCCCTCACATTCCCGGCTAAACTGCCGTCAACTACGCCTTTGTTGTACCACAGGCCTCCCGCATCGGGCGTACCGGACCATGGGATAGTGCCCACTGCATTCAGGAGCAAAACCCTTTCAAGGCGGCAGGGGAGAGCCTCAGGCCAGTCTATCCTTATCTTTTCCAGACTCACTTTGCAAGCATATCTCTCAAGAGCGGCCTGTACTTTATGGGCCTCTTTGTTGAAAACGCCCCTTCCGGAAGCATGCATCGCCATTGTCGATGGGCGGGTATGCTCCAGCCGGGTGAGGGAAGTGAGGAAGTTCTCCTCGTTCCTGAATCCTGCAAGAGCTCCTTCAGGAGCGTTTGCAACAATATACCAGTCAAGCTCTGTCCCTTCCGTTACATCAGCGCTGATCTCTGAAGACGAAACCGCCCTTTCCATAGTTTCCGGCATTCCTCCATTGCGGCGGAAAACCAGAAGATCCAGGCTTTCAACCGCTTCTCCTTCCCCCAGTACATATCCTTTGACACCCGGCCCCTCCACCCCGAAGGATACCCTTACCTTTCCTGCTGCAGCAGGAATGGCTTCCGGCACTTCCGGGGTGCAGGAGACAACGCCCAAAAACGATGTTACGATGAAAAAAAAGCGATGCGGTTTCATCCCCGGGGTACTAAGCGAATGTGGGAGTGAGGGTTACGGTCTGCCAGTCGGCAAGAGTGACGCTTATCTTGATTTCAGAAGCGTCGCCGCCGGATGCGGTTCCACTGATATTGTTTATCTTTCCTTGTGTGAGGGTGACGCTGGCGCTCTTCGTGAAAGTCTTGGACCAGTCACCTTTTGCAAGAGTGTATGTGCATTTCACGGTGTAGGCGCCGGGAATAAGGTAAAGGTCTGAGCTGCTTGTTATGGCGGTATCATCTGTGAGTTTGGCCGATGCTGAAGTCCAGGTGCCGGTTTTGAGGTCATATGTTCCTGCAGTTCCGTTAACAGTGCCTGTGCCCACTATCGTCCATGATACGCCGCTTATGTTGTACCCCGACTGGGCACTCATGGTGAGGCTGCCTGTGCGGGAGAAAATATGCTGTAACTCAACCGATGGTGTTGTGGTGCTGTTTCCGAAGGTCCTTCCTGCCAGTGCATCCACGGTGTTGTCGGCAGTTATGGTGGTGTTGCCTGCGCCCACGGTAAGGTTGTCCTTGTTGGTCACATAGTAATTGTATGAGGTGGGGGTGGATGTCTGGTACTTCCCGGTGGATATCTTCCCTGACGAAAGGCTGGCGCTTGTCTTGGACCATACCAGGGTTTCGTTCGCGGAGCCTGCGGCATTTCCGCCTTTTGTCGCGCCCCAGTACAGAGTGGCCGGTACTGCGGTAATAGCTGTGGTACGGGTTTCCACCGTGGCGTCAAAACTGTCGCCCATACCTATTACAATCTCTTCTCCACGGATACTGTTTTCATTTGTAACTTCCTTGTTGCAGGAAGGGAGCGCCGCTGCCATAAGAGCGGCGAATAGCAAGTAATGTGTCTTATTCATAATGTTTTATACTTTGTAGTCTATCGTTGCGCCCAGCATCCAGTCGTTCACGGTTACTGTTACCTGTGAGCGCACGTAATCTATGTACACGCTTAAGTCCATAAGGTTTTCAAGTTCCCAGCTGAAGCCGGGTATTCTGTTCAGGGCATCCCAGAGCACGATATCATCTACGTGTCCTTCGTCCGGATCCCAGATTTCAAGGGACAGGGAATGGTCGGCCTGGCGCGGCACTGTGAAGGTGAAAACTCCGTTTTCCTCTTCTTTGGGGCGGTAACTGAACGGCCCCGGAACCGGTTTCCCGCTCACCATATCAATTCCGCAGGTGCCGGCCTTAGCCACTATACCGTAGGGGAAATGCCCACCGACGGTATTGAAGCGCACGGTGATAACCGCGTGTTCTTTCTTCATCCACTCATGGATATGGGTCTCTTCGCTGCTGGCAGGAGCCGTGTCTTCGAAACGGTATATCCTGTCCCATTGAAGGCCTTCGGGAACAGTCCATCTTGTGCCTTTGCATTCAGCTTTATCCACTCCGGACAGTCCGGTTGCAAGTACCTCGCTGCTTTTGAGAACTTCCATGAAGTAGGAGCGGCTGTCCATCTTTTCAAATGACACCTTGTCGCTGCCAAGGATGTTCATGCCCGCCATCTCCCTCACTTCCACTACCACTTCACTGTCCATAGGCTGCCCGCCCGTGTCTTCCACATGAAAGAACAGGAACGAGGGGCAGGGAGTCCGGTCCTCAAGAACGAGACTCTTGCAGGATACCGGAAGCATCCCTGCCAGGGCCGCAAGAAAGGCGAATATGGCAGTTCTCGATTTCATCAGATGGTAATGTTTCCGTCGCCGTCGGGCCCCATAAGTACCAGGTTCCATGGATTCACAACAATCTCGCAATCGAAATCCAGAGTTACGATGGGATCCACCTGCTCGTCAGGGTCTATGTTGTCATCGCCGTCGGTATTATGGCCAAGGCGTGTAACGGTGAGGTTTCGAATCTCGTATGAGTAGTTGGATTTGAGCTCTTCGTATGCTATGGGATAGGTGTAGTATTTTCCGTCTATCTTGCATTCCACCACCAGCTTGGTTATCTGAGAAGTGGATGAATTGGGATATGCGTAAAGCCTGTGGATATTGCTGTATTCGCCGTTCTGAGCCAGCAGATTGGCTCCGCCATCGGCCTTTGCAGGAGAATATACCAGTGCATCCTTGTCGATGGCGACCGATGCGGCCGGGCTGGCATTGTGCGGAGTCTCGTCTGTGAGCCAGTTGGATACGGCCACGGCTCCTCCGACGGGAGATCCGTAATTGACTTCGTCGGCTACATTCGTAAGATAGAAACGCACGACCTCAAACTCGCTCGCGGGAAGGTCCACAAGGCCGGACATTTCGCTGCGGAATTTCCTGGTAACCTTGTCTATCCTTATCCTTGCCGCCAGGCGGCTAACATCCACGCTCACGTCGTTTGTGCCTGTAGGAGTGAGATATACGCTCTTTTCGCCGTACATCACAAAGTTGTCGGGATCATTGTCGGCCTTGAAGAGAGAGGTTTTGCCGCGAAGTGCCTCTATGTCGGTCACTTCGTTGATCTTTGCACTTGCCGGTGCATTTACCACTGCTACAACGGTTTTGCTGCCCGAGGATGTGCTTATGCCTTCTACCTTGAGTCCGCTGCCATCCGACGACTTGTATGCATCCAGGCCGCCGCCGGAGTTGAATACAAGCACTTCAATCCTGCTCACTTTGGCTTCGTCGTTTTCAGATACTGTGGTGCCGGCTTTGGTCCCGGGGTTTCCGGCGCGTATGCGCACATTCAGGCTTGACTGTCCTCCTTCAGGAGCTTCAGTCGAGTTCTTGCTGCAGGCAAGGAGAGCCGCCGCAGCGGCCAGGGTTACGAGTAGAAACTTTTTCATTTGCATTATGATTTAAAGGTTTGAAGAATAGTTGTTCACATTCCAGTCATTCACACTTAGCCCTACGCTTACAGTTCCTTTTGCAAGTTCAGTATCAGGGTCCTGTGTGCCTATGTTGTATATGGTTATGTCCATGTCGTAGGAGCAATTGGGATTCTGCGGATCAAGAGGGATGGGGTAGTAGCATATGGAGCCGGAAATGGATGCCACAAGTACAACCCTGGTTCTTCGCAAGGTGCCGGGATTGGGGTACGCATACATGCCAATTCCTTCGTAATCGCTGCACACGGCGCCGCTTCCTATGCTTGCCGCCCGGAAATGGCGGTGTAGGGATTGTCGGCAAACACAGTCACGCCGTCAATCACGCCTGCACCGTTTCGCCCTTCGCTGTTACCGTAACTAATTGAGGGTGTGTTCCCGTTTCCAAGAGTGTATCCGGATACATAGTCGGACAGATAGGCATAAAGGATTGTAAGGTTGCAGTTTCTTGGCAGGGAGTTGGTGATATTGGTAATGTTCACACGGAACAGCTGCCTTGTGACCGTTATGGGAATGCCCTGCATTGCAGTGTTTACGTTGGTTTTTGCGCTCAGACCCGTCATCAGCGGTCCATCGCTGCGCCCCTGGGGCATATTCGCCTGTATCGCTTTCACTTCGCTGAACGAGGAAGGGGATCCTGCGGCAGGTCCGTTGAGCACGATGAAGAAGTACTTCATGCCCATGGAGGTGATTATGTCAAAGTCGGTCTGTCCCTCGGTGTCGAAGGTGAAGATATCAACCACATCGCCAGGAACACTGCTGTCGGATGTCGATGGGTCCATAACATATACGGTGGCTCCTGATATCCTGGAATCGGCTCCGATAATATCATCTCCAGAGCGTGTTACCGGGGCATTCAGGCTTATTCTCACCGGCACCAGAGGAGATTCTTCCGTCTGGATTCGCGCGCAGGATATGGCAGCTAATACTGCCACCGCACTATAGGCTATAGCTGATTTCATCTTCTCCGTTCCAGGGATTAACGGTTACACTCATGCCCAGTCCGCCTGTTTCGATGGGAGGATCGGACTCGTTGTCGTTGCCTTTCATGCTTATGGTTATGCTCCTTACATTATAAATGTGGTTGCGCTCAATCACGGGGAGGGCGAAGGGGTAGAAAGTGTCCGTGCCGCCAATCGTGGCGTGTATCATAAGATGGGTCCTTCTTATACTGGTCCAGCTGTTGTCCCTTGCGTCATCGGCAGTGGGGTTGGGATAGGCTAGGTACAGAAAGCCAAGTTCTTTGGCTGTGTTTTCCGGGCAGGTTATAGAGAGTCCGGTGTCGGCAATCACGGAACTGGCTCCGCTGCTGCTACGCACTATCTTGTTGTACCAGAGGCTGTTTTTAGTGGGAACAAAGGTTCCGCCTATGTTCTGTTCACCGGCCACGTTCCTCAGATACACATCCTTCACAATGAAGGGCTTGCCTTCCAGCGAAGTGCCCTGGAAACGGACACATATGCTCCCGACGCTTATTTTCGCCGGAATCCGGTCCACTGCTACGCTCACGCTTCCTCCTCCGCTAACCATGTATGTGCGCCTTCCTGTCATTACCAGCGAGGTTGTGCTATTGTCCTTGAGGTCGCTCCTGATGGCCTTCAGCACTTCTTCGGATTCTCCCGGGGCAATGCTTATCTCCGGGGCGTTCACAACAGCCCATATGATCTTCTCTCCCGTGAGAGAAGACACTTCCACGCTTGCACCATCGGCCCTTTTCCAGCCCTCAAGAGTGCCGCTTCCGGAGAAGATGAATACCTGTATTGAATTGATCTGGGCATCTTTTATTGTCGATGCCTTCGTATCCAGCGGAGAGCTTGCGCTCACGCGTAGATTCACCGTTTTTGCACCTTCCTCCGGCGCCGGGGGAGTACAGGCCGCCACAGCAATGGCTGCCAGAATCAGTGCTTTTAAATAGTTCTTCATTTTACTGAGAATTTAATCCGTAACGTTGTATCAGAATGTATATTTCCGGGTCAAGATTGCCCCTGAATACGAAGGACTGTTCTTCCCTGCAGGCATCCAGATAGCACTGGACTGCCTTCCGGTCGTCACCCTTTCTTGCATACAGGATAGCCATCATGTAGTTAACCTGCGGGGTCCTCTCCAATTCCTGGAGTATGGCCATTGCAGATGCGTTGTAGTCAAGAGAAACAAAAGCTATGGCGGTATTGAAGTCGCGATAGTCCCTAAGGCAAGAAAGGGCTTCTTCATAGTTTCTCTCCTGCAGAGCCTTTACTCCACGCATATACACTGTGTCCAGTTCGGTCGTGTGAAGAGTATCCTTGAGCATTCCCCGCCTGTGCATGTGGAAGTCGAACCTTACCGTTCTCAGGCGTGGATACAGATTATCTTTCATGTAGGGGTAAAACGGCGCTTTCTGCATTCTCCTTTCCCTTTCATCCAGGTTGGAAATCTCCAGGAAGTCCATGTAGCTTTGCTTGAACTTCACGCTCATAATGCTGTCGGTATCCACCAGAAGTGAAAGCATATCCCAGTTCTCGCCGTTGGAGCGGGAAAGGAAGTGCAGCTGTGGCAGCGTATCGCAGTAATCTGCCATTTCGGTATCGAAGTAGCCGGCCACTGCCGCGGCACGTTTCTGCGACAGAGTGTAGTTGTTCCTTACACTGCCTTCCGGTGATGCCGATGCGGATATCACTATGGAATCCAGGTCGAAAACCTCGTTCTGAAGCAGGTCCACTATACCTTGCCGTATCCTGCCCAGTTCCTTCTCGTTGCTGCCCAGCGAAGGGTCCACGTTGAATTTTCCAAGCCGGAAATCCACATTGCAGGTCATATTTGCAGCAGCACGCCTTTCCACGACTCTGGTGAGATATCGCTCGTCCGTGTTGGTGAATGCCGACAGCGAACTGATATAGAAAGTCAGTGGAGGTGTGGGTTCCATCGAGTATAGTTTTTTGTCGCTTTCGTAAATGTCGCCGGAGAGTACCACATCCACTTTACGAAGCTTCGGACGTGTACTTATAACCTGCGTGTACTGGTACACGAAGTCCCCGTCCAGATTGCGGATAACCGTATCAAGACGCACTCCTTCAATGGAAATGGGCACTTTGACATACTTGGCATACATCTTTTCGCGCATCGCGATCCTGCGCTGGTTCATATGGATAGCAAATCCGTTGGTGTAGTGATCTATGGCCTCCTGTTCGGTTACTCCGTAGTATGAGCGGAACTCTTCGTCGGAAACGAAGCTGCTGTCGGTCTTGAACTTATACACCTGAGGGATGTTTCGCTGGATGAATATTTCCAGGTTGCGAAGGTCGATGAAGCGGGTGGTGTCGGAAATGATGGTGCTAAGGAAGCGCTCGTACTGCTGGTAGCCTCGCATCTGCGACTTGCGGTAGTCGGCCCCCGTGATTATAACGCTTTCAAGGCGCAGGGAATCTTCCATCACGAAGAGGTCGGGATAGAAGCGAAGCTGCCATTTGCTGTCCTGCATGTCCTTTGGAACTATTATCTCAAACCGCAGGTCTATCTTCCCGTTCCGCTCTGCCACATTCCGGAAGCGGGCAGAGATCACAGCCGCATCCAGGACATCGGCAACCACCATTTCCCCGTTTTCCTGAACGGCGTGCATTACATACAGTTCTCCCAGGTCATCGTCATGGACCATGATGCTGTCCCGTTTGGAGCTTATTATACTGCGCTCCTCGTCCCTTTCGTCCCTTGACAGGGCCAGGGTGGCGCTCATTTCGCTGGTCCGGATCCTGTCTATCTTTCGGGAGGCTCCGCATGCCGCTACGGCAAGCGTGGCGGCAATGGCCAGGAATAACTGTACCGATGTCTTCATGGCTTAGAAGATTAATTGCAAAACAATTCTTGCGTCTGGCTTCACAAATGGCTTTCCTCCGCTTTCCAGTGTAACTCCGCATACGGGGCAGGCGTAGCGCGTGTACTGTTTGTATCCGCCCCAGAGCCCGGCACCGAGGTCCAGGTTCCAGCGGTCATTGAGCATGATTGCGTAGCCTCCGTATATGCCTCCGCCATAGGCATTGCCCTCCTCGGTCTCCCTTTTCAGTATGCCTCCTTCATTGTAAACCGTGTAGCGGAGGTCCGCTCCCGCCCACCATCCGGAGTAGATGTGCCATGGCCACCAGCGGGCACCGGCCCAGTAGGACATCTGCCTCAACTGGGCCTGCGTCTGCTGGTCTCCTGCATTGAATGTCCAAGGATTAAGCTCCGCTCCCACGTGTATGCTCACTTTTCTGGCAACGGCAACAGAGCCTTCCGCGTTAAGGGTGCCAAGGCTCAGCCAGTCGGCCAGGTTAGTTCCGGCCGACCATCTCTGGGCGTGGACAAGGCAGGGGAGTGCCAGGGCCAGTGCAATGCCAACCAGTGCCCTTTTCATCTTACTGGAACATTAGGTTTCCCTGCTGTGGATTGATGGGCTCGTTGTCCTCGTTCACCAGAGGCCGGCATTTCCAAGCCTGGATGTCCCAGTTTGAGTGCTCAAGGCCGGTGCTGTCTGTGTAACGGTACGTACGCACGCGTCCGGTTACCTCCACTATGGCTCCCTGGGTGATCTGGCTGAAATCCACGGTTCCTTTGGAATCCCAGTATGAAACGTTGAACCATGTGCTGTCTATAACCGGTTCGCGGCTGCGGTCCCTGTAGCCGTATTCCGTAACAAGAGAGAAACGGCAAAGCCTGTTGCCGCCATAGACCTGGACATCGCTTCTTCCGACGCGTCCCCTGAGTTCGATTTTGTTGATGTATTCCATCGCGAGATAAATAATGAGGTGTAAAACATGTCCGGCTCCGACCGTCCGGCTGCTGCAAAGGAAGCTACTTTCTTCTGCTTCGCAAGGCAAAAAATGCCCTGCACCCTCATTATTTTACGTTTTTTATGTCGATTTAGTGTTTCTTTACACGAACCTCGATAAAAAACGGAAAAGTTAAAAATAATTCTTTACATTTATTTTTTTTAAGGATGATAAGAAACGAAAAAAGCGATTTCTGAAACGGAAAAAACCTTGGAATTCACAGCATCGATTCGCATCTTTGAACGCCCGCGCAACTAGGAAATAGCGGGAGAACAATATGGGATACAAATCGCTTGAAACGGAATGCACCTGTCTGGAGTGCGGAAAAGACATAACCTACGGCCGGTACGACCGGAAGTTCTGCAGTGCAAAGTGCCGCAACAAATACCATAACGACCGTCGTGCACAGTTTCGCGACTATCGCCTGCGCATGATCCGTCATCTGGACAATAATCACAAGATACTGGAGAATCTGCTAAGCATCAACTGTCACGCTATCGGCAAGCTGGAACTTGCCGACATGGGCTTCAGCCCGATGGCCGTTACCTCGTCTTGCCGGCGGGCCCGCGCCATCGAATGCCGCTGTTATGACATCCGCTACAATGACCATCCCGGCAAAATCACTGACATCAGCTACATCCCCATGCCATTCTTCGATCCCGAAAAATAAAACACCCCAAGCGTTGCCGTCTGGGGTGAGTCCCTGTCCGAGCCGCCCGAAGCGTAACACAGACTAATCTTTGACGCAAATATAAGTATTTATACTATGTTTGCAAAATTTCCAAGTTTATTTCACTCTCTTTTTCGCTTTCTCCGGATCCTTGAACAGGATCATGAACAGGACGCCCACAACGAAGGCGTAGCCGGCGAATATGAACCACGCGGTGTCCCAGTGGACGGCGACATCGGCTGCGGGATTCTCGCGCATCAGGCGCATGGGCTCCATAACGTAGTGGTTCACCACCAGGCCGGCTACATAGGTGCCGATGGAGGCGCCAAGACCGTTGGTCATGAGCATGAACAGACCCTGCGCACTGGACTGGATGCTCTTGTCCGTGTTCTCATTTACGTAGAGCGATCCCGAGATGTTGAAAAAGTCGAATGCAACGCCGTACACGATGCAGCTGAGGATGAACAGCCACACGCCGCTTCCCGGATTGCCAAGGCCGAAGAAGCCGAAGCGGAATACCCAGGCGAACATGGCTATGAGCATAACTTTCTTGATGCCGAACTTCTTCATGAAGAAGGGGATGAGAAGGATGCACAGCACCTCGCTCACCTGGCTCAGGGAAATGAGCGCATTCGCATTCTGTGCGCCCCAGCTGGCTGCAATTGAAGGATCCGGGCTCATGCGGAAGGAAGAGATATACATGTTGGCATAGCCGTTTGTAATCTGGAGCGATGCTCCAAGCAGCATGGAGAAGATGAAGAATATGGCAAACTGCGGATCTTTAAAGAGTTTGAAAGCGGAAAGCCCGAGTTTGTCCATTATTGTACCCTCTTCCGGTTTCTTGTTCACAGGGCACTCCGGGAGAGTGAAGCAATATGCGCAAAGCAGTACGCCCAGGACGCCTGAGGCGAAGAACTGCCAGTAGCTGTGCTGGAAGCGGAAGAAATTGGGATCGCGCACGAAGTTCACGAAGAGCATGGCGCAGATGAAGCCCACGGTACCGAAAACCCTGATGGGAGGGAAGTCCTTCACGGTATCCATGCCCTCTTTCTCCAGGCACTTATATGCCACGGAGTTGGAAATGGCGATGGTGGGCATGTAGAATGCCACGCTAAGCAGATAAAGAATGTAGAAAATGGCGAACTTGAATGACGGAAGGGTGGAGTAGTAGTGGATTGAACCGCCGTCGTGCGTGGCCCTTTCCAGAACTTCCACATTGCCCATTGCATACAGTCCGAGGCCTATCATGAACACGGCAGCCAGTCCGTGGCACATGGCCAGGGTTTTCTGGGCCTGGATCTTACGGTCTGCCACTATACCCATGAGGGCGGGCATGAAGATGGATACGAACCCTTGGGTTGCGTAGAAAAGCCATACCTGCTTTCCCATGCCGGCCGAGCCGATAAAGCTGCCCATGGAGGTCAGATAAGCTCCCCACACTGCATACTGCAGGAAGTTCATCAGGATGAGCCTGATGGTAATTGGTTTGATCTTAGTTGCCATTTCAGTGCTTTGTTTTATACCGATTATGCAAATGTACGAAAAAAATCCGTACATTTGTGGGAATAATAACAGAATCGATGTTCTCTTTTTCAAAGACTGCTAAAGACCCCTTATCGTCTGCGCGCGCGGGCATTATTAAAACGGACCACGGAGAAATCCGCACGCCCATTTTCATGCCTGTGGGAACCGTGGGCTCGGTTAAAGGTGTCTTTCACAGGGATTTGAAAGACGATATCGGCGCGCAGATAATCCTGGGCAATACCTATCATCTGTATCTTAGGCCCGGCCTGGACATACTGAAACAGGCAGGCGGTCTCCATCGGTTCGAGCATTGGGACGGTCCCATCCTCACCGACAGCGGCGGTTTCCAGGTCTTTTCCCTGGCCCCAATCCGCAAACTCACACCGGAAGGATGCAAGTTTTCCTCCCACATCGACGGAAGCAAGCACATCTTCACCCCGGAGAACAACGTGGACACCCAGCGCATCATAGGGGCCGATATTATCATGGCTCTGGACGAATGCTGCCCGGGCGATGCGGATGAGAAGTACGCGGCCAAATCCCTGAAACTCACGCAGGGCTGGCTGGAGCGCTTTGCAAAGCACTTCGACGAAACCGAGCCCCTGTACGGCTACGGCCAGACCATGTTCCCAATAATCCAGGGCTGCGTGTATCCGGAGCTGCGCAAAAGAGCTGTGGAGCACGCCCTCACCCTAGACAACGAAAACCGCGGCGGTTATGCCGTCGGCGGCCTGGCGGTAGGGGAGCCCACCGAGAAAATGTATGAGATGCTGGAGGTAACCTGCCCGCTTCTGCCGGAGGGAAAACCCCGTTATCTGATGGGAGTGGGAACACCTGCCAATATCCTTGAAGCGATAGAGCGCGGGATAGACATGTTCGACTGTGTGATGCCCACCCGCAACGGTCGTAACGGCATGCTCTTCACCTGGAACGGGGTGATGAACATGCGCAACGCCAAATGGAAAGAAGACTTCTCGCCCCTGGATCCCGCAGGCGCTTCCTATGTCGACGGGTACTACTCCAGAGCCTATATCCACCATCTTTTTATAGCCGGGGAGATGTTCGCCGCAATGGTGGCCTCCCAGCATAACCTTGCCTTCTACCTGGATCTTGTGCGCACCGCACGGGAGCATATCGAGGCCGGCGATTTCAAGTCGTGGAAAGACGCCACCGTACCAAAACTGATGCAGCGCCTATGATACTGAAAAGACTGGACTGGTACATAATAAAGAAGTTCCTGAGCACCTTCTTCATTTCGCTGCTACTGATAATCGGCATCGTGATTATCTTCGACATCAGCGAAAAGATAGACGATTTCGTGCGTTCGGAGGTGCCGGTGAAGGAAATAGCCTTCGACTATTACCTGAACTTCATACCGTACTTCATGAACATGTACAGTTCCATGTTCGTGTTCCTTACGGTTATCTTCTTCACATCGCAGATGACGGCCCGTTCGGAGATAATAGCCATCCTGTGCACGGGAACCAGCTATCACCGTCTAATGGTGCCGTATCTCATATCTGCAACCCTGATTGCCATGCTCTCGCTTGGCCTGGGGCTGTGGGTGATTCCCAAGGCGAATGCCACCAGGGTGGATTTCGAGCAGAAGTACATTAAGACCCGCAAGGTAAAAACCGGGCACGATATCCATTACAAGCTGGAAGACAACAAGTTCGTGTATGTCGAATCTTTCAGTACCTGGAACAACACTGCATACAATTTTACGCTTGAACAGCTTAGCGAGGACCATCTGGTGAGCAAGCTCTCGGCCGAAAGCGCCCAGTGGGACAGCACATCCGGAAGCTGGAAACTCCGCAACTGGATTATCCGTGAGTATGGAGAAGGACTCCAGGACCATATCCGTTCCGGCAAGCAGCTGGACACCACCATCAGCCTCACCGTGGACGATTTCTACCGCAACGAATATACGATCGAGCGCCTGAACGAAGCGGAACTGGAAGCGCTCATTCAAACCCAGAAAGACCGTGGCGATGCCAACGTCCGTGACGCCCAGATAGAGAAGCACACCCGTTTCTCCATGCCCATTTCGGTTATCATCCTCACCATAATAGGCGTATCTCTCTCTACCAAGAAGCGCCGCGGAGGCATCGGCTGGAACATAGCGCTTGGTATTGCCCTGGGATTCAGCTATATCCTGTTCATGCAGTTCAGCAAGATGTTCGTTATTACGGATACCCTGCCAGCGTCCATAGCCATCTGGATGCCAAACTTCATCTATGCCGGCATTGCGGCCTTCCTGTACCGGATAGCACCAAAATAGTATTATGAAAGTACAAGTGATAAACAATTCCGCCTGGCCGCTGCCAGAGTACGCAACTCCCCAGTCGGCGGGTCTGGACCTGAAAGCGAACATCGACCGGCCAATCACCCTGCAGCCATTGCAGAGGGCAATGGTGCCCACCGGACTTTTCATAGCTCTGCCTCCCGGATTCGAGGCACAGGTGAGGCCCCGGAGCGGCCTGGCTGCAAAGCACGGAATCACTGTGCTCAATACTCCCGGCACCATAGATGCCGATTATCGAGGCGAAATCAAGGTGATCCTCGTGAATCTCTCGCAGGAGCCCTTTGAAATAGTACCGGGGGAGCGCATCGCCCAGATGGTGGTGGCTCGTCACGAAACGGTTCAGTGGGAACCGGTGGAGGAACTTGGCGGCACCGAGCGCGGTGCCGGCGGATTTGGAAGTACAGGCCGATGAATACATCATTATACGAACTCTGGAAGGCCTCCAAAGGCCTCACCACCGACAGCCGGGCAATCGAGCCCGGGCAGATTTTCCTTGCCCTGAAGGGCGAGACTTTCGACGGCAACGAGTATGCGCTGAAGGCTCTGGAAGCCGGCGCAGCCTATGCCGTGGTAGACAAAGATTCTGCAGTCAGCCTCCGCGGAGTAAGTGTTTCCGTCGCAAAAAAAAGCTCCGGAAACACTTCTCCGACTCCGGCTGATGACAGCAGAATCCTGGTGGTGGACAACACCCTGCAGGCCCTGAAGAAGCTCGCGGCGGAGCACCGCTCGCATCTGGATATCCCCGTCATCGGCCTCACCGGGACCAACGGAAAGACCACCACCAAGGAGCTCATCCGCGAGGTGCTCTCGTGCAACTACCGCGTGAGTGCCACCAGGGGCAATCTGAACAATGACATAGGCGTGCCCCTCACCGTCCTTTCCATTGCCGATGACTGCGAGATCGCGGTGGTGGAGATGGGCGCGAACCATCCGGAAGACATCGCGGCGCTCACCTGGGTGTCCCAGCCCACCTTCGGCGTAATTACTAATGTGGGTAAGGCGCATCTTGAGGGCTTCGGCAGTTTCGAGGGCGTCAAGCACGCGAAAGGCAGGCTCTACGACTGGCTAAGCGAGCATGACGGCCAGGCTTTCGTGAACGTGGACAGTGCAGATCTTTTCGAGATGGCAACATCCCGCCCCCTTTCCATCATCCCTTACGGAATTGAAGGTGAAGACGTGAAGGTGCTGCCGGCATCGGCAGAGGAACCTTATCTGAGGATGGTTATAAGCGGGCATCTGCTGGAAACCCGTCTTGTGGGTTCCTACAATGCAGCCAACGTAATGGCGGCAATCACAGTGGGACAGTACTTTGGCGTGTCGCTGAAAGATGCCATAGACGCCATTGCTGCCTATGAGCCTTCTATGAACCGTTCCCAATTGCTTCGCACAGAGCGCAATACCGTGATTGAAGATGCCTACAATGCCAATCCTTCCTCCATGAAGGTGGCACTTGACAATCTGGAAAACATGGCCGGTGCAAAGGTGGCCCTTCTTGGCGAAATGCGTGAGCTGGGGGCCGATTCCCTGAGTGAGCACAGGGCTGTTGTGGAGCGCCTCTCCGGAATGGAACTGGAACAGGTGTGCCTTGTGGGCGTGGAATTTAAAAAGGCCGCAGAAGGGTCTCCCTTCAAGTGTTTCCCCACTTCCGATGCCCTGGCCCTGTGGCTGAAAGAGAATCCTGTTCAGGGCTGCACCGTACTGGTGAAGGGCTCTCGCGGAACAAGAATGGAAAAAGTTATATCAACTCTTTAATATCATGAAAAAAGCTTTATTGATCGTTACACTTGCGCTGGTATCGGTGATATCCGCAAATGCCCAGTTCGTGGGTGGGGCAAAGTACAAGGAAATCAAACACGACTACAATTACAAAGATTACGTTCCTTCACAGATGGATCCTTACAGCCCCGGCTGGAACGGCGCTCTGTCTTTCTTTGTCCCCGGCGCGGGTCAGATCGTAACCGGTGAAGTATGGCGCGGTGTTTTAATGTTTGTAGGAGATGCAATCCTTAATAACGAGTTCCAGAGTGCAGCCCGCGAAGTGGGTAAGGCCCTTCTCATCGATCGGACGAACAATACTGTCAGCTGGGCCGATAAGGAAAATGGCCAGAAGAATGTCTGGATTGCACTTGGCTGCGCTACTGCCAGCCTTGGCCTTTCCATCTGGTCAAGTATCGACGCCAACAGGATTGCCAAGGTGAAGGACATGTACTTCCAGGACAAGTACGGCCACAGGTCCATGATGGGCATCGACTTTGCACCCAGCCTGGCCCTTTCTCATACCGCAAGCGGCGTTAAACCCGCCGCGGGCATGGCACTTACCCTGAGCTTCTAAAAGAGTATGGCAGATTTATGATTCAAAGTAAAATCCGCAATTCAAGTTCATAAAAGTTACGATTCGCTTTCAAATCGTTAATAGATATTTCGGGGCTTTTGTTACTCTATTGCAAAAGTCCCGATTTTTTTAGATATAAATGATTTTATGGTTCAATAATTATTACTAACTTGCAAAGAATTAATAACATCTATTATGAAAAGAATAATTGTCCTTACTGTCACTGCAATCCTTGCAGTATGCTGTAGTTCAAACAATACCGTTACGAAATCCTCGGATCTTTCTAACTTATCTCCCGCGTTGGATGAGTCGATAATGGTCAGTCAGGAGGAAATGCAGAGTCTTCTGCTTAAGTATCTGTCTGTGGAGAGCGGATCGGAAGAGACTTCTGACGGTAGCTACCCGATGACTGACGGACAGATGGAAATGGCTAGTCTTTTAAAAGCCGACATCGAAGCACTCGGAGTTAACGCCACTCTGACGGAATGGGGCTATGTCTATGCAGAGGTTCCTTCAAATATTGGCACAGAGGTTCCCGTATTCGGCATTTCCTGTCACTTGGACTATACGCCTGAGGCTCCGGGAAAAGGGATCAAACCGTCCGTGCTCTTGTATAATGGCGGCGATATTAAACTGGCAGATGGTTCTGTAATTTCTCCATCGAACCCGGATGGCGCAGAACTTCCTGAACTTATCGGAAAGACGCTTATCCATAGCGATGGCACTACGTTGCTTGGTGCGGACGACAAGAATGGTTGTGCTATTGTGATGTCGGTATTGAAAACGGCATTGAATCCAGCATTCAAGCACGGCAAGGTTCAGTTCGTTTTCTGCCCTAACGAAGATATCGGCATGGCTGCTGAAAAGATTGACACCATTCTGTTCAACCCGGAGATTCTCTTCGACGTTGATGGGATGGGCGGCCATGAAGTAACCACCTCCAACTTTACAGCGCGGGGTATGAAGGTGAAGTTTATCGGCCATGAGGCGCATCCTTCTGAAGCCAAGAAACAAAAACTTGGTGATGCTCTTGCCGCATCGGCTACCTACATTGCCAATGTCCCTATCAAGTATCGCCCCGAGAATACAGAGAACCTGGAAGGCTATATCCATCACTGGGGGCTTTCCAACGAGGGTTTCGACTATGTGGTGTCAAGTCGAATCCGCTATTTTGACAGCAAGGAGGGAGAAATCTTTGACCGTATCATCATTGAGTCTTTGGAAAAAGTTAGAACTGAATTCCCCAACGTGCAGGTAGAAGTCATTTGGGATGAGACCCAATACGACAATGTGGAGTATTCTATGCATCCTGGCTCCCGTGAGATTATTGAACGTGCTGCTGCACGTTGTGGCCAGGACCTTGCGTTTAAAGCCGAGCGCGGTGGCACTACAGCTGCGATGTTCACGGCGAAGGGACTGAAAGGAGGAATGTGCATCTTCAGCGGCCAGCATAATTGTCACAAGGTGCATGAATATGCTTGCGTTGAGGAAATGATGGATGCATATAAACTCCTCCTTCACGCAATAGATGAGACGTCCGGAAGGACAGAATAAAAAAAGACCGCTTAATACTTTTATTGAACGATAGTTATGGCCGAAAGTAATTTTATCGACTACGTTAAGATATTCTGCTCCAGCGGACATGGCGGAGCGGGAAGTTCCCATCTTCACAGGGCTAAGTATGTGCCCAAGGGAGGTCCGGACGGCGGCGACGGCGGACGTGGCGGCCATATCATCCTCCGCGTGAACCCCCAGCTCTGGACGCTCATCCACCTGCGTTACCGCAAGGTGGTGCGTGCAGAGAACGGCTGCAACGGTGCAGAGGCACTGAAGAGGGGAAAGAACGGGGCCGATATCGTGCTGGAAGTGCCCCAGGGCGTAGTTGTGAAGGATGCCGAAACTCAGGATATAATTACCGAACTTGTTGAACCCGGCCAGGAATTCATCCTGTGCCGGGGCGGCAAGGGAGGGTGGGGGAACGACCACTTCAAAACCGCCACCAACCAGACTCCCCGCTATTCCCAGCCTGGCGAAGAGGGGCAGGAAGGCTGGTTCATACTGGAACTCAAGGTCCTTGCCGATGTGGGCCTTGTAGGATTCCCCAACGCCGGAAAGAGCACCCTTCTGGCAGCCATTACATCGGCAAAGCCGAAGATTGCAAACTACGCATTCACAACCCTTGAGCCCAATCTGGGCATAGTGCGATACTACGACGACCGCTCGTTCGTGATGGCCGATATCCCCGGCATCATCGAAGGTGCACACGAAGGGAAGGGGATAGGAACGCGCTTCCTTCGCCATATCGAGCGCAACTCGGTGCTTCTTTTCATGGTGGCCTGTGACGAACCGGATGTGTCCAAGGCCTACAAGGTCCTTCTGAAGGAACTAAAGGAGTACAATCCCGAACTCCTGGTCAAGGACCGCGTCCTTGCCGTTACTAAATGTGACCTGGAGCAGGATGAAAAGGCATTGGCGAAGATAGAGAAGAAGCTTCCCAAGGACATCCCCCACGTGTTCATATCCTCTGTGGCCGGCACCGGACTTGCCGACCTTAAGGAACTTCTCTGGAAGGCTCTTACAAAATGAATCTCGAAGGCCTGATACAACTGGACCAGAGGGCGACCCTCTGGCTTAACGGACTGCACTGTCCGTTCAGCGACCAGTTCTGGGCCTTTTTTTCAGACACGAAGATCTGGTTTCCAGCTTATGTTTTCGTGGCATATATGCTCTTTAGAAAACTGGGCTGGAAGCGTGCGCTGATAGTTTTTGTCTCGCTTGTTATAACTGTAGTCCTCACCGACCAGGTGGCCAACCTGTTCAAGAACTCGGTGATGCGCCTAAGGCCATGCTATACTGCATCCATGCTTGAGGGCGGCCTCTGGTGGCCGCTTCCGCGGAGAGGCTTCTACGGCTTCTTCTCCGGGCATTCCAGCAATGCATTCGCATTCGCAGCAGCATCGACAATTGGATTCTCCACGAGCAAAGGCGGCTGCAGCAAGGCATATATTATAGGTGTATTCGTTTGGGCGGCTCTTGTGGCGCTCAGCAGGGTGTTCATGGCCATGCACTATCTTGGCGATATTGCCGTGGGAATGCTTTTCGGCCTTTCAATGGGCGCAGCTATGGGTTTTTTGACAAGGTTCCTTATAAAAACTATTGTAAAAACACCTGCAAATTACTAAATTTGCGAATCTAAATCCTACGCCATGCTTCAGATCTATTGCAAGAACACCGGAACCACATTGAAGTATCCGGAAGGAGTGTCACTTCTTAACATGTTGGACGACTTCAAGTTCGAAAGGCCTTATCCCATTGTGTCGGCCAAGGTGAACAATGTGTCGCAAGGACTGAAGTACAGGGCATATCAGAGCAGGGATATCGAGTTTATCGATGTCCGCGATGCGAGCGGGATGAGAGTGTACATCCGCTCGCTTTCTTTTTTGCTCTGCAAAAGCGCAGTAGATGTGCTCCCCAACTGCAAGGTGTATATGGAGCATCCCATCTCCGGAGGTATCTTCTTCCACGTGAACAAGGAAGACGACAGTCCCTTCACGGAGGAGGATCTTGTGGCTATCAAGCGCCGCATGAAGGAAATCGTGGAAAAGAACATTCCTTTCCACCGTTACGACGTCCATACGGACAAAGCGATCAAGGAGTTTTCCCGCAAGGGCTATACGGACAAAGTGAAGCTGCTGGAGACCAGCGGTGAGATCTATACGGACTACTACACGCTGGGCGACACTCCTGATTACTATTACGGCAAGCTGGTTCCCTCCACCGGTTATCTTACCACCTGGGACATCCAGACATATCACGACGGCCTTCTGCTCCGGATTCCTGACCGCAACAACCCCAACGAGCTCATTCCCTTCGTGGACCAGCCCAAGACATTCGGGATGTTCGACGAAATGCTCCGCTGGAACATTATCATGGGCTTGAACACCGTGGGCGATGTGAATCACGCCTGCCAGGACGGCCATGCCAGCGAACTTATCCAGATTGCAGAAGCGCTTCAGGAAAAGAAGATTGTTCAGATTGCAGAAGAGATTTTCAGCCGCTATCACAGCGAGAATCCCGTAAGGGTGGTTCTCATAACCGGGCCGTCATCGTCCGGAAAGACCACTTTCTGCAAGAGGCTTTCCCTGCAGCTCAAGGCCTGCGGGCTAAAGCCTCTGTCGGTTTCCACCGACGACTATTTCGTGAACAGGGTGGATACTCCCAAATTCCCGGACGGCAGCTACGATTTCGATAATTTCGAAACCGTGGACCACGTGCTTATGGAAAGCGACATCCAGAAGATGATCGCCGGCGAGGAGGTTTCCGTTCCGGAATACAACTTCGTCACCGGAATGCGGGAATACAATGGCAAGAAGGTAAAACTGGGCAAGAGCAGCATTCTGCTGATAGAAGGAATTCACGCCCTGAACCCCGCTCTCACCGATAAGATCCCGGACAGTGCCAAGTTCCGCATCTTCATAAACACCCTTACCGGAACCCTTCTGGACGACCACAATTCAATTCCCACAAGCGACAACCGCCTTCTCCGCCGCATAGTGCGCGACTATAACAAAGGCGCCTTCACTGCGCGGGAGTCCATCAGCCAGTGGCCGAACGTGTGCGCAGCGGAAGACAAATGGATCTATCCTTTCCAGGAGATGGCCGATGCAATGTTCAATTCGGCATATCTGATTGAATTCGCCGTGATGCGAAACCACGCGGAGCCCATCCTTGGCAGTGTGCCAAAGAACTGCCCGGAGTACAGCGAGGCCCACAGGCTGCTGCACTTCCTGCACTATTTCACTCCTGTTCCGGATAAGGAGATTCCCGCCACATCTCTCCTGCGAGAGTTCCTGGGCGGTTCAAGCTTCAATTACTAGGGGAGAACCACTTCCTGTTTTTCCAGATAGTCCACCACGTCCTGCACGATGCTGAATGTGGCAAGTTCTTCGTCGGGAATGACTATTCCGTACTGATCCTCTATGCGCATGAGAAGCTGGAGGATGTCCAGGCTGTCGGCCCCGAGGTCTTTCTTGATCTGGCTCTGGGGAGTAATCTTCTCGGCGGCTATGCGAAGCTGCTTTGCAAGTATGGTTTGTACTTTCTCAAACATATCGGCTTAATCTTCAAAGTGTTCGTATAATGCTATCTCTTTTTCAATCTTGTCGCTCAGGCGGCTCTCTTCCATCCTGTAGGCCTGCTCGATGCACTTCTCAACGGCCACGGCCTTGGATGAACCATGCCCTTTCACCAGCACTTTGGACGTGCCGATGAGTACGCTTCCACCATAGTTCTGATAGTTCATGAACTCTTTCTCGTCCATGAACATCTGCTTCATCAGGAGCGCGCCCAGTTTATAGATGAAACGTGAATAGATGTCCTTCTTAAGCTTCTTGAGAAGTTCCAGGGCCGTGCCCTCGGTGGTTTTCACAAGCACGTTGCCGGAGAAACCGTCGGCCACCACAAGGTCGTAGCTGCCGCTAAGAAGGTCACGGCTTTCCATATTTCCCACGAAATTCACCGACGGAGTGTCCTTCAGAAGGGCATAGGTCTCGCGGCGGACGTCATCGCCCTTTTCCGCCTCCTTTCCAACGTTCAGAAGCGCAACGCGCGGCTTTTCCACGCCATAGACATTCTCCAGGTACAGGCTGGCCATGATTGCAAACTGCCTCAGATGTGCCGGTGTCACCTCCACGTTGGCACCGCTGTCGCAGATGCCAACTATGCCTCCATCCATCGTGGGGAGGATGGGGCAGAATGCCGGGCGGATAACCCCGGGAATGCGGCCCAGCCTCACCAGGGCGCCGGTAACCAGCGCACCCGTGGAGCCGCAGGACACCATGGCGGCAATGTCGTCACGGTCGCGCAGGGCGATGATGCCCTTCATCATGGAAGAGTCCCTCTTGAGCCTCACAACGTCGGTGGGCTTTTCGTCGCAGCCGATAATCTGCGGGGCGTGCATAATCTCCACGCGCGACGCGTCGATCTTGCGCGTAGAAAGCTCTCTCTCAAGTATTTCCTTGTCTCCGCTCAGGATAATGTACAGCTCCGGATTCTTTGCCAGTGCCGAAACGGCACCGTCCACCTGCGCCTGAGGGCTGTGATCACCCCCGAAACAATCTACAATAACTTTTATCATAACGATTTCACATAGCAGCGGTAGCGCTTCACGACATCGCGTTTGAAGCGTTTCCACTGATTCTGGATGGCCCAGTTTTCTTCAAGGTTAAGGAGAGTGTCGGCATACTTTATATCCGGATTCTCCTTGAGCATCTTCATTATTGCCAGTGACAGCGCCGCCGACACTCCTCGGTTCAGGTACACCGGATCTACGCCGATAAGGCACATGTCAATGCTCTCGGGCTTTCTCAGAGCTTTCAAGAAGCGTATGGCAACACCCGGTGTGATGTGCCCGCGCGTACCCCTGAACACCCTGGCGAGGGAGGGAATTGACAGGCCGAAGCACACGGGCTTCTCGTTCTCGTCCAGGATGATTGCGGTGAATTTGGGACTGATCACCATACCGAAGTTGTCCAGTATCAGCTGCCTCATCCCGTCGGTGAAAGGAACTGTGCCGTACAGTCCCTCGTAGGATTTGTCGATGAGGTCGAAAACTCCGTCCGCGTACTTGCGCAGGAACTCCCTGCCATTACGGGCCGTTCCGAAGTGGAGCTTATAGCGCTTGAAGATGAACTGGACCAGTTTTTCCATCTCCTCAAGCGTCTCGTCGCTTTCAGGACCATAGAGGAACGAGCCAGTATAGTCCACCTCCTTCACATAACCCAAAGCTTCAATATGCTTCTGGTAATATGCTGCATTATAATTGCTTTCGAAAGTGCCGGAAACGTCGAAGCCCTCTATCAGGAGGCCCTCTTTCTCAAGGTCGGAATAGCCGATGGGGCCGTGGATAGTATCCATTCCCTTGCCGCGGGCCCAGTCTTCGGCAGCCTTCAGAAGAGCCCTGGACACCTCTATGTCGTCGATGACGTCGTAGCGGGTGAAGCGGGCGCGTTTCTCGCCGTTCTTGGCATTGGCGTCCTTCTGGATAATGCCCTGGATGCGGCCGGCTATGACGCCGTCTTTGTAGGCGTTGAAGAAGATACTGTCGCAGCTTGTGTTATACACATAGTCCTTGCGGAAAATCTTCTTTTCGTCCATATACATGGGCGGAATGAAGCAGGGGTTCCCCTTGTAAAGGTCCAGGGGAAAATTCAGAAATTCCTTCTGTTCCCGCTTCGTCTTTACTTCTCTTATTTCTATCATGGCTAACGCTCTTTTGCGTGGAAGCACACGCCCACTCCGTTGGGGCCAGCGTGGCTGCCGGCGGTGGGATTGCATTCAACGTATGTGATCTTAAGGTCGTCGCCAAGTTTCTCGCGAAGCATGTCTCCCACTATCTGTGCAAACTCTGGTGCATCGGTATGGCCGATGAACACTCCGTTCTCCTTCACGTCCAGGCCTTTTTCCATAACCTCGTTCACAAGGCGCTGCATGGCCTTGGCGCGGCCTTTTTCGGTGCCTTTGGAAACCATCTTTCCTTCCGGCGACATATAGATAATCGGGCGAAGGCCGATGAGGGTGCCCATCGTTGCGGCCAGACCGCTCACGCGGCCGCTGCGACGGAAGAACTTCAGGTCATCGGCAAAGAAATACATTGCCCAGTGATCCACGTCTTCGCGCGCCCAGGCAAGAATCTCGTCCAGGGTCTTTCCAGCGAGAGCCATATCGCCGGCCTTGCACACGATGGGGTAGCAGATGGTGGTGATGCCCTTGCAGTCTATTTCTTCGAAGCGGGTTCCGGGATACTTGGCCTTGAGTTCTGCAACTGCCTGGTCCATAGCGTCGAAGGTGGCAGTCATGGCGCGGGAGAAGTGCACGTAGAGGATGTCGTTCCCGGCGGCGAAATCGTCCTGGAAATACTCTATGTAGCGCTCCTTGGAGATGGCGCTGGTGCTGGGCAGGACGCCCTGGCGCAACATCTCATAGAAGGCGTGACAGTCGAACTTTTCAAAATCGACATACGGATGGATAGTCTTTGCATCCACGCTGTAGGGCATGGAAATATAGCCGGAATACCCGTGCTCTTTGGCAACGGCGGGATTTACGTCGGTGTCGGAATCGGTGTACAGTTTTAGCATATCAGAAACAAATAATCATATACAGGTTGGCCTCCGTCCATGAGGATTACCTCTGTGAGGGGGCAGGATTTTTCCAATGAAGCCCGCAACTCTTCTGCCTCCGATGCGGGGGCATCCTTGCCGCGGAAGATAATCAGAACGTCGGCGCTTGATGCGTCCATTGCCTGTGCAGTCTGCAGCGCAGCCTCCAGCCGGGAAGGGGAGCCGCAGAGGATTTCCTTGCCGCTAAGGCCAAGAAAATCTCCGGTCCTGCCCTGCTCGCAGTCCCTGATGGCCACGCTCACTGCGCCCGTAGTTACGGAGCCGGCAGCTTCTGTCATGCCTGCTACAAGGTTGTCGATATCGGCCTCCGCATCCATGTTGGCAAGGGCGTAATAGCCTTCGCCAAGGCTCTTGGTGGGCACTACTTCAATGCGCGAATCCTTATAGATAGATGCGGCCTGCCTGGCGGTGAGAATAATATTGCTGTTGTTTGGGAGCACTATTATGGTTTCGGCGTGAATCTGGTCGAATGCCTCCAGGAAGCGCTCCACGGGCGGATTCATGGTTTGTCCGCCTGAGATGACCGCATCGGCCCCCATCTCCCTGAACGTGGAAGTGAGGCCTTCGCCTGAAGCCACGGCAACGACGCCCAGGGCTTTGCGGGCTGCGCTCTTGAAGCGGGTGTCCATGTGGTTCTCGTGGTGCTGGAGAGTCATGTTCTCCACCTTTATCGTGAGGAATTCGCCCCACTCCCGGCAGCGGCTAAGAATTGCTCCCGGGTCTTTCGTGTGCACATGTACCTTGATAATGCTGCCGTCGCGGAAGAACACCAGGGAGTCTCCCTGTGTGAGGAGATAGTCCTTGATTACGCTTTCGTCGAAGCTCTCAAGATCCACCTTGCAGCGCTGGAGACGGAGGAGGAATTCCGTGCAATAGCCAAATTCCAGCACGCTGTCTTCCGTGAAGGCCGAAAGATCCACTGCAGGAGCCTGTTTGGCATGCTCTTCGGAGGATGCGTCCTCCGAAGCGAACTCCTCCCCGTGAAGGGCAGCACGCATTCCCTCCGCAATGCAGAGAAGTCCCGCACCGCCGCTGTCCACTACACCGGCCTTTTTCAGTACATCAAGCAGTTCAGGCGTGTGCTGAAGGGAAAGGTCCATTCCGGCTATCCAGAGGTCGAAGTACTCCTCCAGGGAGGATGACCCTTCTGCGGCAGTCACGCCCTCCCGCAAAACTGTGAGGATTGTGCCTTCCACAGGCTGGGAAACGGCGTGATATGCCTCTTCCACCGCGGCTTTCATGGCCCGTGTGAAATCGTTTATATCGGCCTCCTGGCAGCCCGCAAGGCCTTTTGCCATGCCCGCGAAGATGCGGGAGAGGATTACCCCTGAATTGCCGCGGGCGCCAAGCAGCATGCCTTTGGCAGCAGCATCGGCAAGCACTCCCACGCCATCTCCGGAAGCTTTGCAGCCGGCTTCGATGGTCATGAGCATATTGTCGCCGGTATCCCCGTCGGGAATGGGGAATACGTTCAGGTTATTTATTGTCTCGCGGTCCCGGGACAGCCTTGCAGCCCCGCCGCGGATAAGGTTAAGATAAGTCTTTGCGTTCAGGTTCATTATCTTTTATGCCGAAGCTTCGGCGCAGCACCGGCACCTTCATCAGAAGGCGGAACACCCAGGGCTGCAGGGAATAGGTTATCAGTATGGTAAGGGCCATTCCTATCAGCGTGATGATTCCAATGCTGTGAATGGACGGATGTGTTGCGAAAATAAGGGAGAAGGTAACGATGGCAAGCACCGTTGCGCTGAATACGATCGCCACCTTGTGGAAGGCCAGCATATCGTCTTTGCCGTGACGCGCCTGGGTGAGCAGGCCCTCCATCACGAATATGCTGTAGTCCACGCCTATGCCGAATATGAAGGTGGAAATCACAATGTTTATGAGGTTGAATTCCAGGCCGAATATTGCCATGTAGCCTTGAAGCACTATCCAGCTGATGCTCATGGGAAGGAAAGCCAGGAGGGCGATCCAGAAGTTCCTGAACGAAAGCAGGAGCACCAGGAACACGAAGATGGATGAAATGAGAAGGGTGGTGTTGAAGTCGTCGTGGATAATCTCCACCATGTCGCGGCAGTAGTAGAACGGCTGAACCACAAGTACGTTCGGCTTTGACACCAGGGACTCTATCACCTTGTCCGTATTTTCCGGCATGAAGGCAACGTCCGTGAACACCATATACCTGCCGCTTGCCTGTTTCTCCACGTAATTGCTCAGGAGGCCGGGCGGCACGATTCCCGATTCAACAAGATTGCCGGGCTCGTAGTCGGCCTTCACTATCGACAAGAAAGGCGCGGCGAAATCGGCCGGAAGCCCGTGCTCCTTTGCCGATGCCGACAGATCCTTCTCCAGGGTCCTTAGCCTGTCCGGGCTCCAAAATTCTTTCCACATCGCGATGCGTTCCCTCTGCTCGCGCTCCGGGATGAGGAGGCGCTTCACAATTGGACTGTAGCTTGTTACAAGTCCTTCATTGACAAGGGAATCCAGGGCAGGGAAGAAGGTGGTGCCGTATTCCAGGGCGTTGTCCAGGCTCTGCTCGTCGTGCGTGCAGAAGTACAGGTGCATGGCACCGTCGGCAGTGTTCTTGGAGTTGTACAGGCTTTCGCTTTCCCCGATCTGGGCGTTAAGGTAGTTCAGGTTGCGAAGGTCTGAGTCGAACTTCACTTTGGGCGAGAATACCGCCCCAACCACTATTATGGCAATCAGGGTGCCTATGATCCATGGATTCTTGTCCCAGGGCAGGGAATTGATCTTTTCCACCAGAGGGAATCCGTGGCTGCGCTTGTATTTGATCTGCGAGGGACGCAGGAAATGCGGCAGGAAAATGAGCACGAAGAGGGTATTGCCGATGAGTGCGAAAGTGGCGAAAAGGCCGAAGTCGCTGAGCAGTTCGCTCTCCGTGAAGATAAGGCCCATGAATGCGCCTATGGTAGTAAGGCATCCCAGGAACACCGGAGTGGATTCCTCACGCAACATTGTTTCGGTGTCCTTCACATAATAATAATGTATAAGAGCGTGAAGGCAGTAGCTTATGGCAACGCCAAGCACCACGGCGCCTATGCCCAGTGCCATCAGCGACATATAGCCCTTTATCCAGTACATGCAGGCTAGGGCGAATGCGGTTCCGTATGTGATGGGAACAACCTGCTGCATCACGAAGCTCAGCCTGTGGAAACTGAAAAGGATGATGATGAGGATGATTATCAGGGAGATACCAACCGTCATCACCACATCCTTCTTGATCGTTGAAGCGTTGGAGACGCTTCCCATTATTTCCCCGTGGAAGAGCAGTTTCACGTCCGGATGCTCACTCTCCACCTTTGCCTGGGCCTTGCGCATCATGCGCACCAGGGTGGTGGCATAGCCGGAGTTCATGGGGCTGAAATTGGGGGAGAGAAAGGCCAGGGCCACGGTTCTGTCCGGGCACATAAGATGGCCGTCCACAACCGAGAATCCGCCCATGGAGCCTGTTCCTCCGGGGAACAGCTCACCCAGGACGACATGCCTGAGGCCAAGAGGGTCCATGGACGCAAGCTGGGTATCCCGCCCGGTCTCGTCCTCCATCACCATGTTGTAGTTCTGCGCCATCATTCTGTCGATGGATTCGCGCTGCGTGGCCTTTTCTATAGCCGCGTACCACGATGTGTCCACAAAGGCGGGAAGATGCATCAGGCCGAAATCCATTGCATTAAGTGCAAGGTCCAGATCCAGCGAATGGAGGATGCCCTTGATGTAGGTGCCGTTGCTGTCGGCCTCCTGCAGAAGATTGCAGTACTCCTCCATGGCGGCACCCAGTTCTTCCGGCGCCACCGGATTCTCCGGATCACGCGAGGTGAGCTGGATAAAACCTTTGTCCTTGATTTCTATGTCGCTGAATGCAAGTTCGTTATCGGTTGCCGACTTGGGAAGCAGCTTAAGTATGTTCTCTTCCAGGCGAAGCTGGAAAGCAAATACTGCGAAAAGTGCGAAACTGCCCCAGAGCAGAATATGCAGAAGCACCTTGTGCTGCTGGAAGAACTTGTAAAGAGGAAGGAAAATTCGGTGCATTTTGCTAGAACTTGTTCATTACCGCGAAGATGCGCTCCTTCACCTGGTCGATGGTGCCGGTGCCGTCAATTTCGCAGTAACGTCCGCAAGCTTTGTAGTAGCCAATGAGCGGTTCTGTTTTCTGATGATAGGTTTCGATACGGTTCTGTACAATTTCCGGGCTGGCGTCATCCGCCCTGCCCTCTATCTGTGCGCGGTGCGCTATGCGTTCCCCGATCATGGAGTCCGGGATCATGAGCGATACCACCGCAGTTACGCATTCGCCCTTTTTCTCCAGCATCCGGTCCAGGGCCTGAGCCTGGGCTATCGTGCGTGGGAAGCCGTCCAGAAGGAAGCCGGCTACGCCTGTTGTGCTTGCAAAGCGGGATTCAATCATCCCTTCCACAACTTCGTCAGGGACCAGGTTGCCGGCTTCAATGAGAGCCTTGGCCTGGAGGCCCAGGGGTGTGCCTTCTGCGATTTCGCTGCGGAGAAGGGCTCCTGTGGAGAGGTGGCAGAGATTGTACTTCTCCACCATGGATGAGGCCTGGGTGCCTTTTCCGGCGCCGGGAGGGCCAAAGAGAATGAAGTACTTCATGGAGAATGGTTATCGGTTCAGTACGTAAATATCCTTGAGGTTGCGGCCAAGCTCGTTATAGTCCAGACCGAAGCCCACTATGAAGCGGTTGGGGATTTCCATTCCCACGAAATCCAGGGGAATGTCCCTGTTGTACACTTCGGGCTTTAAAAGCAGGGTGCATATCTTCACGTCCGATGCGCCCTTTTTCTGCAGCATCTCCTCCAGATGCTCCACGGTGCCGCCGCTGTCCACGATGTCTTCGATCACAAGGACGCTTCGGCCTGCGACATCGCCCGTTATAGGGGATATCTCTTTCACGGTGCCGGAGGTGTTTGTGCCCTGATAGGAAGAGAGTTTTACGCTCATCACTTCCATGTTGAAATTCAGACGCTTGAGAAGCTCGGCTGCGAACATGAGCGCTCCGTTCATCACGATAAGGACGATGGGGGTGTCTTTGGCGTCTTTGTAGGTTTCATTCACTTCCTTGCTCACTTTGTCGATTGCTGCAAGGATGTCTTTGTTGGAGATGAAAGGCAGGAAGGTTTTGTCGTACAGCGTGACCATGGCAGAAATTTTTTTTATTATAATTAACAAATATACAAAAAAAACACTCAAAAGCCATAAAAAACATAAAAATCTGCATTTGAGGCTTGCCGCTTCGGACTTTTGGAGCTAATTTGTGCTCTGAAATGAGAACGGAAGCCGTCATACTTTTCCTTTTTGTCGCCATCTCTGCGGCCGCTCAGGAGCCATGGACAGAGGGTATGCTCTATCTCACCGGGGCCTCATCGGCAGAGGAACTGGACCAGAGTACGGTGGATGCCTACGAGTATCTCCACCTTCATCCGCTGCGTCTGAATGAAAGCGCGTCAGGAAGGCTTTCGCGGCTTCTGAGTCCATATCAGATCGCCTCGCTCCAGGATTACCGGCATCGCTGCGGAGATGTGCTTTCGCTTCAGGAGCTGGCCCTTGTGGACGGCTTTTCGCAGGAGAAGGCCAAGGCTCTGGCACCATTCGTTTCTTTCGACAGTGCCAGGCGGCCGGGAGAGGCGGTGAATGATACCGTCCGCGTTCATGGAAATACTCAGGCAAGGGTCGATTTGAAAAGTATGGGCGCGAAGGTGCGCGTCCACGCGGCCGATGTCGTAGAGGCCGGGGCCGCATATCGCCGGTATTGGGACGGAAGAAGCTCCGGAGGCACTTTTTTCGTGTCCGCTGGCTCATTTGTCGTGGGGGATTTCAACCTGCGCTACGGTCAGGGGCTCATGCTTTGGAGCGGGATGCAGATCAATTCCTTTTCCACCATCGACACTTATTCCAGAAGGGGCGGGGGACTCTCGCCATCGTGGTCATACAGCGGCGAGGGTACTTTTCGCGGATTTGCAGGTGACTACTCCCGGGGGGCATTCGGGGCTATGGCTTTCATTTCGGAGACCGGTGCAGGCGGCAGACTGTCGGCGACGGGGAGAAGCGGGACTTTCGGGCTGAATCTTCTTGCCTCCCTGGATGGCGCATTTCGTCTGAGTGCCGATGTTTGCAGAAATATCCGCGGGGTGGATGTCTTCGGCGAGGCCGGTCTTGATCCGCTCCGCGGGGCCTGGGCAGCGGTGGGAGGAGCGAAATTGCGTCTTTCCGACAATCTCGAGGCAGCACTCAGGCTTGGTGCGGTGCCGTCATCGTGGAGTGGCAAAAGCAGCGGGGAATACAGCTTGGACGTGGGCATAAGGCACTCTGGCGGAGATTATTGCGCCATTGCCGGGAAAAGCGGATTCGGCAGCTCCGAAAGACGCAGCCGCCTTGATTTGAGCGCCCGTTTCCGCCTTCTTCCCATCCCTTTGAAGGATCCCCGCAGGCGCGAAGCCAAGCTGCAGGCTGGCTGGGCTTTCCGCGTGGATTCACTTGTGAAAACCGATCATCGGCTTGTGCTTCGTTACCGAAGCTACGAGCCTTTCCGCGGGGAACTCCGGAGCGATGTGCGTGTTTCAAATTCCCTTGTCTGCATGAACCTGCGGCTTCACGGAGTGTGGTCCGGCGGCCCCGGCGGCCTTGCCTATTGCGAGGCGGGATATACACCCGGGGACTGGCAGTTGTGGCTGCGCGGGACTGTTTATTCCACTTCCGGCTGGTCCTCGCGCATATATGTATATGAAAGGGACGTTCCCGGGAGTTTCTCCGTGCCTGCCTGTTACGGAAGGGGCGCTTCGTTTTCCGTATGTGGGGGCTGGAGCAGGCGCTTTCAAGGCCGATACAGGCTCAAAGTCTCCGGAAAGGGCAGCATCGGCATAAAAAAGCCCGACGTTGTTTCCGCCGGGCTCAGACTATTCTTAAGCTTTGATTTCTAGCGCTTTCCAACCTTGAGCTTGTCTCCGGGATGGATTACGTCGCTGCGCAGGTTGTTCCACTTCTTGATGTTGGATACGGTGGTGCCGTAGCGTTTTGCAATCTTGCCAAGGTTGTCGCCGCTCTTCACCGTGTAGTACACCCACTGGGTGGAGGCAGGGCGCGTGCTGCTGCTCCGGCCGCTGTTTCCGCTGCGGTTGTTGCCGGAAGGGGCGCCGGTGCTTGCGGTGTAGCCTGTCTGACGGTCGATGTCGCCGTGCCCGCTCAGGTATTCGTTTGCCTTATGGGCATATATGGCCTGCTGCTTTGCGGCAAATGCGGCGCTGTAGGTGTAGGGGAGACGCAGGATCATGGTGCCCTGGTTTCCGGGGATGATGTCGCGGTAGTACTGATGGTTCAGCGAACGGATCTCGTCCAGGGGAATGTCAATTACTTCGCTTATCTGGCGGAAATGGAGGTTCTTGTTGATGTGGAAGGTGTCCACGTGTGCGGGAAGCTGCATCGGAGCGGGCTCCAGGCCATATTCCTTGGCATAGTGGAAGGCATACATGGCGCCCACCATTGCAGGAACGTAGCCGCGGGTTTCCTTGGGAAGGTACTCGTAGATTGTCCAGAAGTCGGTGTTGCCACCGGCGCGGTGGATGGCCTTGTTCACATTGCCGGGACCGCAGTTATAGGCCGATATCGCCAGTGACCAGTCGCCGAAAATGCTGTAATTGTCCTTGAGAAGGCGTGCTGCCGCGTCCACTTCCTTGAAGGGATCCAGGCGCTCGTCCACGTATGAATCCACCTGCAGGCCGTAGTGCCTTGCCGTGGAGTACATGAACTGCCACATGCCGGCTGCTCCTGCACGGGAAACGGCCACAGGATTCATCGCACTCTCGATTATGCACAGGTATTTGAGCTCCAGGGGAAGGTCGTACTTGCGGAAAGTCTCCTCGAAGATGGGCATGTAGAACTTGGAAAGGCCAAGCATCTGGCTCATCCTGTTGGGCATTTTCTCCGAATACAGCACCATCCAGTTGCGCACCGTCTCGTTGTAGGGGAGCTTCATGAACGAGTTCATCCTGGACAGCCTGTCGATGAGGACGGAATCCGACACCGAAGTGGTGAAATGAATCTCGTCCAGCGAAAGACCGTCGGCCTCCGGATTGGAGCGCATCTGATTGTGCAGATACCACACGCTAAGAAGGCTGTCCCTGTTTTCAGGAGAGGGGGTTCCGGCTTCTGTCATAGCCTCCACCACGGGATCTTCAACTGCATAGTATTCAACAATTTCGTCGGGAATATTCTCCAGGGCGCGAAGCTGTGCCTTCAGGCTTTTCACTTCCTGCTCAAGCCTCACGATATCTTCCTGCATGCCCGTTATGCGGGAGCGGAGCTGTGCGTTTTCAGATTCAAGTGATTCCCTGCTCCTTCTCTGGGCGTTTGCGCTCAGCGGAAGGATGAGAATAATTGATGCGATTAGGAGGATTCTTTTCATATTCTTCTCAGAATGTTAACCCGATACTGAAGCCCATGGCGGGGCGGTATGAATACTCGGGTGTTATCACTGTTGGGGTTACTCTCATTGAAATGTCGTCCGACACCTCGAAGTCCTGCATGAAAGCGAACACGTTGGCGTCGATGACCTGTAAAAGATACACTCCGGCGATTGCCAGGATTGAATAGTCGCGCAGACGCCTGTAGGCGTCCCTGTAGTACTTGGCGGTTTCGGCCGAGTACGGAGGTTTTTCCACAGTCTCGTCCTCGCTGGTCGCGAGCTTGTAGATCCTGCGGTAGCGTTCGTAGTTCCGCCTGTTGGTGGAATAGAAATAGTAGCTGGTTGCAAGGCCGCCCCAGTAGATGGGAAGCTTCCAGTATTCTCCGTTATAAATCTGGCCCAGGCCTGGGAAGAGCAGGGAATACACCGTGCTCCTTGGCGGATAGGGATACATCCCGCTCTTGTAGCAGGCGGCTCCGTCCAAAAGGCTGCCCCAGTAGGTGAGTGCGGCGCCGGCAAAGGCTATCGTGCTGTAGGTCTTGTACTTGGCATTGGCGGTTTCATCGGCCTTGTAGAGGCTGTTGTAGTAGATGCCAAGCCCTACGCCCGTGCCGATTCCGCCGTACACAATGGGCAGTTTCCAGTAGTCTTTGTTGTAGATCTGCATGCCGCCCACCAGCACTGTGGAGCCCATGAACATGGTTCCGAGCTTCACGCTCTTTTTGTGGGTGAGGCCCTGTGCGAATTCGCGGATGCTGAAGATGCGGTCCGTGGTGTCACGGGCCGTGGTGTCGTTAGGATCGGCATACGACTGGCTGAAGGCCTCTTCCTTGAACTGCGCATTCGCATTCAGGGAAAGAAGCGCCGCCGCAATGGCCGCCAGTATGACACCCCTCAGTCTCATCTGTTGTCCAGCGCTTTCAGAAATTCGGCCATCTGGGCGTCCGAATCGAACTTGATGGTGATGCTGCCCTTGCCGCTGTCGGAACGTTTGAGGGAGATATTGTCGCCGAAGTACCTGCCGATGTTTTCCAGAAGCCTGTAGTACATTTCAGGCAGTTCGTGGGGTTCCCTGGGTGCTTTTTCGGGTTTGCCAAGCTCGCGGACCTTCTGCTCCAGCTGGCGCACGGAAAGGCCGCCGCGGATGATAAGGTCGCAGAGGGCTTCCTGCACTTCGGGGTCTTCCACTCCAAGGAGCACTTTTGCGTGGCCCACGCTGATGAGGCCAACCTTAAGGTCGTGCTGCACTTTTGCGGGAAGCTTCAGAAGGCGGAGCTGGTTGGTGACGGAAACCCTGTTCTTGCCAACTCTCTGGGCCATCTGCTCCTGGGTGAGGTTGCATTCGTCAATCAGGCGCTGATAGCTCATCGCCACCTCGATAGGATCCAGATTTTCCCTCTGGATGTTTTCCACTATCGCCATTTCCAGCATTCCCTGGTCGTCGGCATCGCGAACGTAGGAGGGAATCATGTCCATACCGGCAAGGATGCAGGCACGGTAGCGGCGTTCACCGCTTATTATCTGGTAGCGGTCTTCCGCGGTCTTGCGCACGGTGATGGGCTGGATGAGGCCCAGGGTGCGGATGGAATCGGCAAGTTCCTTGAGCCCTTCGCTGTCGAATCCGGTGCGTGGCTGGAAGGGGTTTGGCTCTATCATGGAAAGGGGAATGCGAAGCACGTCGGCGGTGGTTTTCACGCCGCCGGTTGTGGCCACTTCCTTGTTTATGTATCCCACTGGCTTGCGAAGCTGTGAAATGTCTTCCCCGCCTAGGAGGGCGCCGAGGCCTTTGCCCAGGCCGTGCTGAATCTTAGCCATTGTCTTTGGTGTTTTTGTCAAGGACTTCCTTGGCAAGGTTAAGGTAATTGGACGTGCCGTTGTTCATTACGTCGTACAGGATTATGGGCTTTCCGTGCGAAGGAGCTTCGCTAAGACGTATGCTGCGCTGGATTATGGTGTTGAATACCAGGTCTTTGAAGTGTTCGCGAAGCTGCATCACCACCTGGCTGTGCACCTTTGTGCGGCCGTCGAACATTGTAACCACGAAGCCCTCGATCGTGAGCTGGGGGTTGATTCCGTTCTGCACCAGACGGATGGTCTGGATGAGTTTCGCAAGACCTTCCAGGGCGAAGAATTCCGGCTGCACGGGGATAATCACGGAGTCCGCCGCGGTGAGGCAGTTCACGGTGATAAGGCCCAGGGAAGGGGAGCAGTCTATGATAATGAAGTCGTAGTTGTCCCTGATGGGCTCCAGAGCCTTCCTGAGGATGGTCTCCCTGGATTCCCACTCCAGCATCTCGATCTCTGCGCCCACCAGGTTGATGTGCGAGGGAATCATATGAAGGTTCTGGAGTTCGGTCTGGATAAGGGCGTCTTCCGCCCCGATCTTGCCGATGAGGATCTCGTACAGAGTGCGTCCGCGGTCATCTTCCGGAGAGAAGTTCAGGCCCGATGTGGTATTGGCCTGAGGATCCGCATCAATGATGAGGACCTTCTTCTCCAGAACAGCCAGTGATGCCGCAAGGTTAATGGCGGTCGTGGTCTTTCCCACACCGCCCTTCTGGTTTGCTATCGCTATGACTTTTCCCATAATCTTGCATTGTGTCGGGCCTTGCTGCTTGTGCTTATGGCGCGTTATGTGCGTGTGCTATACGTATTGCACGTATCGCGCGTGCCCGTTTAATCTGCAAAGATACGTATTTTTTCCTGTATCGCAAGCAAAAAATGTTCCACAGTATGGCTGTTCCACAATCCGTGCCTGGCCGTCCTTCCTTCCGTCCTTCCTTCCGTCGGTCCTTCCGTCGGTCTTTCCGTCGGTCGGCCCCTAGTCCCGTGCACACCGGTCCACTTCCCGGCACCTGTAGGATCACTTTTCCCGGGTTTTCGCATCCACCCTGCCACTCGCCTGTACCTGTGTGCACGCCTCACAGCAAATACGGCAGGGCTTGTGGCACCGAGCTGCCTCTGGCGGAAATGGGCATGCGCGGTGGGTGCGGTGGGCCTGCGCGATGGCAGTGCAGTGAGCGGTGCCGCT
>Ga0247609_10000222_pt1 | contig 83872 bp, 77 predicted proteins | sample 172DNAGHGlowgp2_FD_193487 | JGI IMG/M metagenome (GOLD analysis project Ga0247609, IMG submission 193487) | Sheep rumen microbial communities from Palmerston North, Manawatu-Wanganui, New Zealand - 1728 DNA GHGlow gp2 | ecosystem: Host-associated > Mammals > Digestive system > Stomach > Rumen ...
CCTCCACAATTAGGACAATCACAGATTTCTTTTTCTTCTGGTTTTTCTTTTTTAATATACTTACATGTTGGATAATTTGAACAAGCCGTAAATTCACCAAATCTACCATTTCTTATTACTAATGGACTTCCACATTCAGGACAAGTCTCACCAGTTTCTTCAGCTTGTTTCTTTTCCATATTTTTAAATGCATCTTCTACTAACGGCTCAAACTTATCATAAAATTCTCTTAATACTTTAATGTTATCCATTTTAGCATCAGCAATCTCATCTAAGTCTTCTTCCATATTTGCTGTATATTCAACATTAATAATATCTGAAAAACCTTCTTGTAATTTATCAGTAGTTTCAATACCAACTTTAGTAGGTACGAAATGTTTATCTTCTACTGTTACATAATCACGAGCTTTAATAGTTTCCATAATTGTTGCATAAGTAGAAGGTCTACCTATTCCTAGTTTCTCTAATTCTTTAATTAAACTAGATTCTGTATATCTAGGTGCAGGTTTAGTAAAGTGTTGTTCTTTTAATACTTCTAATGCTATTAAGTATGTTATACCTTCTAGATCAGGAAGTATTACATCTTCACTACTTTCATATTTACCATAAACTTTTAAATAACCATCGAATATCAAGATACTACCAGTAGCTTTAAATTCATAATCATTATTAAGTAATGTAATTGCTGTAGCTTTAACTCTAGCATCAGCCATTAAACAAGCTAAACTACGAGCATATATTAAACTATATAATTTTAATTCATCAGGTGTTAAGTATTTTTTCATTTCTTCAGGAGTACGATAACAACTTGTTACACGAATACCTTCGTGAGCATCTTGCATGTTATCATTCTTCTTTTGTTGCTTAACTGCACCTACATATTTATCACCATAAGTATTCTTAATATATTCAAATGCTTCATTAATAAATTGAGGAGATAATCTTTCGCTATCAGTACGCATGTAAGTAATTAAACCTACTGTTTCTGAACCGATATCAACACCTTCATATAGTTTTTGTGCTATACGCATTGTCTTGCTACTACTAAATCCTAATTTATTAACAGCAGTTTGTTGTAAGGTAGACGTCTTAAATGGCATTACACCACTCTTTTTCTTTTCCTTACAATCGATATCTTTTATTTCATATTTTTCATCTAACGAAGCAATAACTTTATCAGTTTCCTCTTCATTATGTAATTCAATCTTTTTACCTTTATATTTTTCTAAATCAGCATCAAACTTTTCAAACTTAGCTGTTACTGACCAATACTCTTCAGGTACAAAAGCTTCTATTTCTCTTTCACGATCAACAATAAGTTTTAATGCTACACTTTGTACTCTACCAGCACTCTTACCGCCAGTTTTAGATTGCATTAATTTAGAAAGTCTAAAACCAATAATACGATCTAGTATTCTTCTAGTTTCTTGACTTTTAACTAAATTAGCATCAATATCTCTAGCATTCTTAAATGCTTCTTGAACTACTTGTTTAGTAATTTCATTAAAAGTAACACGTTCATAATTATTCTTTAAACCTAAAGCTTCTTTTAAATGCCAACTTATTGCTTCTCCTTCACGGTCAGGGTCGGTTGCTAAATAAACTTCATCAGCATCCTTAGTTAATTTCTTTAAATCAGAAATAACTTTTTTCTTACCCTTCATAGGAATATAAGTAGGAGTAAAGTCTTTATCGACATCTACTCCTAATCCGAATTTACCAGTTGTAGCTAAATCTCTAATATGTCCCATAGAGGCAACTACTTTAAAGTCATCCCCTAGGTATTTTTCAATTGTCTTACTTTTACTTGGAGATTCCACTATAACTAATTTCTTCATATTAATTTCCTTTCTTCTAGTTGTTAGGGTTATTTTGTTCTTCCGTTTCTTGTTGTTGTTTTTCAGCTTCTGCCTTTGCTTTAGCTTCTTTTTCTTTATCTTTCTTAATCTTTAAATCTTCTTTAGCATTATATAAATATTCAAAATAATTAGTTCTAATTGCTAAATTAGACATTGCAATTCTATTCTTTATTGTTGTATTAATCTTTTTAATTTCATCAGGAGTATATGTATCAGAATTATTATTATATACTATCTTTCCAGTTGATGCACTATAGAATGCTTTATGATCTTTCCAAGAACCATCCGCAAAATAAACTCTATTTTCATAATTCTTCGCAAATAAATCTTTTCCTGAGTATAATCTAGGATCATATGTTAAATCAAATAAATTTGCTAGTGTTGGAGTAATATTCATATAAGAAGTATACTCACTATGTTTCTCAGGAGTCATTGTTGAATTATATATTATAAATGGCGTTCTGTCCATCTCTAAATTTTTAGATACATTATAATCGAAGTAAGAATTCAATGTAGAATATGTTAAACCATAAGGATAATGGTCTGCATATAATACTATAACAGTATCATCTAACTTACCCTGTTGTTCTAAGCCTTTTAACAATTCTCCAATAGCTAAATCGAATTCATATAGCTTAGACATGTATCTCTTAAGTGAAGTATTATACTTGGTATCTTTATATCTATCAAGATATTTATCACCAAGTGTACTACTTTGAATATATGGTTGATGTGCAGAAACAGACATAATCCAAGCAGCAAATTTTTCTTGCTTTTCAGTTATTTGTAAAACCTTTTTAACAAGTTCTACGTCGCTAGGCCATTCTTGATAAACATTACTATAAGGAATTCCTAATTCTTGAACACCATAGTAATGTTGACTTCCCATGTTAGGATGATATGTCTTTCTAGCATAATATTGTTCAGTGTAATTATGGTAACTTGTTGTTGTATACCCACTATTTACAAATAAATTTAATAAAGCTTCTGGATACTTATTATTCTTATAAATATTAGCAGTACAACTATTATTAATAGTATATAAAGATGTCATACCACTCATTTCGTTATTTCCTGTACTACAACTATTTCTTGGAGAATAAGAATTTTCCCAATACCATCCTTCAGTATATAGCTTATGCATATTAGGGAAATACTTTTCATCTAATATAATATTATTTGTAGATTCCATTACTATTACAATTAAGTTCTTATTTTTAAAGATACCAGTCATATCATTTCTGTCAGTAATTTCTTGACTGATATAATAATTACTTAATTTTTTCTTATTCTTGTTAGTTTCGTTTTTAATAACTTCTTCCCATAAACTATCATCAATATATCTTGTATAATCGTTTATTACTTGTTCTTCTTTAACGAATTCATCTTCGAATTCTTCTCCCTCTTCCATTGCTTTTACCGGTACAGCTAAACCTTTAACATCTAATACCGCAAAACCATTATAGCCAAATACAGAAACGGCTATATTAGGAATATCAGGATTCTTAAATAATTCCTTAGTTGTTTTTAATTGGATTTCATTTTGCATGAACTTAGCACCTAATGTATAGTAATAAGCTCCACACAATGCTAAAGCAATTATAATTGCATTTATCTTACTATTAATTCTAGATGATTTTTTCTTCTTATTTCTAAGTTTTTCATTTTGTTCTTTTCTTTCTTCACTATTAAACTTATCAGAAAAATCTATTTCATCATTTCTCTCTAAAACTTTAATTCGATGATCAAAGAAAATATAGAATATCAACATAAAGATAACTGGAACACCAATCATCCAATATTGCCACTTAAATGAATTAATATAATCAACAATATAATCTTTTACAGCTCCAACTTGAGAAGTTGTTCCTAAAGACATATATACACCTAAATAATTATAGAATCCAGCTTGAGCAATACCATATGCTGCTGAAGCTAAAGCTAATATAAAGGATAGAATATTACTTACTATTCTTCCGAATAACGAAAAAATCGCACTACATATTAATGTAATAATATTTATACCGACAAATATTCTAAGTAACGACCAGTCGAAAACTGGAAGTTCTAGAGCTATTCTAAATATTACTTCTCCTATAAACAATGCTAAAGTTAACAAAAAATAATTCTTAAATACATTATTATAAAATGCTTTCATCCACTAACCACAACTTTCTCTACTTTTTAATTAAATCACTAACTGGTTTATAAGTAAACCTATAATTATCCAAAACCCCATATTTTTTTAAATTTTCTAAATGACTTTTTGTTGGATAACCTTTATGTTTAGCAAAACCATATTCTGGATGTTTCTTATCTAACTCATACATCATTCGATCTCTTGTTACCTTGGCAATTACCGAACCAGCAGCAATACTTAATGATAATGCATCACCATGAATAATATCTACGTAAGGTATACTCTGATTATCTAGTTTCATCGCATCACTTAAGATATATTCTGGTTTAACCTTCATATCTTCGATTGCTAATTTCATTGCCAATCTCGATGCTTCAAGGATATTTATTTCATCAATAGTTTTCGCATCAACTATCCCTATCCCTACACTAATAGCATCATTCATAATTATATCATAAAATTTTTCTCTTTTCTTCTCAGAAAGTTTCTTACTATCGTCAAGACCAGGTAAACTATAATTTACAGGCAAAATAACACAAGCAGCTACAACTGGACCAACTAAAGGCCCTCTACCCACTTCATCTACTCCCCCTATAAGAGTAATTCCTTTATTATATAATTCTTTTTCATATTTTAATAAATCAACAGTTTCTTTCTTTGATTTCATGTTTACTCCTTAAAAAAATATTATATTCTGTCGAATGTAATATTTTTTATTCTTTCATTTTTAACATCCTCTAATATAGCTTTACTTACTCTCGTATAATCTACTTCTCCACCAGACACGATTGCGCCTATCTTGCGGCCAATAGTTTCATATACTTCAACTATATTATCATCGTTAACCTCTTCTACATTATACCTCTCTTTTAGCTTTTCTGGATAGTATTTTTGCAACATTTTTAACAAATGTGTTGCAACTTTTCCTAGAGGAAGTATATCTTGAGGTATAGCTGCTAAAGCCGCTAAATTACATGCCAACTCTTGATCATCTAACTTCGGCCACAAAATACCAGGGCTATCTAATAACAAAATATTACTATCTGTTTTTAACCAAGTTAAATTCTTAGTTACTCCAGGATTATTACCTACATTAGCAACTTTTCTTCCGGCCATTCTATTAATTAAAGTACTCTTACCTACGTTAGGTATACCTACTACTAAAGCTCTAATATCTTTCTTAGCTAAACCTTTAGATTCTCTTTTATCTTGAATATGTGATGTAATCTCATGAGTAAAATCTATTATTTCTTTAACACTATTGTTTTGTGACAAATCAACCATTATTACATGATATCCTTCATCTTCATAATACTTAACCCATTTCCTAGTTTCCTCTAAATCACATAGATCTTTTTTAGTCATAATTAGTATTCTTGGTTTATCTTTTAATAAATCATCTATATCTTTTATCTTAGAAGACTTAGGCATTCTAGCATCTATTATTTCATAAACTACATCTATTAAATCATACTTCTCTTTAATTAGTCTCTTAGTTTTAGCCATATGGCCAGGATACCAATTTATTTGATTATTGTTACTCATGAATATCACTCCCTAACTATTTAATTATAACATAAAAAAAGTAGATATTAATCTACTAACACTGTATCTTTTAAAAGAATTACATCTTCACAATTCTTCTTAATCTCTTTTAAATTCTTAGGATCATCATCAATTAGTATTAATAATGAGCCATCTCTTTTATAATTCTTTAAATACTCTGCTTTTAAAACAGCTGATTCAGTCATATTATTAGCTTCTCTAGAAAGAATTATACGATTATCTTTTTTAAAAAATGGTGCATATGTATCTAACCACCAATGTTTCTGTGCTATTCCTTCATTCTTTCTTGTAGCTGATAAAATAAACATTTCAATATTTTTCATTTTAGATACTTCTTCTAATTTTTTAATACTATCATATAATGGTCTTTTTTTATCATAATCTTTAGCATTATCAAATTCATAATCAGCTATAACACCATCCATATCTACAAACAATTTTATTTTTTCTTTTTTATACTGTTTTAAATATTCTTTTAAATACATCTAGACATCTCCTACTCTATAATACTTTCCATGTAATTGATTTTCTTTCCCGTTTTTTTAGCATATTCGATTTCTGATTTTGTCGAATCTCCTATAATCCACATAGTATTATTACCTTATAATTCTTAACCATTTTAATTCTCCTTAATAAATTTTACTATCTCTGATACTGTTTTATTTTGTTGCTCTTCTCTTTCGATAGTTGCTTTTCCATCACCTTTTTGTTCCCCATAATTTCCAAAATAAGCATGATTTCCGCCTTCTATAATAACTTCTACATTATTAGGTATATTCTTCTTATTCTCTTCGTATTTATTATTATTTAATACTTTATCATTACTACCATAAATACTTAATACTGGAACATCTATTTTCTTAGTCGAATAAGATGCTAATAATATTAATCCTTTAACATCATTAGGATCAAACTTATTAACATAACTTGCTGCTGCAACTCCTCCTAAAGAATGTCCACCCAAATAATATGAATCATATTTATAATTACTAATAATTATTTTATTAGCAGCATTAATATCTAATAAAGCAATATTAAAAGGCATCTTTATTAATAATGTATCAACACCTTCCTGAGCAATTCTATTCATTATTGGTGCATATGCTGTATATTCCACTTTAGCACCAGGATAAAATATTAAAAGTTTTTCTTCTCCAGGCCCATCAAATAAATATCCTTTGAATTCTTCTTTCTTTAAAACCTTAATAGATTCACTATCAGATAAATAACCATTAACATCACTAGCTTTATAATAAGTATTTAAATAGATTATTAAACCAATAATTAACACTACTAGAATAACAATAATAATTATATGCTTTTTCTTCATAAAATCACTCTAATCTTTGATAATTATAACACAAAAAAAGAGATTATTATCTCTTCATTTGTTTAATCAACGTTATTTATTATGAATATCAATTTGAGTATATGGTACATCAATTTTATTAGCTTCTAAACCTTCTAAAATAGAATGAATTGCATCTCTTCTTGCTTGTAATTTCTTTTCTGGATTACAAGTAACTTCTACTAAATATTCTATAGCACTATCAGCTAGTTCTGTAACACCCAAATATCTACATTTAATAACTGTTTCGTTATTTTGAATTAATTTCAAAATATCTTCAACAACTTTCTCAGCTTGTTTAAGTTTTACTTCATAAGGCATTGGTATTTTTACATATACAAATTCAGATACTATTTGTGCTTCATCAATATTTCTATTAGCAATTGAAATTATATTGCTTGTTTTTAAATCTTTAATTTTAGTTGTTTTAAGTCCTATAGCTAATATTTTTCCTTCTATTTCACGATACTTAACAACATCTCCAACTTTAAAATAATCATCAGAAATAATACTACTACCTCTAATAATATCTTTTAACCAGTCTTGAATAGCTAAACCAAAAATAACACCAAAGATTCCAACACCTGCTAAAACAGAACTAACATTTACTCCATTAACTTGTAAAACAATTAGTACTGTAAGAATAATAAAAACAGATCTAATAATACTCTTAACAAGTTTTAAATATGTTTTACCTTTATTACTTGTAAAAATACTAATCTTAGCTTTTTCTTCACCTTTATTTAACACATAGATAATACTCTTATAAATAATTACACTAATAATAATAACTAATAAAGAATGTATTCCTCTCGTAAACCAAACGTTCTCTAATAACTTTTCTAATTTTTCCATCTTCTACCTCCTATAAATTATTAACAAAATATGTAATTAAAATCATTAATGCTATTAAAACCAATATAATTAATAATACTAAAAAATGTTTCTTCTGTAATCACTCCAAATCTATGAACATACAGAATTCTAGTATTAGTTTCATCGCCAGCAACTAAATCAATTATGACTTTACCATGTTTAATACTCTTTACCTTAACAGTATATCCATTTTCTAATTATTTTGTATCTAAAACTTCTACTATTCCATCCTTCTCTACTTGTACATTATAATCATTACCAGTAACATCATATCTAATAGTATATTCTCTACCTTTAATAAGAATAATAGTCGTTGAAATAAGTATTAAAGCAATAAATATAACCAATAATCTTTTAATATCTTTATTCATTTCCATCTTTCCTTTTTAACCTTAAAGACTTTTCTTTTTTCCTAACCTTTAAATCAATCCCCTTATAATATGGAACTCCATCATCAGTAAAATATCCGGCACGATGGATCTCATTAAGAGAAAAATCTAACAACTCATATCCATAGAAATCAATATAAGCCCCCAACGCGTTCATTAAATCCCCTTTAGTTAAACGAGTTGCTTCATCTCTTCTAACTCCATTAATCCTTGTATGTTCAACTAGATAGAATACAACATCAACACCGTTCTTACCCATTATTAATTCTTCTTTGCAAGAAACAGGATATTCTTTTCCACTACCAAAATATTCAACAATCGCCTGATCAACTTCATCAGGAGTTAAAGTAATACTGTTTCCTTTAACCCTTTCTTCGTTAGGATTATCAAATCTATTTTCACTAAACATTTCTTGATATGTTTCTAAGATCTCTTCTACTGTTTCTTTCTTATTAATGACATTATTTGTAAAACCTACAGCATCTTCAAAAGTATAAAAATTAAATGTTAATAATTCTTTGCCATCATTATAAACTTTTAATGGAAAGTATAAATTCTCTCCATTATGACAGAAATCAATACTAACAGAAAAATGCATTAAAGAAGCAGAAACTCTATTCTTTTTAATAAACCAACGTATCTTACCAAATTCCTCCATAAAATCACCATTTCTTTTCAATTTTTATTATAACACAAAAATAAATAATTCCATTTTATGCTATAATAGATTTGTGGTGAATACTATGAACAAAGAATTAAAAATACTACTAAACGATAATAAAAACCTTGTTCTATATTGGGACAAAATTAATGGAGCAGATAGTTATACTATTATTGGTCTAAACGATTCTTTCTATAAAGAAAGAATAAAAACAACTAAAGAAAATATTATAACTTTAGAAAAAAAGGATTATAAAGATTTTATTAAACTAGGTGTTTTATTTCAAAAAGTAGATACTAAAACAAAAAAAGAAATCGTCTTTGGCGAAACAAATATGATTAACATTACTAATAATGATATAGATAGCATTAAAATAACTAGTATTAATTCATATAATGGTATTACTTTATCTTTTAGAAGTAATATTATTTATGATAAATATTTTCTATACGAAAAGAAAAATAACCAATTAAAACTATTGTTAGAGACAGAAGATTGGCAAATAACTTCAAACAAATTCAAAGAAGGAAACGAATACTACGTAGAAGCATATATTACAAAAGATGATAATTATCAATTAGCTGGCAAATCTTCTATATATACTTGTAAATTTGAAAAGATAAACAATAAACCTGCCAAAGAATTAACTGTAGTTATTCCAACTTATAATGCTGAAAAATTTTTAAGTAGATGTATTGATTCGATTTTATTATCAACATTAAAAGGTATAGAAATTGTTATAATTAATGATGGCTCTACAGATTCCTCTGAAGAAATAATGAATTGGTACAAAGATCAATATAATGGATTAATCACTACCTACAGTCAAGAAAACAAAGGTGTATCATTTGCTAGAAACAAAGGAATTGAATTAGTTAATACTCCTTATATAGCTTTTATAGATAGTGATGATATGGTTCATCCATTTATGTATGAAAAGCTATATGATTTTGCAATTAACAATCGCTTAGATGTCGTTATAGCAAAAACTATTATTAGAGAAGATTATGGAAAAAAAGAATACTGTTTAATTCCAACCAAAGAAAAACCATTTGTTTATACTTTTGACAAAATGGCTGAAGAATCGGAAAACAATACATATGAAAACATATTCTTTCATTCTGCATGCAATAAAATTCTAAAGACTCAACTAGCTAAAGATCATCCATTCCCAGATCACAATGAATATGAAGATATAGCGTTTACAATGAACGTTTATAGCTACATCGATTACTTTGGATTTGTACCTGATGCTTACTATGTTTGGGATCAAAGATTTAGACAAATAATGTCATCATTATCAACAAGATATTTTGAAAAGAATTCACCTTTCAATATTCAACAAGGTTATAGTGACTCTGTCTTCTATTGTTGCCATCATGGTAATCCAAAAAGAATCAACTATTTAGCTTATCATTCAATTAAAATGGCTTACACATATTTAAAAGAAGCAAAAATAGATTTATTCAACAATGTATATCAAAAAGAAATAATTGAATTAAGTAAGAAGATGAATTTATTAGTCAATAAATATGTATTAAAAGATCACGAATTATTTGTCTTTATTCATGATTCAATAAAAAAGAGTAAATAAATTACTCTTTTTTTATTTCTTTTGAGCAACGATATTATAAAAGTGCTTATGATTCCCTTCTACGTCTGAGAAAATCTCATCAACTTTTTTTATATCATATCTTTCCAATAGTTTGCCTATTTCCTTTTTGCTCAATGTAATAACATCTTTATAATCTTTCCTAAAATCGTTTTTTCCAAATAACTGACATAATAAATACCCCTTACGATTTAAACTTTTATATATTTTATCCCACAATTCCATAAACTTATCAGCATCACAAAATGGTAGACTAAAAAGAGCTGCTACTAAGTCAGTTTTAGGCAATTCCACCTCTTCAAACAATCCTTTTAAAAACGTCACGTTTTTTTGCTCTTTTTTATTCAATCTAGAAAGAATAATACTATTATCTAATTCTTTATCAATGGCTAAGACTTTTATACCTTTTTTTGCCATATAAACAGTTTCATTACCAGGTCCACACCCTAAATCAATAGCTGTTTCTATTTTTTTACCTTTTAAAAAATCAACCAGCCAAGTACGAACTGCTGCATTTATTTTAGATTTTTGATAAGCTTTCCAATCTATCATTTTAATACTCCGTTCATTTCTAATTAATTATAGCATAAAAAAAAGAAAATCTATTTAGATTCTCTTTTTTAATATAATTTAGCTCCAGCAGGAATGCTATCATCAACCATTAATAAATGTAATTTTTCTTCTCCGTTTTCTGTATGAACAGCAGAGATTAACATTCCACAAGAATCAATTCCCATCATATTTCTTGGAGGTAAATTAAGAATGGCAACTACAGTTTTACCAATCAAATCTTCTGGCTCATAAAAAGCATGAATACCACTTAAAATAATTCTATCTGTTCCTGTTCCGTCATCTAATACAAAATGTAATAACTTTTTGCTTTTTGGAACAGCACTACATTCTTTAATCTTTACTACTCTAAAATCAGATTTACTAAATGTATCAAAATCAACATATTCTTCAAATAATGGTTCAACTTGAACTCCAGTTTCTTTAACTTCTTCTTCCATACTTATCCCTCTTTCCAAAGTTGTTAACTATTATAATACATTTTTCTGTATTTTAATACTTCATAATTTTTGGTCCTTTTTCTTCTTGACCAGAACTATTAACTAAAACACCAAGTCCCAAAATGACAATTAAAGCAATTATAACTACATATTTGCCATTCCCATCTCTAACACTTTCAAGCATAAAACCTAGTTTAGGAATATGATTAATGTTTCTACCAACATAATTAGATGCTGTTACAACTCCAGGATCTTCAACTTTATTTGCATCTCCCTTTGTTGCCCATCCACCATTTGTATTCCTAACCACTCTATGCGTAATCATCGTTCCATCTGTACTACTAAAGGCAATTACCATTCCGCTACTAACTTGGCTAAAATCAACTCTTTTATCAATGAAACAAAGGCTGCCCGTAGGAATAGCTGGTTCCATTGAGCCTGAAACAACAACATATGGTTGAATCCCAATTACCATCATTGCTACACAACCAATTCCTGTAACTAAGATTAAAACTAACAATAAATTAACTATTATTTTTAATATCTTCATAAACTCACTTCATTCTATAATTGATTATTTTCGGTAGTAGAATTTGTTTCATTAGTTGTTACTGGTTGAATAGTTGTAGGTGTTTCTATAACCTTATCTATTTTTTGTTTTTTCTCCACTTTAATAAGACTTTTCAAAATCAATAAGAAACACAATATTCCTAAAACAATAGTAGCATACATAAAACCTCTACTAACCTTATTAGTCTTCTTTTCTACTTCAACCTCTTTAATTACTTCTTTAGTAATGGTCTCAGGTTCTTTCTTTCCGACTTTATTAAAAGTAATAGTATACTCTTTAAAGTCATCTGCTTTTGTTGTATTTTGAAATCTAACCTTAACACTATCTACTGAAGTAATACCAACTTCTCCAGCTCCTGTTATTTGAGCGTTTTCACCATTAGCAGCAATATATACCTTTTTAACGTTTTCATCTATATCAATAGTATAGTTGCTTTTGTCTTTAGAAAATCCAATGTCATAACCGATAACTTCTAACCGATTAATATTCATTTCCTTTATTACTGGTGCTGCTGGTGGCTTTGGTACAGATTTTTTTACAGTAATTTTAACTGTTTTAGTACCAGATAATACCTTACCATCATAAGTAGCAACGTCAGTTAATTTAACATTTATAATAGCACTACCTTCTTTTTTAGCAGTAACTTTAACAGTCACACTACTATTATCTAGAAAGGAATTACCAGGTGAAACAGTTGCAACAGCACTATTAGATGATGAAATATCTATTCTTCCAGCACTATTAGATGCAGTAATTTTAAATGTCTTAGTTTTTCCTGGTTCAATTGTTAAACTTGTTGTATTAGTTTTAATAGATCCAGCAGCATTAACAACACCAAAAGGAATGATTAATAAAACTATTAACAAAATCAATCTTTTCATACTTCATCACCTCATCATAATCTTTCTAATTGCTATATAATCCAAAGCTGTAATACTCGAATTATTATCCATATCACTAGCTAACCGCTTACCATTATCAGTTATTTTAGTTCCCATGATATGTTTTCTTACTTCAATATAATCTAAAGCTGTAATTTTACCATCGCCATTAACATCCCCTTTAACAACGATCTTATATAAATTATTGTTTGTTTTAAATTTATAATTTGTTCCAACAATAGATGTTGAAGATACAACATTTCCACTTGGATTCAAAACTGAATAAGTCGAATTTTTTACCGATATTTTACTAGTTAACTTACTATAATCTAACGAATAATTATTACCTATAGTTACAAAAATATTTGGTGAACTTATTTTAATAAAATTAGTGTTTAAAGATGTAACTGATTCAACTAAAGTAAATTTTTTAGTTGAAGTATTACCGTCATAAGTTACATTCAAATAATACGTACCAGACGTTTTTCCATCACTCTTAATACTAATAGTTTTACCACTATAATTTGGAGTTACCGTAAATAAAGAAGTAACGTTTGATCCATAAGCGTCAGTAATACTATAACTAATACTATTTGTATTAGCGTTCTTCATATATAAATTAGCAGTTATAATATCTCCAACACTAATTGAAGAAATTGCTACATCTGAAGAAACTTCACTCGTATAAGCAAAAATATTAGGTTCACATCCAACAGTATTTCCACCTATTTTCATACTTCCCATATCATACCAATTATATCCAGAAGTAGAATAAAAATTAACTCCCTTACTTATTTCCATCTTTGAAGTTTCAGTTCTTCCATTACACATACTGAAAACTGTTGAAGTTTTACCAGTGTCAACTGAATACTTAACAATAATTGTATAATCATCATTTAATATTTTATTACTTAAATCTACAGACTTAATTCCATAATTATTTGAAGATCCTGAATCCAATAATTCCCAATCATTTGTACTTTCTAATGTATTACTTCTAGATAGATAAACTTTATAACTAGAATTTGTTCCAGTTGGAAAAGATACTCTCTTCAATTGCTCTCTTATTAATGATTTTTTAGTAAACTTAGCAGATAAATGGAAAGTGTTACCAAATGCAAAATCAGGTAATCCTACCATATCGGCAGCTTTATAAGTATAATCGTATTTCTTATTTGCAACACCAGAATAAGAAACATTATTCTTACAAATAAAATTATCGTCATAAGAAATATAAAAATAGCCATCATCACTCCAGGTTGTTCCCCATGAATTTTTAATAATCCATGCACCTGGATTAGTAGCACCATTAAATTTTGAACTTGCTATTGTATCATCCCAACCAACAATTGTTACACCATGATTAGGTAAAATACCATTATTTGTTGTAGAAAGATAATAATTCTTAGCTGAATCCTTGAATAAACTAGTATCCATATACATTGATGCTTGAACAGCTCCATAATTATATATTCTATTTTTAATATTCTCTATATTACTTGAACTACAAGGTCCAAGTTCGTCTAAATTAAATATCTCATAATTATCAACTGATAACATTTGTCTACCAGTTTTATATTGTGATGATGTTATTTGATTTTCAGCATTAACATAAGGCCACTCATTTTCATATAATTGTCCATAGCCATTAAAGAAATATGAAGAAGCATAAGTTATTTTTCCGCCATCAAAACTATTAACGTTATATTTACCTTTCTTACCAGCCGTATCTGAATAACCTGATGCTAATACGGAATACAATAAGTGTTCTTCACTCAAATCATAATTACCAACATTATTCTTTAAAGCATTAGATTCCACAACTGAAATTGCTGCGAAAGCCCAACAAGTACCTAAATCATACTGATCTTTAGGACTAGTAATATAATTTAGAGCACTAGTATTATAATTATATTTTTCAGGATAAGCACCTCTTAATATTGCATCAAATGGATTTTTAGCATCTTTCTTTTCCTCACCAGAAAAAGTCTTACAACGAATAGGTTCCAAGTACAATTCTTTTTCTTCATCGCTAAGTTCCATATATTTTTGGTACTCATCAGTTAATACACAATTTTCTAAGGCATTAACTTTAAAAGAAAAAAAGAATAAAATAATAATTAACATGTTTCTTATTACTTTCATATCTTATTCTCCTATCTTAAATTATAACATAATAAAACCCTAAAAAAAAGAACTATAATCCTATAGTTCTATTTCTTTTTCTTCTCTTTTGTATCTATTGTTCCTCTAAATACAATATACTGATCATATAAATATTCTAAAACGAAATTAGCAAGCATATTTAAACCTGTTACTAAAAATTCATTCCATCCTAAATCCTCTGCTAAATAATTACCTAGTATCGTTGATACTGGTGTAAAAACAGCATAGAATATAGCAACTTTAACCATAGCTATAGGTACATTAGCAGTAGATTTAAAAGTATACTCTCTATTCAAAGTAAAATTCCATATAACTGATGCTATTAAAGCCGTTAAATAACAAACCCAATATGACAAATGAAATGCATTTAAAATTGAAAATAAAACAATTTCAATTACACCAGCACTAATTGAGAATAAAGTAAATTTTATTTTTCTAATTAATTCCTTTTTATTTTTCAAAGCAATCACCTTCTTGATTATATCACTGATTTAATTATTCTATAAATCAATTTTTTCTAAATAATAACCATTTTCTCTACTCTTAAAATAAACATTTAACATACCAACATCGTTATTATCTAAAACTTTTTTATATCTTATTGTTATATAGTCTTTAGTATAATTATAATCACTATAAGTTAAATGGTATTTATACTTATTAGTTTCTCTATCTAAACAATAAGAATTACTATATTCATTAAAATGCTCTGTATCTGTCTCAAGATCTGCACCAACACCATCAAATAATAATACAATTAATTCTTCCAAAAAACTCATATCAGTACATACTTTATTTTGTGTAGTATACATAAATTCCGCAATTAAATATCCTATATCCTTAGCATTTAAATCCTTAATATAAATAACTCCAGACTTTTTATTTTCTAACAAGTATAGATACCCATTAACCAATGAATTAGATAGTCTTAAAACATCACTTTGATTTAACTCTTCTTTGTCAAACAAAACTTGTAACTCCTGATTTGTTCCCTTTCTAAAATTATTATCGCTCAATTCATAATCTGCAAAAGGATCTACCTTTTCTTTTTCTGGTTCTTGAATCTTTTCCTTCTCACCATTTTCTCTAAGTTTTTCCTTTTTACTGATGATTAAAACTCCTAAAGATACAATTAATAAAAACAAACAAGCAATTATAATATATATCTCTTTTTTCTTCTTTTTAATATCTTTCATTTTCATCACTCCTATTGAGAAAACTTAAAAGTACCATTCTTTTGAATAGCTAAAGTAACTGTTCCATTACCTGTAACATACAACGCTCTAAAGTTAGGATTTATACTACGATCTTTAATCCTACTTGCAGCTCTACCATAACCATTATTCGCTCCATTTGTAATAACTGAATAATTAGGACTTAAATTTCTTATAGCATCCACATGATTATTAAAACTTGTATAACCATGGTGAGCAACTTTATAAATATCAACATGACCAACTGCCTTAGCAGTTTCAGATTCACAATTAGTACCAAAATAATTTCCAATATCTCCAGCAAAATAAATTCTCAAACCGCTTACTGTACCAACCGTTGCTGTACTGTTACAGTTTTCAGATCTTCCCATATTAGCACCACTTAAACCACTAAATCGACGTTGATTTCTATTATAAAAATAAAAATTAATATCTCCTAATGAATATGAAGAACTAGTAGATACATCATGAATTGTTGCTCCGGCTTTTTTAGCATTATTAATTACTTGATTATATTTGCTCTGATAAGGGCCAACTTTAGTTCCAGACGTTTTAATAAAGAAGTCTTTAATCTTAAATCTACTAGCTATTGATGGAAATCCTCCGGTATGATCAATATGACCATGAGTTATATAAACAAAATCTAACTCTTTAGCTCCTAAACGATTCAAAAAATTAATAATATATGATGCTTTAGATTCCAAAGAGGAGTCAATCATTCCATAATGACCGCCACTCTCCAAAATAATACAATCACTACTACCAGTATTTAAAAAATAGATATTAGCATCCCCAGATTTTTGTATTTCATCTTCTGGCGTTGCTTGCTCTTGATTCTTTTGCTCACGTTCCTTTTTCCATTCTTCAAAGGTCTTTTTAGCTGACTCTCTCTTCTTTTGATCAGCTTCATAAGCTTCCCTAAGTAATCGCTCATCTTCTTTTTCTTTAGCTTTCCTTTCAGCTTCTTCTTCAAGCTTTTCCTTTTCTTCTAAAACTTTAACCTTTTCTAAAGATGCCGCTTCAAAACATTGATTAGCTTTGGAAACAAACCCCTGACCATCAGGTAACAAATTATTTATTGCAAAAGAAAGAATTGTTGGAATGAAAAAAACTACCAATCCAGCAATGATTTTTTTCACAGACAAACCTGTTGCATTTTTAATATCGTCCTTACTTCCAGTCATTACAACTTTAAAGAAACTAATAATTGTTGTAATAATAACAATAACTGGTACTAAATTAAAAACTATTTTAATAAAGATTTTTAAAATCAAGAAAATTCTAAGTAAATTAGAGGTATCACATAAGTCATTAATAATCATGTATTAACACCTCCATATTCTACTATTTATATTCTATCATAAAAAAAGTAGATATAATCTACTTTTCTATAAATTTATTAATAGTTTCTTTTATTAATAAATAATCTTCACCTGTCGCTTGCAGTACATTCCATCCTCTATTCTTAGCTGCTAAAACATTTTCTTCTCTATCATCAATAAAAAGAATCTTTTCGCCATCACAACCTAATAATTCTTCAACTTTTTCATATATTTCATTATTAGGTTTAACCATTCCTAATTCAAATGATAAAAATAACTCATCCACAAAGTTAAAATCAACTTGACTATTCAACCTGTTTTTATCTAACATTATTAAATTAGATAAAATACCAATCTTAACTTTTCCATGAAGATTATGGATTAAATCTACTACATTTTTATAATATAGTATTTTACTATATTCTTCGTAATATACTTTTAAGAATTTTTCCTTATCATTGTCAAATCCATTACTTATTGCAATAAAATCTATCCATTTATCTAATAGTTTTCTATCACTAACCGTACATATTGGAATCTCTTTACCATCATCTATAAATTTGCTCCAATTTCTAACAGTACTATTTTCACCGTTACTTAATCTTTTAACTATATTGGCTGTTAGAGCGTGCCATCCTCTCTCAGGATCATTATGATTTTCAATAACTCCGCCCCAATCAAATATTATTATTTTATCCATTTTCTTCACCAACTTTATTTTATCATAGGATGTCCAAAAAATAATAAAAGCGTTGTGCTATTTTTAATAAAATTATATAATTATGTATAGTAGGAAGTGATATAATGACAAACAGTTCAAATAAACAAGAGATAATGGTTTTTGTATTTTTAATCATCATGATTGTTGGTGGTCTTGTTTTTGTTAAACAATATAGAAAAAATCATAATAGTAATGAAGACAATCAAAAACAAGAAAAGAAAGAAGACATCACTAGAGTACTTGTTTATCACAATGATAATTTTACTTATAAACTAACTCAAGAGAATGATTATATCTCAATAAAAAGTGAAAGTGATTTAGATTGTGATGTTGTCGATTGTGATCAACTTGATACACCTACTACCGAAATAACTGACCCTGAGATAAAAACAGAAGCAAAGAATCTTTTATCAGATCTCTTTAAAGAAGAACACTCAAACTACTTAGAAGTATCCAACAATGACTTATCAATTGATCAAATAACTTCATTAGAATTAATAATAAATAGTTTAGTTGAAGAAGAAATAACATATAACATCATCAAAACACCATATAAAGAAAAAATAGCTTCACGAGGATATGCTTTTACAGAAGAAAACGGTAAACCTGTCCTAGTAATAGCCTTAGGAGAAAAAAAGACCGGTGGCTACAGTATTGATGTCGAAAAAGTAATTATAAATGGTAATAACGTAACAGTATATGTTAACGAAAATAGTCCTAAACCTTCTGATGTTGTAACACAAGCATTTACATATCCATCAGTTCAAATAGAATTTAGTAGAAAACCAGAAAAAGTAATAATTATAAACGAAAAAACAAAAAGTCCATTTAAGGAAATAGATATTAAAAATATAGATTATAAATATACTATTTTAACACCTAGCAACAATCAAAATTATCCTAACATGGGTTATACAGTTGAAAAAAATACTAATGGTTACCTTATAACTATCGCAATGGGAAAAAAAGAAACTAATGGTTATTCAATATCAATTGAAAAAATTGAAATCAACAACAATAAAGCAACTATCTATGTTCACGAAAAAACACCTGGTGCCATAGCGGTTGATGCTACAACCTACCCAATTGTTCAAGTTACAATCAATGAACTGCCAGATGAAATAAATGTAATTAGTGCAAATACTAAGACAAAATATCAAGAAATCAAAAAAGAGGAACAATAATCCTCTTTTTTTAATCTAATTTTTTAACATCGTTATACATTCTAGGATGATATCCTCTTCTGCTATAGAACTCTATTGCGTTTGTATTATAAGCGAAAACATCTACATGTACCCATTCACAACCTTGTCCTTTAAAATAAGATTCCATCTTTTCCATCAACGCTTTGCCTACGCCATTGCTTCTAGTTTTTTGCGTAACAATCAATTCTGTTATTTCTCCTCTACGAGGACATGTATAATCCAAATAATCATTTTCGTCATATGGAGGAATAGTTCCCATTATCAAACCAATTGCCTTATTATTCTCAACTGCTAAGAAACATTTGCCTTCATATTTTCTAACTTCTTCTAAATCTAGTAAAGCCATCTTTTCCCTATAGTCAGGATGTAACTGATCAAGTTTATCTTCATCAATAGTTAATATATATTCTTCTAATTCTACTAATAAATCTCTAACATCTTCCAAATATTTATCTTCATATTCAATTATTGTCATAGTTTTTCAATCTCCTCTTTTAATACTTCAACTATTTTCTCTTGAGGTATTTTTTTTATTATCTCTCCCTTTTTAAACAATAATCCTTCTTTAACACCACCAGCAATACCTATATCAGCTTCACGTGCTTCACCAGGTCCATTAACAGCACAACCCATAACGGCAACAGTTATATCCTTATTAACTGTTTGTAAGTATTCTTCTACTTCCTTTACTAAAGGAATTAAATCAATTTGCGTTCTACCACAAGTAGGACACGCCACTAATTTAGGAAGTTTTAATAAATTACAATCTTTTAAAATTTCTTTGGCAACTTTTACTTCCTCTACTGGATCATCAGCGAGTGATACTCTAATTGTATCTCCAATACCTTCTCTTAAAAGAACTCCTAAACCAATTGAAGATTTAATTGTTCCGCTAAACGATGTCCCAGCTTCTGTAATACCTATATGTAATGGATATGGAAAAACCTTACTGGCAAGTTCATATGTCTTAATACATAAATCTAAATCAGATGCTTTTAAAGAAATACATATATCATAGAAATCTAATTTTTCTAAAATATCAACATGTCTTTTAGCACTTTCAATCATTGCTTCAGCTGTTGGATGACCATATTTTTCTAATAATTCTTTTTCAATAGAACCACTATTAACACCTATTCTAATAGGTATATTTTTTTCCTTACATGCCTCAACAACCATTTTAACTTTATCTTCTGATCCAATATTACCTGGATTAATTCTTATCTTATCTACTCCACTTTTAATTGCTTCTAAAGCGATTTTATAATCAAAATGAATATCAGCAACAATTGGTATATGAATACTTTTTTTAATTTCTTTAATTGCCTTAGCATCATCTATTGTTGGACATGCTACCCTAATAATTTCACATCCAGCTTTTTCTAATGCTAATATTTGATCTACTGTTCCTTTTACATCTGTTGTTTTTGTATTACACATAGATTGAATAACAACCTTCTTTTGGCCACCAATTATTACTCCTCCAACATTTATACTTCTTGTTTTATTTCTTTTCACTTAAACCACCTCTTTAATTGTACCATAAAAAAAGAACTCTTAAGAGTCCTTCTTTGTAATTCTAGAACTAATTATTTCAAATTCTTCATCTAAAATATAACCTTTATCTTTAAAATAAGATAACATTTTCAAATCATCTTCAGCAGTGTTTAAAGATATTTTTTCTTTTTGTTCCTCCGTATTTATTTGTGAAACTAATTTAACTTCTTCACTTTTTCGGACTTTATTTAATATAGGTGTAACAATAGTTCCTAGAGCAACTAAAATACCTACTATTGCATAAAATTGCCATGAGAACATATTATCTTCTACCCATAAAGAAAGTATTATCATACAATCTAGAAGAACTGATACAATTATTGTTGCATTTTTTACACCATTAACAGTACTATCACTATTACTTACTAACATCATTAAACTTAAATGACCTAATGAAGTTGATATAACAATTGCAGTAAGAATTCCCTTTAATGCCTCTCCAAAATCAGGATTTATTAATTCCCAAATAAGACTAAGAACATATATTCCACTTAAAATACAAATAATCATTCCCAATATTGCAAACCAATGATTACTCTTTTTTTCATATAGATTAGAGCAACATAAAGTTGGAATACTAAATCCAAATATCGTTACCGTCGTAAGTAATATTTTAGTTGTTACATCATTCCACATATCTAGAATTATAATAACAATTCCTAATATTGCACTTATACAAAAAGTGGTTATTAAAGTATAAAGAATTGTTTTTTTCATTATTGTAATGCCTCCATAATTTCTTTAGCAGCTTTTTTACCAGCTTCCATAGCTAAAATTACAGTAGCTGCTCCAGTAACAGCATCTCCACCCGCATAAACATTATCAAGAGATGTTTTCGTACCTTCAACAACAATTAAACCTTTATCACTTAAATTAATTTTACTATCTTTTAGCGCACCATGATTTGGACTTGTACCTAAAGCCATAACAACCATATCGCAATCTACAATATGCTTAGATTTCTCGTCCTCTGTTACACTACGACGTCCAGATTCATCAGGTTCACCTAAAACCATATTAACTACTTCCATACCCGTAACATTATTATTTTCATCTGCAACTATTCTAACTGGATTAGTTAATAAATCAAATTGGATACCTTCCTCTTTAGCATGTTCTACTTCCATCTTACGAGCAGGTAATTCTTCCATACTACGACGATACATTAAATGTGCATCAATACCTAAACGTTTTAATGAACGTACAGCATCCATAGCAACATTTCCGCCTCCAATAATATAAGCTTTTTTAACTTTTTTAATTGGTGTCTTAGCTTTATCATCATAAGCACCCATTAAATTTATTCTTGTTAAGATTTCATTAGCACTAAATACTTGGTTAGCATCTTCTCCAGGTATTCCCATAAACTTAGGTAATCCTGCACCAGTTCCTAAGAAAACCGCATCATATTCTTTTTGTAATTCATCTAAAGTAATAGCATTACCTACTGGAACGTCACACAAGATAGTAACTCCAAGTCTTTTTAAACTATCTACTTCTTTTTCTACAATCTTTTTAGGTAATCTAAATTCTGGTATACCATAAGTTAATACTCCACCAGCTTTATGTAATATCTCATAAATAGTTACATCATAACCTGCTTTAGCTAAATCACCAGCACATGTAAGTCCAGCAGGTCCTGCTCCAACTATGGCAACTTTCTTACCATTTTTCTTTTCTACAACAGCAGAAGCAAAATTATTCTTAATTGCTTGATCTGCAACATATCTCTCAAGAGAGCCAATAGATACAGCTTCTCCCTTTAGTCCCCTAACACACATGCTTTCACATTGCTTTTCTTGTGGACATACTCTTCCACATACTGCAGGTAGTGAAGAAGATTTACTAATAATCTTATAAGCTTCCTCTAAATTACCATCCTTAATACATTGAATAAATTCAGGAATTGCAATACTTACAGGACATCCTTCCATACAACGAGGTTTAGGACAATGTAAGCATCTATTAGCTTCTTCTAAAGCTTGTTCATCATTATATCCTAATTCTACTTCTTTAAAATTTTTAACTCGCTCTTGAGGAGCTTGTACACTACCATGTACCTTATTCATTCCATCCATTATTTTCCCTCCTCAAGTTCTTTTTTCATTTGATCCCATTTGACTTTTTCTTCATCCTTATAAATATTCATTCTCTTCATAGCTAAGTCAAAATCAACCTTAAATCCATCAAATTCCGGTCCATGAATACAAGCAAAACGTGGTTTACCATCAACTTCACATCGACAAGCTCCACACATTCCACTACCATCAACCATTAAAGGATTCATACTAACTATAGTTGGTAAGTTATGTTTTTTCGTTAATTCAACTATATTCTTCATCATTATTACTGGACCAATAGCAACACACATATCATAATCATCAATATGTTCTTCTAAAATATTCGTAACGAATCCTTTAATTCCAAAAGATCCATCATCTGTTGCATATCTAATTTTATTAACTTCTTTTTCTACCTTATCTCTAATAAGTAATAAATCTGCACTTCTTGATCCATAAATAACATCAACTTTAAATCCTAAATCTTTTAAATATTTAACTTGTGGATATACAGGTGCTATTCCAACACCACCAGCAACGTAAACTATCCTTTTCTTTTTAAATTCCTCAGGATGAGCACATATTTCATTAGCATTTCCTAATGGTCCTGAAACACTAAATATTTCATCTTTAACATATGTTAATTCTTCTGTTGAAGCTCCTATTACTTGATAAATAACTGAAAGCAACCCTTTTTCCTTATCATAATCATAAATAGTAAGAGGTATTCTTTCACTATCTTCTTTAGCCATTACAATACAAAATTGACCAGGCATTGCTTTCTTAACAACTAATGGCGCTTCTATTTGCATCTCATATGAATTAGGACTTATTTTTTTGTTATACAATACTTTATACATAATATCACCTACACTATCTTTGGCATTTCTTTTCCAAATGCAACTTCCTTTAATTCTTTAATATTTTGTTCTTTACATAACTCACTATATTTATCGTCCCATGATAACCTATATGAATTGTTAATATCTAATCCTAATATTGAAACATACTTCTTAACCGTTTCAATCGGATCATCTTGGCCTTTATTCTCTATTTCTAAAGCAAAACCAAAAGGATACTCATCAACACTTATCTCGATTTCCTCATTACTATAATTAGTACGATATCTTTCATAAGATTCTACTAATTCCATATGTAATACATTATTTAACAGAAAAATTAAATTATCATAATCTTCAAAATTAATTCTAACTTCTTTTTCTTCTTCTTTATTAACTAGATTATCTGTTGTATCTTTTAGTCTTCGCTTCCAACTAATCATACACTTACTAATTTCATCATTCTTAGAAACACGAATTCTAAATCTCCCATCAATATCTAAACTATAAAAATCAAATCTTTTATCAGAATGATTATATTGACTAGTCTTCTCATAAGTTTTCAAACTCCTGTTTAAACCAGAAGAATCTAACTTACTAATAATATCCTTAATCCTTTCTTGCGAAAAATAATATCTTACTTCATATTCCATTTTATTTTACCTTACCAATCTTATTAAACGGAAACAACACTAAACCCGTAGTTCCCTTTAACTCTTTGGCTTTAAAAGGACCAAATATTCTACTATCTGCACTATTAGCTCTATTATCTCCCATAACAAAGTATTCATCGTCTGCAAGTTCTATTTTGTCAAAATCTTCTGTAAGACCTTTACTATAAGGTTCTTCTTGTTTTTTACCATTAACATATACTACACCATCTTCACAAGAAATAGTCTCACCAGGCATAGCGATTACTCTTTTAATAATTTCATCTTTTTTATTATTCTTTTCAAACTTAACAACTACAATATCAAAACGTTCTATCTTACCAAGTTTATTTAAAATCATTAACTCTCCGCCATTTAATGTAGGTTTCATACTTTCTCCACTAACAATAATTGGTGTTATTAAATATGTTCTTATTAAAACAACCGCTATAATAATAACCACATAAGGTATTACTTCTTTAATAACAGCTTTAACACTTTTAGGTTCTTTTGAAATCTTATCTTCTTTTATATCTTTCATATCATTCACCATCCCTATTTTATCATTTTTAAGTTTTATATTAAAGTCTAAATATGCTATAATTCTATTACAAGGATTGATAATATGACAAAGAAGAAAAAACTTATCCTAGAATTAATAATCTTAATAACAATTATTATTTCTATCGTTGTTATTATTTTTGTTTATCAAGAATTAAACTCTGTCACCCCAAAAGAAAGTACATCTAATGAAATCACAAATTATTCAGAAAACAAATACGTAAAAATAGAAAAGAAACTGGATGACATAACTAAATTTTCTCTTCCTGCCAAAGAATGGATTGCAAATGATATAAGTTCTTATACTTATTACATTACTTCAACTGATAATATTATAAATACAATTTCAGAAATAATTATTGTAGTTTATAACTCTAATTTAGAAACTGGAGAAGCCTTAAATAAAGATCAAGTGACTAACTTCTGTAATTCATATAATGATGTTAATACTGACTATCAACTAAAATGTACTTACTCTGGTAATACTCTAACTATTTACAATATAATTTTTAGATATAAAATATTTACTGATAGTATTAAAACTAAAAAATATACAATTGATTTACCAATGAAAAAAGATTCTAAACTAGACGAGTATTTAGAATCCTTAGATAACAATAATATTAAATATACAATTACAAAGAGTATTGATATTCCTACTCAAACTCCATAACAAAAAAAGAAAGAAATTAATTTCTTTCTTTTACTTTGTATTCTTTTCTCATTCCTTTTAAGAAGTTTAATTTAGCTCTTCTTACTACACCCTTCTTAACTACAACAATTTTATCAATTGCTGGTGAGTTAACTGGGAATACTCTTGTTACACCAATACCATAAGATTTCTTACGTACTGAGAAAGTTTCTGAAACACTTCCACCTTTTTTAGCAACTACAAGTCCTTCGAAAGCTTGGATACGTTCTTTCTTACCTTCTTTTACCCATACGTCTACTCTTACAGTATCTCCAACACGGAATTCAGGAATATCTTTTCTTACATGCTTCTCATTGATTTTATCAACTAAATTTGCCATCAATATTCATTCCTTTCTACTATAAATTTACTTACCAGAAAATCATAAAAATAACTTATTCAGCGGATTTTCCTCCTTGAAGCACTTAAGATTATAACAAATAAAAGACATATTTGCAAGAAATATGTCTATTTTTTAATATTTAAGTGGTTTCTTTGTAGGATTTGGTCCCATTGATTTACAAACAAGAATAATAACAATCAAAATTCCTGCTAAAATTAAAGCTTTAAACATCAAACTCTTCGAATTCAATTCCCTTTGTTCTTTCTTTAAATATTTTAATGCAAAATCTGCTGCTTTATCATCCATCTGAATCTTTCCTGTATAAGTAGTGTTATTCAATCCTGGTGTTGCAGAATAACAAACTCCCATTTCTGAAAAATAACAACTATCAAATATTTTAGCAAACGTTGGTAAGAATTCTTTTTTATGATTTTTATCAAAATATTTCTTAACCTGAGGATATCTACTAGACATCTCTACACCCCAATATGGAACTAAACTTAAAACTCTTCCGTAAAAAGGATCTTTTTCAACTTCTTTATTAGATATTTCTTTCTTAACTTGTAAAATATCATCCTCTAAAGTAAGAATAATACTATTAGAAACATCATAAACAGTTTCTTTTACAACTTTCTTTTCTCCGCCAGTTATTTTTTCTCTCTCTTCTATACATTTAAACTTATAATCAATTTTCAAAGTATTTCCAGATGTTGTAGCATTAATCAAATGCTCACATCCTTCTCCTTTTACTTGTGCTTCAAACGCTTTAGTTACATCTCCTCCATTAATAACGTTTCTTACACTATCAACAGAATAAGCATTACTAGCATTTACAACTATAACTCCTACCATCATGGTTAAAAATAATAACAATACTTTTTTCATATTAAAACCTCTATTCTAATTAAATTTTATCATATTAGAATTATAATGATGAAAAAAACAATATTTTTGTGTAAACAAAAAGAGGAATTATCTCCCTCTTCCATGATACATTTCTTCTTGTTGTTCTAAGAATATTGCTTTCTGTTTAATTTCAACTTGTTTCATTCTCATTTCGTTTTCAATTAAACGTAACTTTTTTAAAAATAATTGTTCTTTTTCATAGTTTAAAAACTTTTGATAACGAGTTAATAAGATTTCCCTAAGTAATTCAGCTTGTCCAATTACTAATTCACAATCGCCTTCATCAGCATCATCATTATTAACTACTAGTGTGGCAAGTTCTACAATCTTTTTAAATGATTTATCAAACTTAGTAGAAAGTATTTTATCAATCATTTGTGGATCAATAATAGTTACTTCCTTAACTTTGATATAATCATTCTTTCCTACTCTAGGTCTAAAAGTATAACCATCTATATTTTTAAACTTTACAACACTATCATCTTGATGTGTTTTATTGATTAAATAACTTGCCATTTTTTTCACCTTCTTTACTTTAATAAATCTGGTCTACGTTCCTCTGTTTTCTTTAAACTCTGTTCTTTTCTCCAAGCATTTATTTTAGCGTGGTCTCCAGAAACTAATACTTCTGGCACTTCCATTCCCCTAAACACTCTTGGTTTTGTATATGTCGGATAATCTAATAAATTGTTTTCATTAAAAGAATCTTCAATATGACTTCCTTCAGTAATAACTCCAGGAATTAATCTAACAATTGAATCTACTAGTACCATCGCTGGTATTTCTCCACCTGTTAAAACATAATCGCCAATACTTATTTCCATATCAGCTAAAGTTCTAATTCTTTCATCAAAACCTTCATAATGCCCACATATAATTATTAGATGTTCTTCCTTACTTAAATCATAAGCTATTCTTTGTTTATATTGAACACCATCTGGCGTTAATAAGATTACCTTCGATTTATCAGTTCTAATACTTTCCACACAATCAAATATTGGTTGTGGTGTAAGTACCATCCCAGCTCCACCACCATAAGGAGTATCATCTACCTTCTTGTGAGGATCTAAAGTAAACTCCCTAAAATCAATTATATTAATATCTACTTTACCTGCTTCTCTAGCTCTCTTAATAATTGACTCAGTAAAAGCTCCATTAAACATTTCTGGGAATAGTGATAAAATATCTATTTTCACAACATCAACCCCTTAGCATTTTTACATTCTATCATTTTTTCTTCTAAGCTTACTTCCTTAATAAACTCAGGATTATTTGGAATATAAAAATGTTTTGTACCCTCTATCTCCAGTAAAGTACTACTACCATTATACACAATTTCCTTTACTTTACCAAGGGTTTCACCATCTTCTTTTATAGTTAATCCAATTAAATCACTTAATAAATAATCTTCTTGTTTTAAGTCTAAATCTTCTCTATTAACATAAACATTCAAACCTTTAAATTTTAGTACTTGATTAATATTATCGTAACCAACTAAAGTAACCATATCAAACATTTTATGTTTACGATAATTATCTATAACTTCCTTGATATATCCTTCTCCAATATAAATAGTAAAACCTTTTTTAAAAACCTTATCTTTTTTATCAAAATCAGATAATAATCTTAGCTCACCTTTTATACCATGAGTATTAACTATTTTTCCTACATAAACATAATCCATAATTAACCTCTTTTATTAAGTTCATAAAGTATAATGCTTGTTGCAACTCCAACATTTAGACTTTCTACTTTATCACTTATATCAATATATAAATAATCATCGCATAAATCTAACACTTCGTCTTTAACTCCGTTACCTTCATTACCCATTACAATGGCATATTTATTAGTAACATTTACTTTATCAACACTAGTACCACCATCTACCTTAGTACCATATACTTTAAAACCATCATTATGTAATTCTTTTATTAATTCTTTAATATCTCTTCTTACTATATTAAGATGGAATATCATTCCTTCACTACTACGAATAACTTTATCATTATACATATCAACACTATTGTTAGATAATACAATAGAATCAATATTAAATGCTAAACTACTACGAATTATTGTTCCTAAATTACCAGGATCTTGTATATCATCAAGAATTAAGACTTTACTACCCAATTCTTTCTCCTCGATTTTTTTAACAACACCAATAATTCTTTGAGGATTAACTGTATTAGATAGTTTCTTTATTACTTCATAAGTTACTAAAGTCGTAGGAACATTATACTCTCCTAATACATCTTCACATTTTATAACTTCTAATAATAATCCAGACTTAAAAGCTTCCTCTACTAAGTGTTCTCCTTCAACTAAGAACTTACCTTCTTCATCACGAAACTTTTTACTAAGTAATTTACTTAAATTTTTAATTCTTTCATTTTGTAATGAACTTATTACTTCCATACTACTCAACCCTCAATCTCTTTCTAGCTAATTTATATTCTGGGTATCTTAAACTAACCTGATACCAAAACCTATCACTATGATTAGGTTCATAAAAATGACACAACTCGTGAACTATAACATAATCGATTAAACTAATATCTCTTTTTAATAATTCACTATTTAATGTAATAATTCTTTTAGTAGTATTATTAACTCCCCATCTACTAGTCATTTTTCTAATTCTTAAACTAAATTCTGGTATATCTCTAAATTCATCTAACAAATATTCAATACGATCATTAAACACTCTAATACATTCATTTTTATACCACTTGTTAAACATCTTCTCATCTTTTACATAAATCATTTGATTATCAATTAATACTCTTTTAACATCTTCATTATAACAAATAGTATATGGTTCTCCTAAATAATGAAATACTTCATTATTCTTTTTTCTCTTCATTGCGTGTTCATACATTCTTATAAATGATTTTTCGTTTTCCTTTATAGCATTTAAAATGTCTTTTTCTCTAACAAATCGATTACAAGTAACATATAAGATACCATCTTCTTTTATTCTAAAATAAATGTTCTTATTATTTTTTCTTGTAACATTTATTGGTATCAAATAATCTCCTAGTTGTACTTTCATCAGAACCACCTGTATCTATTTTAACATAAAAAAGATAGTAAGAACTATCTTCTTATTACTAATCTGTGAGAATCTTCTGATTCATCCAATACTTCAATATTAGTACCATCTAATCTTTCATAATCAAATGGTTCAGGTGTCATTTCTACCTCAACAAGTTCAAATCCGTCTGGGTACTTATATTGAACACCATTTTCAGTACTAATTCTAATCGGATCATAATATTCATCTGTTTCTTTATTATAAGCTAGTATTGTTTTAAAAGTTCCAACATGAACTCCATCGTAAATATCAAATACATAAGTATCATCAATTCTTACAAATTTAACATCACTATCTTTTAATGCATCGTAAAGATATTCTCCTTTAAAACCTTTTATATCATAAGATTTATCTATACAACTTAAATCAACAATATTATCTTCAGTTAAAAAATCATTTAAATATCCCTTAACTCTATTAACTTCATGTGTTTTATATAATGATAAACCACCAAAAGTAACACCTGCAACAATACCAACACTTAATAAACCTGCTGCAAATCTTTTACCAAATTTAACATTCTTAACCATAATAATCCCCTCGAATTAGTAAGTATTATAAACAAATACCTGTATTTAAGCAAATTTAAATAAAAAAAAGAAGTATTAGAAATCTAATACTTCTGGACTATATAATTTCTTATACATTTTAGATGATTTCATTAACTCATCATGAGTTCCTTTATCACTGACTTTTCCATCATCTATGACATAAATAATGTCCGCATCCATAATAGTAGAGAGTCTGTGAGCAACTATTATAATAGTATGCGTTTTTACTAAGTCATCTATAGTCTTCTTAATATACTCTTGTGATTCATTATCTAAAGCAGAAGTTGCTTCATCAAATAAAATTACCTTTGTATTTTTTAGTAATGTTCTTGCTATTGCAATACGTTGTTTTTGACCACCAGATAGATTAACTCCACCTTCACCAATAACTGTATCATATTTATCTGGTAAAGACATGATGTAATCATCAATATAAGCTTTTTTACAAACTTCTCTTACTTCATCTAAAGTAACATTTTCATTTACTAATCTAAAATTATCTAAAATTGATGAATTAAACAAATAAGGAGTTTGTCTTATAACAGAGATATTCTCTCTTAAACTATTCTCACTTAATTCTTTAATATCAATACCATTGATTTTAATAGAACCCTTAGTACTATCAAAATATCTTAATAGTAAATTGAACAATGTACTCTTACCTTGACCAGATCTACCAACAATAGCAATCTTTTTATTAGGTTCAAGTTTCATACTTAAACCTTTTAATAATAATTCATCTTCTTCACGATATTTAAATTTAACATCCTTGAATTCTATTCTTACTTTCTTATCTTTTAATTCTACATTACCAAATTTTTCATCATCATATAATCTATTATTTAATATCTCATCTATTCTCTTTAGAGATACAGTAACTTTATTAAAGCATACTCCAAATTCAGATAACGACTCTACTACATCATCGATTCTCCAAATATATTTTTCAATAAGGACGAATGATGCTAGTAAAATACTTCCTTCAAACACTTGTAATCCAAGAGTTAATAATATTACAAATTGAATAACGAAATAACAAAGGTTATTTAAAGCATAATAAACAGATTCGTTAACGCCAATTTTCTTTTGTTTACCAAAAAGATTTTCAATATTAACATAAATACGTCTATTAATATTTTCCTTAATACCTAAGGCCTTTATTTCTCTTATTCCTGTAATATTCTGAGTTGCAACTTTAATATAGTTATCAGATTCTTTCTTAATCTCTTCATGTATTTTCTTTAATCTAGGATAGTAAATATTAGACAAAACAAACATAACAACTATTAACAATAATAACTCTAGTCCTACATAAAGAGATATTGTAAATGAGATAACTGCAATTATAATAGCAATGATTAATCTACAAGTTAATTTTATTAATTTATTTAATAATTCCAAAATTCGATCTGGATCAGTATACATACGATTTATAAATTCACCAACCCCAATATCTTCAAATGCTATAGCTGGCATATCAGATACTTTAACATATAAATCTTTATTAACATTCTCCATGAATTTCTTTTCCAACTTATTATAGATTAAATCTGTAGGCAATTGAATAAATACCCATGCAAATATAATAACAGCACTCCATAATATTAGAAATTTAATAAATAAACCTTTATTACCATCTGCTAACGCTTGGAACCCTGCAGCCCAAATAAAAGCATTAGCTAATGGTTCAAAGTATTTTAAAATAGTTAAGATAAGATAAAGAAATAATTCAAGTTTATTCTTTTTAAAATATCGGAACAATATTTTAAAATGTCTTAAACCTTTCATAAATTCCTCCATATAAAAATAACTATTTTGAATAGTTATTTATTTGTAAAACAAGTTTTCTCTAGAAATTAATTCCGTGAGAAAATGCCCAAATAAACCTATTCGTTTCTCCAGTGATAAATTTTGTATTTTGAATTTTATTGCTCATAATCTCACTCCTCTCTTTCTAAAATTCAACTGTAATATAACACCATCTTAAAAAGATGTCAACCTTTTTAGGTTAACATCTTATTTTCTTTTTAATTTATGATATAACTTAAATGCTACTTTATAAACTTTAAACCAGAATGGACTTATGATTAAATCAAACTCTCCGACTAGTTCAACTACTTGTCCACCAAAGTCTCTTTTAAAAGAATACAATCCATAGAAAGGATTCTCTTTCTCATTAAAATTACCTGTAATACCATAGAAGTTATATCTTCTCTTATTATGCTCAAAAGCATACTTGACGCCTGCATAGTGAGTTGTATAAGCTGATTGGAATTTCATATACTTTTCATATGATCCTCCAACTAAAGATAATATTTCATCATTAGTTTTCATAAACAAAATACTTCCAAGAGTAATTAAATTTCCATTAGCTTTTTTACTCTCTTCCATTTCTTTAATGTTCTTTTCAAAACGTTTAATATTATCTTCAGATATTTTAATCTTCTTTTCTAATTTTTCTTTATTGGTATTTTCTTTACTATTCTCTTTTAATTCAGCAATATATTTTCTTTCCTTAACTAAATCGTTTTTCAATTCTTTTATATAATCATCATGATTAAATTCAGCAGCCAAAACCATTACTTCGTCTTTCTTCTTAAATGCATCATACATTTTTTGATAATAAGACATAGGACGGTTAGCAAATTCTCTTCTTGAAGAAGTATCTTCCATTACAGAATGAAAAATATCTAGTTCATCAGCTTTTAATTCTCTAACTTTGACTCCCATTCTTTCATTCTTACGTAAGATTTGTCTTGTTTTAGGATCCATTCCATTCATTATATCTTCTTCTGTTTTACCTTTTGTATCTAAAGTAAATATCCATCTAGGTTGCATATCTTCCATCATCGTTGTAAAACCATTATGTTTACATCCTAATTCAACTAGATTATCAACAACAAACTTATTATTAAATCCTCCTTCAACAATATCTCCATTAATATCTCTTTGTTGATATTCTACATAAGGATCAAATTTAATAAATATTGCATTATGCTTTTTAGCAAATTCTTTTAATTTATAAATAAAGAACTTTAATAAATCCTTATCTTTATAATCTATTAAAAAACCACGAGGTGCATAAAACATATTTTTCTTTATTGGTGTAGATTTTGAAAGTATTAGAGAAGCAGCAACTACTTTATTCTCGCTCTTTACACCAACTAAATATGAAACCCAACCAGTACCACTCTTTAATTCTGCCCAAGCTGTGTTTTGATGAAAACTTCCATATTCATGATTATCAGCAAATTCAGTAAACTCTTTTTCAGTCAATTCAACAAATTTCATATTCATCACCTACCATAAGTATACAATAAAAAAAGACTTAATAAAATAAGTCTTTATTCATTTTCAGTATTTTCTATTTTAGAAGAAGCTTCTTTTAATTTATCTTGATACTCTTTTAGCAAATTATTGTAATCTTTATTAAGCTTCAAATTCAAACCTAAATAAACGTCATTATAGCCAATTATTATTTGTTCTATTTGACCATAACGTTTTACTTGCTCTTCTATTGTTAAACCACTTATACCTTTTTCTATTTTTTCAATATCATCTTTTAACAATTTAATAACATTATCTTCAATTTTCGTTAAATAATATTGAGCTTTATCATAATAAGTGTTAGTACTACCAATTCTTTCAAACATATAATAAGCTTTATTGTAGTCTTTAGTATCATATACTTTTAATGCATCAAAGAAAACTACACTATCATCATAAATATTTCCCAACTGATTAGATAATTCAGTATAATCAGAATCCGTTAAAGCTTTTATTTCAACATCGCCAACTCTAACAATGGCATATTTATTTAAACCATATAAGAAATCTTCATATTTCTTTGTAATATCTTCAAAATCTTTTAAATTATCTACCTTTTCACCAACGTATAATAATATCCAACTATCACACGTTACTCTTGTTTTCTCTTGAAATTCTTTTAAAACTTTTTCATCATTTTTATGTCGTTGCAATAAAACTATAACATCATCAATATCATTTGTTTCATAATATGTTTTCAAAGCTTTTTCATAAGAAACCATATAGTTTTCAGCAACTATATCACTATTCTTTTTACGTTGTACAGAAATAATGATTGTTGAAACAATAATTAAGGCCATAGTTAAAAGAACACAAAAACCCAAGATTGCTTTTCTTGTTTTATAACTTTCTTTTGTGCTTAAAACTGTAGTTGTTTCATCAGATACTTCACTATCACCAACATCTTCTTTTTCGATTTCTTTTTTGATGTCATCAATTAAAGAATCTTCTTCTACTTTAGATATGGCTCTAGTTTTCTCTAATTCTTCTTCACTTTTTAATTCTGGCAAATCTAAATCTAACTCTGCTTCTGTCAACTTATGTTCACAATAAGGACATACATCAACATTATCAGGTATCCTTTCACCACAATTTAGGCATCTCATCTAACCACACCCTTATTATCTATATCATACCATACTTTCATTATTAGTTTAAGCAAAATTTGATGAAATATTGGCAAAAGGAAAACAAAAGAAGAATAATGATTCTGTTTTTTTTATTTAATATATTTAAAAATGGTATAATAAATATGGTGATATTATGAATGATCAAAATAAACAATTAGACATAAATGAAAATGATTTACTATTTACAAATTATACAGTCGGTTATAAAGGCATCCCTTTTGGTGCCAAAGTATTATTAATTAACAACAAAGCAAATAAAACATTAGACCTAATTATTAATGACAACGGTACAAATTATACAATTAATATTCAAAAGGAAAATATCCATAACGTTTCCTACTCCAATCGCACAATCACAGTCAACACACAAAAACAACCAACTAACTACGAAGTAGAAAATGCGATGTTGGCAGCTGCTTTATTTGGTGGAAATCCCATTATTCAATTAGCAGCAGGTGATACCTTTAATAAATTGCAGGACATTTTCACTAATAACTACAACAAAGTAAAATATAATGTTGAATATGAAATAGAAATAAAATGCTCAATAAACAACGAAGAAAAAGAAATCATTTTAACTTCTAAAACAAACCCAGAAGATTTTATAACGAACATAAAAAAGAACGACTAAAAAGTCGTTTTTTAATTTTAATTAATATAATTATATTATGATATAATATTAATAATTATTATAGGTGATTATATGAACAAAAAAACAAGCTATGTATGTGTATTATCAACCAACAACTATCTTCCAGGAGTTCTAATTCTAAATGAAAACCTAAAAGATCTTAATTCTAAATATGATTTATTATGTTTAATCAACAAAAACATAAACGAAAGAACCAGAAGAATATTAGATTTCTTTAAAATAAAATATAAAGAAATGCAAAGTATCGACCACCCTAGTGAATATGGTCACTGGAAGTATACATTTGATAAATTAAATATTTATTCTTTAGTTGAATATGAAAAAATAGTATACCTTGACGTAGATATAGTAATAAAAGAAAACATAGATGAATTATTTGACGTAGAAGCACCTGCTGCATGCCTAGACTTACCATGGTATAAAGATCGTCTTTGTTCTGGAGCCTTAGTTATTAAGCCAAATTTAGATGACTATTTCAATTTAATAGGACTATTAAGAAAAAAACAATATGATGGTGATCAAGACGTATTAAACGATTACTACAAAAAATTTACTATCCTAGATAAAAAATATTGCGTTACTAGAGCTTTAGATTTATATAACAAACCAGAAAATGAAAAACTACCTATAGTACCTTTAATTAAATATTTTGATAACGAACCAGCTGATGGTAAAATATTTCATTATATTGGCAGTATAAAACCTTTTATGGTTAATAAACCATATGACGCTGAAGATTATCAATTATTCCAAAAATATACTAATACTATCAACAAAAAAATCATCGAAATGATGACAGGTAGTAAATAAAAAACGACTTTATAGTCGTTTTCTTTTTTTGATAAAAAACAAAATGGTGCCATCTACAAGAATCGAACTTGTAATTGAGCCTTACCATGGCCCTGTTATACCACTTAACTAAGATGGCATTAAGGATTACTCTTTTTTATACAAAGGATCCTTGTAAGTTTTCTTCTCGCAAACAGCTTTTTCTTCATTAACTTCATAGCCTTGATCACAAGTTATAATAGGAGTTTTTTCATCCACAAACTCACATTGATTTTTATTTAGTCTTCCGCTATCTGGACATGAATAAATACTAATTTTATATTTTCTTGGCCCTTTACCATTTTTAGGAATGCACGCACCATTCTTTAAAACATAGTTTTCTTCATCCTTGCATCCTACACGACGATTAGCTGGAATTGAAACAACTCTTTCACATTTTTTACTTTCTTTATTTAAAGTAAAACCATCTTCTTCACAAACAATACTCTTTGGTTCAACACTTTCTGTAATTAGACATTTATCTTTAACCAATACGCCTTCTTCACAAAAAGCAACCATTTGCGTCTTTTTGCCAACATTACATCCACATAGTATAAAAATTAATAATAGTAATAAACAATACTTTTTCATTACCTTCACCAAGAAAATTATATCATGAAGCACAAAAAAAAACTACTAAACGTAGTCATTAAAACTATTATTCAGCAGCGTCTTCTTGCATAGCGATTACTTCTTTGCCTTTATAGTAACCACATTTTGTACATGCTCTATGAGGTTGGATTGTAGCACCACATTTTGGGCATTTTGTTAAAGTTCCAACTTCTTTCTTTAAGTGAGTACGACGCATTCTTTTTTTAGTTTTACTTGTTCTTCTAAAAGGAACTGCCATGATATCACTCCTTCCCTTCTTTTTCAAGCAGCTCTAACAAAGGAGCTAATCTTGGATCTACTTTTTTACTTTCTTCGTCTATTAGTTCCCAACCATCACCGTGAAGATCATACTTCTTGTCAGGGTCTTTTTTAATACTAATTGGGACCTCTAGTACAATATTTTGCCATAAAATATCCATAATATCAAGTGTTTTTACGTCTTTTTCCATTTTTTCATCATCATTTTCACTTAATACTTCAGATATTTCCAAATTAATTGGATAATTAATTGGTTCAAGGTCTATCGCATCTAATAAAACCATTGTTCCTTTAACGCTAGCTTCTAAGACAACTTCATTAGTAACACTATAGTAAACTCTTCCCTTTACTTCAATGTCATCTAATTTTTGAATTGGTGTATTCTTAATATATTCTTCACCAAAAGATACTACTTCATCAATTACAATACCTTTTTCGTTTACTTTTGAGATATCAATATTCATGCAATCACCCACTAGCGAACTAATTATAACAACTTTTCTTGAATAATACAACTCTATATAATAAAATAAAAATAGAAGAAGAAGGCGATTTAATAATGAATGTAATTGGAATTATTGCTGAGTATAATCCTTTTCATAATGGACATAAATACCATATTGAAACAATAAAGAAAATGTACCCAGATTCTTTAATAATTTGTGTTCTAAACGGATATTTCATGCAACGAGGTGAAATAAGTGTTTTATCTAAAGAAGACAAAGTTAAAATAGCTTTAGAAAACGATATAGACATAGTTTTAGAACTACCATTCTTCTATGGAACTCAAGCAAGCGATATCTTCGCTTACAACAGTGTTAAATTATTAAATGAGTTCAAAGTTGATCATATAATATTCGGTTCAGAATCCAACAACATTGATTTACTAAATAGAATTGTTGACATTCAACTATTAGATCCTGAATATGAGAACAAAGTAAAAGAATATCTAGACTTAGGATTTAATTATCCAACCGCTATGAAAAAAGCTCTAGAAATAGAAGAAGACATTACTGAACCAAATGATTTATTGGGTATTTCCTATATTAAAGCTATTAGACAAATAAACCCAAATATAGTTGCTGAAACAATTAAAAGAACAAGTGATTACCATGATACCGTTTCAACAGATAAAATAATTAGTGCATCCAACATAAGAGAAAAGATAAAAAATAATGAAGTAATTGTAAAATACCTTCCTGAAGATATTATTCCTAATATTAATAATGTTACTAATAATGATTTATTTAATTATTTAAAGTTTAAAATCTTAACAGATCAAAATCTAGCTAACTATTTAGATGTTGATGAAGGAATTGAATATCGCATCTTAAAATTCATCAACGAATCAAATAATATCGAAGAACTAATATCAAATGTCAAAACTAAAAGATATACTTACAATAAGATTAATCGTATGTTGTTACATATAATGATTGGTTTAACTAAAGAAGAAAACAAAAACGCTCAAATAACATATATTAAAATCCTTGGTTTTAACAATAGAGGTCAAAACTATCTGAAAGATATTAGAAAAGATATTAACTTACCTACTACAGTAGACAAAAATTCAATTATTTACCAATACGAATTAAAAGCAGTTTACCTTTACGAATTAGCAACAAAAAAAACAACAAAAGACTTCGATATAAAAAATATTCCAATAAAAAAAGACTAATCAATAGTCTTTTTTTTGTTACTTAGTTTTCTTAACAATTTGAACATTATTTAAGAAATTAGCTAATGCTTCTAAGTTGTCAAAAACAACAACTCCGTTTTTTGCAACCACTTTCATAGTTTTTAAAACGCATTTAAGAGTGTGTCCTTCAAACTTTTTGCCATTAGCTTCAGTAAGAACACATAGAACGGTTTTTTCAGGTCTTTTATTACTATCGTCTGTAACTTCTACGAAGCTATAAAAGCCTTCTCCTTCTGGAGTAATAACATATAAACAAATGTCATCTGTTTCTCTATGCATATCCTCCTCTGCTTGGCATTCTGGAGTCCAGTTAGGTACAACTGGGTTGAAAGTTTCAACATTTTCACCTAATTGTGGAATTAACTCCTCTCTCCATGTAGAACTAGCACAAGTTCCTCCTAAAAATACTTTTACTTTTTCCATAATTCATTCCCCCTATCATAATTGATTTAATAAAGGTCTTGCATGGTAAAGCAAAGCACAAAAAAGACAAGACCTTTATATTAAAAGTCTTGTCCAGATATATTAATATCTCGCTGATACGGTACGTCTACGAATTGACGTATCAGTGCATTTAAGGACTACTCCCTTTCAACGATTGTGATTTTAACATAAAATTAAAAAGAAGTCAAATTTATCATATATTTCCTAGAAATTTTTTCCGTTCCATCCCCATTTAGAGAATTCTTCATAACTTACATAAACATGATCTGGGTTTATTCCTAATTCACTATTAGTAATATCAGTAATCTTTTTGGTCATTTCATCATAGTTATTACCACTACCATATAACTTAACATCTACATAAGCCATTGGTTCTTCGCTTTCTCCTCTAAAATACATATCACAATTTTCAATTATTTCAGTCATTAGCCAACTCTCACTCTTACCAATAACAGAAGCAGCTTCCCCTAATCTCTTTTTAATGTTTTCTTTTTGTTCAGGGCTAACCTTTACGTTAGTTCTTGTTTGTATAAATGGCATATCATCACTCTCCTAATACTATTATAACAAAAAAAACAAAAAGTTCTTACCCTTTTTGTTTACTTTACTCTAACACCTTGTCTAATACCAGTATATACAGGAGTAGTTAGTTGTCCAGTTGTATATCCTAAACTACTAACAGTTTCATAAAAATATGCATTAAATGCACGAGCTTCAACATATGAGCCACCCAATGCACTAATTAACATTTTACTAACATTTTTTATTTCATTCATATGATATTTAATCATATTAGTCTTAACATTTTCATCGTTTCTTGATAAATGTCCAATAATTAATCCACATAATGCTTTTTCATTAACGGGATTATTACCTAAATAAATAATATCTTTTTCCATATTCATACCCCCAAAAAATTTCATGTATAATAACACTAATGAAGTAAAATTGCAAATTAAAAAGCTTATCAATGATAAGCTTATTTTTGACATTTAGGACAAAAGTATGTACTTCGTCCACCAACTTTAATTCTTTTAATCGTAGATCCACATTCCTTACATGGCTCTCCTTCTCTTTTATGAACCATTAGATAATTTTGATAATTACCAGTAACTCCTAAAGAAGAAGTATAACTTCTAATAGTAGTTCCCCCTTCTTCAATTGCCTTAGTAATTATTTTTTTGGCAGCAGCTATTATCCTCTGACAATCATCTTTAGATAACTTATTGCCTTCAATCAAAGGATTTAATTTAGCAGCAAATGCCACCTCATCAGCATAAATATTACCTAACCCAGATATTATAGTTTGATCTAATAATAATTCTTTTAAAGGCAAATTTTTATTATGAACCTTTTCATATAAATACTCTTTAGTTAATGGTTCAAGACATAATTCGTTATCAACTGGTTCTCTTCCTTGTTTATTAACACCTTCAACAGTGTCTAACAAATTTTTCTTTACTAAATTCATTCTTCCAAATTTACGAACATCAGCATAGCGCAAATCATTACCATCATCTAATTCAAATATTACATGTTCATGTTTATCAATTGGTTCATTATGTTTCTTAATAAAATATTTACCTTCCATTCTTAAATGACTACATAAATAGTATTCACCCAAATCAAACAACAACCATTTTCCTCTTCTTAAAATTTCTTTAAATTTTAAACCAGGAATCATTTTTTTAAAATCATCTAAATCTGATTCAATAATACGTTCATATAAAATATTAACGTTTTTTATTTGTCTTTTTAGTACTCTTTTTCTTAGTACCTGTCTTACTGTTTCTACTTCCGCTATTTCTGGCATCTTGTTTTAAACTCCTTACCTTTGCTCTCTTAGATGTATTAGCTTCCTTATCTACCATAAAGATTCTAACTGCATCAGATATCTTAAGTAAATAATCTTGTAATGTAACTACGAATGAATTAACATCTACCATACCAATACCATCTTTTAGTAGAACATCACATTTAGCTACTCTAACTCCACCATAGTATTGAACTTCAAGTTTACCTAAACTTTTAACTTCATTTCTATTTTTAATCTCACTTATTAAATCATTGCTAATAGTAACAGTTTTTCCCTTTAATTTAAATATACTATTCTTAATTAATTTAACTCCCTTAATTACTAATAACACAACTAAAAGAATAGTTCCTATGCGTTCTGCATATTTTAAGAAATCAACCCATTTACTAACCTTCATTAATACTAAAGCCAATATTATGATTCCATAATTATAGAAATCAACATTACTTAAAATATTACCATAAGATAATAACCCCTTTTTCTTTTGATAACTAATATTTGTATAAAAACAACTTACAATGTATCTCATGATTAAAGTAATAACTAAAAATAATATTACCCATAGAGAAGTTTTATTAATATCAGTTAAAAATGACCAAGCTACTAAACCAGCAGCTGAAACAAATGATAATATACCAATTACAATTGTAACAACACCTAACTTTTTGCTTTCTGTATTTCCTTTTAAAGCTATCAATGAACATAAGATTAAAATCAAATCATAAGCTCCACTAGCTATCATTGTAAAGGAATGAGTTAACAAACCACCAATAACTTTAATCAAGAATATTACAAAATCTACAATAACAAATGTTTTAATATCTTTCATACTTTCTCCTCCTACTTAGTATCATACCAATCAGTTCCATAATCGCTTGAAACTTTGAATGGTACTTCTAGTTTAACACATGTTTCCATATTTCGTTTAACTATTTCTTCTAATCTTTCTTTTTCTTCTTCTTTAACATCAAATATCAATTCATCATGTACCTGTAATAACATTTTAGATTTTAAATTCTTTTCTTTCATTTCTCTAAATATCTTAACCATCGCTAATTTCATAATATCAGCACTGGTACCTTGAATCGGTGTATTAAGAGCTATTCTTTCACCAGCTTGTCTTATCATAAAGTTTTTATTTTGTAATTCTTCAATTACTCTCTTACGATTAAACATTGTTTTAACAAATCCATTTTTATAAGCATCTTGAACTATGTTATCCATATAATTCTTTACTCCAGGATATAATTCATAATACTTATCAATAAATTCTTTAGCTTCTTTAGGACTTATCTCCAAATTCTCTCCTAAACCAAATCCACTGATTCCATAAACAATACCAAATATTACTGCTTTAGCAGTTTTTCTTTGTTGTTTACTAACTTCTTCCATTGGTATTCCGTATATATCAGCAGCAACTCTTGTATGAATATCTTCATCTCGCTTAAATGCTTCCTGAAGTTCTTTAGATCCACTTATATGAGCTAATACTCTTAACTCCATTTGTGAATAATCAGCACTTAAAAACTCATCATATTCAGGTAAGAATGCTTTTCTAATTCTTCTTCCTTCTTCATCTCTCGCAGGAATATTTTGTAAATTTGGTTCTACGCTAGATAATCTACCAGTTCTTGTTAGAGTCTGTTTATAAATCGTGTGTATTTTTCCGTCTTCCTTAATATAATTAGCCAATCCTTCCAAATAAGTACTCTTAATTTTACTTACTCCCCTATATTCCAAAATCATTTTTATTATCGGATGTTTATCTTCAAGTTTATTCAAAACACTAACATCTGTTTTATAACCAGTCTTTGTTTTCTTTGCTCCAGGTAATCCTAACTTTTCAAAAAGAATTACTCCTAATTGTTTAGGACTGCTAATATTAAACTCTTCTCCTGCTAAATCATAGATTCCTTTTTCTATTTCCTTTAATCTAGAATCCATCTCAACTTCCATTTCTTTTAAAATTGAAGCATCACATTTTATTCCATTAAATTCCATACTAGCAAGAACTTCAACCAATGGCATTTCAATCTCGTTAAATAATTCTAGCATTTCTTCGTTCTTTAATTCTTCACTATAATGCTTATAAGTGTCATAAATAAATCTTGCTTTTAAAACAATATCTTTTTTATCAAAACCGTCTTTTAAACTTTGTGAATAAAATTTGATTTCACAGCCATTATTATTCATTAAATATGCAATATCGTCTTTGGTATTAGCGTTTAAAAGATATGTAGCAATCATTGCATCATAACTACTCTTTAACTCTAATCCTTCTTTTTTCAAAAGAACTAAATTCTTCTTTTGATCAAAAGTATATACATCTTTAGTATTTAATAAATCTATTACATTTTCAATTGCTGTATTAGCTACAAAGTAATTATTTTTACTATCACAAATTCCCATACCTACAATATTACCATCATGATAGTTTTCTAAATCACATTCAATATAAACTGCTATTTTATCTTCTAATTCTTTTAAGTCATCAACACTACTTACATTTTTAAATTTTGTGTCATTCTCTGCTGGTGTTGATGATTCAACATTCTTTTTAATAAATGAATAAAATTCTAACTCTTCATATATTCTATTAAGTTCAATCAAATCTGGTCCATTATATTTAACATCATCTAAATCAACATTTAGTGGTACTTCTTTATAAATAGTAGCAATTTCCTTACTAATAAAAGCATTTTCTTTATCTTCTATTAATTTTTCTTTAACTTTACCTTTTATATCATCTATATGATTATAGATATCTTCAATATCAGTATATTCCTTTAATAAATTAATAGCGGTCTTATCACCAATACCTTTAACACCAGGAATATTATCAGAAGGATCTCCAGCTAAAGCTTTATAATCAATAATATGTATCGGTTCAAATCCCCAATCCTCTTTAAAAGTTTTTTCATTATATCTAATATAGTCTTTTTGTTTTAATAACTTAACATCGACTTCAGGACTTATTAATTGTAATAAATCCTTATCAGAACTAATAATAGTTCCATCATAATCAGGATCTTCTTCGCAATACTTAGCAAATGTTCCAATAATATCATCCGCTTCATACGGTTCCATTTCAAAATACTTAATTCCCATTGCATTTAAAATATCTCTTGCAATTGGCATCTGCATTTTTAATTCATCAGGCGTTGCTTGTCTGCCTTCTTTATAAGTCTCATATTTTTGTTTTCTAAAGTTTTTGCCTATATCAAAAGCAACCATTACATATTCTGGTTTTTCTTCATGAATAATTTTATTCATCATTCCAACAAAACCATATAAGGCATTAGTTGGAAAACCTTTACTATTTTTCATAACATTTCCAGTGTATGCAGTAGCATAATAACTTCTAAACATCAAATTATTTCCATCTATTAATATTACTTTTTTCATAAGCATCACCTACTAATTATTATAACAAATATATTTTCTTTTTTTTAGATATTTCAGTCATTTTTTCAATAAAAAAAGAGATTTTATCTTCTCTTTTCACACTCTTTTATAAAATACTCAAAAATACCATTGAATTGTGGTAAAACTTCTGGATGAAATTGAACACCAATCATCAAACGATCATCGTTCTTATACTCAATTCCCTCTATTTCACCATCATAAGATTTAATAGAAACCCTAAATTTACTTCCTACTTCACCAACCACACAATGGTGAATACTATTAACATCTATTTCTTGTTTTCCAATAATCTTATACCATTTACTATCTCTATCAATAAAATCTTTATGAACTGTTTCATCGCTATTAGCTCTTAATATTTGTATTGGCCAGTGACCATCTTTCTTTTTAATAATTCTTTTTTCCTTTTCCATATTAACAGAATACATCGCCATTGTTTGCATACCTAAACAAATACCTAAAACTGGTACTTTATGTTTATAACAATAATCCATTATTTGCATACTAAATTTTGTTACACGTTCTCCACCAGGGAAAATAACTCCATCAACGTTTTGCATACATTCTTCAATCATTTCATCGTTACAAACAGGAATCAGATATGGAAGTGCTCCATTTTCAATTATTTTTTTAATATAATTGTTGCCAAAGCGATAATGATCAGCGAAACAATCATCAGTTAACATATAATTACTAGTAGCAACAATACCAATAACAGGTTTAATCATAATAACCACCAAATCTAATATAACATAAATTATAAAAATATCTAAATTATATAGATTATTTTTTAATTATATGCTATTATTTATAGTAGAAAAGAGGTAAACAAAAGTGAAAAAAATCGACTTTAAAAAACTAGGAGTATTAGTTGCACTAATAGTTGTAGCAGTACTTGCAATATTCGGAATAACAAAGATTGTTCAAAAGATTAGTGGACCAAGTAAAGCAGTAAGAGAACAAGTAGAAGGAAATATTGAAAACTACTTTGCTTATTTAAGTATAGGACACTCTTCAATATTTAACGGAATGGATCTTTTATTTGATAAAGATAAAGTTACTTTCGATGATTTAAATAAAGGTTCAATTATTGAAGTTGCTTTAAATTATGCAGCTGATAAAGGAAAAGATCTAACTGTACCAAAAACTGCAGTAGACACATTTAATAAAGCAAACAAAAAATCAGGTGTTGGATTCAACGCAAAAGTTGTTAGTGAAACTATTAAAGAATTATTTGATAAAGAAGTACCTATGACAGATTATGCAGCAGATGCAAATTACTTATATGATTATTATTACATTGATGATTTTGACATACTAATTAAATCTAAATCTAAAACAAAAGATATTGGAACAGACAACAATTTCGTTACTACTAGTGTAATTGAAACAAAGAAAGAAAAAGGAAATCTAGTAACAACAGTAGCTGTTGCTTACGTATACTCAAACGGATCAACTTATTCATTCGCAGCTGATAAGAATGGTGTTAAAATAGTTGATGGTGCTAGAGAAACAGCAGAATTCCCAAAAGATAAAATTGACGAATTCCCAAAATACAAATTTATATCTAAAAAAGTCGATGATAGATATGTATTCGATAGTATCGAAAAAGTAGTTGAAGAAAAATAAAAGCAAGTATAAACTTGCTTTTTTATTTGTAATTAACTATTTCAACTTTATAACCAGCTTTTGTAAAACTAGTAGCTAACCCAGTGCTTCCCACTATATGACCAGCTCCTACAACTACAAAAGTCTTTTTATTTTCCTTAAAATAATTTTCAACAGTTATAAACATATTTTTATTTCTTTGATTAATTAATCTATCATTAAAGACGGCATATTCATCAAGTAAACTTTTTGTTTCTTCTTCCCCTTCTCCAACATTATCACTCTCAAATGTACTCCCAAGTTTAGATGCATCACCAGCTAACCAAGCTTCATACAAACTTTTAACATTAGAAACCATTAAACTTTCAAAAGTGATTGAATTTCTTATCAAGAAATCATAGAATTCATTAGAAAAACCAGTTAATACTTGATATTGATAACTAGATGTTTCCACTTCTAATATTTCTTTTTTATTTTCGTGTGCTAATTTCAAAAAATACATATCAATTCCTTTTTCGGCATCTAAGCCACTTTTTGTATTAGCGACATTACTAACTAAAGAATAAATTAAAACCGGTTTAAACATTTCATATGCGGAATTATAAGAATTATTATCTTTTAAATACTTAATCGTTTTTTCGTAAGTTCCTTTACTCAAGTAATCCTTTAAAGTCATACCTTGATCACACATTAACAATTTCATATCTTTTTGTTGGGCAATCAAGTCCGATTGATATGAAATCATATCAAATTCTACAGCTAGATAATCACTTTCATTATATGCTTGCATTATTTCTGCTTTCATAGGATATGCTCGGTCGTCTGCAACATGGATACTTCCAAACAAATATACAACGTTATCACTACCATCTTTAGTAACTTTATACAATAAAGGTTTTACTTCTATGGTTTTTTTCTCTGGTTCTTTTTGTTCTTCTTTTATAGGTGTTGTCTCTTCTTCAAAACTTTCTTTGTCCTTATTTAGAAAAAAGAAAACACCAAGACCAATTGTTGTTAACAAAACAAAACCAATTAATATCATCAACCACGTTTTTTTATTCTTCATATTATCACCATTTTTATTATAACAAAAAAAGTAATCAATTAGAATAAACTTAATTGATTACTTTCACTCAAATTATCTAAGCAACCTAATGCTTTTAATTTTTCCATTGCACTAGTATTAACTTTACCTCTAGTACTCAAATCTTCTTGAGAAATAAATGGTCCTTCTTTTCTAGCTTTAACAATTGCATCAGCAACGTTATCACCCAAGCCATCTAACGCTCTAAATGGAATAATTAAACCTTTTTCATCTTCTGTAATGACAAACTTCTTACCATCACTCTTCTCAACATCAATATTTTTAAAATAGAATCCTCTTTCACACATCTCTAAACAAATACATAATGTTTCACGAGTATCTATTTCTTTATTAGATGCTGTATTACCTTTTTCATCTATTTCATCTATCTTGGCTCTAATTGCATCAGCACCCTTTATCATTGACTCAATATCAAATTGATCACGACGAATTGATAAGTAAGCACAATAATACCAAATTGGATGATGTACCTTAAACCAAGCAATTCTAAATGCTGATGTAACATAAGCAGTAGCGTGTGCTTTAGGGAACATGTATTTAATCTTACGACAAGATTCAATATACCATTCTGGTATTCCAGCTTCTCTCATAGTCTTAGCGTGTTCTGCCCAAGTTGCTGGGTCCTTACTTGCTTTACCTTTACGTACAAATTCCATTATCTTAAATGCTTTAGCAGGTTTCATACCCCATTGAATTAAGTTAACCATGATATCGTCACGACAACCAATTACATTCTTAAATGGAACTTCAATTTTGCCTTCGGCATTTGGTGTACATAAATCTCTAGCATTACCTAACCATACATCTGTACCATGTGATAAACCAGAAATTTTAATTAATTCGGCGAATGTTGTCGGTTTAGTTTCTTCAAGCATACCTAAAAGGAAGTTAGTACCAAACTCTGGAACACCTAAAGTACCAGTTGGACAATACTTTCTACCATCTTTATCAACTGTACCACGTAACTTATATCTATCTACTCCAAGAATTTCTGGACCAGTAAATATCTTCATGGTATCTAAGTCACCTAAATCAATTTTTGTAACATCTAAACCAGATAAATCCTGTAACATACGAAGTACTGTTGGATCATCGTGTCCAAGTATATCTAGTTTTAATAAGTCAGCATCGATAGCATGATAATCAAAGTGTGTTGTTCTCCATGCACTAGTTGGATCATCTGCTGGATATTGGAATGGTGTGAAATCCCAAACATCCTTATATCCAGGAACAACAACAATACCACCTGGGTGTTGCCCTGTTGTTCTCTTTACTCCTGTACAACCAACAGCAATACGTTCAACTTCTGGAATTCTTACAAATGATTTAATAACGCCTTTTTTCTTTAAATCATCTTTACCATTTATACTTAACCCATAACTTTCTGCTTCTAATTTAACTTGATCATATAATCTTTCTTCAAAGAATCCTTGTACATAACCAAATGCTGTTTTATCAGCAACAGTACCAATTGTACCAGCACGATAAACATTATCAGTACCGAATAATACCTTTGTATATTCATGAGCACTTGCTTGGTTATCTCCAGAGAAGTTAAGATCTATATCTGGAACCTTATCAGCATTAAATCCTAAGAATGTCGCAAATGGCATGTCATTACCTTCATGAATCATTAATGTTCCACATTCAGGACAATCTTTATTAGGTAAATCGAATCCAGATGCATATTCAACAGAATAAGGTTCACCTTTTTCATTGTTAAATTCTGAATGATGACACTTAGGACAATAATAATGTGCTGGTAAGCCGTTACATTCAGTAATACCCATCATTGATGCAACAAATGATGAACCAACCGAACCACGGGAACCAACTAGATATCCGTCATCATTAGAGTGCTTAACTAACTTTTGCGCAATTAAGTAAATAACATCGAATCCACCACCAATGATACCACCTAAAGCTGCTTTAGCATCTTCATGAACTTTTTCATCATCTAGTTCTGTTTCAGATTCTCTTTTTAATCTATCAGCCATTAAATCAACAACTGTATCATATCCACTCATAATTATTTCATGTAAGAACTCAGGGAATTGTTCATCTAATTTTTCATCGCTTGTTCTTGGATGATCTAATTTTAATTTTTCTTTAACCAAATCTAAAATCTTATCACCATAGAACTCTTGAGCAATTCTCTCTTCAATATTCCTTGGTAATGGATCACCATACATACTATGAGCTTTTTCAAATACCATATTAATTGTTGTTTCTTGTGATTTTTCAATTATCGGTGAATATGGTTTATCAGGATAATCAACTACTTCAATTTCTTCCAACATATCAATAATCTTATTTGGATTAGTAACTACTATTTCTTTAACTAATTCCGGATCATTTAAGAATTCAAATTCTTCTTTCATCTCTTTAGTAGTTCTAAAGAATTGATTAGGGATATGCCCTGGTGTTGGCATTTCACTTTCATTATAATTGCCAACAAGTTCATAAACACCATCTTTTTCTTTAACAATATTAGCAACTGTTAATTTTCTTAAAACTGTCCCAATAGCTTTTAATTTTTCGGTTTCTCCTTCTTTACCTCTAAACAATTCTTCATCAGGATCATTTTTACTTACAGAATAAATATATGAAATATTTAAAGCTGTAATAGGAATCTTCTTAATCTTTGTTAAAACATAAATATATTTTAATACCTTCTTTAAAATATTATCAGTCTTAACACCTTGTTCCTCACAAAGATTAACAACCTTATTTATATTATCTATATTCTTACAAACTTTTCTCGTACCACTTAAATATCTAGCTAAAGGATGTCTTCCTTTACCAGGAACATTTTGATTAACAATAATTTCTCTATATAATCTATCTTCTCTATTTATATTATGAACGTCCCCTGTAGCTACAACTAACTTACCTAGTTTTTTTGCACATCTAATAATCTTCTCAATACATTTATATAAATCATCAATATTATTAATATCATGTCCTCTTAAAAGATGTGAATAATTCTCTGGAGGTTGAACTTCTATATAATCGTAGAATTTCATTGCTTCCATTAATTTCTCTTCGGTGCTAGTTTCTGCTAAATAGAATATTTCACCATTTAAACAAGCACTTCCTACTAATAATCCTTCTCTATTCTCTTCAATTATTTTTCTAGGTATTCTAGCATTTCTTTGAATAAAATTTGTATTAGCATAACTAACAATCTTAAATAAATTCTTTAATCCATTATGATCCTTAGCAATAAATGTAACGTGTTTACCATTATCATATATATTTGCTAAATGTTCAGTAAAAGTCTTACTAGGAATATTTTCATACATTTGTAGACAATCATCATGGCACCATTCATATTTCCATCTATAGTCTTTTAAACCATATTTTTCAAACGGATAACCAAATTTATCTTCTACTTCTTCATCTTCTAAAGGAAGATAAACATAATTCTTATAACTAATTAATTCACCTATATGTTCTAACAATTTAGGATTATTTTTAAAACTTGTTTCTTCTAACAATCCTAAATCATTTAAATCGTTAAGAGTTTTAACTCCTTTGATTTGACTTAACATCTTATTGAATATATAAGCTGTATTTTCAGAGTCGACATCAGCACCATGGTGTTGTCCAACATATACAACTAAAGTTAAAGTCTTTTCGCCAAATTCATCATTAAACTTAATTTCAATATCATTTTCAGCTGGATGTAGTTTAACTTTATTATTAAAGTCAACTAATTCAATTCCTTCATTAGTTTTAACTTCTATCTTAACTTCTTCTGTCTTAGAAGCTTTATGAATTGTTTCTAAATGATAAATATTACGATATTTTTTAACCCTTTCTTCAGTAGCAATATCTATATCATAATATTCTTGTTTTTCTATTTTTAAAACTTCTTCACCATCTACTAGGATGCTTGCAAAAGCACTACCTACCTCAGGATCAATTACATTCCCTGCAACAGTTGTTTCATTAACATTTTCTTCATCATCGTCATCAGCTTCACCAGTATCTATTCCATAGAATTTACCTAAAGCTTTTAAACTATGCTTCTTTAGATCTCTATTAATAACTCTTGATAGCATTAAAGTATCTATAATAGGATTCTCTAATTCTCCCAAACCATACTTATAATAAGCCATATCAAGCATACTTTTATCGAATCGAGCGTTATGAGCTACTAATGGAAGATCTCCTATCCATTCCTTAAAACGCTTTGTAACATTTTCTTCGTTGTCGGCCGTCTTAACATCATCGTCAGAAATATCAGTTACTCTTGTAATTGCTTCATCAATATGGTGACCAGGATTAATTAATTCATCAAAACGATCAACAACTTCTCCGTTATGAACTTTAACTCCACCAATTTCAATCATGGAATCACCAAGTCCTGCATTAAACCCAGTTGTTTCTGTATCGAATACAACAAAAGTATTACCTTCTATTTTATCTTTAGTTGGATTAAAGCAAACATTTAAGAAAGATTCACACATTTCTATTTCTGCACCATATCCAGCTTTAAAGATTTTTAAATTCTTCTTTTCTTCTTCAGCAGCTTCGATCATTTTTTCCATCTCGGCAATGCCTTCTTCATTACCAGATTCTTTAATTTCTTCTAACGACTTCTTTAAATCATCTATCTTAGCTTGAGCAGCTTTCTTAAGACCTTTATTATAATCAGTAACTTCACCAAAGACATGAGGAAAAGACTGAACACAATCATGATCAGTTATTGCAATACCAGCATGTCCCCAAGCCATTGCCTGTTTAACTAAAGCAACTTCATCACAAACACCATCCATTTGTGACATCATTGTATGAGCATGTAATTCTACACGTTTTTCTTCTTCTTTATCTTCTCTTTTTACAATTGGTGCTTCTTCTAATTCATCATAACTTCTAAAGTTAAACACTAAGTCATTAGCAAAATTATCATATCTAACTTGTCCTTTAAAACTATACCATTTGCCTTTTTTTAGTTCTTTACTTTTATTATTAAAGTCCTCTTCATCTTTAGCAAATGCCTTAGCTAGAATACTTGAAGTATTATCTGTAATTTTTAAAGTTATTAAATATAAATCTCTACCATCTTTAGTCTTTAATTGATTAAATTCTGAATCAAATATACATGCTTCCAAATGAACATTATTCTCTTCTTGGTCAATAGAATCTATAGTAACCAAACCTTCTCTAGAATAATTAACTTTTTTCTTAGGAGTCCATCCTCCTTTAGAAGAAGCATATTCAGCACCTGTTTGTTCTTCTATAATTATTTCTTTTTCTAAATCTGCTTGAATATCCTCTTGAATTTTTTTCTCGTTATCTTCATTAATGGCAGTAGTTATTTCCATTTCATAGAAACCTAGTTCTACTAAGCCTTCTACTAAACCTTTAATTTCTTTTTGTAACATATCATATTCTTCACTTTTAGAATCTAATTCAATAATAATAAAATCATCATCGATACTAATATTTTTATTCTCTAATGATACTAAAGATGGTCTTTTAACAATTAGTTCTCCTAATAATACTTTAAATGCTTCTAAGATATCTTCATCATTAATATCATTATAAATAAAAGTAATATGACATTTATTCTTACCATTAATGCCCTTTTTAGCACATTTAGTAAGTTCTAAAGTAGCTACAGGATTAATTGGTCTATCGTTCTCAATAAACACTTCAAATGATTCTTTTTTCTTGTTTAAAACAACTCTTGAAATTGATGCATTACTAAAATCATTATTAGTATCTTGAAAACTAATTGATGTAAAAAACTTGTTTAATTTCTCCTGCATTCTACTTCTTCCCTTCTATAATTTTTCTATTGTACCAACAACTATTTGATACTTATCATTCCTTCTCGTAACTTGACCTTTAATACTTACAAGATCGCCCTTACGACATTCTATTAAATATCTATTAGCTTTAGGAAATACAATAAAATCTCCAGTGCCAGTTTCATCACTACCAGATATGAATCCCATATCTTCTGCTTTTTTAGTTTTAATTTTCCTAATGCTATCTATTATAACAACTGAAGTCACATATTTGTCAAAGAAATTCTTGATATTTTGTATTTTCATTATGCCATCTTGATATTTAGATGCTGGATGATTAGTTACATAATAACCAAATGTCTCCAATTCTTTATTCATTAGTTCCGTATCATCAAATTCCTCACTAACTTCATAATTAGGTTTCATAACTAATGATTCATCCAAATCACTACACAAACTCGCATAATCTAAAGCACTATCAATTGTTTTAAATAATGTTTTATGATTAATATCAAAATCTCTAAATGCATCAGCATCTATCAATGCTTCAATAGTTTTTCGATTAACGCTCTTACCATATGTACGTGCAACAAAATTAAAGAAATCTTTAAACTTACCATTTGCTCTTTCATTTATTATATCTTCTACTGCAGCTCCACCTACATTATGAATAGTATTAAGAGGTAATAATAAAGCTTTATCTTTAATTAAATATTCATTTGTACTTACATTAATACTAGGTTTAAACACTCTGATATCTTTTTTCTTAGCTTCATCAATATATTCTTTAGTTTTAACATCGCTACCAATACTCATATTAAGTAAATTAGCTATAAAATATACTGGATAGTTAGCTTTTAAATAAGCCATTTGATAACCAATCAGAGCATATGATACTGAATGTGCTTTATTAAATCCGTAATCAGCAAACTTAATAATTAAATCATATACTTCATTAGCTTTCTCTTTGGTATAACCATTCTTAATTGAACGATCTATAAATATTTCACGTTCACGTTCCATTACATCATGTTTCTTTTTACTCATTGCACGACGTATATTATCTGCTTCAGCAAAAGAATAATTACCCATCTTAACTAATACTTGCATGATTTGTTCTTGGTAAATCATAATTCCGTATGTACTCTCTAAAATATCTTTTAAAGAATCATCTGGATAAACAACTTTTTCCTTACCTTCTTTTCTTTTAATAAACGTATCAATGTTTTGCATAGGCCCTGGTCTAAACAAAGCAACTGCTGCAATTAAATCATTAAATGTAGTTGGTTTTAACTTACTCAAGAAATTCTTCATACCTGATGATTCATATTGGAATATTCCTTCTGTATCAACATTTAAAAATATTTCCATCGTTTTTTTATCATCCAATGGTATTTTATTTAAATCTAGTTTTTCTTTTGTTTCTTTTTCAATTAATTCAACAACGTTTTGAATAATTGTTAAATTCCTTAGAGCTAAGAAGTCCATCTTTAAAAGTCCTAATTCTTCTAAGTATTCCATTGTTACTCCAGTAAGTAACATATTATCATTAACACATATAGGAATTACATTATCTAATTTCTCAGAAGATATAACTACTCCAGCTGCATGTGTTCCTATGTATTTTTTTAATCCCTCTAACCTTTTACTAATCTGATATAATCTTTTTATTTCACTATTATTATTAACATATTCGTAAACGTATTTGTTTTTCAAATTAGCTTCTAAATCTAATCTAGGATCTAACATATTACTTAAACGATCAATTATACCATTATCTATATCTAAGCATTTACCGACATCTCTAATAACAGCTCTGGCTCCTAAAGTACCAAAAGTAATAATATTAGCTACTTTTTCTTTACCATATCTCTCTTTTACATAATCAATAACTTGATCTCTTTTAGTATACTCAAAATCAATATCTATATCAGGCATTGTAATACGTTCAGGATTTAAGAATCGCTCAAACAACAAATCATACTTAATAGGATCAATATTTGTAATACCTAAAACATAACTAACCAAAGATCCTGCAGCAGATCCTCTTCCTGGACCAACTAAAATATTATGAGTCTTAGCAAACTTAACATAATCATAAACAATTAAGAAATAATCAACAAATCCCATATTATTAATTACATTCAGTTCCATTTTTAATCTATCTAGGTATTCTTTAGGTATGTTATTATCCAATCTTTTTTCTAAACCTTTTTTACATAAAGCTGCTAAATACTTAAAACTATCCTCAATTTTATCATCGTAATGTGGAATATATCTACCATCTTTTTTTATTTCCAAATTAATTAATTTAATAAAATCTTCAGTTGTTTTAGCATCATCTTCTGATATTTCCTTACTTAAATATGCATCTCCATATAAAGCCAAATCTGTTTCTTCACCAGTATCAATTTCTCTAAGCAATCCTAAATATTTTACATCGCTAAAATCAAACATTCTAACTTCATTAACATACAAAGTATTCTCACCAAGTATTAAAGCGTTCTTCTTTTCATAATCATTACCATAAGCTACATATAAATCTCTATATATCTTTTTTAATTCAGCATAGATATCCTTACTTAAATAAGGCATTACACAAATGATATTTTCCTTATAAACTTTTAAATCTACCACAGTTAATTCATTTAACTGGACTTTAGTATTAATCTTTAATAAATTCAAGTAACCGTCATAATTCTTAGCATACAAATAAATCTTGTTGTCACCTATTTTAACAACCAAACCTATAATTGGTTTAATGTTATTCTTTAAACAAGAATTATAAAAATTCATACTACTAAATAAATTATCATCAAGTATTCCGCAAGCAGTAATATTATTAGTTTTTAAATAAGCGATTAAGTCATCAATTTTTATTAAACTATTCATTAATGAATAATCCGTTTTAACACCTAAAGGTACAAACATAACATTACCACCCTTCTACTTGTTATTATACCAAAATAATCATTACTATTAAACCAAAAAGCGTACATTTTTTTGCATAAAAAAAGAAGATTTTATTCTTCTCCATCAAAACCTTTTTCAGCCATTAATTCTTCAATAGCAGTTTTTTCAGCATCATACCACAAATCTACTACTTCCTTCATGTCTTCTTGACCTTCAAAACGTCCTCTTGCAAATTCCTTTTCTTCATTCATTTCCGTTAGTCTTTTTTTGAATTGATCCTCATTATAATCTTTATATAGTTTCAAATAATCATCACTAGTTCTCATTTTATTATAAATAAAAGTAACAAAATCCTTAATATTCTCCATCTTAACACTCCATTCTCAAAATAATTATAACACAAGACATCAAAATCTTAAATAATTACATTAAAACCAAGCCTCAAAGACGTTAAATTCATTTGACTTATTTAGGTTCTTGTGATAAAGTTATTAACGAAGTGATTTAAAGGAGGCGCAATTATGGCAAAGAAAGTAAGTACAAAAAAACCTTTAACTGGAAATAGAAGAAGTCATGCTCTTAACGCTACTAAACATGCTCAAAAACCTAATTTCCAAAAAGTAACTATCGATGGTGAAAAAGTTGTTCTAACTGCTAGAGAAGCAAGAACAATGAAAAAAGAAGAAAGAAATTCTTAGGTTTATGTTTATTAAGTTCCGTTTGGAACTCTTTTTTTTGCAAAAAAAAAGATTAATTTGTTTTAATGGTAATTAATCCCTTTTCTATCTCCTCCAAAGCTCTCCCTAATTCTTTTTTATTAACATATTCGCTTTGTTTCATTTGAAAATGTTTATTCTCTAACATTTGTCTACTTCTTCTTGAAGCAACATGAACCAAAATATATTTTGAGTCCACAATATTTAGCAACTTGTCTATAGAAGGATATATCACTCTATCACGTCCTTACATTATAATCATACATAACTTTTACATATTTATATAGTATTTTGTTAATTTTTTTACACTACTTTGACAAGAAAAAAGAAGAATTAATCTTCTTCTATTACTTCTGCTTTAATTGTTCCGTCTTGATTATAAAATAGTTTAATTTTCAAACTATTTAAAGTTCCTTTACTATTTCTTGGATCAACAACATCTCCCTTTGTATTATCAGGAACATAATAACCTTTATCAACTAAATCTTTTACTGTTATAACAAGATTACCTTCTTCTTTAAGATTATTTAATGTCTTACCATATAAAGCCGCTTGTTTTTCGATTAATTGAACCTTTTCCTCAAAATAATCTTCTGATTTATCTTTAAATGCATATGAAGTAGCAGCCATCATTACTAATGTAAAAACTCCCAAAACAATAATAACAACTAACATTTCTGTAACTGTATATCCATTTTTCTTCATTACTTTCACCTTAAATCCTCATAGTAATTATACCACAATCATTATCAAGAAAAAAAGACTTAAATAAGTCTTTTAGAATTCTATATCGCATTCTTTTAATGTATATTCGTATATATCTTCTTCGCCAAGTATAAAGAATGTACATTTTTGATCTTTAACTGTTTCATAATAGATAATTGGTTTCTCTAATATCTTTTGCGCATCTATTAATTCACCAAAACTATAGCAGCTAATTAGATTCTTACCTTTAATATCTGGCATCTTTTTAACATTAACAATTATCTTGTCATACTCTTCTAACCAACCATCTCTTAATTTACAATATTTACTCTTCTTAGGTTGAGATTTAAAGATAAATGATATACCAGATAAGAAGAACATTGTATCTAGAATTAATATTGCTACACCAGCAAATAACATTGGTTCATTTACAAGCTCTGGCTTAGCATTTTCTTCATATTTATCTTTTTGTTCTGGCTTACTTATCATTGTTGAAGATACTTGTGAAGCTAACAAAGGAATATTTACTTCTACAACATCTTTTTTCTCTACTGCTTTAGCAAATTTTTCATAATTTGTTTTTAAAGTTATATACATTTTTAAAACTAATTTACCAGAAACTGGACCATTAGTTAATTGTTCCATTTCTTTAGCTTTATCATTATAGAAATCATAATCTAACTGAATATTTTGATTAATTTTAGTAGTTTTAGTATTTCTACTACTCTTTTTAACTTCTTCTATTAAAGGATAAGTATTTGTATAAAACTTTTCTTTTGTTTCATTATTTGATAATTCCATAGTAACATCAACATAATAAGAATAATTAACATCTACTTCATGATCAGTTTTATATTCATAATTAATGGTATTACTTATATCATTAACTAACTCTGAAAGATAACTATCAACATGTTCATTATTATTAATACCCATAGGATTTTCAAATAATACTACATCATAATCGATACTTGATTTTATTTCATAATTAAGAGTTTCTCTATTCTCTTTAGAAAAAGCTTGTTTAAAACAACTATAAGCCAATATTCCTAAAACAAATACACCAATAAAAATAATTGCAACACGTGCCCCATAGGATAAATAAAAATGAAAGTCTCTATCTACATATTTACGATTATCACTATGTACTTTTTGCATTTTAGCAAATTCACTATTTTTTACTTTCCCTTTTTTCATTAGTATCACCCTTTTTAAACAATATCAAATATCTTATTACATATTATTCATATCATAATTAAGTATACCATATATAAGATTAATTGAAAATAAAAAAAGAAGTATTTCTACTTCTTAAAATGGCATCTTAAAATTACCACTACTCATCATTTTCATCATCTTTTTCATTTCTTCAAATTGATTCAAAAGACGATTTATTTCTGCAACATCTCTTCCACAACCTTTACTAATACGTTGTTTTCTCGTTGCTTTTAAACATTCTGGATGCTTTCTTTCATAAGGTGTCATTGATAAGATTATTGCTTCAATATGAGCCATATCTTTAGGATTAATACTAACATTATTTAATCCCATTTTTCTTGCTTGTGGCAACATCTTAATAATGTTCTCTAGAGGGCCTAATTTTCTAATTTGTTTTAAGTTTTTTAAGAAATCCTCAAGATCATATTTACCACTCATCATCTTCTTAGCTTGATCTTTAGCATCAGCTTCATCAATAATGCCTTCAACCTTCTCAGCTATTGATAAAACATCACCCATATCTAAAATACGTTCAGCCATTCTTTCAGGATAGAAAGGACTTAAACCATCTAATTTTTCTGAATCACCAACGAATTTAATTGGTACATTAGTTAAATGTCTAACAGATAGTGCAACACCACCCTTAGTATCACCATCTAACTTTGTTAAAATACATCCAGTTAAAGAAAGTTTATCATTAAATCCTGTAATAACATTAATAGCATCTTGACCCATCATCGCATCAATTACAAGTAATACTTCTTGCGGATGACACAATTCAACTACACCTTTTAATTCATCCATTAATGCTTCATCAATATGTAAACGTCCAGCAGTATCTATTAATACATAATCATTTCCGTTTTCTTTAGCATAATCTAAAGCATTCTTAACAATTGTATTAACTTCTTTTTTACCTTCAGTATAAACAGGTATATCTAATTGTTTACCAATTGTTTGTAATTGTTCAATAGCAGCAGGTCTATAAATATCACATGCAACAAGTAATGGTTTTTTAGCATGTTTCTTTCTTAAGTAATTTGCTAATTTACCTGCTGTAGTAGTTTTACCACTACCTTGTAGACCTACTAACATTAAAATAGCTGGTTTACCAGTAGTATTTAAAGGGGCTTCTTCTCCACCTAATAATTCTACTAATTCATCTTTAACAATCTTAATAAATAATTCATCAGGTTTTAAAGATTTTTGAACTTCCATACCCAATGCTTTTTCTTTAACTTTATTAACAAACTCTTTTACTACTTGATAGTTAACATCCGCTTCTAGTAAAGCCATTCTAATTTCTCTCATTGCTTCACTAATATTATCTTCAGTAATTCTTCCCATACCTCTAATATTTTTTATTGCTTTTGATAATCTATCTCCCATGTATTCAAACATACTTATCACCTGTAATTTAGTATAACAAAAAAAGATAGAATAATCTATCTTTTTACTTTAACCACCTTAATTTCTTACCATATTTTGATGTAATAACTAAAGCCAAAATAGATAAAATTAACAATCCCATAACAGCAGTACCTACTCTAGTTTCAGGGTTCTTAACAGTATCTTCTATAATCTTATCTACACTTTTTACAAATACAGCTTCAATAGTAACATCAGCACTTGGCATTGTAAATTTATTATTCTTAAAAGTAACCACTTTACCAGAAGCATCAGTTACTTTTATTACATCAAGTACATAACCATTTTCTGGAACTACTTCAAAAGTAATCTCATCACCATAGCTAGCATTATTTACAACTTTAATTATTCCTTCTCCACCAGATACTTTAGTTTCTATATTATATTTTACTTTAATTTTTGCTACTCCTACCTTGCAATTAACAGAACAATTATCTTCAATATCACAATACTGATATGCTACATATAAACTATCAACTGTAGTAGTCATATCTAATAATTGACTAGACATTTCTAAATTACTAGCTCCATACAAATAATTAACTATATCAATTTTATCAACATATTTTCCACTGTGATCATATATATCTAAAAACGCATAATTTTCTCCACCAGCAACTATATAGTCATCAATGTCTACAATTCTATTGTACCAAGAATACTTAGTTAATTCTCGTTTGCTAGCAAAGTCTTCCCAATTATCAAATCCATCAGGAAGCTCACCATACCAAGCTGTGTTTACAGAATCTAAACTATCAGTTTTAAGTATATCAACAAATCCTTTATTATTTCCAGATGGATCAATATTTCCACCAATCATTGTAATTCCGTGTCCAACATAAGCAGCTGTTGGCATATTCATATTATAATTTTTAAAAGCCCATATTAATGTTTGTTGACTTTTACTGAATTTACTAAAGTCGTTATTAGTACCCTTACCTGTACTAAAATCATCTAAATCTATATAATAACTATCATAATAGTCATCATCATCGGAAACACCAAATCCACTAAATCCACCAATTCCAATAGTAGTAACATAAACTTTATCGCCAACAATATTAGATATTTCTACAGAACCTTCTTCATAAAAATTAGTAGCTTTACTTCTTTCTATATTTAAATCTTTGTCGATTTCATATACATATACATTCCACATTTCATCATCGTTAGTTGCTATAAAATAATATTTACCATTATATTCATAAATACCATTAACAACTCCTTCATAATCAAGTGTTAATGTTTTTACTTCTTTTCCATTTTTATCAAGCTTAATCATCATAACATGGAAATCATCGTCATATCCACCAACTAATATACCATCACTAATTGGTAACATATGTCTTATTGTTTCAATTGATAATTGATCACTTTTCCAATCCAATTTGTATTCTTCTTGCGCATTTGCAAATATAATTCCAACAAAACCTATTAACAAAGCAAAAAATATTTTATTTATTCTTTTCATAATGAACACCTCTACTCTAAATATAATACTATCATATATTAATTTTATACTTAACAAAAAAAGTAGTGCTATTTACACTACTTTATGTCTAATTCTTTACAAACAATTTCAAATATTTCTTCTTGAATATTTTCAATATCTCTTAAGTCACCTTTTTTATCACAACACTTAATAACTCGATAATTATGTAAATCAGCAAGTTCTAAATAAGCGTGTTCTGCATTTCTAATATGAAGTGGATTAGATTCGTGCTGATCAGGAGCTTCAGCTCTATGTCCTCTAAGTTCAGCAACTTTTTCATATGGAACATATAAAAATATTGTAAAATCAGGTCTAGGTAATTCTAAGAAACCATATTCTAAATCATCTAAACTTTTATATAGTTTTAATCTTTCATCCTTATCAAATAACTTACCACCTTGATGTGCCATATTACTTTCAACATATCTATCTAAAACAACGTCATAGCCCTTATTTAATAAGCCTTCTATAACATGTTTATTATATCTTCTATCAGCTGCATAGTATAAACTAGCTACTTTAGGATCTACATCAGCAGCCCCTTCTGGAAAATAACCTTCACCAATATAACTCTTACCTAAATAAGGTCCTCCAACTATTTTTCCAGTTGGAGTATCATACATTGGGAAAGATAATCTTTCTATTTTTCTACCCATTCTTGTTAATCTTTGAACTAATAAAGATGTTTGAGTTTCTTTTCCAGAACAATCAGTTCCTTCGACAACTATAATTTTGCCTCTTTTAATTTCTTCTGCCATTTTTTCTACCTACCTTATAAACTAATCATAACACAATTACCTCTTCTTTTAAAGTGTAAAAAATACACAATAGTAAACAAAAAAAGAAGTATTAGATACCTAATACCTCTCTTATTCCGGTCTTTAAATCATCGATATTGTTTAAATCTAAAAGCTCAATTACTTTACTATTTTTTTCATGTATATGTAACATAGATTCATAATAATTTAATTTATCAATTACATTTTTTACTGTCTTTTGAATTGCACTTCTACTTACATTTTTTTCATCTGCTATTTCTGCCAATGACAAATCTTCTTGATAATAATCTTTAAAAGTATTTTTTTCATTATCAGTTAACAAATCAGCATAAATATCAAACAAATCATTATAATAAACAAACTCTTCCATCTACATCATATCCTTAAATAAACCATAAATATAATTTTCAATATCAAATGTTTTAAGATCAGTCATCTTTTCACCTAATCCAACAAACTTAACAGGAATATTGACTTCATCTTTAATAGCTAAAACTATTCCACCTTTAGCAGTACCATCTAATTTAGTTAATACTATACCTGTTATATTAGTTATTTCTTTAAATGCTTTTGCTTGACTAATACCATTTTGACCTGTTGTTGCATCGATAACAAGTAATGTTTCATGTGGAGCATTCTCTACATGTCTTCCAATAACATTATTAATTTTTTCTAATTCTTTCATTAAGTTAACTTTATTTTGTAACCTTCCAGCTGTATCAATTAATACTATATCAACATTATCTTCTTTAGCTTTTACTAAACCATCAAAGATTACACCAGCTGGATCCGTATTATCTTTACCATAGAATGTAGAACCAGTTCTTTCTGCCCATTCCTTTAATTGATCTACCGCTCCTGCTCTAAATGTATCTCCAGCAATCATCATAACTTTCTTGCCTTCTTCAATATATTTATGAGCTAATTTAGCAATTGTAGTTGTTTTACCTACTCCATTAACACCAACCATTAATATAACTGTTGGTCCTTCTGGAGCCATGTTTATTTTATCTGTTAAACTTTCTCCTTCAACATAAATAATAAACAATTCATCAACTATTACTTCATTTAAAAATTCTGTATCCGTAATCTTTTCTTTTTTTACACGATCTCTTAAACGATCCATAAAATCCATTACTGTATTAACTCCAACATCGGCATTAATTAATAGCTCTTCTAATTCTTCATAATAATCTTCTGATACTTTAGTATATTTAATACCTAAAGTAGATAACTTAGAAACAAATTCTTTTCTAGTTTTCTCCAAACCTTTATCATATAATTCAATTTCTTTTGCTTCTTCTACTTTATCCTTTTTTTGGTGTTCTTTAACAAATTTAGCCCATTCTTCATCTTCTTCATCTTCAGAATCCTCAGCTTCTTCTTCATCTTCATCGGCAAAATCATTTTCATTAAAGTCATCTTCACCGTCATCATCTACGTCCAAATCTTTAGGAGCAACCATTTCTTCTTCTTTTTCTTCTTCTATTTCATTCTCTGTAACTTCTTCAATATCTTCTTCTTCAATATCTTCAACGTTTTTAACATCAAATTCTTCTTTAACTTCTTCTACTACTTCTTTTTTACGAGAAATTAAGTTTTTAATTTTATCAAATAAACCCATATATATCACCACAAATAGTATAACACACAATTAAAAAAATCTAATAAGAATTAGATTTTTTATTTAAAACGTCTACCATAATTAGATATATCTTCTATATCAGGAGCTAGACCACCTTTAACAACATTCGGATTATCTACAATGCGTGTTTTTATTGTTTCCAATCCATTATACCCATAGAAAACCATCCCAAATCTTGTTATTCTACCATTCGGATCCCCTTTAAATCTTCTATTAGAATTCCAAGTACAATAGCGGTCAATTGCAGGCTTATTTTTATATGCAAAATCCATTAGTTCTTTAATTACTTGTGCTCTTCTTTTAAACAAATAATTCGTTAATTCTATTTGTTTCTTTGCTGCATTTCTTCTTTTCTCAATATTTTCTTCTTTTTCTCCTTCTCTTGGTACAACTTCAAAATCAGGATAAGAATCTAACATATTCTTGCATGCTCTAATTTGATTTTCCAAAGAGTTTTGAAGAACTATTAGTAAAGAAAGAACATCTTCTCTATCCATACTACGAATATCTATATTTTTTAAACCATCATGTAATACATGATATTCTAATATTTCTTCAAAAGCATCCATCGCATCATAGTTACTTCCAATGCTATAAGGAGTATAAAGACTTATTAAATCCTTAAAACTTCTCATAGAACCATCCTTATTAAAAAAATTAGCCATTATTGGATATTGGTTTAAATATTGTGGATTAGTTTTTAAAATTCTTTCCAATTGTTCAATATTAAAATCTCCTATATAGAAAAGATTTCCATTTTCATCTCTTTGCACTCCTCTAGTAAGAGCAGCTCTTGTTTCAAATGCTTTACTATATAAATAATCTGAAATTCTATTTCGTCCTATAAGTTCCCTAACCAAAACAGATGTTTCAACGTAAGCTTTAATATTAGCAAATCTTTCTGATTCCTTATAAGTATAATTTTTCATATACTCATCAAAATTAGTTTTACTTAATCCATGTCTTAAAATTCTACTTTTTGCATAAATATACGTTGTTGGATTCAAATAATTATTACTCGTATTAAAGTATTGATTCCAATGTTCATATTCATGAAATACAACATGTGCAAGACCGTGTTTATCAGTTTCAACAAAATTATTACTTCTTAAAAAATCTTGTGATATTTGGACAATAGAACCATTAGAAAAACCAGTATGTAATCCATTCCAGCTAGTCTTTTTTCCATATAAATCAGTACTAGTAACATAAGGAATAATAATAGGAATTTTTTTATCAAGGCACTTCTTTATCGCTAAATATCTACACAAAAATTGTTTTTCAAATGTTGAATAACTTTTATTACTCTCAATATTGGTCCTGACAACGAATTCTCTCATTTCTTTTATTTTTTCTTTTTTTTCAAAATCAACTCGACCAATATATTTAAAGAATATTGCCTCTTCTTTTTTAGTTATAGGTTGTTTACTTTTTAATTTATCAAAAATAGTAATAGCGGCGGCTTTAACATCTCTTTTGTATTTTTTTACAGTTTCCTGTTCTTTATCATTAAATGATTTATTTACTACATCAATATTTAATATTAAAGAAGAAATATAATTAATTTTATTACTAGATAATTCTTTCAAAAAATTATTCTTAAACGCTATTAAATAGTTTATTTCATCTTGATTGCGATTACTTTTACGTAAAAGATGCAAAACATACAATTCAACATAATCGATAGATAATTGTGTCTTCATATCCAAATCATCATCATTATATTCTTTTTCATATTCTATTCTAGAATTATCAAAATATAATTGCGGATTACTCCTCAAACACATAATCTCTTGAGTTGAGAGACAACCAGACTCTTCAATTATTCGAATTCTATCTAATGCATTCATAGTATCACCGTCTACCATAATGTAATTATAACATACTAACTGGACTTTTTTTAAACTTTGTTATATAATTACATGTAGCGAAGAACTTAATTATTAATTTATTCGAAAGGAAGATTTTTTATGAATAAAAAAGACAGCTTTACGTCTGTCGTTGCTTTGGGTGGACTTGGTGAAGTCGGAAAAAACATGTATGTTATTACCCATAAGGATGAAATATTCATAATTGATGCCGGTGTCATTTTCCCTGAAAGTGACCTTTTAGGTGTTGATTATGTAATTCAAGACGTAACTTACTTAAAACAAAATGAAAATAAAATTAAAGGATTGTTAATTACCCATGGTCATGAAGACCATATTGGTGGTATTCCATTCCTACTACAAACGGTTAAAATTCCAGTAATCTATGGAGCTAGAACATCTCTAGATTTAATTAAAAACAAATTAATCGATCGTGATATTGCTTACGATAATCTAGAATTAATTGATTCAAATAAAAGAATTAAAACTAAATACTTTGATATCGAATTTATTGCAACTACTCACTCTATCCCTGATAGTTATGCAATAGCTCTTCATACACCAAACGGAACTATCGTTTCTACTGGAGACTTTAAATTTGACTTAACACCAATAGGTCCAATAGCTGACTTACACAAAATGGCAAGAGTTGGTCATAACGGTGTTAAATTATTACTAAGCGATTCAACAAATGCTTTATCAGAAGGTTTCTCAAAATCAGAAAACAGTGTTGACGAAGCTTTAGCAGATATCGTAAATGGTTATAACGGACGTATTATTATTGCAACATTCGCTTCTAATACTTACCGTATCAAACATATAGTTGAAACATGCCGAAAGAATAATCGTAAAATCGTTGTTTTTGGTCGTAGTATGGAAACAGCTACTAATATAGCTTTAGAAAACGGCTTATTAAAAGATAAAACTATTTTTATTGATACTAATCAAGCTAAAAGCTTAAAAAATAATGAAATATGTATTCTATGTACTGGTTCTCAAGGTGAGCCATTAGCAGCGCTATCTCGTATTGCCAATGGTACACATAAACAAATTCAACTATTACCAGATGATTTAGTAGTCTTCTCTTCTAACCCAATACCTGGTAACGTATCAAGCGTTAATCGTGTAATTAATAAATTATACTTACGTGGCGTTAGAGTTATTACTAATTCTGAATTTAGTGATATCCATACTTCTGGACACGCTAAACAAGACGAATTAAAACTAATGTTAAGACTTATTAAACCAGAATACTTTATGCCAATGCATGGTGAATATCGTATGTTAAAAGCACATCAAGAACTTGCAATGGCTTGTGATATACCAGAAGAAAATATCTTTATATGTAACAATGGTGACTCTATAATTCTTGATAATGAAGGAGTTCATCGTGGACCATCAGTTACTGCCGGAGATGTTTACGTAGATGGATCACGTATTGGTGAAGTTGGTTCAGTTGTTATTAAAGATCGAAAGTTAATGTCTCGCGATGGTATTTTAATAACAATTCTAAATATTAATCCATTAACAAGAAAACTACTTATTAAACCAAACATTACAACGAGAGGTTTTATCCTTGTTAATGAAAACGCTGAATTAATCGCACAAATCGAAAACAAAACAACGGAAATAGTTGAAGAATTTTTAAAACATAATACTTATTCTTATACAGATTTAAAGAATACAATCATCTTAGAACTACATCCATTTATCAATTCTTTAACAGGTAGAAGACCAATAATACTACCTGTAATTATGGAAGTAAGAGAAACATCTAAAAATTAATTGTTTCTCTTTTTTTATGATACAATTATAAAGAGGTAAAAATATGAAAAAAAGAAAAATACGTAAAAAACTAATTAGAGGTTTCCTAACAATTATTGCAGCTATAATTATTATAGTAATTGCTCTTACTATTCCCAAAAAAGAAACTTCTACTACAACAAAAGAAACAAACCAATTAAACTATTCAAAAGAAAACCTTGAAATAATAAACAAAGATGTTTCTAGCAAAAATCAACACTACCTTATAAACAACAAAATAAACGAAAAAGAAGTAATGCCAATTATTAAAGAAACATATTATATTGATGATTACTTACAATCTTATTTAGAATATCAAAAACAAAATCCTGATAAAACAACTAAAGAAATAATAACGGCAGTAAATACTCACATAGATAAACCTTTCTATACAAATACAATGAAAACCGATACAAACATAGGACAATTTGTTATTCTAAACAAGTATTACTATGCGGACGAAAACTATCATGCCGAGGATTTAATAGAAATTGATTCAACCTACTCTTTATATGGTAGTACCTATAAAATAGAATTATCAAAAGAATGCTTCGAAGCGTTCTTAAAAATGTATAATGACGCTAAAGAATTAGGTTATGGCTTTAAAATAAACTCAGCTTATCGTAGTTTCGATAAACAAAAGACAATCTACAATCGTTATGTTCAAAGTGATGGACAAAAACAAGCTGATACCTATTCAGCAAGACCTGGCTATTCAGAGCATCAAACTGGCTATGCTTTTGATATTAGAGATTATCCATATACTAACGAAGATTATTCCAAAACAAAATCTTTCACCTGGGTTTCTAAAAATGCTTATAAATATGGATTTATTCTTCGTTTCCCTCAAGGAAAAGAATATATTACTGGTTACCAATATGAATCATGGCATTATCGATATTGCGGTATTGAATGTTCTACTTACATTCATAATCATGATTTAACTTTTGAAGAATATTACGAATACTTTATTAAATATGATAATCCAAGGAATTTAAAAGACTGATTTACATCAGTCTTTTTTATTATAAAAAAAGATGAATTAGTGAATCATCTTATAACGACGATATCTAATCCATCTTTCACATATAAATAATGCAACTACAATCCATAATAGAACGATTATACTTTTTATTCTATCACTAGTATTAGGGTTTTTATCTTTACTTTCTTCTTCTTTATTAATTGGTTCTTCAGAATATTTATTAACTAAACTTTCTTGACCATTTAAATACTCATAAGCACTTTCTACACCCATTGTTCCATCACCATTATCAGTTAATACTAGAGTAAGCTTTACTTTAGACTTATCAAAATAAATGTGATTTGAACCATTCTCTAATTGAACTATTTCATATACATAGGTTCCTGGTCTTGTAAACTCAATTGACTTAAATTCAACATTACCAGTCTCATCATTTAATGCATTACTTGTATAACCACTTGTTGATCCAGAAGACACATCCAAAAGTTTGAACTTGAATTCAGCATCTTCCATTTCTTTTCCCTCTAAAGTTACTTTAATAGCAGGACTAAATGATGCTTTTGTTACATACTTATTAACAAACTTAATTTCTTTACTTCCATCTGTTGTTACACCAGTTACTACAACTTCATTTTCATCTTCCGTAAATTCATCTTCAGAAGTCGTTGTATAATAAGCTAGTTTGTTTTGCTTTATTGAATAATTAACACCATTTGGTAAATCAGAAATTAAAATACTTTCATTACTTCCTAATGTAACATTATATGTTGCTACACCATTTATAAAAGTAAGATTTTCTAATGATGTTCCCTTACTATCTTTAACTTCATAAGTTCCATCTCCATCAGTTAGAGTTATTGAATAAGTATATTCCTTACTTTCATCAACATATTCACTATTATTAACATTCTTAATAGTTAAACCATTTGGTAAATATGTATTATTAAATACCACTTCATTGATTTCTTTGTTTCCATCATAGTATTTAACTTGTGTATTTAAACTACCATTTCCGTTATCCGTAACATTAACAACAGCTTTATACTCTTTACTATCGTAAGAAATCTTAGGTAATCCCGTATTAGTTTGTTTAATTACATATGTGTATTGTCCAACAACATTATTATATGACTTTGTAACTTCAGGCATTATACCAGAAGCTGGGATATTATATTCTTCTCCATCAACATCCAACTTAAACATATTATCTGACATCGTTTTATCATAAGTTACTTTAGCATTAATATTAGCAGATCCAGAAGCAGCATATGCATTTGTATATGTTACAGTAACTGTTCCTTCTGTACTAGTAGTACCACTAGCAACTACATAATCGCCTTCAACAGATTCATTTGCATTGACATGAGTAGTATAACCAGCTACTTTCTTTTGTTTAATAGTATAGTTAATATCTCCTGTTAAATTTTTAAATGTAACTGTTTCAGATCCTTTTAAAGTAAATGTATAACTTCCTGTTCCAGATTCACTAATGTCTAATGGTGATAATAAATTATTGTCTTTATAAACATCATATCTACCAGCATTAGCACTGCTTCCGTTAAACATTACTTCGTATTCAAAATCTTTTGCAGAATTAGCTAACGCACCACTTAAAGTATTAGTTACCTTAACATTAGATGCTATTTGATATACAACTGAAGTCATATTAGTGTCTTCGTCATAAACCATCAAATCACCTAAATATGGAACACTCAATACTACATTAGCAGCACTTCTATAAACAGTTCCTAAAGTAGCATCAGAGCCTAACTTAACTTTATAATCAATATTTAAAGTACTATTAGCATTAACTGTTACTTCCCAAGTAATCTTATTGCCAGATACAACACCATTACCAATAGAACTAGTAACAATGTCTAATCCTTCGGGAATAGTATCAGTAACTACTACATTATTAGCTACCCTACTAGATGTATTCTTAATACTTATACGATAACTAAATTCTTCATCTTTCTTAATTAATACATCTGCTTCATCAGTAAAGTTTACTGAATCAATGGTCTTAACATATTTATGTCCTTCTACAACTGGTACAACTACTTTATTATAAATATAACCAGTTTTTCCTGCATAATCATTACCATTTAAACCTGCTAATTTATATGAAGCAGTATATGTTTTATTTACATCAACACTACCAACAAATTCCATATTCAATTCTAATGTTTTAGTTTCAGAAGCATTCAAATGATCTATGTTGAAATATACAGTACTATCATTTGAATTACTAGATTTCATACCTTCTGGTAAATTAATTTCAACCTTAACATTATCAAAACTATTAGCAGTATCATTATTCTTAACAGTAATTGTATATTTTAAATCACCATCTATTTCAGCAGGATTACTACTTGTTCCAGTACCAAAATTAGAAGTTCCAGTAACACTAATATCTGCTTTAACTAAATTAACTTGTGTAACTTCAGTATTTAATTGCTTAATATTATTGTCACCAGGATACTTATATAAAATATTTGATTTATTATAAGCAGCAATACTATTTTGATAATTATTAGGAGCTTTCATCTTAATTAATACTTCAGGAGCTTCACCCATACTGAATCTATAAGTTCCACAATCAACTGCTATAGCTTTGATTGTAGTAACATCAGCAGGTTTCTCCAATGTCCATTGAGAACTGTTAAACGTTGAAGTGTCTACATCAAAAATAGAATAATAAACATTTACATTAACTCCTAAATTTCTTAAGTATTGAACATCAACATCTTCTAAATAACCATTAAAATGATTATTATTTCCATAATTACTTTCTAATTTATCAATTAGAATAACATTTGTAATCTCTTCTAATTCTGAAGTAAATGAATATTGTAATTTATAAGTATATGACTTACTTTCTACAACATTAATTACGTTAGTATAGTTTTCTTCATTTAGAGAAACTGTTTTGCCGTAAGTTCCTTCAGAAATAGACATACTCTCAACAGTTACTTTAGCAGTAGCAAATAACAAATTATTGTTTCCATTTACAAGTCCATCAAATATTGTCTTAACTGAAGAATCACTAAATTTAGAACTTGGTGCCTCTTCAGCACTACTATAACCATTTCCTAAAGTTCCAGCTGCTGCATACATTACATCAGCATATAAATCAGTACCATAACTTTGATTTGCAGCTGAAGTATATTTAATTTTGTAATTAACTACATAACCGCTTTGAATAGAACTTCCCGTATCATAATAATTAGAAGGACAAGTTCCAACATTAATTGTAACTAAAGTTCTATTAGTTCCATCATAATGTGCTTCACTATTAGTTGTAATTGCACAGTTTGCATTATTACCAATTGTTTTAACTGTTATATCTCCATATAACTCAGCACCAGCAGGTAACAATTCATAAATTACACCATTCTTTTGTTCTGGCAACATATTTAAAGCTTCTGCTCTAGTATCATCATTATAGTTTAATTGATCATAGAATTTATCAACGTAAGAAACAACATCGGTCTTGCCATCATCAATTCTTGATTCAACAGTACTAGTCTTACTAGAGTAACTATTGATTTCCATTTTTGTTAAATATGTAGCTTCTAACTTACTATTATCTTCATCATTAACACTTAATTGTGCTCTATTCTTTAAAATAACATCAGTTAAACTATTAATCTTATTCTTAACTGCATCTGTACCATTTAACTGTGTATTTACGTTAAAGCCAATATAAACAGCAGCTCTAACTCCAGTATATCTAACTTCCACTTTTGTTGTATTTTCAGGTAATAATACTGGATTAGATTCAGTTACATTATTATTGCTTATTGTTCTTGAATCAGCTGCTGTATAAGCAATTCCTGATCCCGTTCTAACATAATGTCCAATTTTTTCTAAAGTTCCACCATTAATGCTAACAAATACTTCCTTAAGACCATAATTAGCATAATCAGTATCTAAACTTAATCTATAAGTATTATTATCTACTTCGTAATTATACTCTTTATCATCTTGTGGATAAAATGAAACAATACTATAATCTGTTCCGTTTAATGAATATGGATTAACAGAATTACTATAATCAGAGTCTATTTCTTCTCCAACACTAGATAATTTAACAGTATAGTTAGTTGTTCCCCCGTTAGTTAAATTCCACAAATTAAATGCTTTATAACCATTATTAATACTTGAAATACCATTTGCTTCGATTAACCAACCGAAATTAACAGATCCCGAATTCAATAATTTATTTACTGCTCCTTCACCAGCAGATATAGTTGTAATTTTATTTAAATAATCTTTACTAACACCTGAAGGATACTCTGGAGTAATTGTTGAACCTTTAGGTTCTAAAGTATGATTCCAATTAAACTCCTTAGTTGTTCCATTAGCATCCATTTCAATGCTCATAGAAACATCTTTAGCGGTATCTCCGACATCATAACCAACAATTACATAACATTGAATATCTAAATATCCAGATCCCCCAACACTACAATATGCTAAATCGTCGAAATCTTCTTTATCTCCAGTTTGATAGCTTAATCCATCGTTTGAGAAAGCAACTATATTATTATCGCCTTGAATTCCATAGTTTGTAAAAAAGTAAGAATTATAATCAATATATCCTTGAATACCATATTTTACATAGTAATCATATTGATTGCCTTCAGATCCCCATTCACTTTGCCAAGAAGTATAAACAACCTCTTCTAAAGAATTGACATTGCTTAAATCCATGTTTTCTACTTTTTCCTCTACATGAATATTAAACGCATTATAGAAATAATTATCTTCACCAATCAACATCAACATTGGATTAATATTATTATCTGCTCCATCAAAGAACGCTGAATCAAATGCATAAGTTGCTTTTAAATCAACTGTATAATCATTATCACTTGATATTTCTTTTCCGTTACTTATCATTAATCCTTCAGGGAAATAATACCAATAATAATCAGCATTTCCTGAACAACTAGAAACAAACGAAGGTGAAGAGAAATTAAATTGACAATAACTCATTCCACTTCCTAGTTTTAAATATCCTAAAACAGTTTCATGTGTATCATCAGTGTAAAAAGTAACTGTATTACTATTTTCATCTATTTGATAAAAAGAAAAGTCAGAATTATGAAATAATAGTGTCGTTGAAGGAATCATATAAACTAATTGACCAGGCATAATAGACGAAGACATATCACTTCTATTAAAAACGGAATAGAAATGAGCATCAATTTCATTGTCTTCTAAAGCTCCATCATTCTTATAATAAGTAACACTTCCAGAATCATTATCTATAAAATAATTTGAACTGCTACTAGAAAAATAGAACATACTATCAAAAGTTCCGTGTCCTGTTTCAAAAGTACTGAACTTAACTTTATTATTTACTTTTCCCTCTTTTATATTTTTATTTGCGAATGAAAGTGTTATACCTAGTATTGAAATAATTAAAAAAGAAAGTATAACAACAACCTTATCTCTTGTTTTCATAATACACCTACTATCTTATTATATACTACTTAAATTATACCATTATATATAGTCATTATCAAACAAAAAAAGAAGAAACTATTTAGCTTCTTCTTGTGCTCTTGTCTCACGAATTACAGTAATCTTAATAGTACCAGGATACTGCATTTCTTTTTCAATTTTTTCCTTCATTTCACGAGCTATATTATAACTTTGTAGATCATCAATTTGTTCAGGTTTAACCATAACTCTGACTTCTCTACCAGCTTGCATTGCAAATGTTTTTTCAACACCTTCAAAACTATTACCAATTTCTTCTAATTGTTCAAGTCTCTTGATATAGTTTTCTAATGAATCATTTCTAGCACCAGGTCTAGCAGCTGATAGTGTATCAGCAATTTGTACTAATGTTGAAATAACACTAGTTGCTTCAGTATCACCGTGATGAGATGCTATTGAATTAATTACAACATCATCTTCATGATATTTCTTAGCAATATCAACACCTAATTCAACATGGCTTCCATCAACTTCAAAGTCTATTGCTTTACCAATATCATGCAATAAACCTGCACGTTTAGCTAAGTTAACGTTTTCACCTAATTCAGCAGCCATTAGACCACATAAATGTCCAACTTCCTTTGAATGTTGTAAAGCATTTTGTCCATAACTAGTACGGAAATATAGTTTACCAATTAGATTAACTAGTTTTGGATCAACCTTAGTAAGTCCTAATTCATAACAAGCCTCATTACCAATTTCAGTAATTTTCTCACTCATATCTTTAGAAACTTTATCATAAACTTCTTCAATTCTTGCTGGATGAATTCTTCCATCTTTAATCAATGTTTCAATAGTTATTTTTGCAATTTCTCTTCTTAATGGATCGAAACTAGAAATAACGATTGCTTCAGGTGTATCGTCAATGATTAAGTCAACTCCTGTAACACTTTCGATAGTTCTAATATTTCTACCTTCACGTCCAATTAATCTACCTTTCATTTCATCATTAGGTAAACCAATTGTACTAACAGTTTGTTCATTAGTTACATCGTTAGCATAACGTTGCATACTTGAAACGATTAACCCCTTAGCTGTTTCATTAGCTTTTAGTTTAGCTTCAGCTTCTTCTTGCTTAATATAATCAGCAATTTCTAAAGCCATACTTTCTTCTACTCTTTTCATGATTAAGTCATGAGCTTTTTCTTTTGAGAATTTAGCAATATTTTCTAATTGCTCCATCTCGCTTTTCATTAATTCATCAATTTTAGCTTCTTTTTCTTGTAATTCTTTTTGTTTACTAAGTAAATTATTATCTTTTTGATCTAACATAGTATCTCTATTTTGCAGAATTTCTTCTCTTTTATCTAAGTTCTTTTCACGTTGTAATAATCTATCTTCAGATTCTTTAATTTCAGCCTTTTTTTCTTTTATTTCCTTATCTGTTTCTTGTTTCAAACGATAAGATTCTTCCTTCAATTCTGCAAGAGAATCTCTTTTTTGCTTTTCAGCTTCTTTTTTTGCTTGATCAATTAATTTAGTTGCTTTACTTTCTCCACTTTTACCACGTAGAAAGTTAACTACAACCATTACAATAATACCCAAAATAATTCCAATTAGGAGAGCTAAAATTGTCCAAGTCCCTATAGGTCCTTTTCCCATTTTAATACCTCCAATTTTCAATTTATTTTTATAGAAAAATTATAACAATTTAATCATCTATAAATTTATTATAAGTAAATTTACACTTTTTTTCAAGCAAAAAGAAAAGCGAGGAATTCTATTCCTCTACTTCACCAGTTTCTTCGTTAATTTTTGGCTTACTTTTGGTACTTTTTTCAACTTCTCCACTACCAATGCCATAATGTGCTCTAATCTTTTCTTCTAACTCATCTCGAAGTTCAGTATTTTCTTTTAACAATAACTTAACATTTTCTTTACCTTGACCAATTTTTTCTCCTTGGTAAGAATACCAAGCACCACTTTTTTCTAATAGATCAATCTCAGAAGCCAAATCAACAATTTCTCCTTCTTTAGATACACCCTCACCGTACATTATGTCTAATGAACAAGTTCTAAATGGAGGAGCTACTTTATTTTTAACTACTTTAACGTTAGTTTTATTACCAATAACTTTGTCTCCCTGTTTTATTTGTTCTGCTCTTCTAACTTCTAATCTAACTGTTGAATAGAACTTTAATGCTCTACCTCCAGGAGTTGTTTCAGGGTTTCCAAATAATACGCCAACTTTTTCTCTTAATTGATTAATAAAAATTGCAGTTGTTTTTGTTTTGTTTAATACACCTGATAACTTACGTAATGCTTGACTCATTAATCTAGCTTGTAATCCTACATGTGCATCTCCCATTTCGCCTTCAATTTCAGCTTGAGGTACTAGTGCAGCTACTGAATCGATTACAACTAAATCAATTACTCCACTCTTAACTAATGCTTCACAAATATCTAAAGCCTGTTCTCCAGTATCTGGCTGAGATAATAACAAATTGTCTAAATCTACACCCAAATTTTTAGCATAAACTGGATCTAAAGCATGCTCAGCATCAATAAAAGCTGCTCTTCCTCCAGTTTTTTGTACTTCTGCTATAGCGTGTAATGCAAATGTAGTTTTACCAGATGATTCTGGTCCATATATTTCAACTATTCTTCCTTTAGGATATCCTCCAACACCCAAAGCTATATCTAATGAAATAGATCCTGATGAAGTTGCTTCAATATTTAAATGTGCATCAGATCCAAGTTTCATTATTGACCCTTTACCAAATTGTTTTTCTATATCAGCTAAGACTTGATCTAACGCTTTATCTTCTTTTTCAATTGCTTTCATTATTTTCCTCCCACATCTTAATGACAACTTAATTTTATAATACTTTTTATACAAATGTCAACACTTTTTCGAACATTTGTTTTTGTCTTTACTTTATCCCATAAAAAAAAATTTTAACACTTTTTTATGTTAAAATTCTATCTTTTTACATTTCAGAGAATACAACATCTTTATATGCATTAAAATATAAACATCCAGAAACAACACTTAGTATTGTAGCAATATAAACTAATGCTAAATCTACTCTAATAACGTTGCTTCCAATAAATGCAAATGGAATGTTATATAGGAATACTAATGTAACTCCAATCATCATACAAATAGTTTTAATCTTTCCTGGCCATGATGCAGCAACAGCACCTTTTTTACTACCAGCTACCATCTTTAATGAATCTACAGCAATATCCCTAGAGATAATAATAACTGGTATTATAACTGGTATAAAACTATAGTAAGCTAACATTATTAATACACCATTAACTAATACTTTATCAGCAATAGCATCCATAACTTTACCAAAATCAGTTACTAAATTATACTTTCTAGCAATAAATCCATCTAAGAAATCTGTAAATGATCCTATTGCAAATAGTATACCTGCAACAATAAATTTAAGATCAATATCTTGTGAGAATCCTTTCAAAGACCATCTTTTCCATTCAACCCCAATTGCACTCCAAGGCATACATAATATCACTAAAACAACAACTGCTACGATTAATCTAACACAAGTTATTTTATTAGGGATATTCATTCCTTTTTTCTTTTCGCTTTTTGCCATAACAATCTCCTATCTCGTACTTTCTACGTAATTTACTAAATTACCAGCAACATTGTTTACTGTAGCCATTCTAATAACCCAGAAAACAACACCAATAATTAGTATACCAATTAAAATTAATAATACTATCACAAATTTACTAGGTCCTGTTTTAGTGACCGTCGTATATGGTGATACCACTTTGTCTTCAACAACATTTTCTTTTTGTTGTTCGTTCATAGCTTTTTCAATATCTTCTAATGGAATCTTAGATGTATACTCAAAAAGATATTCATTAAATTGATCAACGATTCTTTCTGGATCTAAGCCCAAATATTTTGAATAACTATATATATTATCTTTTAGAAGAAAAATATCTTTAAAAGCTCCAATATTTCCTTCTTCGATATTTTCAAGTACAATCGCTTTAATCTCTAAATCATTACTGGCTTCTTCCAAACTAACCCCTGCATCCTCACGTGTTGTTCGTAAGAGCTCACCAATTTCGTTCAAGATTTTCACTCCTTTTCTTGTTAATAAAAAATAAAATTTTTAATAAGCCACGTTCTGTACCCTTACGGGCAGCAAATATTTATCTACCTATTACTAGGTTCCTTGCATCGTTCAATTCCTAGCAAAGACTCCCCTACCAAAATTTGGGTTTCTCACTTGCGGGGTTTACCACGTTCCACTCCGAAAATTACTTCCCGGACTCGTCTCTTTGGCACTTTTACATCTAATCTAATCCCATAGGGACTATTTCGAAGCCGTCAGTATTTCTACTGCCTAGAGTTATTTTTTCCTCTAGCACAAACACTACAGTCATCGCAGACTGTGTGAGCTTGGACTTTCCTCTACATAACAAGTATGCAGCATTTGCTACTAAATTCTATTAATCATTATCCTTACCATAGACAACTTTTTCTAGTTGACTAAGTCTTCTAAGAAGGTCCATATTGCTAACTTGCGTGCTATTTGCAGTACCTTCAGCTGCTTCAATATTAGCTTTAATACGGCGCAATTCATTCTTTAATTTATTGTTTTCATCATTAACTAAAGTTAATTCTTTTTTCAATTTCTTAATTTCTACAATAAATTCATTGTAATCGTTTATTACTAAATCTAAGAATTTATCTACCTCTTGAGGTCTATAACCTCTAGCATCAATTTTAAACTCTTTATCTAGTATCTCCTGTGGAGTTAACGCAACTTTTTCCTCATACATAAACAATTCACCCTTCTTATGTCAAAATTATATAACCTAGGCACAATATTTGTCAAGGTTGCAAGAATTTTACAAAGTTGACACAAATAGGCATACTTTAAGCAAAAAAAATGTCTAAAAAACAAAATTAAGGTCTCTTTAACCTATATTTTATCTTAATAATATTGTATAATTAATTAAGGTGATTTTTAATGCATTACCCTAATAATTCAAAGAAAGAATTTAATTCTACAAATAGTTTGGCTAGTATTAAGAAATCATACGCAAATAGAGGTATGAACCTTGAAACAGCCATAAATAATAGTAATAAATTCTATCTTGAAAAAGATCGTGCATTAATTTATAAGAAACCTACTCCTATCGGTGTAGTAGATGTATCTTATGCAAATCACAAAAAAACAATTGAAAAAGCTTACTTTAAAGAACAATCAACTTTAGATTACAATGGATTGTATAGAGGAAAATACATTGAATTCGATGCAAAAGAAACTCTAAACAAAACCTCATTTCCTTTGTCAAATATTCATGAACATCAAATATTACAAATTAGAAATGTAATAAAACATGGTGGAATCGTCTTCTTAATTATTAGAATGAACGATATAAACTATTTACTGACTGGTAAAGACTTAATTGAATACATTGATAAAGAAGAAAGAAAATCTATTAGTTACAATTACATCAAAGAAAAAGCATATGTTATTAAAGAAGCATATAATCCACAATTAGACTACTTAGATATTATAGATAAAATATATTTCAAAGGAGAATAAAAATGGCAGTAATAAAGAAAACTAATAATGCAAAGAAACCTACTGGCAACAAAATGATTAAACTTAAAAAATCAAATAATAGTTTACTAAGTTTAAAGAAAAGTAAAAATACAAATCAACCAGTAGCAAAAAAGAGGAAAAAGAGATCTGGAAAAGTATTAAATGCAATTCTATCTCTAATGATGTTAATCGGAATCGGTATAATGTCAATTATAATTGTATTCTGTGGTTATATAGTTATAACTGCTCCAGAATTCGATACCGATAAACTTTATAATAAAGAAGCAAGTATCTTCTATTATAAAGATGGCGATCAATGGAAAGAATTTGCTAGAGTTGGTGCAGAACAAAGAGAATTAAAATCTTATGATGAACTACCAGAAGTATTAATAGATGCTTTAGTAGCAACAGAAGATGCTCGTTTCTTCCAACATAATGGTTTCGATATCATTCGTTTCGTTAAAGCCTCTTTTGGACAAGTTACTGGTGAAGCTGGAGCCGGTGGTGCTTCTACCCTAACCATGCAAGTTGCTAAAAATACGTTCTCAAGAGATGAACAAGGACGTATCGAATCAAGCGGATGGAAAGGAATCGTTCGTAAGTTCCAAGATATCTACATGTCAATATTCTTAATTGAAAAAAACTATACTAAAGAAGAAATAATTGAGTTCTATGTTAATGCTCAATTCTTAGGTCAAAACACTTATGGTGTTGAACAAGCATCTCAAAAGTATTTTGGTAAATCAGTTAAAGATTTAACTTTAACAGAAGCTGCCTTGATCGTTGGTATCTTCAACTCACCTTCTACATATAATCCATATTATAGTGTAGAATTAGCACAACAACGTCGTGATACAGTTTTAAATCTAATGGTTAAACATGGATACATTACAGAAGATCAAGCGTCTGATGCTAAAGCAATATCCGTTCAATCATTAATATTACCTAAATCAAAAACAGAATTAAACAAATATCAACAATTCATTGATGTCGTTTGTATTCAAATGGAAGATCAATATGGAGAAAATATAAATCCATATTCAGTATCAATGGATGTATATACTACAATGAATCCTAAATTCCAAGAAATGTTTATGGATTTAAACGATGGTAAATTAGGATATAAATGGAAAACATATAAATATAATGATTACAAAGATAACATTCAATTTGGTGCAGTTATTCTAGATACCAAGAATGGTGCAATAGTTGCAGTTGATGGCGGACGTCATCAAAAAGCAGAACGTGACTTCTCAAGAGCAGTTCAAATGCATCGTATGCCAGGATCTACTGCTAAACCAATCTTTGCTTATGGACCATACATTGAATATAAAAATGGAAATCCAGGAACAATCTTCTACGATAACAAAATGACATATTCAAATGGTCAAGTATTAACAAACTCAAATAAAACATATTATGGTCGTATGACAATGCGTCAAGCACTTGCTAGATCAAGAAATATTCCTGCTGTTCAAGCTTTCATGGCTGTTGATAAAAAGAAAATTGGCGAGTTTGTTAACAACTTAGGAATTGATTATTACAAATATGATAAAAATGGTAATGTAACAGATACAAACCTTTATGAGTCATATGCAATCGGTGGTGGTATCGATTTAAGTCCATTAGAAATGGCTGCTGCCTACTCTGCATTCGGACGTCAAGGTTATTACATTGAACCATATAGTTATACTAAAGTAATATTTAAAGAAACTGATGACGTTTATGAACATAAATACGAAAAGAAGCAAGCCATGAGTGAAGAAACCGCTTACATGATAACTGACATATTAATGACTGCTACAAAACAAGGTGCAGTTGGTAATGTTCCAACAAATACACAAATTGCTGGTAAAACTGGTACATCAACACACAGTTTGAAAAATGTTCCAGATTCAGCTTCATCAGATAACTGGGTTATTACATATTCTCCAGATTATACATTAGCATTCTGGTATGGTGTCGATGTCTTAGGACCAAAGAACTATACAAATGCGATTGCAGCATCTGTTCAAAGAAAACAAATATCTGCAATATTAGCTAAGAGAATTTATAAAGCTGGTGCTAAATTCAATAAACCTTCCGGTTTAATTAATTCAAAATATGAATTGGAGTCAATACCAGCGCAATTACCCTCCGAATTCACGCCATCAGACTTAGTATCATCAGAGGTTTTTAAGAAGGGGACTGAACCAAGCGTAGTATCCGACCGATTTTCAAGACTAGCTAACCCATCAGGTGGCGGAGCATCAGTTAGCGGTAGTCAAATCAGTCTTAACTGGAACGGTATCTCAACCCCCAACGCAATAAATACAAATTATCTACAAAGTTATTTTAATGATAACTTAGGTCAATTCGCTGACATGTATTACAAAAAGAGAATTGAATATAACAATAAAAATATGGGAACTCTTGGTTACCAAGTATTTGTAAAAACTGATCTTGGTGAACAAAACTTAGGTTTTACAAATAATACCTTCTTTAACTACACAGCTCCACAAAATGGAAATTATACATTTATTGTAAAATCTTCATATAGTGTCTTTAAGAGCAATCAAAGTACAGGTATTTACATTACTGCTCAAGTTACAGATGGTTACGAACCACCTTCTCCAGAAAATCCAGAAAATCCTGGTGAACAAGGTGGCGGAAACAACAACGATAACCCATTAGAATAAAATAAAAAGTAAGGTTTAATCCTTACTTTTTTTATCTTTACTTTTACAATCACTATAGAAAGCACATAAATCACATTGTGGTCCTTTTGCTTTACAAATATATCTACCAAATAAAACCATTTGATGATGAGTTCTACTCCATTTATCTTTTGGGATCATTTTCATTAGTTTCTTCTCAACAGTTAAAACATTATCATTTTTACGTGCTATTTTAAGTCTCTTACTGACCCTTTCCACATGTGTATCAACTGCAATAGCAGGTACATCAAACAAATTGGACAATACCACATTAGTAGTTTTTCTTCCTACTCCTGGTAAACTTTCTAAATACTCTCTATTATTTGGTACATGACCATCATAATTATCTAATAAACTACTAGCTATTTCTTTAATATAGCTAGCTTTCTTTGTATAAGATCCACAACTTCTAATAATATTCTCTATCTCCTTATTAGAAGCCGTTTTTAAGCCTTCTAACGAATATTTACTAAATAATACACTAGTAACCTCATTTACCCTTTTATCAGTACATTGAGCCGATAAAACAGTAGCAATCAAGAGTTCATAATCTTTATTATAATTAAGTTCACATCTAGCATCTGGAAACATTAAATCCAATTTATCATTAAACTTATCTATAACCATTAACTATCTATCCAATCATAATCTAAAACATCAGATGCTTTCTTACTAGCTACTTTATCCTTACTCTTTTCATCTCTTCTAGACTTCATATACTTATTTACATCATCCATCGTTTTAAACCCTTTTTTCTCCCACTCATAGATGATTTTATCAATATACCTAAAATTAGTAACTCCATTATAAACTGCTTCTCTTAGAGCTCCCAAAATTAATTCTTCTGATGTTCCAGCCATCAACCAACCATTTATAAGTTCCAATTCCATTGAACTAATAGTTCTTCCTAATTCACTTTCAAATATTTTAAAAATATCTTCTTTAGTTTCTTCTTTCTCACTAACTGCTACATCTTCAGAAATCAATTTATATAATCCATCCAAATTTACTTCTTCAGTATTTCTATTATCAATATCTTTAGTACTTTCTAAATTAACTAAACCTTTAATCATTAAACTATTAAAAGCTTCCATAGCTACATTA
>Ga0247609_10000224_pt1 | contig 83475 bp, 140 predicted proteins | sample 172DNAGHGlowgp2_FD_193487 | JGI IMG/M metagenome (GOLD analysis project Ga0247609, IMG submission 193487) | Sheep rumen microbial communities from Palmerston North, Manawatu-Wanganui, New Zealand - 1728 DNA GHGlow gp2 | ecosystem: Host-associated > Mammals > Digestive system > Stomach > Rumen ...
TTTCGTGGAGAAGATGAATGTCAGCAATTTTTAACTAATCCACTAGTCAGTGCAATTTTTAAGATTGAAGAACTTGAAAAAGAAGTAAATGACCTTTATGAACAGATTGATGTATTGAGTTTATAAAAGGACAGATAAGGAGACTGTTCAAATGATTTACAAGATTTATGAAATCATAAACTACATAAGAAACAGGATAAAACATCCGATTGGTCAGCTTATACCATTCAGGGATATGTACGGACAACCTCTTCATGTAGGTGATACTGTAAAGTGCAAGGGTAGCAACGGCATTATCCTTTTCAACCCATCTTCAGAAGAATACGAAGTGTTTTTATCTTATTCACAATGGTACGGAAATAATATCTATAATCCGTACAGTTATGGTAAGAGTTACACACTCACTGAGCATAATCTTAAGACATTATTCATATTGTAAGGAGAACAAGGAATGATAAGAACCTTTTATGCCATTACTCATAAGAACGAAGAAGGTAAGACTGTCTATTATGATTACTACAATCAGGTATGGCTTGTGACAATTGATATGGACTGCCTGTTCTCAGAAAAGGATATTGCAGAGAGTATTGCTGAATTACATTGGAAGAAGGGTTATTATAAAATAACTACATTCGAATTAAAGGAGATAGAGGAATGACAATACTATATGGACTGAGACAAATTAGCAGTTCAGGTAAAACATACTATTATGACTTTATCAATTATCATTGGTCTGCAAACCTTAATGAGAATACATTGACTTCCGAAGTATGGCTTGCACAGGAGATAGGAGATAAACACTTTCCCAATAATTATGAAATAGTAAGATTTGAAGTAAAGGAGATAGATAAATGAATCTAACACAGTTTATTAATACCTACAAAGGTAAGAAGGTTGATTACAAGGACAAACAGTTTAAGGGAGACGGCAGCTATCAGTGCGTAGACCTGGCAAGACAGTATGTACATGATGTATTTAATGTAGACCAGTTCCCAGCACTTGGAGCAGACGGTGGTGCTAAGGACATCTTTGATAAATGCACCAATCTTAAAAAGACTGTTGAGAGTCCTACAGCAGATTATGACAAGGGTGATATTCTTATTTGGGATAAGAGTAAGACAAACAAGTATGGTCATGTAGCAATCCTTGTAGCAATCTATAATACGAAATACTTTATTGTATTCGAGCAGGATGGATTCAAACAGGATGGTGCTAAGTTAGAGTTCCGAAGCAGAGAGAATCTTCGTGGAGCTTTGTGGAGACCTGTTCAGTGGGATGCTAAAGTTCCTGAAAATTAGATAATTCTATAATTATAATAAGGAGTAAAATTATGAAAACAATTAAGGTAAACATTGATGTCAAATGTGCAAATGAGTTTGATATGAATAGACTTATCGATAATTTAAGAAAGTCACTCATGGTAAATAATGTTGAAAGTTCTAAGATTGAATACAATGAGAATTGGTATGATGTGAACGAATGTTTCGAGAAGGAGTAGTAAATGACATTTCTCGAATCATTAGCAAAAGACTGTATCGAGAATCATACCCACAAGTTAGTTGATAAACCTACCAAACAGGATATTTATCTCAGGGAAGAATCAATCTATATCGCAGGGTATAAGGAATGTGAGAGAAGAATGAAGTGCTGCTATAATTGTTCTAAAGATTGTGGCCCAATAGACAGACGAAAATGTTTTGAAAATGAGATGAAAGATTGGGTAATGAAGGAGTTAGTGAAATGAACAAAGAATTGAAAAAGGAAGCAGAAGATTATGCTGATAAATGGATAAAACATGCAATAGACCATAAATCACTCACTTATTGGAATTCTTGTGTCGATGGGTATATTGCAGGTTCAGAGCCAAGAGAAAAGCATATTAGAAAGGCAAAAGATTTAATTCGTAGACTAATTACAATCTATTGTGACCAAATAGAATATGACGAAGATGGTAATACATTAGAAGAAGCAAGACAGTTTTTAAAGGAGTAAAAAGAATGAAAAAGATTAAGGTAAACAAATTATTCAAAGGTGATAAGGTTGTAATGCACACCTGTATGGAATCACACGGTCGTGAAGATGTTGTGTGGGAGTGTATCTGTGACAGTTGTGAAATGTGTGGTTCAGAAGTAGTATTCTTAAAAGGATATAGCGGTGCATTTGCTACTGAATTCTTAAAGAAGGTAGAATAAATGAAAAGATTTTTAATTGTATTAATGTTATTACTGTTTATCAGTCCGGTATTTGCCAGAACTATTCAGTGTGTAAAGAGCTATCAGGTTCTTAAAGATTATGCTGCTTATGGCAACACTTATGATGTAACACCTGCAATGCAGTCCATGCTTAATCAGGGTTGGAAGATTGTATCAATTACTCCTGTTACTGTAAGGAACGGAGATACTATGCCAACTGATTATGTGATTGTAGTATTTGAAAGAGAGGAAAGTAAATGAGGGATACATTACCAAACCGTGATATGGCGTATCTTGAAGGTTTAGGTGAGGAACTAGATAATGTTTTAAAAAAATCAAATAAGCCGCTTGTAGACGCAATAAACAATCTTGCAATGAATACTGGTAACAAGACAACAAGAGAGTATAACGAACTTAAAAAGAAATATGCTGAACTTGAGAATAAGTATAAAAAATCTGATTTACTATTAAAGTCTATCATTACCATGTATACATTTGTCGTATTTAATTATAATTGTCTAGGTGAACCATTAAACTCAGATAAAGTTGTGGAGATTATGGACCGGGCATATAACGATATTCAGAGACATCAAAATGATTTTATGCCAGACGTTCTATATGAGAACATAATCAATACAGGAAATGAAGTGTATGAAAAACTGATAGGAAGGTAAAAGATGAAAAAGATTGAACTGAATAGAGGTAAAGGAAAGACAACTCGCTGCCTTAAACGAGCATTGAAACTTGTAAAGAAAGGTAAGAACGTAATCTACATCACACCATACGGAATGAATCACGCACATGACCTTTCGTTAAACTTTGCAAATAGGATACGTGGTAAGATTGATTATCATTATTTCTCTGCGAAAGGTAACAAGTTTGAATTCCCAGAGGGTAACTTCATCAAGTTTGTTTCATGGGAATACTATCACGAACATACAGGGAAAGAGTTTTACGACCACAGCCTGAATATTATCTTTGACGATATTCATATTCTGTTTGTCGGAACTCTTGATACTGTATCTGTAACTAAGGGATTTTAGAATAATGAAATATAAAGTATACGCACCTAACGGACAATTTATCTTTACAACAAATATAGATAAAGAATGTCCTTTGTGCCATAGTCCATTTATAAAAATAAAAGAACATGTAGATGAAGAAGAAATAGATTGTCTTTGTAGGAACTGTTCGTTGATATATGGATATTTTCCGTTAAGACAATTTATTAAATTAAAAGGATTTGAGGAGAAATAAATGAAAACACAGATTATTTTTACTTGTGCAAGATGCGGCAAGGAACAGGTTGAGAATCTTAATTGTTTTACTGTTCGTAGATTCAAGTATAGAAACCTTATCGGTAAAGACAGTAGAGGTTATAAACTTGATAAGGAAATCTGTCCAGACTGTTACCGTTCACTTAAGATATGGTTGGACAATGGTGACGAGCATAAAGAGCTGATTGAAGAAAATAAAACTTTGATAAAGCAGAAAGATTATCTTAATGAACAGAGAGTAAATCTTCAGACTCAACTTAGAGAAGCTAAAGAAGAATACGAACATTGTAAGGATTTCTGTCCAAGAAATATGCCTGACTATAATGAGTATATGAAAGGGTATGAGAAGTGGTACGAAAAGAAACATAAGGATGATATACAATGAGTGACGCAATAGATTACGTAGCACTTCAGAAATCAAAAGCAATTCAAAGCATGATTGCTCAGATAATGGATGAGGCATATCAGAATAATCTCACACCAGGTCAGACTGTAGAACTTGCAATCAAGAAAGGAATGGAATATCAGTATAACCTAGACCATATAAACAAGTGGAGCGGTTATCAGTCTTCTGACTCCATAAAACTTGATGAAACCGGATTACCTTATTACGGTATCACTAAGAACATTGTGAAGGACTAAAGATGACCATATCAATCGAAATTCCAAAAGAGTTTGAAGAACATTTTAATACCGACAAATTCAAAGATAGTCTTGAGAGGATTCGTGTTGATGTTGAATGTGCCAGACTTTCATATCCCACAATGTCAGGTCTTTATGAAGTTGAACTTATCAAAATGCTGAGAGCCGCTTTTGATGTTTCAGAAGTCATAAAGGAGAACTAAGTATGGATGATATTCCAAAGATTATCGACCTGTCACCTGAACTCGAATGGTATATCAAAAGATTACAGAAAGAGATTATTGAAAGGGATAATGCTACCACTCATTTTGTTGAAGGTATGAAAGAAGACAGAGCACGACAGCTTCTTAAATCACGTGTAAAGAGAATTCGTATCCTTTAGAAATCATTGTAATTCTAATATTATAACAAGGAGTAAAATTATGTGGGAAGATTTTTATAATGAAGGTCCTTCTGACTTCGACATAGCAATCGAAGAGTTTAAAGAAGGATTACGAAAGACCGTCAGAGATGAGTATGTCAAAGAGATGGCTCGTCTTAAAAAAGAGAATGAAGAATTACAAGATGTGAAAAAGAATTGGGCACAGATTCAAATGGAGTATCAATTCAAGGAAGAAAAGTTTAATCGTGAGAAGAGTGAGATTGAAAGGGAACTTGCTCGTAAGAAGATTAATGAACTTATTGAACTTGCAGACATTCATCAAGAATGTTATTGTATTGATACTGTTTATGGATATGTTCCTAAATGTGATAAATGTGATGAAAAACGTAAAATACATTTCAAATCACCAAGCGGAAGAGATTGTGAAGAAGAATGTCCTGTATGTGGTAAGTATTGGTGTAAATATGTTGCAAAACCTATTCCATCTATTCGTATACGTTTTAATAATGACCCTAATATTAAATGTGAAGTAATTTATACTTATCATAATGATTTTGGTGATAGTACGAATTACACGAATAAAAATATCTACAATGGCACGATAGATGATTTTGATATTAAGACATATAACAAATATAATACGGTGTTTTCTTCAAAGGAACTTGCAGAACAGATTTGTGATAAATTAAATAAAGATGCTGGTGTTCCAGATAATCTTGAAATTAAGGAGTAAAATTAATGAATGCATCATTCTACATTTACGATGTTGAAGGTTGTGAAGAATATATCAGGAAATCACAACTTAAGATATGCATATACTACAATCCAACAATATCAGAAATTCCAAGAGAGTTCTCAAGAGAGTTCGACATGTACAGAAAACTTCTTACAATGGAGCAGATTAAAAAGCGTATCGAAGAAGGATATGTCATTGTTCCGCTTAGTAAAAGTATCTATCTGGTTGATTTGTTGAAGTATTATGACCTTGGATTGAAACCGTGCTTTATGACAAGTAAGGCATTTAAGATATTCAGGAAAGTGTATAAAGACTATATGTAAAGTTGTAGAAACCAGTAACATTCTAATATTATAACAAGGAGTAAATAATGGAATTTTTAGCTGAAAGATGTTATACCGCATTGAACGCTGATGAACTGAAAGTGGGTAGCAAAGTTTTTGTTGCAGATAACCTTGCAACATTGAAAGAGTATGTAGACAGTGAACGTAGTATGGCAACAATCAGACATATTGCCAATGATTCGCAAGAACACAGATTTATTGTTCAGTTCAATAGTGACCCTAATACTTGTGCATGGGGTTTTGCCTACCTTATTTCAGAGCCGGAAGAAACTTGGATTGTTTATCTTTCCAGAAAAGGCTCATCTAATCCTGAAGATTATTACCTTACAGCTTGTAGAAGTGACAAATGGGAATCTGTTAAGGAAGAATATAGTGCTAAGACCAAACTGTTTGAAGATACTGAAGATAAAGTTGAGGAATGGTATACGTCTAGAAGACACCTCGCTGATATCATAGCAGCTTGGGAAGATGGTAAGAGTATTCAGTTTGAATATGATGGCCATTGGCTTGAAGCATCTAATCCAGAATGGAAAACCAATACCAAATATCGTATTAAGCCGGAAGGTCTTAAATGGACTGACTTGAAGGTTGGAGATATCGTTCGTAGAATTGATACTGATACTGGTACTGATGTAGAAGCTATGGTTGTTGCAATTGATAAGAACCCTGCCACAAATTTCCATGTTATGATTGGTAACGATTGGACAACAGATGATTGTTTAGCAAATGCTTGGGGAAAGGTGGAATAAATGAATCTTAGTAAAGACTTTTTAGAATGGTGGGAATCTTTCCTGAAGAAATGTAATTACACCCGAGAACAGGTGTTTGGTGATAAATGTAACAATAACTCAGGCATCATCATTCCTGTAAAATGGGTTGACTTTGCCTTCCATGCTCATGATGAAGAACTGGACAGACTGAGAAAGTTTGAAAAGAAGGTTCGTAAACTTCAGGATAAATGTAACAAGTATAGTGAGAAGTCTTTAGACTATTGGACAAGCAATCCAGAGAAAAGTGTTGAATACGAAATAAAGTATGATGAAGCTATGGAAGAATTTCTTTATTTGTAGAAGGGAGATAAAGTATTCATGATAAAGGTAAAGAGTAACGCCCCAGATAATTATACTTTCGTTTGTGATACATACGAAGAAAAGAACTTTATAGATTTACACCAAAATGAGTTGTTTGATAAGTTTATTAATATTCAAACTAAAGGTAAAATTAAGAACCTTGAAGACCTTCACAAGAAAGCAACAGATTTAGAGTTTGGGAAAACATCTATAGAATACTTTTGGTATATATCTAGTGGACTTGAATGGCTACCATGTACAGTAGGCATATTCCAAGATTTTGTGAATAAGGAGTATGAGAATGACAAGGGATAATGTTTTAATGGTTCTTGCCAGAAGATGGACTTGTAAATATACAAAACGTGAAGTTGAAATGATGCTTGCAGGTAATGATGCTTATACACCGCTTGAAAAAGATAAGCTGCTATATTATTTCAACTGTTATAACGAATGTGATGAAGTTGCTTATCCTTATGGAGAAACAAAATGAAACAACTGACCAAACAAAAGATACAGTTCTATGAATCAGCTTTTAATCGTGGACAGACTGTAATGTATTTCAGTAAAGCTGAACACGATAAGTTTCCAGATTGTACCTGGTACACTTGGATTCCAATTAAGGATAAGAAAGATATTAAGAAGTGTGTATTAAACAATATTGAAATGAGGATAGACAGATGACAGAAGAAGAATTTTTTATAAACAATTATCCAGATTCTTGTTACGGAGATAGACCACTTAGTCCGCATTGGGATTTCTTTCAAGACGGTGTGGAGTTTGGAGAAAGAAAATCTAAAAAGCGGATTGAAGAACTTGAAACACAGATAAATGGGATGAAAACAGAATTACACCACAGACTTGTTGACTCTTCACATGATGATAGTGATTGTCTTGATAAGATTATAGGACTTGACCGGCTTTGGCAGTTTGGGCAAGAGTTTTAAGTGAGGTTGAGAAATGACAATTCTTGAGACATTGTGGGATATTGTAGTAGCTGCTTTTTATGCAATTCTTATTCTATACATACTGTATGGCATCTGTGAGTTCTTTGATTGGATTGAGTATAAGATATTTGAGAAGGATACGACAGAATATCTTAAACGAAAACACGAACGAGAATTTTTGGAAAGATATGATTATGATTTACATTTACAGTATATGATGAGGGAGTGGAATTGGTAATATGACATATATTAAATGCGATAGGTGTGGGGCACAGATACATCCATTAGATAATCAATCAGATATTACTGTCATGGCAAATTTCGAAGTTCCAGTAGCTAATGCAAGAACATCACTTGATTTATGTGAAACTTGCACTAAGCAGTTTTATTCACATTTTATGAAGAATCATTATAAGGAGCAATAAAATGAAAATAATATCAGTAAATGGGCACGGTAAATGTATTGAGTGCGGTAAAGAAACTTCAACTCAAATGTGGTTAGGCAGGATGCAGTTCTTCTTCTGTGAAACTTGTGTAAACAAACTGTCAGTAGAATCCACAAGATTTATGAATGATTATAAGATTAAAATAATGCAGAGCGTAAAGAAGGATTAAACTTATGGAATTAAAAGTCACTGAGATACTACATGATGGCAAATTGGAAATCACTCGCACCTTCCACGATGTTACTGATATAAAGGAAGTCGCAACTCATCACGGAGATACATACCCTGAGATTCATGAGTATATGAGTTATTGGTACGAAGTATGGTCAGGTGATGATAAACTTGGTGGATTCAGTAAAGACAATGCCAAGGTGTCATTAGTGCTTAATAAGACAGAACAGCTTCAGTAGAAATCAAAGTAATTCTATAATTAAAGTTAGGAGCAATAAATTATGGATATTTACGAAACAATTGAACGAGACGAAAATCTCAAACGTCTTATGGCAATCAGTAAGGCGAATGAACTTGTAACAGAGATGCAGCGTGAGGTAGATAAATACACTAAACTACTTCAGCTTGCTAAGGAAGACCAGGTTTACACAGTAACTCACAATGTAAATTATTTTAATTTCCTTTTTAGAATTAAACCTGCACAGGATTATTTTCATCTCGCCAAAGATACAGATAAACGTTCTAAGGAATACAAGGCTAATAAACTGATGTTTGAATCTCTCCAAAAGTATCTGGAAGATGAAGTATTCAAGAAACCAGTCAAGATTGTGGATATGTATTCTGGCGGTTATGAAAGTTACTATTATGAAATTATATTCACTATTCCAGATTCAGACACTAAATACATTTTCACTGTACCGAATCCTGATGTAATCAATACAAAGAATTTTGAATATGCTTTTGAAGGTAAACTTGCTTTCGGATATTATAAAGGTGAAGGTTGTCATTACATCGAAGAAACTTCTTATTGCATTGAAGATATAACAAAGGCTTTTGATAAGTTTACAAACAAGGAGGATAAATAATTATGAAAGCAGATAAGAATGTATTTCCATATAAGTTATATGACAGTAATGGTAAAGGTACTGTCTATACAGGGCTTAAGGTCCGTGATTACATTGCGATTCAGGCTATGACAGGTCTTAGTGCTAATCCACAACTTACAGAACGAGGTTTTGATGAAATAGCAGATATGGCCTACAAACAGGCAGATGAAATGATTAAGAGGAGTGAGAAATGAAACTGTCTCAGAAGATAAAGCATATCAAACGACATAGAGCAAATAAAAGATTTGCCAAGCACGCAGACGATATTCATTTTGCCGCAGCTGAATCTTTCCTGAATGGCAATGAAAATATATTTATTGTCAGTCCAAGACTATATAATGTTATGAACTGTAGAAAAGGATGTGTACCAAAGAATGTTATAAGCTCATGGGTTTGTAATAATTACAGGATAATGACAATACCATCTGAAATCTATAGTTTCTATAATGACAATGTAGCCAGTTATATTAAAGAGTACTGCGGTATTCCAAATCTTCATAAAGAGCCTGATGAAGAAACTGTAAATCAATTGAGTAATATTCCGTCAGGACAGTTTGTCAATCCTGAACTGTATATGCATATTGATAAACCAATTGCACCAGATATCACTATATTAAATGGAGTTCGAATATGAGTGAATGGATTAATCCTATCGGTACGACAAATGATACTGAAGTGAAGGGTATTCCGTTAAGTGAACCTAGTTGTGCTATTCCTTGTGCAGTTTGCGGTAAAGCGATATCATTAACTCAGTCAGAAGCAAGATATGCTACATTCCGATTGTGTGATGAATGTATTAAAGCAATTAAGTTTGCAAAAACATTAATGAAGAATAATCCTAATATGAATATTGATGGAGATGACGGAAAATGAAAGAGTATGCGTTCGTTGTAACAATACCTGTAGGTAGGGGTAAGAGTAATGAAGATAAGGAACAGGTAGATAAACTTTCTAAATATCTTAACAACGGTTATGTTGTTACCCACATTACAAGTTCAGTACTTCAAGACAATATGTATGTGTATCATTGGCTAGAAAAGGAGACAAAATAAAATGTGATTTACTTATACAAAAGTAACCGGAGATAAAAGAAAATGAATAAAGATGAAGCACGTTCAGCTGTTATGGGTGCAATTTCTATGGCACTTAAAAACCCTACACTACAACAAGGATTTGAGATTATCTGTAAGAATCTTGCCGAACTTGAAAAAGAAAATGCAAAACTGAAAGAAAAATTAAAGCCAGAGAATTGTTTAAAATTATTGGCAAAAGATGGCTATATAAAGTTTACAAGCGAACAACTCACCAAAGCAGAAAAAATAATTGAGTTACTTCTTTCTGATAATAGAATAATGAAAGCACAATTTGAATCAGAAGAACAAGCAAAAATATGGTTTGAGCATATACATCAAGCAGAGCAATTCTTATTGGCTAGAAAAGGAGACAAAATAAAATGAGATTTACTTATACAAAGGTTGAAGGATTTGAACCTGCCATTATTGGTGTTCGTCTTAATATGTCTAAAGATTATGAAGACGCTGTATCTAAGATGGATAGTATGCTCAGTATGGGCGGAAGACGTATCGGACCAGAAGATTTGCGTATCTGTAAAAATCTTATTAAAGCAGACAGTACGAAGAAAGCTGCCGGTGAACCAAACAGTAAGTTCTTACAGATGATTGAAGTATGGGTTTGTGTAGAGGCACCACTTTGTTTCTGGAAGGAAGCTGATACCTATAGACATGGCGTAAAGTCTTCAACTTCCACAATGCACCGTATAGGTAAGTACGTCATTGATGAAACCTGTTTTGAACCAAAGCCAACAAACGGAAAGATTTCAAGTCTTATTGATATTCAGAAACTTGAAGAAGCTCGTCAGAAGTTCAATGAAACTCACGACAAGGATATATGGTATGATTTGATTTATGGACTTGGAGACAGCTGGCTGCAAACTCGTATGTGGCATTTCAATTACAGCACGTTAAGAAATATTTGTCAGTGGAGATTACATCACAAACAGAATACATGGAGTGGTGATGACAATGACACTATGGAAAACTTTATCAAATGGGCTAAGACATTACCTTATGCTCAGGAATTTTTATTCGAGGAGTATAAATAATATTCAATTAGAAATTCTAATATTAAAATAAATTGGTTGGTTAGTTTAACTGGCAGAACACCGGAGACGTATCCTGCAAGGTTCCATCCGGAGATTCAGGTTCAAGTCCTGAACGAACCTATATTGGTTCTAACAGACTCTCGGCAATTAAGCTAAGGAGCACTCAAAGGGGCGATGGGTTTTAGTTTCGCACTTAGAACCATTTTGGTGAGGTAGCTCAACGGGAAACCAAGGCAGAGCTTCGGTGATTGAAAGGGATATTTTCATCTGAATACCCTTAGTGGAGGTTCGAGTCCTCCCCTCACCTATCCTTATTTTATACGTTTCACACAGGGTTACAGTGAGATAAACGTATAAGGCATTTTCTGTTTTGTCTTCCGGTAGGAAATATCGGTTAAGTTTGGTAGACGTACCAACTAACAGAATCTTTTTTAGGAGTATAAATTATGGTAATTGCAGTTGATTTTGATGGAACAATCACTGATAAAAATGTTTTCCCACAAATTGGAGAGATGAAAGAATATGCTCTTGAAGCAATTCATAATATTCAGGCTGCTGGAAATAAAATTGTTTTGTGGACTTGTCGGGAAGGATATTATCTTGATGAAGCCAGAAAATGGTTGAATGAACATGGGATTGATTTGGATTTTTATAATTACAGTCCTTATCAGCTGCAGTCAAGAAAGATTGTTGCAGATGTTTATATTGACGATAAGAATGTATTCATGGTTGATGATGTAGATTGGCATAAGATTGAGGAATATATACTTAATCTTGCTGATAGAAATGCTGTAATTTATTCAGGAGTGTAAACTATGTTAGATTACAAAGGAATATTGAATCATTACAGAGAAGGCTGTAAGACAGATGATGAACTTAGAGCTAAGGTTACACCATTTATGAAGTTCTTGTCTTATCTTGATACAGCTGGTGAGATGCTTAAACATGCAGAGGCTTGCTGCAGAGCAATTCCTGATGAGTTTGGTCTTAAGGAACTCAAATGGAAAGTAGCTGATATGAGTGCAGCTCTTGATGAGTTCAGTGGTGATAGTGTAATAGAGGATATGAAGAACGCATGACAAAAGCTATAGTTACCATCAGTTTTAGAGTATATGATGAGTCCAGAGGAGAGTTATGTCTGAGTAAAGATGATGTAATTGAGTATGAACGTTATACATCTTATGCTACTAAAAACATGGAGCCATGTATACGAATACGAATCTTTTCGTTTGATGTAAAAATGATGTACGATGTTCCTGATTTTATTATTGAGGGTTATGTTACAACCATACCACAACCTTTACTCAATTATCAGTCTGGCAAGAAAGATAAATGTATTCAAATACAAAGGTTTGATTCAGTACATAACACTAATGAGTTCTTAAAGAATATTCCAAAAGAAAACGTTATTAAAATTGAACCACTTGAAAATAATACTTATCTTGTAACATACAGTGAGGAAATGAAATGATTGATTTAAATGAAATGGCAGGACAGATGTACGAAGTTGCACTAAAGAGAGAACAGCATAGTCCTTATATGAATTCCCTTACCAGTGTAGAACTTCTCAAACATCTTGCAGGTGAAGTTGTAGAAGCTAGTATGGCTTATGGTGTAGGTGCAGAACCTTATCGTATGGAACTTGGTGATGTCCTTTGTATGACGATGTTGCTCGCATATAAAGAAAACTTTGATATTGAGAAGATGCTTTCTGATGTACTTGCCAAGAATACAGAAAGGGCAAACAGAACAGGAGACAAACTCTAAAATACCCTCTAAAACGTTCATAGATTGCATATAACACGTCTTTTTAGGGTAGTTAGTATAATTACTTGTTTTAAGGGTCGAACGTCACTACAGCAATCTATGACGTGGTTTTTAAGTATTAAATAAATACATCTAAGGTGGATTAACTAATGAACAAAAGACTTCTCAGTTATGCTAAACTTCTTAAAGAGAGATTACTTAATGACGGTTGTACATTTAATAATCAGAAACAATCTGAATTTGGCGTTATACAAGAATATTACAGAAACGGTATAGATTCTAAAATCATAGAACATACGGTAAACAGTATATCTTGCCAGTACAGACTTGAACTTGGTAAAGACATAATAAAGATATTTTTATATATGGAGAGAGGATGACTTGTACAGACATGATTGAAGAGATAGTTGAACTTGCCACTGTAAGATATAAGAAACTGTCTAAGGGTAGCAAAGAGTTCGACCTTATCAATATGCACAAAGAAGTCGTAATAGACGGTATTCCTTTTCATTATTGGCGTGAGTACGGTGTCTATAAGGTATGTGAGTATCTTAAAGAGAAAGTACCTGAGGCTGATATAGAATGTGTGCTTGACGGTAATGATTCTAATATCGTTATTACACTTACAGACGAAGAGGAGAGAAATCTTAATCCTAAACTTTGTCACTTACTTAAAAACTTTTGGTCTGTTTCTTAGCAGATTCTAATATTATATTAATGACATGTTTTTATGCATGACACCTCCTTCGGACCTTTGTACTGTCAGTATGAAGGTCCTTTTTATTTTCAAAAATCTGATTCTAATATTATTAGTGTAGTTATCTTGGTGTATCCGTATTTTCCCTCCCACCCACGGATATGTCATGTGATTACCTCCAAATGTTTTCGGATACCCTGTTGTCTGTTTTGTTCATTTTATCGGGCATCAGGGTATCCTTTTTTTAACTTTACTGTCTGAGATATAATTCTATTATTAAAGTTATAAAGGAGAAAACTCATGGAAGAAAAAACTTTTGCTCAGTGGTGGAAAGATAACGAGGAAGATGTTCTTGCTAATTTCCCTCACTATTCGGATGTAGAAATCATTAAACGACTTTGCCTTGATTGTTGGAAGACACAGAACACAAACTGTGAAATCAAAATGGCACAGCTTAGTGAGGTGTAACAATGGATGAAGAAAAACCTAATTTGATTCCTTGTAATTGGCAGGAATGTAAGAACAACAAAGACTGGTTCTATGTTGGTTGTATTAATCAGAAAGTAAACATTTGGAAATTGGCAAAGAAGAAACACATAACTCTTATACAGTTGTTTCAGTCTTGTCCATACTGTGGCGGCAGGGTGGTAATGAAATGAGAGTAAAAATGTTTTGGGAATGGCTGCATAACATTGGCTATAGTGACAATGAACTTGATAACCTTCCGATAAACCATCTTGTAGCTTTACAGGACGAATACATAATGTTGATGTACGGAGACAACTAATGAACAGCAATGAAGTAGCAAATAGAATCAACAGATACTTTAACGGACAGTGCAAGGCATATTCCGTAAGTCAATATAAGGTTGAAGTTGATGTAAGTAAAGAACTATCTACTGACACTTGGAAAAGATGTGCTGATGCTTTGGAAATGAAAGATAACAGTAAGTCTATTCCAAACAGTTATAAATACGGAGATGTTACTGTAGTATTTTTCTATGGTGCATTACAGAAGTTTACACAGGACAGGAGAACAAATTGGACAATCTCATCACGACCACAGAACTATCGAAAAGATACGGCAGAACAGCAGCCAGAATAATTAAAATACTTGAAGGCCACGGATTCGTAGCTGAGACTGTGTATGTTGAGCATCACATCTGTAAGGCTTGGAGTAAGGAAGCTGAGGATTTTCTTAGTAAGTTTATTACAGAAGAGAACAACAAAAGTTTGCTGATAATGGACTATGCCAAGGAACTTCATGTATCTGAGGATGTTCTCAGAACAGCTATGAAGAATCTTAAACTGTACGGTGAGTACAGAACAGCTCGAAGTAAGGCACTTGAAAAAGAAGTAAAGCGGCTTTTGGAAGAAGATAAAGCGGCAATGCAGGAATCTCACCCACTTGTCAAAAATAAAAAATACTTCAAGACAAGTTACTTTCCGAATACCATTCCAAGTTGTTTTGAGGACTTAGATGAGGATACTATTTGATATTGTTCTTATTGCCGTAGGATTCATATGGTGTACCCTGAGTATTCTGATGTGCGATAAAGATACACTGGATAAACTGTTGGAAACTAGAAAGTATTTTGATTGGCTGAGAGATTCCGATAACGATAATTAAGATATTAAATTAAATATTTTTACAAAAGGTACAGAACGTTTTTTTTAAGGTGTATTACTCCGCACCTGATAGTTTTCCGTTCTGTACCTTTTCTTTGTTTTATATATTTTACAGAAGAAACAATCAATAGTATAATACTATCGTTGTGGAGGTATATATGACTACAGCACAACTTAGTGATATAGCGTGGATTAAAGACATAATTTATATTCTTCCACTTGCCGGAGTAATCTGGAAGGGGGCTACTATGAATTCTCAAGTCAAAAGGAATTCGGAGGAGATTAAAGAATGTAAGGATATTATACAGAAACAGAACGAGGCTATAATTTCCAGTCTTAATAAACTTACGGATACAATGAATGATATTAAGTTGGATGTATCCGTATTAAAAGCACTACGTGATGAAGAAGTCGGTAAGAAAACGCCTAAGAGAAAGGCAGCTAACTAGGAGTAAATGTTATGATGGATTACGATTACTGGTTACAAAAAAGTGCTGGTTGTTTTGATGATTATTATGAAGCCTCCGATGATGAAATATTTAGATGGTATGATGAACGTTACTCCGATGTTCCAATGGAAAAAGCACTTGGAGATTATGATATTCCATCTTGTGTTGCAGATGCAATGATTGACAAGATGTGGGAAGATGAAGAATTTCTTAGGGATTATGATTATGGATTTGTAGAGGATTTAGCTGAATGGATGGATAAATATCCTGATAAAGCTAACCGTTTATATCAAAAACTCAAACCAAAAAATAGCGATGAAATGTTCAAGTTACTTGGAAGAAAAGGTTGGTCTTCATTTACAGATGAGTTTTATGATTGGTATAATAATTATTACGACCCTGAAGACTATCGTTATTAAGATTAATTATGATTGATAAAATACTTGAAATAATACTTTCATCATCTCTTATAACTATAGGTATTATGGCCCTTATTTTTGTTATAAGAGATTCTATTAACAAAGACGATGACATAGACAGCGAGGTATAAATGGTAATGCTTAAAATTATTTTAGGAATGATTATTGGTAGTGCTATGATGGTTGGCATCATTGTAGTATCTGTACTCATTGCTAAGCACATTGATATGATAGAGGAGAAAACTAAAAATGGAACAGGAGAAAACTAAAAAGACAGACAGCCGTAAATTCGTTGTATGGATTACTTGGCTTATCGTTGCGATTCTTGTAATTGCATGGTGTGCTGTTGTAATGATTTTTACAAAACAGATTGTAGAAGGTCTTGTAAGCCTTATTGAGAAAGCACTCTCATACTTCTTTGCAATCAGTATGATGTATCTTGGGGTAAATGTAGGACAGAAAGTTGGATTGGCTTTTGCCGATAAACTTTTACCAAAAGAAGAATCTAATATTGAAGAAGAGGAGAACGAAAAATGAAAGATATGCCTAACGAAATGTCAGGACTGTTTCCAAAAAAATCTATGAATAAATCTGCAAAGGAAAAACCCGATATGATAGAAAGGGCGGCTGAAATTCTGAAGGTTATTTTGAACAGAGATGAAATCGAATCTATAAATGTAAAATACACTAAGGATAAGTTTGATATGAGTTTTAATTTCAAGGAGAACAAATAATGAAAACAATTATTATTGGTGTAGGAATTATTGTATTACTTCTTCTTTGTCTTATTCTTGCAATCAAATATGCCGGTAAGAAATCTGAAGAGGCGAAAGAAAACAAGAAGATTGCAGACGCTTACAAACAGAATGCAGAAAGCCTTAAAGATTATTCAGAAAAGGTTCAGGAAGAAATTGCAAAGAAAGATGAAAAGGATAAGGAGATATCAAATGCAAAAACTAAAGAAGATTTGCGTAGTCATGCTCGGAATACTGCCAATTCTAACAATGACAAGCTGCGTAACAAAACCACAGAATCAAAAGGTACTTCCACCAAGACCCGTAAGACCAGAACTAAATCCACCGGCAAGTGATGATGACGATTATGCATGGGAAGTGTATTACAACCATGCGATAGACAGTCTGGAGTCTACGATAACACTTTGGGAATATTGGGCTGATACTGTTGAAAATATAAACGAATAAAATTAAAGACGGAAGTAATTCCGTCTTTTTTTACATATTATCTATATATGGAGAATCCTTTTATGAATATGAATAAACTTCTTAAATCATCAATTGAGATTACAGGAAAAATACCTTTATTACTTAAAAATAAACTTGAATCAGCCGGTGTACTTGTAGACGGTCTTATCACTGGTGGAAACAACATTAACGTTACATTGAATTCTAAAGGTACAGAAACTACAGTTGAGGCTACTTTTGTCGGTAACGGTAAATGGGTTGTAGACAGTCTTGATGATGCTGCAAATCTTTTTCCAGAGATTGAAGAAGGTGATTCTGTTTCCGCAGATATGTTTACCAAGTTATTCATGAACAGTATTAATTCAGGTCTTATTCTCTCATTTAATCCGCTTGGTGAAGTAAAATACGGAATCAAAGATAAGATAGATAATCTTAAAGAAAAGGCACAGAAAGTAAAAGATTGGGCTAATAATACTTTATACGCTGAAGACGCTGAAAAATGGATTCGTGGTAACGGTCCTTACAGACGTACTTTTACTGATGCTAGAGACGGACAAACACGAACTAAAAAAGATTATAGTGCCGGTAGAATAAATGTAGGAAAGATTCAACAGTTAAACGATGAGGGTAAAGGTCATTATAAAGTTCTCACAGGAAACCCAGCTACTCAGGATTTTCAAGTATGGCACCTTTATAAGAACGGTAATAAAATCAGATGTGTTGATTTGAAGACAGGCCTTAAACCACAAGAAGCAGAATGGGTATACGATAATAACATCCCAGATAATTGGAGTGAAGCTGATTGGAATCCTGAGGGTGAGATTCCTGAGAAAGCAAGTAAGATTGAAATACAGGAAGTTCCTCAAACAGAAGAAGATAATGTAAACGAGACAGAAGAATCTCAGACTACAGAAGAGAATAACGTAACTGCTGAATCTGAAGATGTAGAACAGACAGAAGAAGATAATATCGGTAATCCTGACAATTGGTGGGATGATTCTGAAAACGGTGATGAATGGAATGAAGATATGGAATATGTTCAAATGGATGAAGAGAATAACGTAACCGAAGAGCCTAAGAAGAAAAAGAAGAAAGTTACAGCAGCTCTTGTAAAATCAAGCATAGAAGATAGTGATTCTGATTTTGGTGAAGATGTTGAAGAGGATAATGTTATTGAATCTAAACCAAAGAAGAAGTCAAAGTATAACGGAAAGAATGTAACAGGTTATCAAGACGGTATGCTCGGAACCATGACAGTTGCATCATCTCTTATCTCATGTAGTCTTATTCTGAGTAAGATTGAAGATTTCCAAAATTATATTAAACAATACAAATTGGGAAAGAAACCAAAGCAGGTTCTTACAGAGATATTAACACGATTACGAAAACTTCCTGCAGAAGACAGAAACAATATCACTAAAGACAGTAACAACAATGTGCTTATTATAAATTTCGGAAACACAGATTTAACTACAGAGAATTATATGGCTCAGTTTGAGATTTATGACGATGATGTTGTATCTAAAGTAAATCTCGGAAAAGGAAACAGTATGACAGGTGATGACGCTATCAGAATGTGTACGCAGACACTTGATAGCATCACTAATCCTTAGAAGAGATTTCTGTTAACAATTTGTCGATTTGCTCCTGAGTAAGTGGTGTAACATCCTTGAGGTACTCATCACTTACTTTTGATTTTTCATCAACATCTTTCGGACACTTGTTTTCCATATCACTACCTCCAAGTAATAACTCTTCTTGAATTAAAGAACTGGAATAACCATTTCTCACTAAGGCACTTCTTGAAAGCGTTTCTGTACTCTGGAATAGAAAGTCTGATAGCTTCATCTGGATTAGTCTTGCTGCCGTACTTCTTTACGATACAGAGAATTTCATTTCCATCTCTTTCCCAAAGAACCTGAAGTGTATTGTCTTTGTTTGTGGCCATTACACTAGCCTGTCTGATTGATTTGAGATAAGCCTCTTTTCCTGTACATCTAACCATTTCCATAATCTGCCTCCTAAAGCACCTAAGATACTTTGATTATAACATAGAATAAAATAAAAAGTAAAGGATTTTAGAAACTATTTCAATATAATTATAGAACTTCGATATCTTAGTTATAACGTGATTATCCGCATCAATTGAATAATTACACTATTTTTCTGAGAAAACCTCTCCAAATCAATCCTGGTGCGAATTAGAGTATGTTTTAAGTCTATTATTAGAACTATAAAGGAGATTAACATGGCACCACAGGAATATCTTGAATTTATGAGAAAACGATATCACACATACGCTTATTTCAAATACTCATTAAAAGACTGTAATACTGAAGCGGATTTTTCTGTAAAATCGAATGAGCTACTTGATGAGATATTTGAAGATGAAAAAATGTATTTTGATTTCACCAAAGGCCAGATACTTATCGCACCAATTCAGAAAGAATACGAGAACTTATCAGCCTACTCTCAGAAAGTAATGCAATTCTTTGCAATGTTTCAGCAATTAAAAGGATTCTAAGATTAAATATTCTTAAAGGAGAATTTACTATGGATTCTAAAGTAAAGAGTGCCGTAAACGAACTTGCGGATTTATTCGGTACAACACCTAAAGGAACAACAGTTTATTTTAACGAATATAATTACACACCGATTCCACAACCGGTTACAGAAGCGGTAAAAGCGATAATGAATGATTATTCTGAACTGAAATACAGAATTGGACTTTACTCGGTAACTGTACTTGATACAGATAAAAAAAAAATCGCTAACGCATTAAATAAGAAACCCATAGAGTCAAAGACCGCTATGGGTAATCTTCATGATGAATTCGTAACAGGTAAAATTACTGAAGCTGAGCTTAAAGATACTCTCACAAAGAAACACGGTTACGGAAAACGTAAGGCTGCAGCACTTATCGATAAGTGGAAACCTGGCGTAATCAAATCATCGCTTTCGGATTATTTTCCTGTAAGTGGAAGTCAGGCAGAAGAACTTGAAGATAAGATTTCTCAGTTTGATAATAAATCAGATATCAGAACAACACTCGAAGATTATTTTCACATTTACGATGATTATGCCGAAATGTCTGTTGAAGATTTTGATAATGCACTTGATGAATATTTCAACGAGATTGATGAAGATGATTTTCTTACTGACGAAATAGACGATACCGCTATGGATGAATACGGTGGAGATGAATATTCTGAATCGTTAGAATAATTTTTTGTAGGATTTTCCTCTATTTTTACATATTATTTATATAAGATGGAGGAAATCCTTAAATGAATAATAACAATAAGAACAGTAAACAAACCATTCCACAAATAGTAAAACATTTTCTTACACGTGATGAAGATGAAGACCTTTTTAATCAGGTTGAGGAATATAATAACTACGCCAATTATTCGATAGAGACATCTACAACTTCAAGGTCTATCTTAAATGCACTTAAAGACATCCCTTCAATGGTTGATGACCCTATCTGTGGTTCTGCTGTAAAAGCTGTAATGCAGACAACTTTCCAGACAAACGGTAATAACGAATTGTTTACACTTGTTACACCATCCACACTTATTGAAAACGAATTGAATGATTTCCATGAAGCAATCGGTGTAAATCAGTTCTTACTCACCACAGGATATAATAATCTTTTGTGGGGTCAGTTACCATGGAAACACATTTATAGTTCTGAGGGTGTTCTGGAAAGGGTTGTTCCTATTCCTGATTTCACAAGCATTACTCCGATTATTATCAGTGGTAAAACAATTGGATTCATAAATGAAAACGGTGACTTTGTTCCGTCTTATGAATACACATACAGTCAGCTTGAGTATTACAAGAATCTTGGCGGTAACTCTAAGAACGTTTCTATCACAATGGGAAGTAGTTCTTCTAATCCTATTGAACAGACTTTGCAGAATGAGTTCACATACGCAAATAGTTATCTGGGACAGGCAAGTAAACCATGGAGAAACGTAAATGTAATCGAAGACGCATTACTTCTCAATCGTATGGACCAAAGTAATTACTACAGAATCATCTCTGTAAATGTCGGTGCTCAGGTTTATTCTAAATCAGCTATTCAGGTTCTTAATTATTACCGTAATCTTTTCAAGAAAGTAAGACGTGTTAATTATGATTCTGACGGAATGAGTAGCAGAGGTATCGGACAGAACTTCGAAGTTATTGTTCCTCAGACACAGAATCAAGGCGTAAACGTTCAGGAAGTTGCAGGAAATCCTGACATTAAAGCACTTAAAGACCTTGATACACAATATCAGAAACTCTTTGCCGCACTTCAGATTCAACCGTCTATGATTGGATTCTCTGAAGATACACCGTCTTCACTTGGTGACAGTGCGGCTCTTACTTGGGATAAACGATTCGCTAAAGTATGTAAAACACTTTCTTACAGTACATACGATGCCCTTAAAAATATTGATTATCTCCATTTGCGTTCACTTGGTTATAATGTTACTAAAGACGATTGGAAATACGCTACTGTATCTAATACAATTCAGGAAGACCAGGATAAAGGCGAAAGTCTTAAAATCGCTGTTGAGAATCTTAAAGAAATCACAGACAGTTTTACGAGTATGGAAGTTCAGTACGATAAAGAATATCTTATCAAAACTATTCTTGGCGATGCTCTCGGTAACTTTGGTGTTGATTCTGAAAAACTTCTTGCGGCTAAAGATGATGTCGGTGATGATAATGAACAACTTATGATTGCGACATCTCTCAGACAGGGTAAGATTAAGAACACATTCAAACAGGATATTCTTAATGAAGATGCTCGTGTTATGACTTTGAATGGTATTTATAAAGAGAGGGAAATCAAGAAGATTATTGCAGCATTTACTAAATCAGACGTAAAGGTTGAAGAACAGACCACACCAATGACACTTAAACAGCTTTGTTCTTCGTTTGTTGTTAAACGTGATAATCCTCTGAATCTCAAGGGATTTGTAGAATATGTTGATGATGAACCTAGACTGATAGAAGATTCATTCATAGGCTCTAAACAAACAAACGGAGAAGCTGTACCGTTTAAGTTCCCTGTAATCTGTTCTAAAGAATATGAAGTTACAGCAGGTGACCTCGACCTTGGTGCAGTATCTTGTGTAAACAATCTGTATATCGACAAGAACGGTAATTATACAATCAACAGTAAGACTGACCTTGCAAGATATCTTTATAATTATATGAATGACGGTATTGATTGTTACTGTGGAACTGTATGGAAACAATAATCTTGTTCAATAAATAATTCTATTATTATATTATAATTAGAATTATTTATTCAGGAGAAAAACATGAGTAAGAGAACAATCAGACTTCAGCCTTCATCGGGCAAGTTTTTACAGACATCTTTGGATGGCCGTATCATTAATATTTTCCTTGTAGACCCTAAAACAAATGTTCAGGGTACTGAGGTAAATTACGATGATGCGATTCGTATTCTTGCATTTAAGAATCCGGTTGCTATTCCTGTACCTGTTAAAGGTAGAGACGGAAAGTACATTAAACAGCTTACAGATGAAGACATTGCTGCTATTGAAGAGATTCGAAATAACGGTTATAAAGAGACAACCGCTATCGTATCATCTGACAATTCTGCACTTGAGAACGTTGTTGCTTCACAGAATGAAGTAATTAAGTCTCAGATGGACTTCATGACTCAGATGAAAAAGGAAATGGATGAACTTAAATCTGAAGTAAAAAAGATGAACAGTAAATCCGAATCCAAAGCTAAAAGAGAAAAATAAACTATTTTTGGCCTCCTAAGCATTAATAGTTTTTGAGAACCTTGAGCGGACCTCACAACTCACATCCATATCCGCTTAAGGTTCTCTTTTTATTTACATATTTAAGTGAGGTTACATTATGGTTTCATTAAAGAAATACACAAAAGAACAAATCCTTACAGAAGGTAACAATCGTTTCAAAAAGATTGCGAGTATGCTCGATAAAGAAGATTTGGAAGATATGCTGCAACAGGCATTAACTTGGCTCGACCAGGTTATCTTTACTCCAAGAGCGGTACTGTTTAAGCCAGATGATATAATGATGTATAAAGGCGGATGGTTTGTTGATGTAACTCCATACAAAGTAGATGTAATTAATAACGCTTATTATCAGGATACTTTTGATGAACAATTGAACACTATTCTTCCTGAGGTCGGTCTCATGCCTTTCATTGTAGGTGGTAATACCTTTAATTCGTTGAGTTCTATCGGTGATTATCTGGGTCTTAGAAGTAACCTTAATATGATGAACAGACAACTTGAACTTGACGGTGATTATGAACTATGGCCTGTAGATGAAGAAGGAAGACAATTACTGCAAGTAAAGAACAATCATCTGATAAGAATAGAATATCTTCCGAACATTGATAGAAATGCGGAAGAATGGTATCTGTATGATTATGAATATGGTGCGTTAAAAGACGTTCTGTTCGACATGTGTAATATATTCAACTACGAACAACTTATGTCAGCTCAATCACTTGGTGTAAGTAAAGAAACAGAGAACCTTGCTAAATACTGGAATGACAAACTTGAAAAAGACAAGAAAGAATTCCAGGACAAAGTTCTCGTTACTGCGTTGATGTAGTACTAATTATATACGCTTCTCTTAAAGAACGGATGATTTACCATTTTTGAAACTGTGGTGGACTGATTCTTCTCCACAGTAAGGAAAGAATCTTTATCTTTTACATCAGTGAAAGTAATGTAATCTTTGCACATTAAACAAAGATATTTTCTACCGTTGATATTACAGAATATTCTACTCATCTTTATTGCTCCTAAAAATAATCAGGGTGACGAATCACCCTGATTTAATGTTAGAATTAAGCTGATTTCAGAATATCTTCTGCTGCTGAAAGCATTGAATATCCGTTCATGAAGTTGGCCATTTTCCAATCGGCACTTGTAGAAGTTTTGCGGAGAGGTTCACCGTTTGAAACGAAATCAGCTACCGAATTGTAAAGACCCCAGGCAGTTCCCTTGAAGTTCTGAAGGTCTTCTTTATTGTGATAGATGTCTGCAATTGCAAGACCAACTTTTTCAGTAGACTTTTCAGAAAGATTCATCTTCTTGAACAATTCACGGAAGAAAGCCTCTTCACGAACTTTCTGTCCTGCCATTTTGATTGCATCTTCTTTTACACGTTCAGTGTAATTAAGTGCAAGTCCGAGAGCCTGTTCTGCTTCAGCCTGTTTACCTTTGATTGATTCTGTATGGCGAAGATTCCAAGTTCTCTGAGCACCGTTGATGGCAAGCTGCAAAGTATTTGAACATACTACTCTCACGCAGCTCACAGACGCTATTAATCCTGTTGTACCATCATGACTATTCGATACACATAAATAATTTTCAGTAGTATCACCAACCAAATCAATATCTGGCAATCTAACCAACATAAAGGTTCGTTTACCGTTGAAAAGTGAACCTGCGGTTTCATATCTGCACTCAACACCTCTTGAATTTTCTATAATGTTATTTGTAAATTCAAAAGCGTCTTTGTTCTGTACAATTCTGTACTTACCTTTTACCATCCCAAGAACATCTTTTGTATCAGAACGTACATTTACAAAAAAGTCTGGAATTTCGGTTCCGTCTTTGAGAAATACAGGCTGTTGTACAACATCCCATCCAAGATTAGCTAATCTAATAGCTTCGTCTGAAGTGGCTGTTCCATCAATAACAGTTCCTAAACCATGCCAAGGTCTAATTCCATTTCCGCTAAACATAGTATCATGTTCCATGATTCCGTGCATAAAAGCCTCCTAAGATTTATTATTTGTAATAATAATATATAATAAAATAACATCTTTGTAAAGTATTACGGTTAAAAATTTTTAATGAAAGTATAATTTTTATTAAAATATTCTTTCATGTAAAAATAATCACCGCCTTTATTAAAAGATTTAGATAATATTAATTTAATGTCATTGTTAGATTCTATAACGTTTAATTTTAATTCCCATAATCTTAATCGTTTACGATTATCGTTAACATCATTTTTATTGTATATGAATTTTGGATTGCCTTCAGAATCAAAAAATTGATTTCCTTTTATCTCAATATATTCATTATCTACCTTAAAATCCACGATGAATATGTGTTCCTCTCCATCGTCATCTTTATACGGTAAAGGATATTCTACTTGATATTCAAAAGTATAATCGTGGTCTTTTAGATAAATGTAAAAATAAGCTTCTTCTTTGGATGCAAAACTTATATTTGACAATCCGTGTACTTCCCATTTTTTATGAGATTTCCTTAAAATGTCGTTGGATTGTAACGCATGTTCTACACCATAATGTTCAAACAATGTTCTTTTTACCTTTTCTTGTATTTCCTTCGATTGCGTTGGTTTTTTCACTCCGTATTTTTTCATACACGTTTGCTCAGATTTATTTTTCATATCTTGCGTTTGAGTGTAATATTCCACTCCATATTTTTCTAGACATGTGCGTATTCCTTTTTCTTTAATTTCATCTACCTGTTTGACATTGGATTTACCATATTTTTTCAAACATGTTTGTTTACATTTCTCTCTGTTATTATAACCAGAAACGCCATATCGTTCTGTTTTAGTCCGTTTAGCGTTCTCTATCATTTGTTTGGATTGTGCTGAATATTCGACACCATATTTTTCTAAACATGTCTTTTTTGTTTTTTCTTTAACTCCGGGAATATTAGCAATTACAGATGTTCCGTATTTATCGACCAAAACGTTATTTATTTTTTCTCTGATTTTTTTATCTTTTAGAACACTTTCGACACCGTATTTTTTCATACAAGTATGTCTAATCTTATTTACAACCTCAGGCGAAGACATAGGCGAATTACCACCATAACGTTCTATACAAGTTTCTAAACGATGTTCTTCTTTTATTTGACGTTTAATATTTTTTATATCAGGTTGATTATAAAATTCTTTAAGTTTAAGATAATCTAATTTAGTACAATAATTAGTTCTCCGTACTTTAATGATTTTAATTCCTAGATATTTAGTCCATGTAGAAAAACTCCATCTACCCATTTGCAGCTCATCTTTAATTAAAGATGTAGGTATCAATTCATCATCATTCATATAACAACTCCTCAATTCAATCTAAGTTATATCATACTATATTAACAGTAGTGTTTCAATCAATTACTGATATTTTTTATAAGAAAAGAAAATCTATTATTAATGTTAGAGAGAATTAAATATTTAGATATGAATAACATTAAAGAATTGAATCCGATATATTCATTTACTCTTAAAGAGCTTCGTGATGCTGAGGACATGGACTTTATTCACAGAAGAGAACATCTCGCAGAACTTGAAGAACCTGAGCTGGAATATTGCTATGCGAATACTCTTGTGTTTACAATCAAATCTTCTCAGTACGGTAAGAAAGATAAAAAGACTGGCGGCACTAATGTAACTAAGTATAAAGTGTTTGTTTTGTTTGAAGATTTTTATACTATCGGAAAAGATAAAGACATTGATTTTGAAGATGCTGTAGATTATGCGATTAATTACGCAGATGTTCATACTCGCTGTACATGCCCCAGCCAGCTGTATTGGGGATTTAGCTATGAGGGCACACAGCTTGGATATCTTTATGGTGTTCCGAGAGAAAACAGATTTCCAAAAATACGCAATCCTAATTTAAGAAGTACCAGCTGTAAACATACAGATAAAGTCATTGAATGGATTCTGAGACATAAAGATATAGTTACTAAATTGTTTGCCACATATTACAATCGTCTTGATGATGGACAATCTATATATGCTGTAAATACTAAAGGTACTACAATTACAATCGGAAAGAAAAATGAAGATGGTGACGTATTCTTTGAACAACAAGTGGAGGAAGAAAATATGAGTGAGGACCAGACACCTGAAGAACAGACTGAAGAAACTGTTACAGAAGAAACATCTGAAGATGTTGATAATCTCGACCCAGATACATGGTGGGAAGATGAAGATAATGTCACAGACATTGAACAGGAGAATGAATAATGACTATCGATAATATTTCAACTGTTGTAGAAGAATTCACAAAAAGACTTCAGCTGCCTGAAAGTCTTTACAAGTTCACAATGACTACAACGAATGAGAATGTGGAACTCATAATCTCGATTGAAAATACTGTAAAATGTGCAATGAATATTACTAACGGTAACATTAAAGTTCTTTATGCAGATAATTATCTGTCTGAGAATTATCTTGCGTTGGAATTCATGACACCGATAACTTTACTGTATCAACTTTGTATTATGTTCTATGCGTGTGTCAAAGATGTTGCTCAGATAGATTTTAATAAAATGCTCAGTATTATCTTCCTTGAAGATGTTTATGACTGGAAGACATTGATATATGCGATAGCTGAGAATGTTGGTCTTGAGACGGAATTAAAAGACGATTATGTTGTAATAGATGATGTAGAAATACATTACAGCGGATATCTGAATAAAATCCAGATTGATAATACTGAAATCACATTACGAGGAAATGATTACACAGATATCGTTGAAGCTATGTTCAAATGTGTAGAATATATCGCAAATGTCATGGATGTTGCAGATAATCTGTTTATGCCTGAGGAAACCGGTGAGGGTGAATTTGCGGAAGAAGATAATGTTGCAGAAGCTGGTGGAATGCCTATGAACGGTGAAGATATGGATATTGATGTTGATATGGACATGGGTGATGAAGAGGCTGCAGAAGAAGGTGGTGCTCCTGAACCTGTGGAGCCTATGGAAAATGAGGACTTCACAGAACCTCAGGGTCCGGTAGTAACAATGGATGATTTACTATAAATTATTCTTTACAAGGTAATATTTATTTGATATTATAGTTACATAAACTAAATACATAGGAGATATTTATGGAAGACGAAAAGATTAACGCACTCGTACAGTGGCTCAACGAAAACGGTAATGAAGTTTCTGTCGATGATGTAATTGATGAAGGTTGGAATCGTTACAGTGTAAATGGTGACGATTACTTGGTTTGTACTGATGAAGAAGCTGATGAAGAATTTAAAAGTTCTGAAGAATCTCTTATCGATGATTTGGGAATAGATTCTTTCTCAGACTGGTTTCAGACATGGATTCTTGATAACGCAATCAATACTTCATGGTTCGAAAGTGCTCTTGAAGAAGAGGCTGATTATCTTGCAAGTGAATATTCAAACGAAAGTAGCAGCACTTATGAAAATCGTCTTGTCGAAGAATGCTATGACCATGACCTTATCACAGATGATGATTTTGAAACAGGCGAAGACGGAAATCCAGATTATGAAAGATGTACTGTAGAAGAATGGGATTTGCAGGATAGATTCAAGACATGGTATGTTGACCACCAGGAAGATGCTGTTGAATGGTATAAGATGAACTTCGGAAATGAATCTTTTAGAGATGTCGTAAAAGAACACAATCTTCTTGATGTTGATGCAATCATTGAAGAAGTTAAACGTAATGACGGTCGTGGTGGTGCTCTTGCAGCTTATGACGGTGTTGAAAACGAAGTAGACTATAATGGTGAATGGTATTACATTTATCGATGCTAGTTCGTAATAACATATTTCTATAGAGGCACACTCTTAAACGGGTGTGTCTTTTTTATATATTTTTATATGAGCGTAGAAAATTTTCTTGCATACGAACAGTATATCTCATACATGGACAAGCAGTTGTCAATTTGGGGTCAGCCCATGACAGTCTACAATCCTGAAAGACAGAATGCACTTGGCTATGAAGATACAGGATATAACGAGATTGAAAGAATGAATAGTGATAAGGTTCTCGGTAACCAGTACCATAAATATCAAAGCCGTATTTGGATAAACTTCACTATTCCAAAATCGGTTTTCTATAAGCACAATTGGTTTCCTGAAGAAGGTGAAGAACTCTGTATGGCTGTAATAAAGTCAGATGTTCCTGTAAAAGAAAATGATTATATCAGAACAGCAATCCCTGAGGCTACAAGTATTTGGGGTGATATGATTTTCCAGGTAAGGAAGATTATAGACACAGGGTTAGCCAATGTACTGCAGCGTCAGTATTTCTTAAAACCAACTAGCAATAAAGATTTACATTTTGAACTTGATTTCTAAGTGAGGTATTTTATGAAGAAGTTTATCGCTATTATTGTTATTATATTCTCTTGTTTCTTTCTTACAGGATATTCTTACTCGATGAAGTGTCCTAAATGCATTGAAGAGTCAAAGACCAACAAACAGGTTATGAACAGTATTGGAGTTGCTTGGCGTGACTTTGGAACTCCGATTATCCATAAAGACGGTAAGGCTTACGCTACTTACCGTTGTTGCTATGGACATTCTTTTCTTGTAGATTTATCAGAATAATGACGGATGCTCTTTCTTGTATTTATCAACAATGTCAAGACAATCTTCAAGAACAGACAGGCCTATTGGATTAACTGTCATATTAAATAGTTCAAGAACTCTGCTAACTACATCTTTATACTTCAAGGAATATTCATAATTCGGATTCTTATCATGTACACCTTGTAAATAACCTTCTTGATAAAACTTTTGTAAAAGGGCTACCTTTTCCTTATCATTAAAATCAATATTTTCTGCAGCCAATAGTTTCATCAAACTCATTTATTTAATCTCCTTCTTTACAATCTTTGGAATAAAATTATTACACCCAGCACAATAACATTCTTCTTGTACGTTACATCTATGCAGATAAACATTATGCTCAGGAATCGCATAAATATATCCGTGCATACAATCAAAGAATCTGTCATTGTTGTTACAGTCTATTGTCAGATATTCTTCAGGTTTCATACGCTCTCCTTAAAGATGTTGTGCAAGTAAATAAATACGATTACCTCTGATTGCAAGTCCAACATCACAACCAAACTTTTCATATTTAACTTCTTCATTGTTCACATCTGATAAATCAGCAATAGGAACAAACACTGTATTTTTTGGATTTTCTCTTTGTAACATTCTGATTAAATCTTCAACTGTAATTGGTTCGTGCATTTATTTATCCTCCTTTGGAAGTTCTGGAAGCTTTTCTAAATATCTCCAAGCATAAATCTTTCCAAAAATATCTACCCTTTTCCAACCAACAGGTTCTTTAGAATCCCAAAATATGAAATCAGTTCCGTTAAAACAACAATCCATTTTACAAGGATTGTCATAAGCATTAAGATAGGCAACGGTAACATTTATATTACCAAACTTTACATCTGGTAAATCCCCATCTTTTACATAGTGCCATTCGTTAGCCTTGTTATAACCAAACTTTGCACCTTTAATGAAAATATCTGTAACTTCCTTTTTCCTTTCTTCTTCTCCAATATTCAATGTAACAGGATAAGTTTTGTAATAATATTCTTCTGCTTCTTTCTCAAACATAGTTACTCCTTAAATTAGATTCTCCAACAACCTTTTACAGTCATCGCAAAGAATAACTGATATTATAGGTCTGTTATCAATATCAGTAACCTTTATGTAGGTAAACTTTTCTTTATTTTTTGGTTCTTTGAAACACGATTGACAATGCCTTAATGCTATACGTTCGGTTTCTATCAACATATCCTTACTCCTTCGGTTGTGAACTAAGTTTTCTAAGCTTATTTTTGTAGTACATAATTCTGAATGGACGTAAAAATATATCCCAAGACCAATGGGGTTTTCTTAGGTACTTCAAATATTTTTCACAAAGTGATATTTCTACCTGTTTTTCGTATTCTGTCATTTCTCCACCTCGCAATCTTTAAGGAATTGCTCTGCTTCCACTCTTACTCTCAAAACTTCACTGCAATTTGGTAAAAGGTTTAGAACATCTGAATTACAAGACGTTATCAACAATCTTTCAAGAAGTTCCTTTGCTTTGGTGAGTTGTTTATCTGCAATTTCTTTATTAGCCTTGTTCGTATACATCTGCATTGTAACTGCGTCTTGTGTATCTAGATTTTTCTTTTTCAATTTTGCATTTTCTTCTCGCAACTGTTTTTCAACCTTTTCACTCATAGCCATAGCAAACTTTCTAGCGTCATTGTCTGCTTTCAGTTCTGCGTTTTCTTTCAAGACTTCTTCTGCCTTATCCATAGCACTTTTCAAATCTGGAAAACGTTTATAAACTCCTTCATACTTGATAAGTAAGCCCATTATCTGCTTTTCAAAACCTTCGTTTCTGCCTTTAAGTAAAGTATTTTCCTTTTCAAGTTCCCAATAAGGTTTCTTGTTTCTGAAAGCATCATTTATTTGTTGTCTTACGTGTTCACCAGCCTTGTCTATTGCGTCTAACTCTGCTTTCTGTCTTGCATTTTCCTGCTCAAGTTCTGCAACATCTTTTTGAATTGCAGAAAACCACATTTTTTCAAATCGACTTAATGTGTGATACATTGGAAAACAAGCCCCACAACCTTTATATCGCAAAGCAAAATCTTCATATTCGTCTTTAGTCATTTTTCTTTTATCTCCTTATTCCTTATCTAAAAGACCCTTTATATGCTCACTAGAAGTATGACACCAAATTCTTTCACCGTCTTCATATTCAGCCACAACTCCAATATCTAAAGTCGTACCAAACATCGTTGTCTTTGGAGCTGTTAAAGTTGCGTAACCTATAATTCTCAATTTATGCTCTTTTAGATTTGAAGCCATTTCAGCTAAGTTTCCAGCACAAAGCCAAGAGTTCCACATTTCGTGGTAGCCGTCTACTTGACCTAAATTGTGACTTAGTGCTTCCTTTATTTCTTGGATAGTATCTTTATATTTTTCTTGTAATTCTTCATTTGTTAAAGCAACGCTGAACATATAATCAGACGCATTTTTTAATGAAGTTCCCCAGCTAAGTTTTACGGTGTTATTCTTTATTGCAACAACATCTTGAGTACAATAAGAGGTTGTGTTTCCTTTTTTATACCCTTGTATTTCCATTCCGATTCTCAATTCCGATAATGTGATATATTTTGTTTCTCTACTCATTTTTCTTTTATCTCCCATTTCTCTAAGTTACAGTTATATCCATAACCCGAACCTAAAACACAGAAACATTCATTGTCATTATAATTTTTGCAATTTGCACAATTTCTCATTTTCTCAATCTGTGCTTCAAGGTCGGCAATTCTTCTTGAATCTCTACATTGTCCGTAGGCTTCAAAGTGTTCAACTATTTTACCTTCTTTAGCCTGTTTGAGTTCTGCGTTTTCCTTACTCAGCTTAGCCATTTGTTCTACAACTTTTCTTCTTCCGTTCCTTAGTCCGTTTTCATAACAGCCAGCACCATAGTCTTTCATAGATTCTCGTAAGGCTTTCAGTTCGTCTGTAAGTTCTCCGTTCTGTTTCTGCAAGGCTCGTATCTGTTCTGCGTCTATCTGTATCTGCTTTTCTCTTGGCTCTGCACCTGCAAGATAACCATTCATATAAATCAACTCATCTTCGTGAGTATGTGCAATACAAAATGCTTTCTTTGAACTTTCTTCTGCTTCTTTTTCAAGTTCTTCTTTTGTCATTCCTTATTTTCCTTATTCCAATAATGAATTACTAAACAAATTATTAATGCCAATACTCCACCTACTATGTAGGCTATTGCTTCTGCTTTACTCATTACCTATCTCCCCATATTTTAGTCAAAAGTTTGAAATAAACGATAATTTCTATAATGCAAATAGGAATGTATATTTTCCAAGGCATATATTCAGGATTGATGTATCCTGTCAGATTGCAAATTATCCATACGATACTACTAATCATAATCATCCTCTACCTTAATATTAGAATTAATAGCCGTAGTGGAAAACCACAATATCTTCCCAATCATCTGTAGTAAACGATTTCAAGAGATTAATTGCCATTTCAGTTCTGCGATAATGTTCTTCAGTTTCACATTTGTAAAGAACCTTGAGAAGTTTTCTTACTGATGTGTAGCGAAGTACCTCACCGTATTTATCGTCTGAAACAGTTTCACCATCCAAGTAAATGTATTTGTTTTCTCCAAGTTCATTTTCAAATGTTTCAGCTATTGGAAAGAAACTGTCTGGCATTCCACAAAGATTTAATGTTGCAATAGTTTCTCCAAAAGAATCTATTGATGTGTCATAACTCCACTTCTTAACAACTACCAATTTTGATTCGTAACCCATAATCTGCCTCCTAAAGCATTTATTTAGTATAACTATAATATACAGTAAAACATCTATGATGTAAAGGATAAATCAAAGAAAATCTCCATTAAAATTAAATATTTTACATAAAGGAGTTATTCAATGGATATAGTTGAAAACGACTTCAATGTTGTACAAGATGATACTTCGTATTTGGCGGTTTCAGAAGTGAAAGAAGATGTATATGATTCTTCACTTTCTGTTATCGCAGAAGAATTTAAATACATGGAGATTTTTGAAGATGATTAGATTAAACAATACCCCTAACGAAGGTTCTACTGTAAAGGTAAATCTCGGATTCCGTGATAGTGCCGGACAGTATTATATTCCTGCAAAGATTACCTATACATTCCTTGCATTAAATAACGATAAGGAAAGCTGGTCTGTAGTGGATAATCTTTATGAGGTTGCACTTACACCGGCAAGTTCAGTTACTCTTACTATTCCTGATGTAAAGACAATTACAGGAACAACACTTTCAAGAAAGGTTATGATATATTGGGATGCTTTTGTAGATAATCAGTACAGCAGCTTTACTGATGAAATTACCTTTGATATCGCTCCAAAGCCATACATTCCAAATCCACCTTCACCACAACCTCAGCCGCAGATATATGTTGAAATCACAGACATTCAACTTCAAATTGGAACTTTATCGACAGCTCCTGTAAATCCTGTATTTTTGCTTAAAACAAATCTTCCTGTGAATATTACGCAGGCTGTCTGTAGAGTTATCGACAATGAACAGAATGAAATACCATGCACTATTTCTGTTTCTACTTCAGGTGCTAATCTTACCGTTGAACCTGATGCTTTGTTGAGTTATAACAAACCGTATAAACTTGCAATAGTAGGTCTTAAATCAACAATTAATGAATATGAAATGAGAGAAAGATATGAATGTAATTTCGTAACGCAAAGCGAAAATTCACTTCATATTCCTCTTATTCAGGAGATTAAAGAAATATCAATTGTTGAAAACGGAACGTCTATCATCGAACCTGATGAAGGATATGACGGTATAAAACAGACTATTGTAAGAACAGAAGTTCCTGAAAATCCAATACTTCTTTTTGCTTATCAGGGAACATCAATGTTTTATTTTACAAAAGAAATTACTATTACAGGAGTATATAAGATGTTTGTTCATTCACTTGAATCTTCACTTATAGATGTTACTGTAGAAAATGATAACATTAGTTTTGAATATAACGGTAATACCGAACACGTAATCAGAAATAGTGGTATGGATATTATGAAATAGAATTTATATATTTAGTATTAACTATTTCCAACAGAGATGTTGAAGACTTCCCCTGAGTGTTGCCGCACGTTGAAAGGGAAGTCTTTTTTTTTATTTCTTTAATCTGCCTGGAACAAAACCTTCAGGGCGGGTTCTTGCTCGAATATTTATTTTACCGTTATTGAAGAATTTTAATCCTTTAATGGATTCACCTTGTTTCTTTAATTTGGATTTAAGCTGACCTGGTACAAATCCAATAGGACAAGTTTTAGCCATGACTTGTTCTTCACCGTTTGTAAACCAATGAAGACCGTAACTACCTATTTTAGAAAAATCTCCAATTCTTCCGGGTTTGAAACCTGGTGGACATTCCTCACAGAATTTTTCAATAGTTCCGTTATTATACCAATGACTTCGTTTACATCTTTTGGACATATTGTTTTTAGTTGCTTTAGTAAAATTAAGTCTACCTGGAATATATCCTTCAGGACATTCTTTTGCTTTTATAGATTCGATACCATTATTAAACCATTTGTACTCAGCCATTTTCTGTTTTTGGCTATCTGATTTAGCTTTATTTTTGAAAGTTTTAGAGGTTGTATCTCGTCTATCAGGTAACATCATGTGCAGTTTTAGATGTTCAGTATGAGTTAAGAAAATAAATTCATTAGCCGGTCTATTATAATATAAACCCAATTCATTTAATTGCGTTGGAGATAATGTATTTTCTCTAAGAGAGCCATCCCTATTATGTGTTTCTAATCTATGATGACAATGCCATATCTGAGTATTATCTTTAATCGCTTTGTCATAATTTTCTATCAAAGAAACATTTTCACAGCAATATTCTTTTAATGTATTTTCACTAATCATATAATATAATTATAGAATTTTATCTACACCTATACTTTTATATATTTTAGTAAATCTATATTAATGGAGGATGCCGTATGTTTAAGTACGAACTCAATTACACCAATCTCATCCATTTGTCAAAAGTAAAGGTTAATGAGAAAAAGCTCAAGTTAACACTATATTTCGATGGAAAGATTGAAAATCAGGTTTTCGCTAATCAGAGCGATTTTGATGATGCTGTTGCAGAACTCGAAGACAAAGGACTTCTGCTCATTGGAGAAACATGGTACAATGTTGACCGTCTTTCTATCGTAGAACCAAATGCTAAAACAATCCGCTTTAACTTTATCGGTAACGTTACTATTACTCATGAGTATGCAGACGTATCAGAAGTTGAAGATGTTATTGCATTTATCGAAGGCGGATTTGTTGAAATTAATGGTAAGTGGTATCAGGGTAAACAGATTCACGTTGCTATGACTAACCCTAACACACTCACAATCAACTATGACTTCCTTGGTATGGATATGTTCCCTGTAACATACGAAGACCAGGCAGCATTTGAAGACGCCCTTGATAAGATTGCTGAAATTGCAGAAGGTGGCGGTTCAGGTCCTTCTACAAAGAAAGTTGCTACTCCAAAATTCACACCTTCCGCTGGCGGTGTACCAAGTGGAACAACTGTAACAATCACATGTTCGACAAGTGGTGCAACAATCCACTATACTACAGATGGAACAACTCCTGACGCAAGTTCTCCAACTTACTCATCTCCTATCGCAATCACAGCTGAAATAACAATCAAGGCTATCGGTGTTAAAGAAGGAATGGATAATTCAAATGTTGGTAGTGCTCACTATACTGTTGTTCTTCCAAAGGTTGCAAATCCTGTATTTACTCCAAGTGCAGGTGAAGTAACAAGCGGAACTGAAGTAACAATTTCTTGTGCAACTTCAGGTGCGACTATTTACTACACAACAGATGGTTCTACACCAACTGAAGATTCAACAGAATATACAGCACCTATCGCTGTTACAGCTGCCGTAACTATCAAGGCAATTGCTGTTGCAACTGATTATCAGGATTCTTCTGTTGTTACTGCTGCTTATACAATTGGTGTTCCAACAGCTGAGGCTCCAACATTCGTTCCTAACGGTGGTGAAGTTTCTAAGGGTTCTACAGTTACTCTTTCAACAACAACTCCTGGTGGTGTAATCCATTACACAACTAACGGTTCAACACCAACAGCAAGTTCACCTGTTTACGAAGACCCTATTGTTATCAACGCTGATACAACAATCAAGGCTCTTACAATCGCAGACGGTTACAAGAACAGTTCAGTTGTAACAAAGAACTTCACAGTTCCTGCCGTAACATTGTATCGTTATATTGGCGATTACAATATGGTTGATGATGGTGAGGGTGATGTTGACCCAAGATACAAACTCACATCTGCTAATGCGTCAACTATCATTACAGGTCTTTCTTGGCTCGAAGAAAACATCTATAACGCTAATCCAAGCGAAGATGCTAAACTTCCTGCTACTACAAGAGCGTGGGGTTCAGGTTCATCTGAGAAGACAATCCGTTCAAACTCACAGGCTGAAGTAGGTTATCAGATTATGTATGCTTATCCTGCAAGTCTTGGTGAACTTACTAAGTGTACAAACAACGGATTCGATAATACAGGTAGTTACACTCATGTAACTCTCACACTTGACGGTGAAGAATATCTCGTTTATTTCCTTACTACTCCAACAGGTAAAGAGGACCAGAACATGAGTTTGAGTTTCAACTAACAAATTTTTTGCCTATCTTGAAACACAGGTAGGCAAATTTTATTTTAATGGAGGATATAAATGGCTATTCCATTCAGTGATAACCTAGAATATCTCGGTCCAGACCCGGATTTTACCCGTCAGCAATATGCAACTATTGCAGACATGAAAGCCGTAAAGAAAGGTCGTATGCCTGAGAAATATATTGGTTATTGCCTTGAAGACCGTAATTGGTATCAATACGATAAAAACAATGAAACTGATGAAGTTCTTGGCAAATGGCGACCTTTTGGTAGTGGTGAAAGTATTCAGAAAGCAGCCCTTCCTGAAGCAAGTGAAACTGAACTTGGAAAGATTTATCAGTATGTAGGAATTACCGGAACTTATACTCGTGGATTCTTCTATGAGTGTGTAGCCGAGGAACATACTACAACGGTAGATGTAACAACTGTAACTCAGTTCATCGAATTGATTTCTAACAGTGAACTTACTGTTCAGATTAAACTTGCAGATGAAAGTATTGTTGATACACCAGCTTATGAATTTGGTGGTGTATTCTATTTTATTTATGAAGATACAATCTATGGTGGTACAAAGGTTGAAGATGTAATCGTTGTTGCTGACAGTACAGCTTATACAACTGATGAACAGATTACTGCTCTTGGTATTACCTATGAATCAACTTCATATACTTATTCTTGGGATAACATTGACGTATCTTCAGGTGGTGGAACAATTGAAACTATTACTGTAGAAGAAGTTGATGAACTTTTCGAGTAGTCATAGGAGGAATAAAATGGCTGAGAAAAAATATCTTGATTATGAAGGATTGACAGAACTTGTCGCAAAAATTAAAGAGTTTGTTGGAGATGCAGGAAAACTTGAATTCAAGGGAACTGTAATTGATGTTGCACATCTTCCAAGTGTCGCAGCTCAGAAAATCGGTTATATGTATACCGTACAGACAGCCGGTAAAACAACTGCTGACTTTACAGATGGTGCAGGAAAAACAATTGCCGCTAACTCAGAAGTTGCAGCTGTACAGGTTGAAGGAACAACTGAAGTGCCTGTTTATTCTGTAGATGCAGGTGCTTCTTATGTAACCGCTGACCTTCAGGCTTATACGCCAACAGGAACAATGAGTGCTGCAACAAAACTTGCAAGTGCTTATGTAGCTGATGGAACTGAAACTCATCTTATAGACGGTACTCTTTATGTAACTGAAGATGGTGCTTCATTCTTCTCAGTAACAGCTCTTGCTGATACATTTGCAGATTTTACTAAGGTTGCAATTGATGATGAAGACGCTATCGCAGAACTTGGAACTCTCTATACAGGTGATTCTTTCAAAGACCTTAACGCTTATACAGAAACCATTACTGGAAATGTAATGATGTGGTGTCTGCTTGGACCTGTATTCGATGTAAGCAACAAACTCACATTTGGCGATGCTTTTCCAAGTAATCCTGAAAATGGTGACACATTCCTCTATATGGGACCAACTACAACAGAGGATGTTTATAATGAACTTACTCTCGAAGATGGTACAGATATTGAAGGTCTTGGATATTATCACAGAGCAACTGGTACAACAGACCCTTGGACACTTGCTTCTGAGACAACTGCCGATACAACTACATACGATTATGCAGAAAAAGAAACTGTAGAAAAGTATGTGAAAGGTGTAATCTATATTTATGATGAAACCGAAGGTGATTGGATTGCTCAGACAGCCGGAGACCAGTTTGTAGCAATTACAACTTCTGAAGTTGATGCACTGTTTGACTAATCACTAAGCAAAATCTTCTAAAAACAAAATAACCGTATTCATAGCTAGTCTGTGGGTACGGTTATTTTTATATATTTTTATTATACATTCTTCAGTATTCTAAAGGAGGAAAAAGGAATGGCAACGAAAAAATACCTTGACCAAACTGGACTTGCTGAAGTCGCAGGTTACGTCAACTCAAGATTGAAAACAGTTACTGCTATGCCAGTAAGTGCTAATAACAAAGCTGTTCGTCTTTACGTTGGTGAAGATACAGCAAGTTATCGTAAAGGACACATTTATCAGTATACTGTGAATACTTATTACGCTTGGAGACACGAAAGTCATCCTGGTGTATATCGTGATGTCTATACTTTGAGTGCAACACCGTCCGTTGATGATGATGTTTACGAATTAAATGAAGGACATTATGAGCAAAATGGTCTTGTAGAAGCTGTCTATAGTAACAGTATTGAGTATTCTGGTTATAGTTGGGAAAGAACAGCTCAAGGAGATGTTGAGGAAAATCTTGGTTGGGTAGACATCTCTCTTACGGATTTTGTTAAACCTGTGGACGATTTACCATATAAAGCAGATATTGGTGACGTGGTAATTAAAGTAGGTCCAGGTACATCATATCCAAGAGGTCATATTTTCTTATGCACTGATGAAATTCACCTCTACGCTTGGGATTATGAATTCTATCCGGGAGAATTTAATTATGTTTTCACAACAACTGATTCGCCTCAGGTTGGAGACCATGTTTATAATCCTTCAAGTCAGGGTGCTGAGATTACTAACATCACGGTTGAAGATGATGTGGTTGTTGCAATCGAACTTAACAACAACGTAACATTCAATCGCAATTCTTCTCAAGATTACGATAATGCTGAATGGGAAGATATTACTGCTAGTGGTGGAAGTGCTGAAGATGTAAGTTATGAAAACGAACAGATTCCTTCAGCTACTAATGTTGAAGACGCACTCGATACAATTATCGGAAAGATTTATTATGTAGACCCTGCAATTACATCATTTACAATGACACCAAGTACAGATACTTATGAGATTGGCTCTACTGTAAATGAACTTACTTTTGCTTGGGCTTATAATAAAGATATTGTAAGTCAGACATTAACAGACTGTACACTTGCTGATGAGACTGTTCGTTCTGCAACTTATAGTACACCTATCGATTCTAATAAAACATTCACACTTACTGCAAGTGATGGTGAGAAATCTGTTTCGGCAACTAAGTCAATTTCATTCAAGCATAAAGTTTATTGGGGTGCAGCTAGTGAATCTGCTAGTTTTGACTCAGCATTTATTCTTGCACTTACCGGAAAGAAGTTTGCAACAAACTATAAAGGTTCTTATAACATGAATCTTGGCGAAGGTCAGTACGGATACCTTGCTTACCCTGCTAGTTGGGGTACTGTAAGTGCTTGGTGGATTGGAGGATTCGAAGTTGAGACTTACGATTGTGGAACAATTGAGTTCACAAACGCAAGCGGCAACACAACTACATTCCGAATTACAAGAACTACTCAGCCTAGTCTTGGTAGTATCACAGCTGAAGTAAAATAAGGAGAATGAATTATGGCAATTAAATTAGCAGATACATTAAAGCCAATGGGAGATTTCCCTGCGGCAGATGCAAGTGATGTTGAAATCACGTTACATGATGAAACAAAGAAGTCTATTCAACAGGCTTATGAAGATGGCGACCTCGGTGGTGGAAGTAGTGATGTAGACCAAACTTACGATGCAGATTCACCAAGAGCACAGGCAGGTAAAGCTGTTGCCGAGGCTATTCAGGAAATATTTTTGGAAAATCCTGATTCGACAATTACCGCTCCGGTAGCTTCCACAGTTACTGTTTCTGAAAGTAAGGATATTTCTGGCATGTTCAAGGATGACCGAATTATTCTTCCAAGTGGTTCAACAATTAAAGGTCATGTGATTACAAACATGTCACACACTTTCGATAACTCAATTTCAGTTTCAGCCGGACGTGTGGCAATTGACACATTTGACAGTCCTTGCGACCAAGACTACTGTTATGCCAATTCAGGCGTCACTAGCTATGCTCCTTTGAGTTCTAATGTAACAAACGTTGTGGGAACCTATCTCAATGCCGGACAGTTTAATGGTGCAGTGACAATTTCTGATACAATTAATAACATGTATCAGACATTTGAAAATGCAGCAAGTTTCGATAGACCAATTACAATTCCTTCAGGAGTTACCAATCTCACTTCCACATTTAAGGGAGCTTCTTCTTTTAATCAACCAATTACAATCCCTTCTGGAGTTACAGACCTCAATTCTACTTTTAATGGTGCTGCAGCTTTCAACCAACCTATCACTATTCCTGCTGGAGTTACAGACCTCAATTCTACCTTCAAGGGAGCTTCCTCTTTCAACCAGCCTATTACAATCCCTGACGGATGTACTGATATGTTTGATATGTTCAATGGTGCAGCAGCTTTCAACCAGCCTATTAGTATTCCAGATACTGTTAATACTATTGGTTCTCTTTTCGAAGGTTGTGCTGCACTTGATTGTGATGTAAGTATTTCTTCTCAAATCACTAATGTTCATGGTTTAATGAAGGGTTGTGAGAGCTTTAATGCAAATGTTACTCTCAATGGTGAAGTAACCGACATGTCTAGCATGTATGAGAACTGTTCTTCTTTCAATCAGCCAATCACTATTCCAAACACAGTTACTAATGCTACATATGCTTTCTCTGGTTGTCCGAATTTCAACCAGCCTGTAGGAAATCTTGACTATGTTGAAAACGCCTCTTATATGTTTAATAATTGTTCTAATTTCAATCAGCCCGTAGGAAACCTTGACAATCTCATTTATGGCACTAATATGTTTAGAAGTACAAAATTCAATCATCCTGTAGGTAACCTCAGCAATCTTGTTGACGGCAATTACATGTTAGGTGTTAGCTTCAACCAACCATTAAACCTTATCAGTCTTGTTAATGCCGAAGCTATGTTTATGGGCTCTGGTATTACTCAGCCTGTAGGTAATCTCAACAATCTTGTTCATGGTGCTCACATGTTTGAGTCATGTCTGAGTTTCAACCAGCCCGTAGGTAACCTCAGCAATCTTGTTAATGGTACTTATATGTTTAGCTACTGTTATTCTTTCAATCAGCCTGTAGGCAGCCTTACCAGTCTTGTTCAAGGTTCATATATGTTTGGAAATTGTGAGAACTTCAATCAACCTGTTGGTAATCTTGACAATCTTGTTGATGGCTCCACCATGTTCATGAGCTGTAAAAACTTCAATCAACCTGTAGGAAATCTTGACAATCTTGCTAATGGTTCTAATATGTTCTCGCGTTGTTCTAATTTCAACCAACCATTAAACCTTGACAATCTTGCTAATGGTTCTAATATGTTCTCGCGTTGTTCTAATTTCAACCAACCTGTCAATCTCTCTAACTTAACTAATGGTTTTCAGATGTTCTCGCGTTGTTATAATTTCAACCAACCTGTTGGTAATCTTGACAATCTTACTGATGGTTCGCTCCTGTTTACTCAATGTCCCAATTTCAACCAACCTGTAGGCAATCTTTCCAATCTTACCAACGGTACTTCTATGTTCTCGTTTGCTCGCAGCTTCAACCAACCTGTTGGTAATCTTGACAATCTTACTGATGGTTCGCTCATGTTCTCTATGAGCAGCTTCAACCAACCTTTGTATCTTGGTGATAAAATTACTAACATGCAGGAGATGTTGTCCTCTTCTCCTTGGAAGTCCGTAGTTCATCTTCCAACTACAGTGCCTCTGTCTACTTCTAACTATATCTACAATTGTCTTGTAAATGGTAACTGTGGTGTGACAGTTCCTGCAGCAAACATCTTCAATGACCGTGTTCTGTAGTAACTAAAGTTATTCCTAAAGTTTAACCCTATTATCTTCGTAAAAGAAGGTAATGGGGTTTTATTTTTCTAATATTAAAGTATAAGGAGGAATAATATGGTTGTTAGCGGAGGAGTGTGTGGTCTTGTTGCATTACAAGTAGCATTAGCAAGTTCAAGAACCTCTTTCAAAAATGAAGAATATTCTAGTAGTTCAAAGGGTTATTCCACTCCAACGTTTAATGCCAGAGTTGAACCTACAAATTCTATAAATCAAATGATTTATAAAAATTATTGTATCCCTCAATATCATAATCTTTGTTCAGATTTTTCTAATATTAATGTATAAGGAGAATTCTCAAAAATGGCTAAAGAAGAAAAGAAATTACAGATTACTGTCGGTATTCCTGCTTTCAAGGCACAGGACCATATCGAAGATTGTCTATCTTCAATCAACATTCAGACAGTAAGAGATATTATTGAAGTAGTTATTGCTTCAGACAATCCTGAAGACAACTACGATTATCTTATTGAAAAGTTCCCTAAACTGACAATTAAGACTATATCTTGTGAAAAGAATACAGGTCCGGGTCTTGCAAGACAGAGAGCACTTGATAATGCTACAACAAATTGGATTACCTTCATTGATGCAGACGATGTATTTATGACACCGTTCAGCCTTGAGCAGCTTGCAAAAGGTATTGGTGAAAATGTTATCGAAGTTCAGGGTCCGTTCTATCAGGAAGTTCGTGGAAATCCACAGGTACGAACAGTACAGCGTAATGATATTGGTCATCCTTGGGTATTCGGTCGTCTTTACAATACTCAGTTCCTTAAACAGTATGGAATTCAGTTCAGTGAATTAAGAGCAATGGAAGACGGTGAATTCAACTGGAAAATCAGAATGTCGATTGAAGGTACTCCTTTGAAGATTAATATTATCAACGACCCTATCTATCTTTGGAGAATCGGCAGCGAACATTCAATCACAAGAATAGGAGCGGATGATAAAGGTATTCCTCAGTACAATTTTGACCTTTGCCAAATTGGTGCTACACAGGCAAGTATCAGAGCAATCAAGTTCTGCCGGGAAAAGAATCCTTTCAATGGTGGAATTACAAGATTTGCAACTGAAATGATGATTGGTCATTACTTTACATACATTGAATGTCTTGAAAGAAAACCGGTATTTGCCGAGCAGAATCTGTTCAACGCAAAACGTTTTTATCATGAAGCATACAAAGAAATTGAACATCTGATTAACGATAAGACTTTGAAAGATATGTATACAATGCAGTATGCTGGTCATTCTCAGCAGCTTATCGGTATTATTCCTCAGATTAGTTTCAATGAATTCTTTGATAAGGTGAAGAACGATAAGTACGATGGCGAAAACGAACTGAAGGAAATCCGTTCTAAATTCAGTAAAGAAATTCTTGATAACGATAAGAAGTGCGGTGTTGCAATCTGGTGACATCTGCTGATATCTGTTAAAATAAGGGGTATTTTAGGTTGGTAGTGTTATTATACTATTTTCGCTAAATACCCCTTATTTTTTCAATCTATGAGCGTTTAAGGGCACATTATTATATATTTTTTATCTATTATTTCATTATAAAGGTAATCAAATGGCAATAACGCAATTTAATATTTTTGAAGAATCTCAGTTTTGTGTAGGTTTCAATATTACCTTAGTCTGTGATAATCTTAGACCAACATCTGCAAAAACTGTAACATATCCTGACGGATTCTCACTTCTTCCTTACATAACATTTAACGTACTGTTCGTAAACGGATTTGCTGCGGCAAATACAGCTATGACAATAAACGGCATTCCTGTGAAAGTAAATGATAATGGAACTCTCAAAGATTTACCTAAAGTTGGTGCAAACAATGATGTTCTTCCATACGGTTACGTATTACCTTTATATTATGATGCTACAAATAACAGATTCATTATTATAGGTAATCCAATCCTTACTTGTAATAGTGATTATATAATATTTGCTAACGGTACTATTATTTGGAATGTTGTAAAGAACAAGATAGGTTCTGAACTTGGACTTACTGCAACTAATTATACAGGTAAAGCAACTACAGCGGCTACAGCAGATAACGCATTGGCTTGTTCAGGAAATGCAGTTACAGCTACCACAGCAGATACAGCCAAACGATTAAGAGTTCTTAGTGGAGTTCCATCTGGTGTACAAGCCGGTGATATTTGGATTCAGTAGGTGATGTATGGCTTTTTATCTGACAGAAAACAATAAAGGCGAAAGAATCAACTTTAGAGATAGTGGCAATTATGCTCGTAGTTTTACTGGAGTATGTGAAACTCGTGGTGATTATGTAGGTGCCTCAAGATATATTTGCTATAGAACATCAACGAATAAAACATTATACATACCGTTCAGTAATGACCGCCAAAGTGAGATACATAATTCTGCAAATAATTATACGCTGTCATATGTTTCACCAGATATCACAATCAGTTATAGACTTGTATGGAGATATGGTGATTACTACAGTTATGCTACTTCTGTTGATGCGTATATAACAGATATCAGACTTAATGTGAAAGTAAAAAAACCGTTAAACATATATGTGTTTGGTTGGTACAAAAATGAATATGACTATACTTGGCGTGAATTTAATAGAGGTCCTCACTCTACACTACCGGCAGGTGATACTAGACTTAGCGGTGTGTCTGTTTCTAATGGTATGTCACTTAGTAACTGGACATATTATGGTGTTGTAATTGAAGTTACTGATAGAACTACATGGAGTCAAGGCGGTGATTATCATAAATATTATTTGATAGACTATCCTCCAAAACCAGGTAGTTCGAGTACCTATGTTCAGGAAGATACAATAACATTCTATGACATAAGAAGTATAGTAGCCTGATGATATCCATAATTATTCTATTCTGTGATAAAGACAAACATTACATTCCAAATATTCTCAAACAGATTAAAGACTACGTAAAGGTAAATCATGAAGTTATTTTGATTGACAATAGAGATGACATATCTGAAGAACTTCATTTTGAGAATTGTCGATGTTATCAGTTTGGATATAATTCTACTCAGATACCTGCCAGAAAGAAAGGTATTGAAATGGCTAAGGGTGATTATATTTGGTTTATAGATGCTGACGATACTATTAATTATATTTATCCTGAACTTGAGGATTTAACTAAACATGATTATGACATCATATCTTTTATAGAGTTTTCTAAGAACGAAGTTATTGAAAATAATGATGATGTAATGGCATACAACTATCGAACAATTAGCGTAGCGTTATGGAATAAATGGATAAAAACAGATATTCTTAGAAAAGTTGAAGAACATATTCCTATGGCGTTAAAAGGTCGTGCAAGTGAAGACAGTATGTTGGTTATAGGAGCTTTGTCTATCTGTAAGACAATTTATATGTACGGCTATAAGATTTATAATTACAATATCCGTAACTCAGTATGCTGCAATCTGTTTATGAAAACTATCGAGGACTACGAAAAAGTATTCAGGGGTTATGAAGAAGTACATCAATGTATTTACAACATGCTTACGGATAATCAAAAAGAATTATTTTTCAAACCGTTCAAATCAAATGAAGTTAATTTCTTTATACGAGTAATCTATGGTTGTTCTCCTGATATTATACCAGATTGTATTAGAATTATGGCGGAACATATTCCTCAAGAATATGGATATAAAGCATGGGATTATGTAAAGAATCTACCTTGGACAAAAGAAGGATACTTAGCCGTAACTAAATCGCTTGAAGAGATTTATCATATAAGCACTAAAGAACCACCACAATACATTGAAAGATATACTACAGATAGTAATGGAAATGAACGTCTGTATAAACGTGAACTTGTTCCACCACAACCCATAAAACCGTTACTTGAATGGAATTATACTGTATCTATCATTTGTCTGGTTTATGACGGTAATGTAAAGTATTTGAAACCGTTCCTTGAATCTACTAAAAGAGTTGAGGTGAATCACGAGATTATTATTGTCGATAACAGAGACGATAAAACTGTTCCTCTCAGATACGATACTGAAAATACAATTATCGTTGAAACGGAAAAGAATCTCGGAATACTTGACGGAAGACGATTCGGATTTGAACATAGTACAGGAGATTATATTTGGTTTGTTGATATCGATGATGAGATAACAGAGGTAAAGAAACGTTACTATAGTGAAAGTGATATTATAAAATTTCCAGCCTTTGTAAATGATGAGGTTGTATTTGAATCTCCCTCTTTTGAATTTACAGGTATAGATAATTGTGCCATAGAGGGTATATTGATAGGTATAAATTGTCTGTTATGGAATAAATGGATTAAGCGAGATGTATTAGAATCGGCATATAAATTAATTCCACATTATTTCTGTGTTTTTGCAGAAGACCTTATCCTTATTACAGCCTGTCTTAAACATGCCAAAACTTGCAATCTTCTCGATATAATTCCTATGTATGCTCATACTAAAAATGAAAGTTCTGTAACAGCAAGAAAACTTAAGACTAAAGAAGATGTAGACAGATTATTTATCGGTAATGAACGTAGTAATGAAATACTTGAAGAATTTGGTGTTACAGAAATGCCTGAGATATGGAAGTATCATATCGGATTTTATATTCTTGAATGCACATTAAGCGATAATAAAATAAAACCATACTTTATTGAAAAATTATACAGTATCTTTGGAAAGGAAGAAGTTATAAAGACTATAAACAGTAAATTGGATTTCTATGACCAACTGAAAAAATATATTTAAGTTAAGTATTTAATAAGGACTTATTTATGGCAAATGTTAATATAACAGATGTAAATTGTTTCGGTGAAAATCTCAATCTTCCTGATAGTTTTGTCAAAGATATGAAACAGACTATTTTTGACGCTGCTCATCCTATCGGTAGTATTTATATTCAGTATCCGAAAGAGAAGACACCTGCCGCTGTTTATAACAAGAATGGAATAACATCCACTTGGTCTGACACTGCTGTAAGTTTTAGTGGTGCATTTTTCAGAGCTGAGGGTGGTAATGCGAAGTCTTTCAATGGCGGTAAACAGAACGGTCAAAATAAGTATCATAATCATAGTGCTAATCATCAACATAATATGCAACACACTCACACTAGAGGTACTATGGAGATTACAGGTGATTATATACCAGGTGGCCGTGATTTAGACCTTGTGAATTGGGATATTCTTAAACCAGCATTTGGAATAAAACAAAACGGTATAGGAAATTTTGGTTGGGGTGCTAAAAATCCGGGCGATTTTTTGCAAGGGAATTTCAAGGCAAGTCGTTGGTGGAAAGGCTTAAAATGTTCAGCCCCTTCAAAAACAACTACAGGTGACTCCTCAGATGAAGATACTACTGAATATGGCGGCGATGAATTTAGACCTGAGAATTTAACTATTAAGATATGGAAAAGGACATCATAATATGGCTAAGACTTTAACTGAAATTATTTGTTTTGATAAAGAATCTAACATTCCTCAAAGTATATATAATGTGAAGAAACAAGCAATCTTTGACGCTGCTCATCCTAAAAATGAGATATATGTTCAATATCCTGGAACTAGTACACCAGCTGACCTATATAATAAGAACGGTATAACTTCAACTTGGCAGGTACAGACGGTATTTAATGGTGCCTTCTTTAGAGCAAGTGGTGGTAATGCGGACCCATTTATATCTTCAGGTGTCATTACAAAACAAAGTTCTCAAAACAATTATCATAGACACACTATAAATTTTCATAACCATAATATGCAGCATACTCACACAAGAGGAAATTGGGAGATATACGGTACATTAATTTTTGGTGCACGTGATATTGATGATGGATGGCGTATGAATGGGGCTTTCAAATATACAGAATCTACATATCCCTCGTATACGTATGATTATAGGTCAGCTGAAGGTTATAGATTCGCTTTAGCTGATTTTGTAGCGAGTAGAACATGGACTGGTTCCACTTCTGATTCTATGGCAAATCAAACTAAAGAGGTTGATAATCCTACACTTAAAAAGAATACAGGAGATTCTAATCCTACAACTACAGAATATAATGGTGATTCTTCCGTACAAGAAGGAAGACCTGATAATTATACAATAAGAATTTGGAAAAGGACTGCATAATATGGCGACAGATGTTGTAATTGGAAATATTCAGTGTTTTACAGATACCTCAGATATAACTGAACTTGTTTATAGACTTACTAAACAAGAAATATTTGATATCATACATCCTGTAAATGAGATATATACTCAGTACCCTTTAATGCCGGACCCTCAAACTCTTTATAACACTAACGGTATAACTTCTACGTGGGTGGAGGTAAATTTTTCGGGTGCTTTCTTTAGAAGTGAGGGTGGTAAAGCGAACTCTTTTATATCTTCAGGAACACTTAATAAACAGTCTTCACAAACCATAAAACACAAACACACGTTTCCACACACTCATGACATAACACACTACCATACACCAGGTGACATGGAAATAACTGGTCATACAGGATATGGTGGTTCTAATCAAAGTGCACAATCTTTGATAACAGGTGCTTTTGCATATACTGGTTCATTCGGTACACAGTTGGATGTAAATGATGACCCAGCAGGATTTCCTAAAGGCGATTTTTATGCAAGTCGTAGTTGGACTGGTTCCACATCTGATTCATCTAAAACAAATACAGACAGTAAATCTGTTGACACAAGTTATGACGGAAATGCTTCTATTCAAGAAGCCAGACCTGAAAACTTAACAATAAAGATATGGAGAAGAACATCATAAGGAGTAAAATATGGAAAATAGAAAAATCATAAGAGCTATTGGTGCCGGTGTTTTCTTTGGTGAAATTATTGAGGAAAATGGAAGTACAATAGTTGCTAAAGATGTAAGACGTATTTGGGAATGGGTTGGTGCTAATACTCTATCTGAACTTGCTCAATACGGTACAATCAATCCAAAAGGATGTAAGATTACTTGTAAGGTTGATAAGATTAAAATATTTAACGTTGTAGAAATCTTAGATGTAACTGAACGAGCTGCCAAAACTATTGATGAGGCTGATGAATGGAAATTAGCGAAGTAGAATTTCTCGAAGGTATCACCAACTTAGAAATGATAGATTTTTCTCATAGTTTTAATGGTATAAATGCAATAGGTGATACCATAGAATATATTGGATACGGTACGGATTGTGGAACTGGCGATTGTCATACCGATTGCTATTGTAATGGCATCAATATCTTAGATTGCGATAATAAAACTATGTACTGTACTCAGCAACGGTATTTCTATTTTAATAAAATATATCCAACTTTTGCAGAAATAACAGTAGTGGATTATCTTGATTTTAGCCGTACAATCATGTTTGCCGCAAAGCGTAAAGATAAAATTATTATTTCTTCTACAATAAGAAATGCTATATGTGTAGCAATTAATTATTCAACATCTATAGATGAAATCAAGCAACAATTCTTAAATAGAGTTAAAGAAGAATCAAAATTGACAGTACGTGAGTATATTGATTGGCACGCCAAATTAACAGGTTGCTGTGCAACTGGCGGTCACGAATATGTTGCAGATTTGGGTTTAGATTTACATAAAGAAGTAACTTTATATGAATTCTTAAAAATAACAATAGCAGACCCAGTGAACGGTCATGTTATCAGACATATATTCTACGATGAAATTAAAGCAAATCCACAATATTTCAAATAACACACTCTTTTGAGTGAGGTAGTATAATAACACTATCTTGCTCAAAAAGGCTTGTTATACGCAAGATATGAGCGGATTACAGGGTATTTCACCAAGGGTCTTCATTCTTCCAATCACCCATAACTAAACTGATTCTTCCGTCATTGAGAACTTCAACACCATTGATATCCGCAAGATTCATTCGTAGTCCATTTATATCAATCACTACATCATGTAGTCCTAATCCGCTGTCGTGGATAATTGATTGTAATCTTGTAACTAATTCCTGACCTGTCATAATATATCCAACTCCTTTTTAATAATATTTACTTCTTCATAAGTTAATTCACCTGGGTCGTTTTTCGGGACAACTTTACCTTTCTCAATCTTTGTAAATGGTTCGCAAATATTTACTACCTCAACTTCCATTCCAAGTGAGGCTAAGTTTCTTCCAAGGTGTCTTGCTTTCTCTTGAGCTTCATATTCATTATCAAAACAGATAAAAACCTTCTTGTAATGTTCCTTTAAGAATAATTCCTGTTCTCTAGTAACACTGGTACCTAAACTGCATACGCAATTTTGTCCCATTTTCATTACGTCAAAAGCACCTTCACAAATCATTACATAATCTTCAGTACTGTTATCAAGATTAAAGAAAATGTCTTTTGCAGCAATAACGCTGTTTTCAATATCAAGATTCTTATAACGAGGAATCTTGATACCCATAGCTTCATACTGTTTCAATTCTTCTTTACTGAGAATAGTTCTACCAACCCAAGACACCAACACTCGTTTATAATAGATTGGTAAGATGATTCTATAAGACCATTCTCCTGTAATTCCACCACCACGAATATGAAACTTACTGATTAAATAATTTATATCATATCCACGATTAATAAGATACTGTTTTTCCTGTTCGTTTAATTTGAATCCAGGTAAATTAAGATGTTCAGCTTGTGCTACTCGTTTTGTTTCTTTCTCAGGTGTGATGTAAGTATAATCTTTTACAAACTGAGAAATCTGGTTTGTAGGAATATTAAGTAACTTTGATAAAGCGTCATAATAATTATGGCTACCACATCTCCAACAGTTATATCTTGGAGACAGATAATTAAAACCACCATTAAGGTGAGTATCAATTGGATTTACACAGAATGGGCAATCAACATTAACCCACCCACGATTTATTGTAGTATCTGAACGTATATGTGCATTATCAAATATTCGTTTGAAATTAATTGCCATAATCTAATCTTCGTCACTGTAATATCGCAATCTCAAATCACTAAATGTCATATATCTTGAGTTATCTTTCTTTTGATAAGTTCTCTGAATATAATAACAAGTTAAGGTATCACCGTTAGAACAGTTATTATACAATGTCTTATTGTTAATTTGTCCTTCAATTCTAACATTCATAGGTGTAGCATAAAAGTATACATTATATTGAGCAGGGTGCGTAACATAGGTCACACTAGTTACTTTTCCAGTGCTATGAACAATCGGCTGCACCCAACTTGATTTATAATGCTTGTCAAATACTATTCCTGAACAATCAACTTCTTTGACTTCTATGCACTTATCACAACTGATAAACAATATAGAAACAATTATAAATAAAAATAAAAACATTAATCTTTTCATAAATTATTCCTTAGGCATTTCGTAAATGATAATTGGGGCTTTCTCTTCATCAAGATATGGAATGGTTCCTATTGTATTTTTATCAATAAATTCCATTGCATCAAAATAAAAATCAGGAACTTCTTCATCTTCTTTATGTTTTTTCTTATTCCATTCCTTTTCATTATCCTCAGCAAGTGCAGAAGCTAAAGTATAGTAACCGTAAATGACGTGATGTTTATCTTCACTTACACCAAGTATTCCTTTATCAAAAACTTCTTCAGGGTCGAAAAATATAATAGGTTCTTCGAGATTATAATGTTCACATATTTCTTTTCTTGTCATAATTTATCTCCTATTAAAATAAAGGTGCCATTCCAACTGAGGTATACATTTCATCTACAGACACACTGAGTCCTTCTTCCGCTTTAATTTTTGGTGCCTGTTCATTTATCAATAATAGAATCTTTTTAATTTCTGAATCAGTTTCATTTAAGATGTTACTGTTAAACTTATTGTGAAGATATCCCCAACAAACATTCCACAATGACTGTGTTTCATTCTTCTCATACTTTTGATTAATCTTGTTTAGTTTATCAAGCATATCTCGCTCTGATAAACTCAGCTCACACATTCTCATACTATTGCTCCCAATAAAAAGTTTCGCCAGTAAGGGTGAAATTTCAAGAAAAAGACCTTACTGACTCGGTTGCCCTGTTCCGCTAGTGGTAATAGAAAGTTTCCAAAATATTACCACTAACTCGGTTTCCCTGTTTGCGAAGTTATCATTGTGGTCCCATCATAACTCGACTTCCTGTTCCGAGAACAGGCACTCAACCATCCCCATCAGGATAGAATCCGTGTCTAAACGGACTGGGTTGGTAGGATTCGAACCTTACGGAATGACGGTACCAAAAACCGTTGCCTTACCACTTGGCTACAACCCAATTTATTATATTAATAATATTAGAATCTCGTTCATTTCTGTCTAAGATTAAATATTAAATAAACCCAAAAACTAATAGGAGGATTCTGAAATGAAATCTAAGATTTTTGGTATCATCGGAGCACTGCTTTTCGTAGCAGCTGTTGTTGTTGGTTATTTCTGCAAGTTTGATAGTGCAGATATTATTGCTGTAGCACTTGCCGCTTTTGCATTGGCTTCAACTATTGTTGCCGTTGTAAAGAAGTACAAGAAAGAAGGTGAGAAGTTCAATTGGAAGTTTATTCTGATTCTTGCTCTTACTGTTGTTGGTGCTGTTCTTTGTGCAATTGGTGGAATTTCTGATTCTATTTTTGCTACATTGGCTGGTGCTGTAATTGGTATTCTTACAGTTATCTTTGGTGTACTTACCGCTAAAAAGGAATAACCTAGAAAATGAACGGAACAGTAAATAACAAGATTGAAAGTACACTCGCTAAGTATCTCGAATTCAGGGTTTTTGAAATGTTCAAGAACAGAATGGTATCCGTAATCAAACCACATTGCCGACAGGATTCTGTAGAGGATGTTTATCAACACCTGTTCCTCTGTCCTGCAAATCTTAGCAAGAAAAGAAACTTTCAACTTCATGGTGTACTGTCTCCGTTCGTTTGCCTTTGGCGAACATCTCCACTTAATTGGAATAAAAAACAATACGGTCGTTCTGTCTTAAATCGTGAGTTCTATTATACAGATAAGAATGGACAGACAAGATGTGAACGAGGATTTATGTACGATGTGGAGATAGATTTTGAACTGTTTTCAAGCAGCTACTATAAATCATTCCGAGACCGTGTAAATCAGAATATCCTTGATATGGATAGACTGAGATATTTTGACATTAATGTTCCTGAACTTCTTACAGACTGTGAATGCATGAAAACAAGAGCTGAGTTTATGCTTGAAGGCATGACGGCTACAGACACACCACAAGATGGAAATAATAACAGAAGTTTTGACCTGAACGCTAAATACAAAATAAAAATGACCGTACCATATTGTCGGTCATTTGATTATGTGGATAGAGTTGAGGTTTATTTGAACGAAAATAAAATCTACGAAAAAGAAACAGAACCTATCGAGACTTCTTCACAACCTTAGTTGTTCTTGGTTTAAGGTTCAAAATAGTTTCTCCAACATCTCTTTTGTACATAGATACGGATACATTTGATGTAACATTGGCAGGTTGCTTTTCCAACTTTACTGTATCACCAGGAAAAATACTGATATACTCTCCGTCAAGATAATAAGTTCCTTCAGAACGGCTTTTATTTATAAGAACATAGTACGTTTTCTTCATAATAATAACTCCTTATTAAAATATTTAATTATTATATCGTTCTACCTTTATAATATCCTACAGGACATTCTTTAGCCTGAATGTTGTGAACACCGTCTGTATACCAATGCTTTCCGAGAGCACTTAGATTCTTTCTAGCATTTATTTTCCCTGGTCTATAACCTTCAGGACATTCAGCACCACGATAATTTACTACACCATTTGTAAACCATTTCATATTTGTTTTATCATGTTCTTTTCCACGATGTGCATCAGCAGCTTTTTTAATCCATTCTTCTGTATGAATTACTTTTTTACAGCTTTCAGACATTCTGCGTTTGTACTCTTCATCATGAACCGTTCCTCTATTAGCATCTCCAATTTTCTTTTTGGTTTCTTCAGAAAGATGAGTACCACGTCTAGTCTCATATTGTGCCTGATGTGCTGCATATTCTTCTTCAGAATATTTTCTACCCTTCAACCTGTCTGACATAGCCTGTCTAGCCTCAGGATGTTCCACATAATGTCTTTTAATACCCTCAGAGACTTTCTGAATATATTCTGGATTCTTACAAAGTTCTGTCATTCTCTGTGACATACCCTCACGCACTTCAGGATGGTCGTTATAATACTGTTTCATATATTCTGAATGTTCCTGCTTACGTTCAGGATGTTCAGCATAATGTTTATTCATGCGTTCAGAAACCTTTTGACGTTCTTCAGGGTCTTCGTAACGTTTCTTCATACGGTTGGATATTTCCTGTTTTGCCTCAGGATGGTTCTTATAGTATTCTTTAAGAGCCTCTGAATTATTACGATATTTCTTGACAAATTTCTTGATATACTCACGTCTTGATTTAACAGAAACATGAACTTTTGTATGTTCAGAATCAGTTAAAAATATTAATTCTGAAGCAGGTCTATGATAATATAAGTTATGTTCGATTAAATATTTCCTTGATAATTCTTTAGTTCTTAAATCTCCATTTTCATCATGCGTTTCTAGTCTATGATGACAATGCCATGTTCTATTTTCATCTTTTACGCAATCATCATAATTTTCAATTAAATTTAAATCATCTTTACAAAATGCATAAGCGTTTACAGAATACATAAATATGTCCTCAAATTATATATTTTATGATACTATTTATATCATTATTGCCTTTTTGTGTAAAGTATTATTAACCTAATTGCAATAAATGATACTTAGCATAAATTACAATCTTTTTTTTTTGAAAAGGAGGCTGTTAAGTGGGACAAGTAAATGTCGGAACGCAAAGCATTGGATGGAAATATAGTACACCACTTCAAGCAGATTATCTTAATACATTTATTTCAGGAATCTCAACACCGGGTCTTTTGAGTAGACCTAAGATTGAAGTTATATCTACAAACAATGGTGCTACCGTTACAATAAAACCATTCTCATTACTTATAAATCCTACCGATTCTGAAAAGTATGTTACAGAGGATGGAAAGACTTTCTATCCTAGACTTGTAAAAATTACCACAGCTGATAACGCTATTCTTACAGTATTTCCTGAAACTGTAGCAATTGGATTTACATATAGTTTCAAAGATGAAGGTGTAGCAAAACCTTCTTGGTATGGTGATTTTATGACACTTGACCAATATACGGTTGGTGAATTTGAAGGTGTTATTGTTGCAACATGTCAGAGTAAGACATTGACTGGCGGTACTACATTGTACTCTGTATCAACAAGTGGTGCAGATATCAGTAACGCTTTACTTATTGCTGAGGGTTGGAATCCTAGAAAATGGTTGAGTCTTGTTCATCCTAAACGAAGTGCTTTTGGTAGTCAGGGTGTAAAGGGCATTTATAATCGTCTTGAAATCCGTTCTGACAATGATTTGTACAGGGGATATATCAATGGAAATCTTGGTACTATATCTTTACAAACTGCAGCAGATGTGACTATTCAGATTGACCCTAACGAGGCTGTACCAGGAACAGACCCTTACAATGAACGTGGTAAGATGACCTATAACTATAACACTTACAGATTACAGACTAGAGGATTTGAGAAAGCACAATGCGGTAATTCACTTCCTATCGTAAGAACATCTGGCGGTATTTTTGCTTTTGTAGATGCAACTGATGTTAACTATGCAATTGCACATGAAGGTAGTGGTTCTCTTACTCCTGAACAGCAGCAGAATGGTTTTGCCAATAAATTAAAGATATCTCCTGTTGAGCAGGAAGACATCAATATTTATTACTATAACAATACTTTAACCATAAATTAAGTTATATATTTTTAATAATACTAAAGGAGAATTACAATGGATAAGGAAAGTGGAGTATATCTCACCATAACAGACAACTCGTTCCAAACACCTGGTGCTTCAAATATGAAAACCTTGGTCACAATGCTGACCACTAAGGGTAAATTGGGATTGAACCTTGTAACTGCAAATGACTTCAAAGACATTCTCGGATATGACTTGAAATACAATTCTAATTACTACGGATTGGGTAGTTTGTTGGAAGATGTTAGTTATGCTTATGTATGGCGTCTTAATCAGAATGCTAAACTTGCAAATGCATACTTTACGTCAACTGAAACAATTAAGGCTAGTAAGGCAGATGCCGAATCGTTTGCAGACATTACTGAATTGGACCCTAAACCAATCTTGGCCGCAGCACTTAAAGATGTAGGAAATCCTCAGACTACAGCCATTAAGTTTACACCTGTTGCAGACGAAAGCACAGTTATGAACGAATTCCCTCAGCCTTCAAGTCCACAGGAAATGGTGTTCCCTGATGTTTCTGAAACTGAGACTGCTACTTATGACGGTAAACAAATCAAAGGTGCTTGTATCTTCTATAACTCTTCAGACAACGCTCCTGTAGCTGTTATCAAAGAAAATAAAGAAGGTCAGCTCACTCTTTATAAAATCGCTGACGGTGCTATTGAAGATGATGTTTATAAGACAATCAGTACAAACACTTGGACTGACGGAACAAACTTCTATGGTGCAGACACACTTCCTATGGAAGAACCTGAGGGTGAACATACAACACCAAAGAATATTGGTGAAGTATCTATCGGTACTTACTCAGTAACAAACGATGTTTGGAATGTAGGTTCTACAGACCTCAATCAGGATGTGGAAATTATCATTCCTTCAGGTACAGCAGGTACAGCTGTTACATTGTGTGAAGGCTATGTTGCTACAAGTAGCGATAGTCCACTTATTCCTGGAAATCTTTATATCACAAATGACGGTGGTTCTACATTTGCTGTTGTAACAAGTTTGAGTAAAGTTTATTCAGGCATTGTTTCAACTGTAGTAGGTGGTGAAATTGCCGCAAAACTTACAGACATTTATACCAACTCACGTTTCAGTAATCTTCAGTATGTTCCTTACACAGAAGATGTTAGTACAGGATTCTATAAGAAGATTGTAAATACAGGTGTTACAAGTTGGTATAAGGTTGAGGCATTCACAAGTTCTACACTCGTTACAGTAAGTTACGAAGAAACAAACACAGATATCATAGCCGCACTCAATGGTGCTACACCTAAAGAAATATCGTTCACAACATACTCTTATGAAGTTGAAGTTGAAAATAATTCTTGTGGTATTGCATCATGGAATGGAACAGAACTTACCGTTATAATGACAAAAACTGTTTCTAAAGATTCATTCTGGAATGTACATACTATTCCTTCTGTTGTTACAGATTGGACTGTTACTGTTGCCTCTTATACAAACAATCAGTATAAGACTATGGAAACAGCAACAATCAGTACAGATACAGAATCAGAATACTATTGGAAGAATGTTACTCTGTCAAACATTGATTTGTATATTCAGAGTTCTATTCCTTCAAATTGGGCATCTCCAAGATATTACTTTACACTTGATAATGGTTCTAACGGTGACCCATCAATTATCGCTTCTGATATTGATGTATCTGTTCTTGAACAGTGCGGTTGTAACGTATTAGCAACAAACGGTATTACCAATTATAAAGTTATTAATAAGATTGCTCAGAAAGGTGAAGGATTATTCATTCATTCTTTTGGTGATGCTCCAGCTTATGCAAAATATGCTGACCTTGAAAATTGGATGAGAAACGTTTATCGAAGTCAGTATCTTGCAATTGGTGCTAGACCAGACCAGGTAGAGATTGATGAAGATGAATATATCTATGTTTATCCTTCTGTAAACTATGTTAAGATTTTGGCTCGTATGTATAATCAGTATCAAAATCTCAACTATCCACCTGCAGGTTTCACTTACGGTACAATTTCTGTTGAAAACCTTATCACTTGTGATTATGAGAATTACGGTGATGAACTTAAGACAAATCGTATTAACTGGCAGAGAACTAAGAACCGTGGTTCAGTAATGTGGGAACAGAGAACTACATATTCACTTGATACTGACCTTAGTTACATTGCACCTAACTTTATCGTAGACGGATTGCGTGAACAGTTAATTGAATTTGAGGAACAGTTCAATTTCCGTTATATGAGTCCAACAGACTTACTTAATCAGGAGTCAGGTATTAAATCAATACTTGATGACTATGTAACAAAGGGATTCATATACAAGTATGAACTCGAAGTTCCGACTTATGCAGAGGCACAGAAAGCCGGAAGAACCCTTACAATCAAGATTGGTGTAGCACTTGCTAAGGATGCAGAAGTTATCTACATCAACATCAACTTGAACAACGGTTAGAAGTAACTATAAGGGTGATGAAATACTCACCCTTTATTTCAATATAAAGGAGATATAAAATGCCATTATCTTGTGAGAATGTACATGCAACTATTGGAGATTATCAGCGTAACTATCTATATAAACTCTTTATTGAAAACGTTCCTGCTGTAGTTAGTGCTGCACTTCCTACCGCTCTTACTTTTCAGAAAGAATGTGATATCTACAACCTGAAAGCTGTATTCCCTGATAGAAAGACAAATAAAAAGGAAATGAAGTGGTCAGGTGAATTTTTCTATATCCCTACTACTGAGGCAAACACTAAGGAATCAGATTTTGATTTCGTAGATGATGAATACATGACTTGTTATGACTTTTGGAGTGAACTTAAGAATCTTACAGGTAACGAAGAAAATCAGGCAGGTGTGTTTGGTGTTCAGTCTAAGTTTAATATTGGTGTTGCTAAAGTTTCTGTAGACAAGGAAACCATTACAGCTTACAGACGACTTGTTGGCTGTCGTGTTTATGAAATTGACTCAGGTGAAGGTCTTTCTAAAGAAGGTGATGATATCACTAAAGTTAGAGTAAACATCAAATGGGACAAAAACGTAGAAGACAAATCAATGCGTGGTAAGCAGATTTAAGGAGCATAATTAATGCGACCTGAAACCCTACCTTTAATTTCAGACTACAAGAAAGAATATAAATTCCTCTGGTTGGTTACTGCCAATCAGGGCGAATCTGTCTCACGAACAGCAATGGCTTATAACGGTTCTTCTTTACAAGAAATCACGAAGAACATTTCTATCCGTCAATTCATGAACAACAAAAACGTTGACGGAATGGAACTTTTTGAAGCCGTTGTTATGAATCCTATATTCAACGGATATGTTTCTCAATTAGCACAGACTGTAAATATTCCTGATGATGAGTTTGACTCGGAAAATATTCCACAAGGTCCTGTAGATTACAAAATGCCTACTCGTGTAAAGATGGAAGATATCATTGTAACTTATCTTGAGGATAGTCTTGAGACTGTTTACAACTTTCATAAGGCTTGGTTTCAGGCAATACGTTGTGGTAAAGGTGTTGGTATAAACAGTCCGTCTTTATTCTCGGCAACAGCTCGTTATATTCCATTTGAAGATACAATGCTTGCTACAGAATATCTTATGTTCAAGAATCAGTTTATGCAGAACATTAATAGTTTTATCTCAAGTTATGCTACGCCAAGTTTACCTATGGGTGCTAAGGCTACATCTGTTCAGACATATCCTAAAATTTATCCTTATAAGATTCATAGAAGTCCTGCAAAACATGACGGTGATGATATTGCCACCGTTGAAGTAACTTATGCACGAATACCTACTTTCGAAAAGAAACATACCGCATTACAGATGTGGGATGGTACTTCTTGGAGAAACACTAATAATGATTTAAGTTATTTTACAGTTTAGATGTTCTAAAATTATATTAGAGGTATATCTATGAAACGTACATTCAAAATGCCAGCCCCACAGCTGTCTTATCTTAAAGAAGTAAATATTGATTTGGACATGAGTGGCAGACACTACGCTTTACTCGCAAAAGCCAAAGGAAAATTACCTGAAGATGTAGCACTCTCTATTCTTAAAGACCTCATGGAAGAAGATGCCAATATGCTTACATTAGCTGAACTTAGGTATCTTTTTATGATGGTTAAAATAAATAATCTTGAAAATGATTACGTTGTAGATATTGAATGCCAGAATATTAATACTAAAAAGAAAAAGATTTGTGGTTGTATAAATCATGTTAAAGTTCAATTACAGGATTCAGACTTGAATCCTACACCTTCCGATTATACACCACCAAAGATTAAATTCAGACGTGATGGCACAGAAAAAGAATATAGTGTTATTCCACCAACTGTTAAACAGATTAGTCAATTATATGATTTCTTTATAACTCAGAAATCAGCTGACCAGATAAAAATCATAAATGATGATGTATTATCTGATGAGTTTAATTTTCTTTACGGAATATTACATCTTAGAGATAATGAGGGAAATTGTTTTGTAAAAGATACAGACAATTTTGAAGACTTATTAGACATAGGATTATGTGAAGACGGTAAAACACCTAAACCAACAGTAAGGAATCTTAATAAATTCTCTGTTATTAGAGAACTATTAAAAGATGTTATAGAGGTAGGTGCTTACGGTGTTCAGGAAACAGTAGTAGATGCTAACTGTAAGGAGTGTGGTGGACGTATGATTGTCCCTATTCCCTTACTCGATGGACTCCTTGATTAATGAGCCAGTCCGACAGTATCACGCTTTCTTCGAAGACAGTATAATATATCTTTCACTTCTCGGGCTTGGTTCTGTTGATGATATTCTCAATATGAAAATGAATGAGATTACCGAAATCAAACAAATCATGAGAAGTGACGAGATGAAGAAACTCAGATATAATTTGCTTGGAATACCTACAGAGTAAAGTTAAATATTACATATAGAGGTATACTCATGGCAACATATTCACGTTCACAAACAACTACTCAAACATCACAGTCCGCAGCAATGCCAAGTATGGACATAAGTTCATTACTTGTCAAAACTATGGAAAATGTCATGAATGACAAAGAAGATGATGATAAAGGTTTTGAAGAAAGTGTTACCAATGGTATAAATAACTCGGACCTTCTCAAAGATAAGACAAAGCAAGATACAGACAAAGAACTTGCCGACTTACTCAAAGACAAGAAGAATTCGGATAAGGAATTATCAAATCTTCTTAAAGATACTAATAAGAATACCAAGGAAAGTAAGAAAGAAAGTTCAGGTAAACTTGTGGGTGCAAGTGCTCTTGGTGCAAGTATAGGTGCTTTATTCAAATCTAAATCTATAGGACAGGCTACAGGTGCTGTCGTAGGTGGTGCAGGAAAAGCAGCTGGTGGATTGATATCGGGTGTTGGAAATGTAGGCGGTAGTCTTATTGCAGGTGTAGGTAAACTCTTTGGCCCTATCGGTGGAATTATTGGTAAGGCTGTAGGAACTGCTGTAGCCGTACCGTTCAAAGCTGTTGGTGGTCTTATTACAGGTGCTATAGGTGGACTTGGAAAATTACTTAGTTCACCGTTAAAAGAACTCGTTACTAAAGGTGCATTAATTGTTGGTGTACTTTCTCAACTGTTTGTATTCCTCGAAGGACTATTAGCGAAGTTTATTGCTCAGAAAGATATTAAGTGGATTGATTTCATGAGTAAATTGAAATCCTCTATATCAATGATACCAAGTAAACTCAAATTAAATTTGGAACAAATTCTCTCAAAAGTAAGAATTATGGGTAAACCTATTTTTGGTTCACTGACTGATGATGAAGAAAAAGAATTGGGTGAACTTGGTACACGTGCAAAGTTTGGTGATAAAAATGACCCATTATATCAGTACGACCAATTGTTGAATAATAAGAAAACAGGTATTGCAGCAAAAGAACAAGAGTTACAAAAACTTGAAGCTACAATGCAAGAAGAATATACACGTGCTACTGGCGGTACATTGGATTTGTCTAAATATAATTTGAATACTACAGCTGGTAAAGAGGCACTGAAAGCTGATTGGTTATCACAACTTCCTGAAGATGAAAGAGCTGCTATGGCAGAAACTATAAATAGCAGATTATCAGATTATTCATATATGTCAGGTTCGTTAGATGATGCTAAGAAACGTGCAGCATACCTTGAAAAAACTAATCCTGAAATCGCAAGATACAAAGAACTTAGTGATATGGCAAACACACCACGAACTAAAGAATGGTATGATGAGCAGATGACTAAGTTAGATGATGAACAGTCACAGAAACAGGCGGATTATTTTGCTCAGGGATTATATGACTATTCTCAGAAGAAAGGTGGTCTTACAGAGTATCAACAAACTTATGCCAATAAACTTCATGCAGGTTCTGTAGATACTGTTAAAGGAATGTATGCTGCAAATAATGAAGTTCTTACAACTAAAGATGCCACAGGTGCAGAACGTTTCTTAAATAATCAGTACAAGGCTTGGACAGATTCTTGGTCTAAGATGTTCAAAGACCTTAAGCAAGATATTGGAATTGATATCAAACAGAAAGTAGATAGACCTAATCCAAATGTAAGTAGGTAATTGATATGGCAATATTAAATATACTTAAATCCTTAGACCTTCCTGTATTAGGAAAGAGTACGTATAGAACAGAGGACCAATTCTTATCCAATAACGAATTCCAATTATCAAACGGTGCGTTAGGTCAGTTAATGGGAAATAACGCTGCCGCTAATCCTCAAGAAATAATGATTGCTTGTAAAGGTAAACGAAGACGTGTAATTGGATATTTGTCTCAAGGTGTAAAGTTAGTAGGTACTTCTGAATGGGAAGATTTAGTTTCTACAAATGGTATCTCAGAAATGAGCCAAGGCGTATCAACAATCAACAAACTTGGACAACTTGGATTTGCAGGTAAAAATACGCAAGGTGGTTCTACGGCAGGTTCTGTTATTCAACAACCTTGGCTTGACCGTAAGTTTTGGAAACACAGTAAATCATTTGACCTCAATTTTGATTTTAATCTTGTTGCCGAATCTTCTGCAAAAGATGATGTATTTTTACCAGCTGTAGCATTACTTTCTTTCTGTTACCCTAGAGAGATAAATAATGTAGCACTCGTAGAAACATTTAAGACAGAATCATCTTCATATGTTTCAAGTGGCACTAATACAGAAGGTGGTAAAAATCTTGCCGCCTCTGTAAGAGATAGTCTCAGAGTTTTTGCAATTCCTGGACCTTCCCTTATGTATGGTGCTAAACGTGAAGGTGGTGGTACTGCTCAAGATAATGGCGATGCCGTAACAATTGTCATTGGAAATATGTTTGCCTTTGGTGCTTGTTATCTTAAACAGGTTGTGTTGGAAATGTCTCCAAATATGGATTATAGTGGTTATCCTGTTTGGTGCAAATGTTCTATACAAGCTGAAGCTATGGATTCTAACTATTGTTCTGCTAATGGTGATTTCAATGTTTCTCAATGGGCTAATACACAGAACGATATCTCAGAAGTTTTGGATGCCGCCAGAGTTACTGTAAAAGACGCAGCTCAGAACGCAATGAATATAGCAAAGACAACGGCAAATGCTATTGGTGCATTTGGACAGATTTTTGATGACTAGGAGTGAATATGTTAAAACCTGTAAAAATTCCAAGATGTGTAGCAAACTTATTCAGTATTGGTAACAGTTCTACAATGAAAATAATTGAGGACTTTGAACACAGGCCCGATAAGATTCCTGCCAGGTTCAATATGCCTTCGATTCGTGAAGAACTTGTCGATAATTATATTTCTAATAAATCTCCCATAACATTATCTAAGGGAGACGAGTATACAGTAACAGACGCTTTGTTTAAGGGGTACTTTGCAAATGTCTAATGCAAGTGGAAAAGGATGCCAAATAAATCTCGATAACGGTGAAGGTCGTATCATTGACGGATATGTAGAAGATGATATTCATGCTTGTTCATCTTATCTTGATATAACTTTTGAATCTCCTAACAAACTGTTATTTGGTGCAGATAATGAATATTATTTTACTTTTCTCAAAATAGATTGGGTTCCTCTTTCTACAGATGAACGTACAGGTACAAACGGAACATGGCAATACAATCTAAGATGTCTTCCAAAATGTGTATTTACAATGATAACCAAACCAATAACAAATACGCAGGAATTGGGAAGGGCATTAGGATTAAATCTCTCAACAATAAGTTCTAGTTTGGACATTCCTTGCCCTATTATAAATCAGTATGCAGGTAATGTTATACAGTCTAACCGATTCTATTCATTGGAAATGGCTTATAATGACAGAGATTTTAAGAAGGCGGCCTATATCTATGTAAGCAGTAAATCAATTTATTCTGCAACATGGAAAGATATGACATCACAGACAGCTGTCACCCTTACATTCCCTGAAGGTACTGAGGGAAGTAATCTTATCACATATCAAGATTATCAGTTCGATAGTGTGTTTGCAAATGCCTATGGTCCTCAAGTATGGAAACAATACGATTATCTTGGAAGAATGATGGGTACTCAATTTAAGGTTGAGACTACAGTTCCAGCCGTATTCTTAAATGTATATACAATTAAATCTGAAGAGATACCTGAATTTGATACAGGTCTCCCATTCCTTTGTACATACAGCAGACGAAACCTTATGGAAGTCAATGCTTTTGTTCATTGCTTTACTAATATTAAATATATGGAGTAGTATATGTCAGAACCATTTATCGGAACAGAGGCAACAGGTGTTTATATTGGCAAACTCGTAGAAGATATGATTGAAACTGTAAAAGATTGCGGCAAACTTTACTGTAATGTTTATATACCTGAGTTCTTTGCAGAAGACAGTGACTATCCTCTCACTTATGTTCCATTATGGGCCATGAGTTTACCACTCAAGAAAGACGATAAAGTACTCGTTGAATTTCATCAGGGAAACCTTATGTATCCTGTTCTTTATAAGAACGCAACTGAATTAGATGACTTTGACCAATTCTACGAAAAGTTTGATACCAAGAAATCTGTAGACGGTGGCAATATTCAAGGATATGAAGCCAAAGATACTGTAGGTGCAGAACGTATCGGATTGGATAGTTATCTCATAAAGACAGACGATTATACTGTAATACATCAAAATAACGGATTTATTCTTATTGATAAAGACGATAAAGTATATGTATATGGTTCTGAGATAAATATTATAAGTGACGGAAAATTCAATATAGACGCTAGTGGCGATGTACAGATTTACAGTAAAGGAAAATGTAATGTAAAAACATCAGGAGATTGTAATATCAAAACTGATGGTAACTGTAAGATAGAGGCAACATCAAGTTGCGAAATAACCGCCAATTCAGGATTCAAAGTAAACAATCATTTGCAAGTAACGTCATAAAAATTAAATATTTTATATGATTGAATTTGATGAAACATTATCACAACGATATAACGGTAAAGAAGCTGTAATGAGGCGTATCGAGACACGTATTAAACATACTACTCACGATATACCATATTATCAACGTGGTCTTGATGTATCTGAATTTGTTTACGGAAGTCAGGTTGCTGCAATAAAACTCGCATTCAAAGACTTTGGACCTAATATAAAATTTGATGGTGTAAACTCAAGAATTCAATTCTATGATGTAAATATTGATGTAAATGTAGGAGAAGAATAATGTCGTTCTTAAACCAATTCTCAACATATTTTGATTCTCAAGAAAGACAGACTGAGTTATATGCACTTTGGTCTTCTATTGGTGTAAATATGGAAAAAGCATTTCTTGAAGAACAGAACAGGATTAATGCTGAACTTACAGACATCAATAACTTTTCAGATGATACAATGCGTTCTTGGCTGGCATTCTTTTTACAGAAGATTCCTTACCGAACAAGTGCAACAACTCAAGTTACTGTTTCTCTTAATGGTAATTACAGACTTACTAAAATTCCTAAATACGCACAGTTATCTACAGATTCAGGCGTTCCTTATGTACTGTATGAAGAATTATCTTTGATACCTGGAGATGTCAGAACCGCAACTGCTGTACAGGGTAAACGAATTACAGAAAGTGGTACATATAGTTCCATTATTAAATTTCAGGCAAATAATCCTGACTTAGGATATATTGAGGTAAGACTTGACGGTGAAGAAATTCCACCAGTAAGTTATGAGACATCTTATGACCAACTCTCTTATATTGGACATTGGAAACCTCAGAGTGGTGACGAACACGAATGGGGCGGTACTCCGTTCTTGCAGGACGGATACGGTAAGAAAGGTCAGTTCTATGATGTAATTGCAAATGGATATACAAGATTCTCAGAAGAAGGTATTCCTACAGAATATCGTAAGGGTGATGTTGTAGTCTATGACGGTACCAGTTGGCAACCTTTACTTTATACAAATAAACTTAATCCTATTCAGTTTACAAATTCTTATGCCATTCCTCGTAATGGTTACTTTGCATATTACTATAACAATTATCTGTATATTAAGATTTTTGCAGGTTCTGATATATCAAATCCTGAAGGCAGTTTCTATGAAGTAAACTACATTCAGTCTGACGGTATTCAGGGTCAGATTGATGCTGATACACTTTCATTTGTATCTACTTACGAAGACTTGGATGAAAACAAAGTTGAACTTAATGTAAATAACAGTGAATCAAGTGCAGCTGTAAACGAACCTTCTATCGGTAAACTTGGTCTGTATCTTAAGCAGAGATTGTACTCAAGTATCAACGTATCTTCTATTCCTGAATATACAAACTGGTTTAATGCTCAGCCTGAGGTTGGTGACTGTATGGTTCTTTCCGATTGGGAACGTTATGTTCGTAACGGAAAACAGAGCCTTGACCAGACAGGTATTGTAAATATCTACCTTGTAGGTACTGACGGTGAACCTCTTACAGCTGAAGTAAAGAACGAACTCTTGGAAAGAATCGAGCCGTTTAAGGATATCGCTGTATTACAGATTGAAGACTTTGTTACTGTAGAACAGTTCTTACAATTTGAGTATACAACATCTACAAACGAAAGTGCTTTTGAACAGTATGTGCAGTCTGTCGCAACTCAGTATTATAACCTTAGTTTCTTACAATCTAAGAATGCTTCTCTGTTCGACAGTTTGGACTTAGCCGCTATCCTTGAAGAGATTCTTAAGAACAGTCCTTACAATTCAACAGGTCTTATTCTTAAGGGATATCACTATATGGAAGTTGTATTCCAACCTGGTATAAAAAGCAGAACATTTGAATCATATTTGGGTGAAAGACCTGGTAACGGTTGGTATGAACTTGTATTGGATAATAATCCTGATGACGTACATAGACTTGAAGAAATTGAAGTTGTAGGTAATGAAGATTCTTGTATGATTTATGACCCTGAGAATCCTACAGTACGATTAGGTGACCATGTAGGAACTAAGGTTACAATTGACCTGTCACGCTATAATTTCACAACAGCAGTTCTAAAATGTTATTGGGCGATGAAGAATGAAGGTATTCTTACAATCGGTGCTGAAAACGGATTGAGAAAACTTCACGCAGTAAATATTAAGAGAGTATAGTATGGAAGTTGTAGATAAGAGTAAAATTCAAGAGTATGCAAAAAGAAATACCTCACCTAAAATGCCGATTGAGGCTAAGTATGTTGAGGCATTTCTTGACTCACTTATGAACTCTTCAAAGATTCAAGATGCTTACACCATTCTCAGAGACGAAATGCAAAATGGTGATGCGTTTGTTATTTACAACTCGTTCTTCCCTACAGCTGTAAACTTGAACCGTGAACCTTACCGTTCTATTATTGCATATTCAATGCTCAAGAAAGATAAACGATTGTTTGAATTGATATCTTCATCACTATTTACAGGAAGTGTTATTGAGTATCATGGTACAGACCTTTATACTGATATTTCACATTACACTGATGAAACACCTTTAAGAGAAACTGACCACGGTATCTATACCGATATGCAGTCAGGTATCATTCAGATGGCATTTAAGAACTATTACTGTAATGACCCTTTGCCTGACGGAACAGGAAGTGAGTATCAGACAACTGAAGAGATAGAAAAGGCAGATAGTGACTTTACATATATCATTACTCTTACCAAACCGGCACGTATACAGGTTCTTGAGTTCTATGTTCCTTGGTGTTTTATGACAGGTACTGTAGATACTTTACAGACTTGTGGTATTGATATTACCGACCCTTATTTCAGTACACCATTCAAAGATGAGATGTCTATGAATATCTTGTCTAATATGAATACTTCAGAACTTATAACCTGTTACAGGGTTGTCTCAATGATAATTTATCATTATGAGGAAGGTGAATACGTTTCAACTGATAGACCTATTGATGTTGAACGAGAAGTAACAATAACCGATTCTTATGTTTTGTTTGATTACAACCTAAGAACATTGGCGTCTTCAAGTTCTTCAAGTTCTACAGAAAAAGATTTGATTTGGGGTGAAATTACTTTCAAATCTAACGCTGGCGGTGAAATATACGCTACAGCTGATACATACAAACCAGAGGAAAAGTATTTCGAGAAATATACACCTATAATGCTGCGACTGTTTGATAATGACCCTGACGGTCCGTGCATTGCATTTGAGATACAGAATGATGTCTGTACTAAAGGTGCAATGTTCTATCTTATGGAAGCAGCTGACTAAGGAGAATAATAATGGCAACAACTATTCAGGAACCACAGGAACTTCCAACAGGAAGTATTACACCTGACAATGAACAAAACTTCGCAATGATTGTATATCAGAAGAATGCTGTAGGAGCTGGTGTAAAACAACTTCGACTTGCAGACTTCCACAGTTATCTCAATTGGAACTCTCACAAGGTAAACAATGTTGCACTTTATACAGGTTTGAAAGATTCTACTCCGTCTGAATTTCCTGATTGGGATTCAGATACTGATGTTTCAAATCTTCCTACAGGTGTTTACAGTTTAAGAACTCGTATTGAATCTCTTGCGGCAAAAGTTGGTCTTAACACCAGACCGGAAACTGTAACAAGAACAATTAATTCAAGAGTATCTAGTTTGGAAACAAGTGTAGACGGTCCTTCAGGATTACCTGAGAATGGTTTGAATTATAAGGTAAGCACTCTTGAAAGTAAGATGTCTGTCGTTGAAGACGAAATTAGTGGTACTGGCGCTGGTCAGGGTAGTTCTATCTTGGATAGAGTTCAAAACATTGAAGATATTGTAGGAACTCCAAGTAGTTCTGGATTGCCAACATTGTGTGCAAATATGGCATCTAATAATGCTGATATAACTACTCTTAAAAATACAGTAGATGACCCTAACAGTGGTGTTGTAGCAAACCGTACAGATATCACAGCACTTCAGAATGCCGTAGATGACCCTAACACAGGTAATCAGGCTCTTTCTACTAAGATTGAAACTATTAATGATATTGTTGGTGCTCCTACACCAGGTAGTCAATTGATGCCATTGTGTAATGAAGTAGAACAACTTAAATCATCAATTGTAAATGTTTATAGTGTTCAGGGTAATTGTGTTGGTGCGGTTACTCAATCAGGACAAGACACACAAAGTATCTATGTTAATAGTGTTTCTAGTACACCTAAACCTTTAACTGATTTGGAAAACGGTTGGGTTTATAATATTAAATCTAGTAATGGTTATGTTGATATTACATCAACTAGAGGTGGTGCTCAGACAACAACAAGATATTTTAACGGTACAAATATTGTATGGATTAAACAGGCAGAAGGAACAAGTCCAGGATATTTTGATGAACTTGGTGCAAATATTGATGTCAGCCGTGTAGACGCTCTCGAACAACAGGTTAACAAATTAAAAGCTAGATATGGTGCAGTACAGTTTAATAATGCTTCAGACCAATGGGATTCTACTGAACTCACAGTACCCGGTATCTATCAGTTTTCATTTTACTTTGATAATACAAGTAGAATGGGTTCTTTTGTATTACCTATTGGCACAGCTGGTATTGTTAAAACATCAACCATGTTAAATCTATTTGAAACGCATGTCGGGTTTATTGCCGATAATTTTGAAATTAACACAAGTACTTCAACACTTGTTAGAAAGAATGATAGTGGCGTAAATAATGGTAGATTATCTTGGACAATTATTGGTGAGACAACTCAATCATTATAATAGGAGGTTAATATGGCAGCAAATTGGAATGAATTCTTTCCTATTGGTGATGGTTCTCCTACAACGGAAGAAGACGCACCACCAGTTTACAGAAGCTATGAAGAATGTGGAATTGGAATGACTCAACAGTTATTTAATGAACTTTCTCAGATTTATAAAATTTATGTTGCTACAACAGCATTAAAGGATATTACCTTTACTCCTAGAGATGTTATGCAGCAACATACTTCAGATTATTACTTCACACACTTCCAAGTAAAGTTTCCTAGATATAATTAATAAAAAACACCCTACTTTTTATGGTAGGGTGTTTTAATTTAGAACTGAGTTTTAATTACTCATACCATTCTAAATTATATCGATTAATATCTAAATCAAACTGTGTTATTTTATATTTGTTTAGATTGATATTATACTTAATACTGATAATACTTCCATCCACTCTATATTTACCAGTGATTGATTCGGACCCTGTATTAATAACTGTATTATTACTAGGATTAAACCACAAAGTCTTATCCTCTGTATCTGTAGCAATACTCTTAAGAATGTAGAGTTTGTAAGTAGTAGCCTTAAGACAATCTACATTATCAGTTCCGTTGAATTCTTTGATAAGTTTACTAGAATCTTCAGGATACTTAGCATTTACTCTTGCAATCTTCTCAAGAACAATTACAGGCTTTGTAATACCGTAATAAGGGTCATCTGATTCAACAAGTGAAGGATTTGTATAAATCCACTTATCGAAGTCCATCAAATCTCCGAAGATAACATCCCCGACATAAGTGTAATCTTCCTCGATGTTTACATCATTTGGAAGTACATACTCGAACGGACTCTTGTCCTCTACCAAACTATTTGTAGCCGCTGGATTATAACAAGCAACTACAACCAAACTTGCCAAAACTGACAAAACAAACAAAATCTTTTTCATAAGCTATTTCCTCCTAAGTCTTATGTTTTATTTAATGTAATAATAACATAAATTAACTTAGAAGTAAAGGATTTTGAAATTATTTTTCTTTCTTTTTAAGAGCAAACATTAAACAAACACCGCTGCACAAATCTATAAATACGGCAGGGAATAGAACGATTATGAAGTGCAATTTGTTCGAAGATATGTTCAATATTTTACACAGCCAAGAATAAACCGTTTCCTCAGATACAACATCTACTTCAACAATGTTCATAAGCCGATTCTGTAAATCCTCAATCTTAGATTCACACTCTTCAAGTTTGGTTATTCCTTCCTGAACTTTCTTCCAAGTACCTGGGTTTTCGGTTTTGAGGTCAGGATTAATGTTATACTCTGTTTCCTGTTCACGCCAATGCAAAAGTTCTTTCTGTTTCTTAATCTGTATATCCAACTGATTCTCTATAATAGTTTTTTGATTATCAATTACTTCACTTTTATCTGTTGAAAGATATTTACGGAAATCATTATACTGACCACTCACGGCTGTAAAAACAGAATAAGTAAATCCGAGCAGCCATAATAACAATATAAACCCTTTCATATATTTTTCGTTTGTATAATGAGCTAGGGTGAAAGCAATGGACATGAATGTTACGATTGATACTGATAACGTAAAAGCCCAAAATAATTTCATCGATAAATGGTTGAACTCAAACGTAAAATGAACTGAGTTAAGAACAAGTAAGATTCCAATAAATCCAACAATGGACCTGATTACGATATTCTTATAATCTTTCTTTTCTGACTGTTCTTTTTTAGGTCTGTGAATAATCATATTGTCAGGTACTTGTTTCTTTTCTTCTGCAAAAAGTTTATTAGGGTCTTCTCGATAGAAATCAAAAGAATCACCTTTGCGTACAATCTTGCCCTGAGTAAGCCATCTTTGATAAACCTTTACGATTGTTGCGATTGGGTATTCAGCATAATCGGCAAATTCTTCTACGGTTGGAAATTTCTTATGTGTCTTATGATACTCTTTTAATACTTCAAATAATTCATCTGCTGTCATATATAATATTTATTCCTTAGTAAATATAATGTTAGAATTTAGCGTTAAACAGAGCTAGGATTGATTCTGAGAGGCTTTATGACGAAAATAGTGTTATATCATCAACTAAGTGATTTGAAGCTGCTGTAACGAAGATATTGGTGGTTTCAATATACTTGTACCTACAAAAAGCCATTGTACTATATTTACATCGGTATTACTTACCAATTTGTTATTATGTATGTATGAATATGAATTTAAGGTTTTATTATATTGTTTTTGTATATACTTTTTGAAATAAAGTATATTATTTTTGAATTTCATCATGAGATATTTTTTAACAGTGTTTAATGAGATAGTCTCATCTGAAGAATTATTGTATTCTGAGGCCAAAAGTTCAGCTATTTTATTAAAAGATAACTGAGAGTAATTTTTTGAGTTTTTATTGAGAATCTTGTAAATTTTATTACGCTTGATATTCATTTTTATATGGCGAGATTTCAGGGATTTTTCTCGCTGCAGTAAAGTGTAACCAACTTTATTCCAAAGCATTGAGTTATGAAGGTCTTTCTGTTTAATATAATAAACATCATTCTTTATTCGTGTAATAAGTTCGTAATTTGTATAACCGTCAGCACTATCTTCATAACACCAATTAGAAATACAGGTGCGTATAATTTCATCGTCATAATCAGGATTATGTAACAGACCACGAGACCAAAAAGATTTACAGATTTTAGAACATAATACAAATATACGCTTATTGATTGAGTTATCTGAGGTTTTGATGATTTCGTTAATTATATTTTGAACTTCATCCTGATTATTAAGAGATTTATTCTGCATTAATACGGCTAGTTTTTGACGAAGTTCTTCACGACTTTCTGCAGCTAAACGTTCAGCCTCTTCTTCATCTAGGAAGTGAATCTGTTTCAGGATTTCCTTTTTCGTGTTTTTAGATTGTTTTCGCTCAGAGTAGAATCTATGAATTGTTTCGTTTATGTTGTTTATAATTTCTGGTTGAGACAATAAATGATTTATACGTCTACAGAGAAAGTCTACGGTATAAAGGTTGTTTAATGAACGGAATTCATATACTTCAGCATCCTTGAAGAAAGGATTCTGACAGTTATATCCTGTGTAACCCACATCACCATTGAATAGAACATTCATCATTCGGTTTAGCCATTTCCACTGATGATGTTCGTTATAGAAGTCATTCTCATAATATTTATTGTCTTTATATCCAGCTTCACCGATATAAAATTTCTTGATAAAAAAATAAAATTGAGAATGACCGTTTGATTTTACTTTCATAAGGTGTGGTTCGAGATGTGCTTTTATTAAAAGTTCAAGAGTTTTTTTACCTCTATCTTCATCATCACAGTCTATTACTACAACTTCACGTTCGAAACTGTTTAATCCAGCACAGATATATTCCATGTGTTCATAGTGAATCATTTCTTCTATGAGATTTTGAAATTTACGTGTGTCTACTTTTTTATATTTAGATTCTTTATTTTTACGAACCTGATTGAAACACATGCGGAAAAATCCACGTTGTTTCTCATAAGAATTTCGGGATTTGTAGTATACATCACGAATGATTTTGTTTTCGTTATGCGGTAAGTTTTTAGGATTTATTTGTTTTACTTTACTCATTAAAAGAAGCTCCTGTGTTTAGTACCTGATAGGTCGACCGATACCAAACACAGGTGCTAATGTACGCTAATGCTTACATCTATTAATATATATTAGAATGAAAATATTGTAAATATAAATTTTTAGATTATTAATTAATTCTAATATTAAATTTTATGACACCCTTATTTGATATAGGACCACAGATAGATAAACATGCTGAGAGTATAATTAATACTATGCTTTCAAGACTATCTAATAAGAATCCTAAAAAAGACAGTAAATGTTATCTCAGAGTATTAAGTTATGTTATGGAACTCTATAATGGTGATTTCCTTAAAACTAAACGATTTGATAATTCTAAGGACGGTCAATTTAATATGACTGATTCTTTTCAGAAGATTCAGGAATGTAAGAACGATTGGAGCAAAGTACGCCAGCTTGTGTTATCGGCTTTAGATAATCTTGATGAGGCAAAGAAACCTGAGAAGTTACCTTGGAATAAAAAGTATCTAAATGATATTACATTTGCTAAGTTTTTCAACAACGGATACAATGAGAACGGAGAGATAGATTGTCCGTTTTTACATTTAGTGAATCCACCAATGACTTCTTATGCATATAAATCAGACATAACAATAACTACACTTAAAGAGAATTGTAACAGTCTTATCAAAAGTGCAGCTGAAAAATTCTGTAAGAAATATTTCAAAATGAAGAATTATCAGCTTTCATTCTGGTATGATATGGAAGACTGGACAAGATGGTTGAAACTGTTTAAGTTTACATTTCCGTCAATTTATGGTGAATTTGTAAACTCATGTGAAGACGGAAATCCTTTTATTGATTTTAAGAATTATCTTTTGTTTGTACTTAAACAGAAAGAAGGTGAACATCCTGTAATGAACCATTGGTATTTCAAACTCACCTATAATGACGGAACTGAACTTGACGGATATTTCAAACAATGGCTCAGAGCAGGAATTGACAGAGGTAAGTTTAATGTCCTTAAACAGTTACCAAAAAGTATTGATAAGTATTACACAGACGAATCGTTTAATAATTCTAAAATTAAAAATGAAAAGAAAAAAGAAGTTGTTGAACTTGATGATGTTGTAATATGGTAGGAGTTAGTCATGGGAATGAAATCAATTTATACTGAAGAAGAACGTAAACAGAGAAAACGAGAAAGTAATAAAAGATGGCGTGAAACTCATAAAGAACATATAGCTGATTACAATAAAGAATATAATAAACAATATTGGCTAGAACATAAAGAAAAGATTATAAAGCAACATGCTGAGTATTATCACAGAAATAAAGAAAGAATTAATAAGAACCATTATGAAAAATATGCAAAAGCATATTATGAAAAAAATAAAGATTTAATACGTGAACGAACCAAGGAATACAGAAGAGAATATTATAAGAAGTATTATCAAAAAACATAAGAAAGAGATATTGGAACAACAGAAAAAGAAAAGGCTAGAACAAAAGTCCTAGCCTTAGTGAAGGATTCGGTTTGAGTGGCATAGCCTTCACAAAATTAATCTCGTTCACCACTTTACATTATGCATTCAAGAACATCGATTTTGTTAAATTCTGTTTCTGAACAACATGTATCTTTTAAGAACTGTTCCTTTGCAGCTTCTTTTGTTTTAATATTTGATGTGAGATAATATCTACTCATTGGATGTTTATTACCTTTGAAGTATCCTTCAACACACCAGCCTTCTTTACTTGGTAATGGAATATATGACATAATTTATCTCCTCTAATAATTCCAAACTGAATAGTCGATTTGACCATACCATTCAATCATAATTTCCATTTCATGTTCTTTTTCAACATAACTCCAATAACCACCAAATGCTCCCATAATTTAATCTCCTTTTAAGGTAGGTCCGAAGACCTACTGTTTAATTTTAGATAAGTGATTTGTACATTACAGAATTTGCTTTCTGTCCTGTAATAACCTTGTACTTTTCGATAAGGTTTGATGACCAACCTTTGAACAATTTTTCATTATCAAAATCTTTAAGGGCTTTTTCTGAAACAGTAGCAACAGCCTTAATCTGCTCCAACGAAAGTTCATCAAAAATATCAGGACTGATTTTGGAATTGTTACCGCCATTCTTTACAGTAACAGTCTGTCCTAAGTCAGGGAAATCAAAACCAACACCTGGTTCTACTTCCTTTACAAGTTCTGCTCCCCACAATTTTGTATAATACTCGATTGCAGAAGTAAGGTTCTTTGCTACAGCAAGGAAGTGAGCCTTGTCTTTGATTGTAAGACCCTCTGTAAGACCTTTTTCTTTTACAGAAACAAGTTCTCTGTTCATTGCAAGTACGAACTGACTTACATCACCGTTTGGAAGTTTTTCTCCCGATTTAACATCAACATAATTTACCATATTTTGCCTCCTTAAGCAATATTCAAAAATTCTTTGCATTTATCAGAAAGTTCAAATCTTTCTGTGTTGTTATTACTATAAAGGTAAACCGTACCTTTAATAGTTTTAAGATAACCTTCTGTATAAGGCCAGATATAACCAGTAAAAAACCATTTACCTTTACTGTCTTTACTGTAACTTGCACATCTATACAACATGCCTTCTTCATAGAACTTTGGAGTTCCAACAGTTTCATCATGCTTTGCTTTAATAGCATCTAACTGTTCTCTTGTAATTCTAATCTTCTCTTTCATAACTGCCTCCTAAAGCATTTATTCTGTATAACTATAATATACAATAAAACAAGCGTTATGTAAAGGAAAAATTCAGAAAAAGTGAAAATTCTAATATTATAAATACTATGTTAAACAGAGAAGTTATTAAAACACTTGATGAAAAAGATTTTGTAACAAGTTTGATTATGAGCGATAAATGCTGCCAGACTTTGTTACCTTACACTAAACTAACCTATTTTGATATTGATTATTCAAGAACTATTGTTTCGTGGGTAATGGAATATTATAAGAAATTCAAGAACGCTCCAAAACAGGATATCACATCAGTATACAGAACTCACTGTGATGAGATTCAGGATGAAGCATTAAAAGAACTTATTCTGAATTATATTCAGGAACTTGGTAAAACAGAAATTCAAATTAATAACGAAGATTATCTTGTTGATAAAGGAAAAGATTTTATTGATTATAAAGCATTGAAAATCTATACAGAAGAATTAAACGCTTGTCTTGAAACTCGTTCAATGGATAAGGCAAGAAAGATTCAGGAAGAGTACAAAAAGATTTCAACAGCTGAAATAAATGAATGTGATTTAATGGATTTAGGCGATAAAGAAATTATCGAAAATGCTTTAGCACAGGAAGAGGAAGTTTTGTTTACTTTGCCTGGAGCAATGAATGATGTTTTGGGTAATATTCATAGGAATGATTTTATTGCTATTCTTGCACCACCTAAGAGAGGAAAAAGTTTCGCACTACAATATCTCGCTATTCAAGCTCTTAAACAACGATTGAATGTTGTTTTTGTAAGTATGGAAATGACAAGAGAAGAAGTTGTTCAACGTTTGTGGAAAGCGTTGTGGGGAGCTGAGTCTACTTTAGTCAAAGACGGTGTTTATGAAACAAGTAGGTTTGTAGAAGATACAAGTGAAGAAGGAAAATATTTTTCTGAACTTGTTGATATAAATGTTAAAAATAGAGGAAAATCAGTTAACACACTCCAAAAGCGTTTAAGAGCAAATAATGGATATCAAGGTCATTTGAGAGTTATTGCTTATCCTAGATTTAGTGCTTCAGTAAAACAAATAACCGGTCGAATTGATGAGTTGATTGAAAATGGATTTGTTCCTGATGTAGTAATAATTGATTATGCTGATATTACAACACCAATCGGAGGTGGAAGTGAATTAAGAAACCAGCTTGATGAAACATGGAAATATCTTGGTGGATATGCTACTCAACTTCATTGCTGCGTAATAACTGCATCTCAGACAAACCGTTCAGGAATGTCATCAAGTTCTGTAGAAGCTGAAAGTATTGGAGAAAATTTTAAGAAAATTGCACATATTACTTCAATGGTTTCTCTTGAGCAAACACGAAAAATGAAAGAAGAGCATATAATGAGAATACGAAATCTTGCTATTCGTAATGGAGAAGTCGAAGAAACATGTGTTTTCGCTCAGTGTTTACCGTTAGGTCAGTTTGTATTTGGAGAATCTATCTTAGGTAAGAATTACATTGTTCATGATGAAAATGATGAGTAATATTTTTAGTTATACTTTTAGAACAAGTATGGGTATTCATAATTATTTCTTTCTGAAAGAAGATAAGACGTTGAAAATATATGAATATCTTCCTTTTGAAAAAATCTCAGATAATGAGTTTATTGTAAAACCTGATTTGAATAAAGAACCTGTTCTTATGACATTAAAGATAAACCTTAAAGAGTTGAAACCTTATAATGAGAGTAAGAAATATGTTAATGTTTTTCAAAACACTTCTAAGGAGAATAACGTTATGAATTATGATAAATATGGATTTCCAATTTTCGATGATGATTATGAAGACGAAATTAAACAGACACAACAAGAACCTGATAAAACTGTAAATATTAAGAAAGAGGATAAAGAAGAAGTACCTAAGGATAAATTTTCTTTATTCTAAGGAGATTAAAAATGGAAGAAGAATATTATGAAGAAGTACCAACAGAGTATGATTATGAAGAAGAGGAAATTACAGTCGGTGATATTACTCTTATCGTGGGTGGTGTTGTACTTATCTGCCTTGTTTTTGCTTTAGTTATGGGAATCATTAAAAAGACCTTTAAGAATGTACATCTTAAAATTGGAAATAAAATTGAATTGGGAGTAGAAACAAAAGATGATAAGAATGTTTGAAAAAGGAATAGATGATATCGCACAGATAGACATTAATCCGAAATATTCGTTTGTATCAATCGGAAAAGAAAATATCGAAAACGGTAAAGGTTTTACTGTAAGAACATTCCTTGTAAACAATGCCTATATGTGTCAGAAGTTATTAGAATCTAAGACGTCTAAAGGTTGGAGAATCAGATTCTAATATTATAGGTATGGCACGTGTTTTTTGGGATGGCGAGAAAATAGTCGCTACAGCTAATACCGCAAACATTGAAAAATTATCTCAGTTAGCAGAAAAATATAAAGCTGAATGTTTACCTGCTGTAAATGGTTATGCTTTTACCAGAACTATTCAGACAGTTAAAGATTTGTCTACACTAACACAAACATGTTTTGATGAATCGTTTGAAAAATTACTTAAAGCTGCAACTAAACAAGATAGAGTAAAACAAGAGTTCATAGATTCACTTAATCTTCCCGAGAAAATGTATCCGTTCCAAAAAGAGACAGTTGCTCAGATTGTGAAGTGGATGCACAACACATTAATCGCTGGTGAAATGGGTGTAGGAAAGACTTGTATGGGTTCTGTTGCATTAAAAGCTGTAGGTGAGGCTTACCCTGCACTGATTGTTTGTCCTGCATCATTAAAATTAAATTGGGAAAAAGAAGTACACGAATGGACACCTGGATTAAAAACTTATGTTATTAGCGGTCGTGAAACTTATAACGACCTTTATATTTTGAATAGTGCTAAACAGGCTGATGTTGTAATTATAAATTATGACATACTTGGTTTTGATGATAAAGAGAGAGTAGAGCGAGAAAAGAAAAGAATTAAACTTGCTAAAGAAGAAGGCAGAAAATATCGTAAGGCGTTTATTCCTGTAGAGGGTTGGATAAACGCAATCATTAAAGAGATAAAACCTCACGCTATTGTATGTGATGAATGTCAGGCTTTAGGTAATCCTGAATCTATACGAAGTAGAGCAATTATACAAGCATCGAAAGATAATAGTATTTTGAAATTGTTTTTGTCAGGAACGCCATTTGAAACAAGAGTGCTGCAATTTTATACAATTTGTCATATTATGGATTCTGATTTATTTCCTAATGAATGGGATTACAAACAGAGATACTGTGACCCTTATAAAGACAGATTCGGTCATTGGCATTTTGACGGATGTTCTAATGTTGAAGAATTAAGACGTAAGTTAGCAACATTCATGATTCGTCTTGAAAAGAAAGATGTACTTCCGTTCCTTCCACCTAAACAGAAAATTCCTGTTTATCTGGATATGGATAAAAAGTCACGTGAGTTGTATGATAAAATGGAAGAGGAGCTTTTATCTCTGGATGATGTACATCAGTTTACATATCTTGCGAAAATGAAACAGGCGTTAACTGAGATAAAAATAAATGCTGTTATTCAGTTTATCAAAGATATCCTTGATGTTGAAAATAAATTGGTTACTTTTGTATTTCATACTCAGATGTATGAAACATTGATGTCTACATTTGGTAATCAGTGTGTAGGTATCAATGGTGGTCTTTCTGATTTTAAGAGACAAGATGCTGTGAATAAGTTTCAGAAGAATGATGACATTAAACAATTCATTGGTCAGTTACAAGCTGCTTCTACAGGAATAACTTTAACCGCTTCTCATATTATGACATTTACTGAATGGGGACAAACTGCCGTACAGATGGAACAGGCATGTGACCGTATTCACCGTATTGGTCAGGAAAGTGATAGATGTCTTTATTATTATCTGATTGTAAAAGATACGATTGATGAAGGACCTATGGAAACACTGACTAAGCATTATAACGATATTCAAGCTGTATTAAATGGTAATACTGATATTAAATTTGTTGATATTGATGAAAGTATGATTGTAAATGTAAAGTCACGCCGTCTCATGAAAGGACGACAGGGAGTACAAATAGAGTACTCTTAGAATTTCTGTTTTATTCCGTATTCTATAATTAAGATATGGAATTCACAGAAATAGAAAATAAATTAAATACCCTAAAGGTAAAGAAACAGTCAAACGAAGAACTGTTGAAAACAAGAAAACAAAGACTTGAAGAGATTAAAATTGAAACTGAGGAAGTTCTTAAATCAATTTCTGTTTGTCAGAATGTAGCAACAGAAGTTCAAAAACAACTTTCAGTAAAGATTGATACTATCGTAAATCTTGCACTTGCAACTTGTTTTGGAGACGAGTATACCTTTAATCTCAATTATGTACCTGCTCGTGGTAAGACTGAGGTTGAATTCTTACTTCTCCAGAACGGTAAGGAAATAGACCCTATGAATCAGAATGGTGGAGGGCTTATTGATATTCTTTGTTTTGCATTAAGAGTTGCGGTATTCAATATCAGTCATACAGATGACGTTATGGTGTTCGATGAGCCGTTCAGATTTGTCAGTAAAGGTTTAAGAGAAAAGGTTGCAGAAGTTGTTCATACATTCTCTGAAAGATTGAACATACAGATAGTTGAAGTTACCCATGTTGAAGAACTTATGGATAACAGTGATAAACAATTTGTAATCAAAAAAATAAAAGGAGTAAGTAATGCAGAAAACTAAAGAGAAATGTTGTGCCGATTGTAAGCACTGTATCAGACATGATATGCATGAGTATGAGTGTAAAAAGACAGGCGTAAGAGATAGAATAACAGGAAAGTATGAATACAAAGAATGTAGAGATGTAATTGATACAACAGACTGTGAATTTAAGGATGAAACGACACAAACAATCGTAATACGTGTTATTACTCTGGTTGTGGCAATTGGTGTTGCTTTCTTTGTTGGTTGGACTATGTTGTAAGGAACAGATATGAGAATTTATATTTACGAGTTAATTATTGCGATATTCAATATCATGTGTGGTATTTATCAATTCAGACTTAATCATAAGGTTGCTGGAATAATTAATCTTGTATTAGCCGGTATAATAATTGTACTTTGCATTATAATGGCTATTCAGGATATAAAGGCATATTTTTACAATAAAGAGATTAGAAAGAGATATGAGGGAGCAGAAAAATGACAGAACATGAAATTGTTGCTAAAGCTGAGAAACAGGTAAAAGAATGGATTGCTTACGCAAAACAGGAATATGGCTGGGAAGATAAAGTATTTGAACTTTTCGAAGAACCAATGATAGAAGTTGCTACAGCAGTTGCCGTTCAGACTACTAAAGATTTACAAGAAGAAAATCGAAGCCTTTTAGAAAGTTGTGAAGGTGCAACAATGATGTATAAGGACTTGTGTGAAGCTACAAAATTAATTATGTGGCTCAGAGATGAATTAAAAGATAATGATAACTGGAAGGGTGCGTCTGCACTTGCCAGTCGAGTGAATAAGTTTATAGATACACAAGAAGGGAGAAAATAATGAGTGATGACGAATTAATTAAAGAAGCGACAGAAACATCTGCATGGGAAGTAATTCCATTAATTGATAGACCTTTGTTTGTTCGAGGTTACATAACAGGAGCAAAAGCTAAATTATTTGAATTTGAACAGACAAAATTGCAAAATGCTATTTGTGAAGAATCGTTAAAGAAAGAAAACGAGCAGAAAGTAAAAGATGATGCTGAGAAATATTCTTATTCTAAAGCAGTTTCAAACCATATTAAATATATTTCCAGAGATTCAGATGTTGTTAGAAAAATACGTAATCTTGTAAAGTTGGCTTATATTCACGGGGCTGAGAATAAGGGAGAATAAATAATGGAACTTTATAGCACGCTAGATTTTTTAAGAGATTTATACAACCGTACTCCAAATGAGCATAAATCCGAAATGTTAGAAATGTATAAACAGGCTATGAAAGATACTTTTAAGAATAACAAGGAGCAAAAAGAATGTTCCAA
>Ga0247609_10000225_pt1 | contig 83432 bp, 144 predicted proteins | sample 172DNAGHGlowgp2_FD_193487 | JGI IMG/M metagenome (GOLD analysis project Ga0247609, IMG submission 193487) | Sheep rumen microbial communities from Palmerston North, Manawatu-Wanganui, New Zealand - 1728 DNA GHGlow gp2 | ecosystem: Host-associated > Mammals > Digestive system > Stomach > Rumen ...
GTGAGATAGGCTTCTCAAACAGACAAGTCGAATTGGTTGTTAATATGGCAATAGCAATCGCAAATGAGAGTGTCTTCAAGAAATACTTCAATGACAACTGCATACACTTCAATGAAGACTATCTTGAGTTTCTTACAAGTTCAACAGACAAGACAGAGTTTGAGGAAACCATTAGACGCGTTACAACAGAACAGGGTGAATTTGTTGAATATGGTTACACCATGACAAATGATGGTGGCTTAATCAGTGTTGTTTTCCAATACAGAGAACAATCAATAAATAAAATGTTAAATGAATGTTAAAACGCTAAAAATGTTTGGTCAAACCAAATATTTTGCTTACCTTTGCACTATCAAAAGTTGAACAAATAAAAAGAGATAGATATGACACCGAAAGAAACGATTTATTTGCACTTCATGCAAGTGCATAACACTTATGACCAACTCTACGGAAAAACTACTGATTTGTATAGAACCGATAATGAGTTTGTCAACAGCCAAGAGTTCAAAAACATGGCGAGAAGCGCGGGCACTATCCAAACTATTCAAGGGAAAATCAACTATTATCAAAGGTTGATTGACAAAAAACTTGAAGAGAAACGAACAGAGGAGTTATTCAACACCGAGGATGGTGCGAAGTACATGTCGCATCTTGCTGACGAAAGAGAAAAGATTCGTGAGAAACGCGATGCAGTCGCGAACATGGCAGAAATGCACATTGATAACTTGGTCAAGAATCTTCTTGGTGACGATTGGGGCGCGAAATTCATGTTGGGTAGTGTTGAAATTGGTCTCCTATCAAAAGACAAGAACGATTGCCGACACTTCATTTTTGGTCACAACTTCACATTGATGACAAGTATGTATGGTGACTATGAAAAGGCTACTATTGACGATATGACATTTAGTTTCTCGTGTGGCTCAATGATGGCATTCCCAATCTTCAATAGTGATGAAGGTTTACTCCGCAAAGAGTTTGAAATTGGAAAGGGTAAGTTCCTGTCAAATACACAGGTATTGTTAGAGATTAGGGAAAAGACCTTTAACGCTATGGTTGAGATTTATCGTTTAAATGAGATTTATGACGAACTTATTCACAAGATGAAACACGCGACAGAGGAGGATTTGGAGGCATTCATGAATGAAAACAAGTAAGGTCATGGCAAAGAAACAGACTAAACAACAGATTAAGGCTGAAATCACGCGAAAGACAGAACAACGTTTCAGAGACAAACTTCAAGCACTTCAAGAACTTATGGACGAAAACAAACGTCTCATGGATGAAAACAAACGTCTTAGAAACGAGAAGTTTGAACTTGCAAAAAATGTTGAGAGAATTGAACTGCTCAAAGACGAGAACGAAAAGTTGAAAGATTGGGTCAACAGACTACAAGAATACATGGATTTGCCGCCCGACCAGTTCAAGCGTGAAATTGAACGCATGAAAAAGGAAGAGGAATATACCAGGCTTCTTGGTACTTTTGCAAGAATGACAGGTCTATATACTACAATGGGTTTAATTTAAAAATTTCGTCATGGTTTACAATGATTATCTGACAGAGGTATTGGTCGACCTCATTCGCGGACTTATTGACGAGTTTAATGACACAAGGGTTAGCTTGTATTCCAACATTTGCCGAGTCGATAATGTGTATATCACGGAAGATAACGGAATCAAGTGGGACTTTGAACCAGAGTTTTTTGGCGAGGACGAGGAAGGAAAATACATGGCACATACCTGTACCGATGAGATGATTATGGTTTGTATTTATCAGACATTACAGAGAATGTTAACAAAAAAATAAAGCAAGAACAATTATGAATCAAATTAACAAGTATTTAATTAACACTTCTGCGGCTAAGGCTATGGCAAAAGCCGCTCAAAAGCAAGCCTACGAAGCGTTTTGGTATCTTCTCCAAGTGAACAAAAACAAGTACAAGTTGCCGCGTTATGTGTCAGTTGCAATGAACAGGGGCGATACGTTAGTTCTTCTCAAGCCAGACCCTGTGAATAATCCTATTCACGAGGAAGTGCACTTGGTTGATTCTACAGAATGCGATATCAAGTTTGACATCAAACTTGGCACTTATGTTGTGACCACCAAAGGGAAAAACGAATTTATGTGTCTGTTTAATTCCCTTGAATATGCAAGACTGGAAGAACTGATGGAAATCTATGACATTATCGTCAATGATTGGAACGCAAGGCTTGACTTGAAGCAAAAGACCGAAGATGATGACAAAACCAACGAGGTTAATGTCAATGCCAATGGTTGCGGTGTTGAAATTACCCAAAAGAATATAAAAGGTGACAATGTTGTAAGTGTTACATTCTGACGAGGTGAAACAAAAAAATAAATTCGTGTTCATATACTCTCTTTTGTCGGAGGCGCGTGTGTTCTTATACGCGCTTTCCGCTTTTGTGCTTTTGTTGTTCTTTGGAACATGTTTAACTGACTTCGGTAATGAGCCTGTAACGCCAGATATACCCAACACAATTTACATGTGGCATCGTAACAAGGATAACGGATTGCTAAAAATAGCCGATATTTGCGGCACAGGGCACGAAAATGATAATGCCTTTATCCATGTTCGCCAAGAGAAAAACAAAGCCTTAGAAGCGATATTTTGGTTTCGTGATAAAGAACTTAAGTATAACGCACACTACAATATCAGCGTTAGGTTTGACTCTGTTGTATTGGACAGAAAATGCCGATATGTCATAAATAATGATAGTATTGGTGTCCTGTATATTGACAAACCGAAAATGATTGTTCAGAAAATGACCGAGAACGAAACATTTGACGTAATTTTTAAACAACGTCATAAGATAATTGATATATTCCACTTCAATTCTCCAAAATTAAAATGGTGAACAAACTTTTAACAATTTTTTAACACCTAAAATTTGTTCAAATAATATTTTTGACGTATCTTTGCACCATAATTAATAACAAGACAACTAATAAAAGAGGTATATGGCAAGAAGTAAATTTTACGATTTAATCAAGAACGCAAAGATTGAAAAGGACGTTGAACACGTTTATACGCAGGGCATAAGCCTTTATTTCCCTGGTGTGGATATTGAACATACATTTGCTTGTGACGCTTTGGTTGACACCAAAAACAAGCAGGGTAAACTCCTCAAACTCATCATTGAATACAAGTTTGATGAGGATTTCCAATCACGCGCAATGAGGGCAAAGGTAATCGCACAAGTCCTTTTCTATATGAAGCGGTTTGAACTTAACGGAATGATTCTGCCTAACGTGGCAATGGTTGGTGACGTTAACGAGTGTTTTGTTTTCCATACCAATGACATTATCCCTTATCTTGATGAGGATATTGATTGGTCAACAGCACCATCGCAAGCGCATATCAACAATCCAGAACTTGTGATGAAACTCGCGCAGGATGAAAATATAAATCCGTTTGTTTTTGTTGTGGATGAAAACTTCTCATTCAAAGATGTGGCTGATAAGATTTATGACCTTTCCGCGAACATTCAGCGATATGTCCACGTTACAGAGCATAACATCGCAACCATCTTTGAATACTTCACCAACCGCGTAATCACCAACAAGAAAAAGGTTAGTGCCAATGACCTTGTTGCAGTATTTATGGGTGTTATTACAAAGAATGAAAACTATTACAAGCACCCAATGAAAAAGAATGTGCTTGTCACACCTCTTGGTGATGTGAAGATTAACGGAGAGGGTTATGACGCGTTTTTCTCTTACTTCAACCGCAATTACACACCACAAGAAAAGATGCGTTTCACCGAAATCAGCGACAGACTGATTGAAGATACCAACCGCAGAAACAAGGGTGAGTTCTACACACCTACCCTTTTCGTTGATTACGCGCACGATATGATTTCAAAACAATTCGGTGAGGATTGGAAGGAAAACTATGTTGTTTGGGATAACTCTTGCGGTTCAAAGAATCTTACCAGAGATTATCACTTCAAGGAGTTGTATTGCTCAACACTTGAACAAGCCGAACTTGATATTTCGGCACACTACAACAAGGAAGCAACCAGTTTTCAGTTTGACTTTCTCAATGACTCTCTTGACAAGTTGCCAAGAGGTCTGCTTGAGGCATTTGAACAGAATAAGCCAATCATTATCTTTATGAATCCGCCTTATGCAACGGCAAATAATTTTGGTGAGACAAGCAAAGATAAGATTGCTAAAACAATGATTAATGAACAAATGTTAAATGATAAAATCGGCTCATCTGCACAAAATCTTTATGCCCAGTTCATTTATCGCATTATGATGATTAAGCGCAAGTATAACTTAACCAACATTCACATTGCTATGTTTACACCTACTTTGTATCTTAGCGGTGGTAGCTGGAAAGGTTTCCGCAAAGAGTTCTTTAAGGACTTTACTTATCGTAATGGATGCACGTTTAGGGCAAGTCACTTTGCTGATGTGGCAGATAATTGGGGCATTTCATTCACTATTTGGCTGAACGGAAAGAGTTTTGTAACGGATAGTTTCAAACATACATTGATAGATAACGGAAATGATGGTATTGAAATTATTGGTGAAAAACAAATTTACAACGCAGATAACCACATAAAGGCAAGCGAATGGGTACGAGAGCCGATTAAAGGGTTAAAAACTTTTGATGCGCCAAATCTTACAAGTGCGTTGAGCATTAAAGAAGTAAATACCAGAGGAATGTTAATGGAAGATTCTATCGGTTATTTTTACAATAATAGTAATAACGTAGATAAGAATGACCAGAATGTTGGTTTATTTAGCAGTCCGTTTGCCGCGGCACACGGACTGTCTACCAGGGCAGAAAACTTCGTCCGTTGCACTTCCTTGTTTTCTGCTCGTAGGTTAGTTCAAAAGAACTGGATTAATTGGGCAGATGAATATATGAAGCCTAACACCGAGCATCCGTTGTGGCAAGAATTTGAGAATGATAGCATTGTTTACTCATTGTTTGAAAGCAAGTCAAATCAATCTTCATTAAGGCAGGTTGAATATAAAGGCAAGTTGTGGGACATCAAGAACGAGTTTTTCTGGATGTCACGTGAGGAAATGATGTCATTGGCAAACGAGAACGGAAATGACCATTGCTATCAAGATGCGAATGTGTCAAGTGACAGATACGTTTACAACCTATTGCAGGGCATTACGTTGAGTGAGGAAGCGCAAGCGGTATTGGATAAGGCTTGCGAACTTGTAAGGAAAACTTTCAAGTACCGAATGATGTTTGATGAGAACAACGAGAATTACCAAATTAATAACTGGGACGCATCATTCTACCAGATGAAACCTCTTTGGAAAGAATATGCAAAAGAGGATTTTGAAGAGTTCAAGGAGTTGTACAAGAAGTTGGCAGACAAAATGTTGCCTATGGTTTATGAAGTTGGATTTTTAAGAAAATAAAATATTATGAATTACAAGGACAGACAAATAAATTCATTTTTTGCTTGCATTAGAGAAAAGTTGCTATCACTTCGTGACAAGAGACGCGAAAGAATTGAGAGGGACTACCGCATTAACCAATACCGCCATTGGTTCTATGTTAATCATGGGTGGAAGCCCAGTAAAAAAGAGGCGATGAGGGAGTTGGAGTTTGATGATTTTATTAATAAAAAGTTTGATAGAAGCGCGGGTAGTGTAATTTTCCCGATGTTTGTAAGAACAAATTAATTCTTTTCACAAAATTATGAATACAACAGATTTTTGGCTTACTTTTATCGCCTTATTTGGTGGTGTTATCCTTTTTGTGGGTCTTATTTACCACATTTGCGTTTGGTGTGGAGAAACAAAAGAAATTCGCGTCATTCTCAAAGCGAGAGGTGAAAAAGACAGGGTGCTGACGCACAGAGAAAGAGTGGTGCGTAGGAAAAAACGGGCAGAACTTCGCAGAGAGTATGTAAGCCAATATTGGGTAAGAAACGGATGCGAGCCTTACGATTATCAAGTAAACAAGTATCTGAACGATTGGGAGGTGAACGCGGAAACCCCGTATCTGGAAGGGATAAAAACAGATTAAATAGTAAATTATGAAAAAGATTTTAGTTGGTTTATTGTTGTTATTTGCAGTATTGGTTTCAGTTTCTTGCAATCAATGGAAGCCATCAGTAAAGTATGAGATTGAGATTACAGAGAAACTGACAAGTGTCGGTTATCAGTATCGGTCTTATACTAAGGAATATGTTTCAGTCACCTACTATCGTTTTAGATACCATTATAAAACGATTTTTCCAGAAGAATCTACAAATAAGGGAAAATATGAAGAGGGTGATGAAATCAAGGACGTAACTTATACTGCTTACAAGAAGTATAATGTTGGTGATAAATTCATTTCCGATAGTTATATTTGGTTCAGTTTTCCTAATTGATAAGGGAATTTTAACATTTAAAATTTGGTCAATTCAAAAAACATAGGTATCTTTGCAGTAGAAATTTTAAATAACGTTTAATATGATAAGAAAAGATTACGGAGATATCATTGCTCTATATTTGGAGGGTAAGATTGGACAAAGAACACCAAAAAAGGTTGTAGACGAACTTCTTGAAACTTCAGATACGTGGCATAAAAAGTGTCCGTTTATCGGATATCATCGCTTTAATGTGGGTGACAATTTTATGCGCCCCTGGACTAATAATAACTCAATCCTCACCATTGTTGGAATTGATTATCAAGCAAGAGAATATATTTGCAATAGTTCATTATTTCCAGAACCGACTATCAGAGTTAGTTTTTCTGACGATTACAGACTTCAGCCTGTATATGGTTGCTCATGTTGTCAGTGCTGCAACCGCATGGCATTTTGCAACTTGTGCAACAGACCAATTTTCGGTGTCGGAGACATAATTAAATGGTCTTATGGCAAAAATTCTGCCGTGATGGTTGTAGATGACATTGACTTGTGCGGAAAGCGTTATCGTGTTCACAATGGCGATTATTGCTTTACTATTTCATTTGAGAATAATGACCTTTTGACACTTGTTTCTTCTGCTTGCCCTGTATCATGCTGCAATCCTTGTTATTGCTGCAAGTTCCGTTGCTGCAACCGATAATCAGTTATAAGCATGAATAAGATTAAGAAAGCAATCATATTTAAGGGTCTTGCGTATACAGGTATTGCCGACATTTGCACATGTCCGCACTGCGAAAACGTGATGGGTGAGATGGATAACGTCGCGATGCTCGTTCCTGCTGGCATGGCGCGATGCCCACACTGCGGTGAGCAGTTGATGTGGTATAGCGAGGACACAATAGACGAAGACAGGGAGGTCTCAATGTACGATATCGTTACTGACAATGACATTGAACTATTTGAGTACGATGCGAACTACAAGGAAGTAACAAACGAGGAAGGCAAAGTTTTCCTCTATGACATTCAAGAGCACAGAAACGTTAAAGAGATTGATTGATATGGACAGAATTTTTAAGATTGACAAACAACTTTGTGGAAAGTTTCATGCAACCTATGTTGAAAAGGTTGATGAGAAGCATTTGGTTATGCACTTTGACTGCCCCATTGTAAAGAGGATGACATGGGATTTGATAACAGATGCTATTGACCTTTATGCTTGGGGTCTTTCATGGTCATCGTGGTTGGAAAAGGAAGCACGTTATCACTTCAACCTTGCGCACTTAGTGCTTTGCAAAGACCCATATCATGATTTGAAGAAAACCCTTGAAGAAATGTATAACGAGGGTAAGATTTTCCACAAACTGATTGACATTAGGACACAGGGTTATGATGAAATTATTGGCAACAGGATATGCCTTGTATTTGGGCCGGAGCAACCTGGTCATTACGCACCATTTATTCAATACACACCGAATGATTTTTTGGGTCATGAGTATTTCAATGTCGGCACTTTCTACAGGTATAATGAAATGGGCATTTCAGTAACACATTATTGTGGGCCACATCGTTTATTCGGAAACGAGGAATTTGTCAACATTTTTATCGCAATCCAAGACTTCTACATGAACACAACAGAAATTTAACATACCTCTTTTTAAGTTCAACTTTGGCGGTGGCTTGTGGTGTAAACCATAGGTCATCGTCCGCGTTTGAGGACTATTAACATATTTTAACCATATATTGTTTTGTATTTACCTGTCTGTGTAGTATATTTGCGTAAAAAAAATATGTTACATTATGGATTACAATAAGATGACTGAAAGGTACAAATTCAACAGGAAGATTCATGAACAAATCGGAAAATTCATTAAACAATTTCCGGAACTAAGATACGGACAGATACTTGGTAATATTGGTATGACATATCCGTATGATGTTTTTAATGATGAGTCGGAAACGTTATATAAAAGAATGTTGGTCAAGGAAAAAGAACTTGGATGGAATGAGAAAACAGACACAAATTTACCATTCAAACAAACAAGGGATGTATTAATCGGTTATGAAACGTTCATTCCATTTGATAGTGGAGAATATACTGAACCAGAACTGGTGTGTTCCAAAAATGGATGGCACATTAAAATCTATAACGATTTAGATATCTTGTCAATCAGAACAATGCACGGAAGAGAATATTTTGTCTTAGATGAAATGCGTGGAAGACCAAACATGATTAGATATAAACTAATAGATGGTAACGAGATAGATTTAAATTCAGATTTTATAACCGAAATAAAACCAGTTGTATTTGTTCATTTTTGGAAAGAAGGTGACGAAGAAATGGATTATTCAATATTCTTAAAAAGGAATGACAGGGTGGTAAACGAAATTGAAGACGAGGAAGTTAAGAATAAAGCGCAAAGATTAATAGGAACTAAACTATCATTGCTATATGGAGACAAGCAAATTTGGTGATAACAGACAGATTAACGTAAGGGCTGTATACGATGATGGCGAATCTTTAAAGGAATATTCAAATCAGTTATTCGACTTAGAAAATTTAAGTGCGGCCTATGATGATTTCGAGAAATGGTGCTTTACCTTTGCATGTGAAAACTGGCAAATATGTGTGGATGAACGTACACCTTCAAACATTATTGAATTTGCTTCAAAATTAATAAGCGGAAATAAAAGTATGCTATGTGTTGTGTTTAAGGAAAAATATCAACACACACAAAAATTGTGTTCAGTAATTTTAGAAATTGTTGATAAAGACTAAGATATTATGAGTGTATTTACAAGAAACGCCGGTAAGTTGTTCTATCATGATAAGAACTTGGACTGCTTCATTGTTAGGGACGAACCTGTTACTTTGAAAGAGTTGATAAACGATACACCAGGACAATATGATGAAAAACTTTACAATAACCTAAACAAGGATGTTATAAACGGAGATTACGTTGATGCTTACTTGTCACTTCCTGTTGGCATCTATAACGAGAAGTACGTATATCGTTGCACCATTCCTGCAGGTATGCCGTTCTATATCAGTGACAACCTAAAAGAAGTTGCCGCAAAAAAACTTAAGGTGAACGAAAGAATTACTTCACAGCCAGTTTTCAGTGAAGTCCTGGCCAGTGGATATGTTGAGTGTCTTAGACTTGACCTGTTTAGGGATAACGATAAGGATGAAATCGCTTATTTTGTACTTCTTGGCGGAAAAGTTGTAAACCCATACAGATACACTGGTACAGGAAGCGATGTTGTCGGTGTGGTTTGCAATCTTCACGATAGCGTTGCAAAAGTGATTGCCATTAATGAGAAGAATTTGGAATGGTCAAACCTTGAACCAGATAAAACAAGGATTGTCACCAAAAAACAATATAAGGAAAAGAAACTCGCTCGTGAAGATTTGAATGGATATCAGAATACACATGCTATCACCAAAAGCAAAAAGTTTAAGCAAGAACATTACCCTGCAGTAGATTATTGTTTGAATTACTCCATCGGTGATTTGGGTAAGGGTAGATGGTTTTTGGGGTCTGCAAGTGACGTTGTTTCAATGGCAAGAGACAATATGCTTAGAATTAATGCGGCACTTGCAATACTTCAATATAAAGGAATTGATTGTGATTTACTTGACTGCGATTGGTATTGGACTTCAACAGAGTATCACGAGAATAGTGTTTGGGCGGTTGTTGTTAATTCCGGTTTCTTGGGGTTTAACGTTAAATCGAAAAAAGGTGGTGTCAGACCAATGACAATCATAAATTTTGTGCCCAGCTGACTTGGATTATTGAAAAACGTGTAGTATATTTGCAACGAAAAATTTAGGGAATGATATACAAGTTGTCTATACAATTAAAACGAAAAAAATATGATACAAAAGGATAAAGAAATCACAATTAAATGTGTTAGCGGTGTTGAGGGAAACTCTATATATCTTAATGATACAAGAATAGCGGGGTCTAAGCCTTGGGGTGGAGGACATATATTATGGGAAAAGAAAACAAAGATAAGAGATATAGAATTAGCAGTTGGATACTTTTTCAGCGATGAAGAATGCTTATAACCAACATATATATCATTATCAAAATTTAATATAATAATAACATTTTAAAACTTAATATTTTGGGCTTAGACATTTATTTTTACAAGACAAACAAGTATGATGATTGCAAAAGCATTTCAGAATACTACGAAAGGGGCAAGGAAGACCATGAAAAGTACATTGATGACTTAATTCCTAAATTGGTAAAGGAACTCTCTGAATCTAAGAGATATTCAGAAACATATCATAAGGTTTTCTTCGATGTACTGCCAATGGTTGCACCATGTGACACATGGTTGTTTGAAGAATATCAAGAGCAAGAAAAGCCATTGGACCAGACAGTTTCATTTCTTGAAGATGACCTAAAAGATAAACTAAAAACATTCTGGGAAAGTGCGTATTTCAGAAAGGCTAACTTTGTCTACGCGTATTTCAAAGACAAACTTGAAGATGAGTGTTGCTTTGTCACTATGGATGATTTGAAAGATTTGGCTGATAGGTGTAAGAAAATCATGGACACGGACATCAAGGAATACAGGATGAAAGACGAATTGGAAAAAAAGAATCTCCAAATCGAAATGAGCACTAACAGACTTGTAGGACTTGTGAACAGGGGAGAAGATACCATTGAAGAACAGACTTACCTTAACGAACTTAAGGCAAAGAAAGAACAAATTGAGAATGAACTCAAGGACATTGAGGGTAAAACCGGTAATTGTGAAAGATTACTTCCAACACGAAGCGGTTTCTTCTTCGGTAGCACAGATTATGATGATTTATATTTCGCCAAAGTTGAGAGTTGCTACAATCAAATGTGTTTCTTGATGGATAACTTTGACGAAGAAACGGAAATTATATTTGTTGAAATGAGTTGGTAAAATTTAAAACATCATAAAAAAATAAAACTGGAAAGAATGACCCCAGCCGTGATGGCCAGGGTCATTCGCTCTATATGTGCGTAGTTCTAAATTACATATTATCCATTTGAAGGAGTGCAACCTTCTTCAAGCGGATTCACATCATTTGTGAATGTAATAAATTTCGGAGAACAATTCTTCAGGATAAGACCATGCTTTTTAAGTTTTTCATTAGCATAGGCGGCAACCATTTCATTAATTTTATCATGGATTGCAGTGTTAATCTTGGTGTCATTAAAATCTGCTGCAAATTCGTTTTCGGTTACTTTTTCCAAATTTCCGTTAATATTAACAATAGCTTCTGCCTGTGCGTATGTCCACCATGGAAGACCGCCCTTTATTGCATCTAAGGTATAACCCTTAGCAACCATTGTATCAATATCAGCATTAACACCATCTTTAACAACATCAAGATACGTTGCATCTGGATTACTGCTATCATGTGAATTCATTGTGAATGTTGTACCATCATAAGTATCACCATCCTTAATAAGGTATTGATACCAGAAGTAATACACATTGGTTACACTTGTATCGTAAGTACCATCATTTTTTCTTGGGTTTGTCTTAACCACAACAACAGGGAAAATGTCAGCGTTATCTGCTTCACTATCCTTCATAAGTTGCTGACCGCATTCATCTTTGTCATTGCTGGTCATTATATCATAAACAACAGTGTTATTGATAAAATAGAAATAGTTCTGTAATGGTTTTGGATATAACATAATCTTTTATTATTTTTATCAGTTTATTTAATAATAAATATCTTGTCTTTTCACGAAATTTAACACAATATATTTGTCTGAATAAAAAATGTTTTATACTTTTGCATCACTAATTAAATAACTTAATCAAAAGTAATGAACAACAAAGAAAAGAATGTCGCAAAAGCGATGAGCAACAAAGAAAAGAATGGTGAGAACGTCACTAAAATAACAAATACCCCTATGGGTAAATTAGCCGAAGAGAATGGTTGGAGATACATCAAACAACTATATGATTCTGGCTTCCAATTTTTGGGTGGTGACGATGCGAAATCATGTAAAAATATGTTTGTTGCTGGTTTCTTAACCTGTAGTAGTGTGTTAGCAGGTAAGTTAAAGGAAGTGCTGACAGAAGTTGTAACATACGAAGTGCCGGATGACCCGTATATGTGCTGCGAAAGGGTTCGTGTTCTTTCAGATGAACAAATCAACGAGATAATTAACAAAGTGTTTAATTAATAAAGCATGTTTACATCAGATACATTAACACCGATTACGGCTGAACTTCTTAGGAAGAATAATTGGAATGGGGTTTTTGATATACCAAAAAATAGACAATATGCCTTTGTTACTGACTACGATGGTAAGGTAGCAAAACTGGTAAATAATGTAGTATGGAACGGATTAGATGTTGTACTCACAGACGAATGGACTTTCACTCTTGAAGATATTGACTTGACCAAGACACCAAGTGAAACCGACTTGATTGCAAAAGTGTCGACTTTGAGATATATGGAAGACCTTGCGTTTTTGTTGGATTTATGTCACATATCATGGGTTAATTTAAAATTTTAAAATATTATGATTGATTTACATTTTCATTGGGCATGGATTCCATTTGTGATTGTTCTTGTCATTGGAATTATTGCATTTTTCAGATTTTCAAACGATGGAGATAGTGGGCCAGCAGCGGGTCTTAGTGTTGCAGTTGGTTGCGGTGCATTTCTTATCGCCTTAGTGGTCGCTCTTGTCATTGGTGGAATTTGGCTTTGGTAATTAACAAACATTAACAGAAAAAAATTTGTCAATCCAATTTTTACAACTACCTTTGCGGTGTTGAATTTATAAAAAGAAAGATTTTAACTAAAAACTTGGTTTTTTAAAAACCTTGTAGTATATTTGCAACAAGTTTAATCAGATAATTGAACGAAAGATGGGACAATATTTCCAGGGCTGCATTTTAACAAAACCAGTAATCAACCCTTATATGAACCCAGATGAGGTAAGGCTTCCGTTGTACTATGCCTTTGACGCTATGTATAACAATAAGTTTGAAGCCGTTTTCAAGCCAAACAGGTTTGACATCCTTAGTCATGGCATGAAGTTAATGGAACATTCATGGACAGGGCTACCGCTTATGAAGGTGTACGAGCACCTACTTTCAGAAGAGTACTATGGTTTCCCTGTTGTGTGGGCAGGTGATTACTCGCCGAACAAAAACACCAATGACAAGAACCTGTATAACTACATTACGGAGGAAATCCTTACGGATAGCATTGAAAAGATTGACCACACTGAACATAACACATGGCATGGTATAGAGTACATCATTGACACTAAGTACTTGTTAAAGCAACACAAGTACCTTGTGAACTTGGACAAAAAACTCTATGTGAAGATTCCGCAACATTACTCGATTCATCCATTACCATTGTTATGTTGGGATGGCGGTTTTCCGCAAGACGATTACATTGGCTACAACATGGATTTGGTTGGCTCATGGGCTTATGATTGCGTTGGTGTTACGGATGAAATTCCAGAAGGATACACCGAACTTGAACACATGAAAGTAATTGACGAAAATGGTAATTATCATATTTTTAAAGAAAACTAAAATTAAATAAATGATTTTGATGCCCATTATATATTAATAAAAAGGTGAACATAATACATAAAATATAACAATACTATACTAAATCATATTGCCTGTGAAGGCGCACAATGATTACCAACTCAATAAATATCTAAATTTGGGGCATCATATCAAACATCAGAACTGCGAAGTTCGGGTGTTTGTTTTTTTTTACATACACGTCCGCGATTGAGGTCAACGACACTTAACAACATTTAACACTTTTTATTTGGTTGGTACAATTATTATTTGTACCTTTGTATCAGATTAATTTAACAATAATATAAGAATATGAAGAAGATTTTAGTATCATTGGGATTGGTTATCCTGTGCTTGACTTCATGCAACATGACAACCGAAAACGCAGCAAGCACAAACAACGCAACAAATGGTGTTGCAAATACACAGAAGACGTATAACAGGGCTGAAACACGTAACAGAATACCTGTTGAGACAATCACCCCAAAGAAGATTTATAGGGTTGAGGGTGGAGGAGACCTATACAACATCATTGTGGTGGAAATTAACGGAAAGGAAATCTGCTATTTTGATGGCTATAAGGCAGGTGGCCCAGTTTATATTGGTGACTAAAATGGAAGAAGACCTTATTTGCAAAATATATGAACTGCTTGAGTGTGATAGCGAAGAGAGGAACAAACTCTATAAGCAGTTGTATGAACAAGAGCAGAACGAAAAAGACCCGATAAAGCGCGGGTTAATGCGCATGAATCGCAATAGTTTCTATGGTAACTTTCCGTTTAACTTGAAGAAGGATTAACGTATTTTAACCAATCAAATTTTGTCATTTCATGCAGAAATAGTATCTTTGTAACATAAAAAAAAAGATAATGAAATATCTGAAAAAGTACATAACATCATTATCAAGCGACGTAAAGGTTATTGAAAGTAAGAAAAGCAATAGTGTTTACGTTGTTCTTGATGGTAATTTCAAAATAAGACTTAGCGACCATGAAAGGTTGAACCCTAATTCCGGTGTAAAGATGGATATCATCTCAATTTGGAAAAGTGATGATTTTCTTCTTTTCATCGGCAATACGCACATTCCGCTTATCAAGACCCGTGCACAACTTAGGGAACATATAAGGGTAACGTATGAGAATTGGACGCTTGAACATTACAAGAACCTGTCCGATATGCTTAACTTCACTAAATCAAAGCAAGAGGATACACAGGTTATAACGAATTTAAAGGATTGCAAAACCTATGACGATTTCCATTCGTACATTTCACATAAATACAACGAGAACAACCCATTTGATGGTGCTAGATGCAGTGTTGCTTTGGGTAACATGAATCCAAGCATACATAAAGACGTAAGAACATATCTATGTTCTTTTGTCGATAAAACGATGTCGGATGCACCAATGATTCTCTACCTCGTGAAAAAGTATGGCACAAGGCTTAACAGCAAAGTGGTCGTGGATGACGTTATAAACAAGTTCAGAAAAAACATGGAGAAGGAACATGAAAAAGAAGGACATTGACCTGTTTGTTGCCACACTTCTGTCTGAACTCGTAGATAATGGATATAAACCTTTGGTATCACATAGCGCAAAATCAAATAGCGTCTATATATCCTGCTTGCATGTTCCTAAACGCATAAGGGTTTCAGACCACGGATTCAATTATGCCGCATATAACTTTACACCACGTCACAAAGGAAAAAAACGCGGTAATGATGAATGCAACTTCTTTCCAATGACAGATGCAGGAATAAATTTGCTCATGAAGGAAATAAAAAATGAGTTTCCTCTTTGTAATGAGGAAGACAAGTAGTATATTTGCAATAAGAAAAATTATTTACTACGATGAAGAAGCAAAAACAGAAAGAAGAAAAAAAGTATTTGATTGAAGTCACTGAGAAACAACTGATGGTACTCAATCAAACATGTAATTCTTACATGAGACTGATTTGCGGGCAATCAATGGATTTGGTTGACCTTATGGAAAACGCATGGGAGAAACGATGCAAGAGAGCAACGGGAAACGCGATGGACGAACACTGGGAAGGCGGTTGGAGTAATGCCAGGGCAGAGGCTGAGGCATACGCGCAAAATATTCGTTCAAGGTTTTGGGATTGTGCACCAAATACACAAAACGGCCTAAGGTATGATGATACCGCGGATATCCTTTATGACCTGCATCAGGTGTTCAGGAACAGGATATATAAGGACATGCCTAAAGAAGAAAGGGAACAAGCAAAATGGACTGTCATGGCAGACCCACCAATGCAGTTCGGAAGTGAGCCTTTGGCTGTAGTTAGTTTACTTGATAATAATAACGATAAAGAATCTGACGAAGAAGATGCAAGTGATATTTGAAAGAAGGTTAGACAACATACAAAATAAGATAAATAACTGGGGATTTCTTACTAACCGACTTAAAGATTTAAAGCAAAACTATAAAGTAAGTTCAAAGGTCTATGACAGTATAAATGAAGTCATTAACTGGGTAGAGGAATATGATAATGCAAGTGACACAAAACAAATCGAACACCTCAATAAGGTCAATAGTTTACTCAGAAAGTATTGGAAAGTGTCTCGCCTTATTAAATACAAAGATTCGGACGAACTTTGCCGAACAGAACCCATATGCTATTTGTACCCTTATGAAATGCGTTTAGAAAACGAAATGATGTTTGCGATTGTTTCAGCAGTGGATTTAGACGATTTCATTTTTTCACGAAGAATGGCATTAGGTGAAACAAGTTTCAACTTTACCATGTTAGGAAACCACATCGCTGCTGACGAAGGAATTATCTTTGACGAAGTTACAGAGGAAGAAATGATTGCAAATGCTAAAAATAAATGTGAGGAATTGTTTGAACAGCGATACCTTAAAAACCAATACACGGACGAAATGAAGAAATATTCAAAAGGAAGTTCCATATAGTCCGCGATTGAGGTCGACATAATTTAAAATAAAAATACACATATATGTTAGGTACAATGAGCATGGGTGTTCGTCTGCCCATCATTAAAGAAAATGACGATATAATAAGAATTGTTGCGGACAGAATAGAACGCGATTCAAACGAAAATAATATCCCAATTGATAACGGTGATATCATTGGTATCACCGAATCGGTGGTGGCACGGGCGCATGGTTTATATGTTACGGTAGATGACATTGCTGAAAGCGTAAAGAAAAAGTTTAATAACCCTGAAATGGTCTTCGTTGTTTGTCCTATTTTCTCACGAAACAGATTCAGCCTAATTTTAAAAGGGATTGCAAGAGCCGTTAGATACACAAATGTTATTTTAAATGAAGAACATGATGAGGTTGGAAACATGCATGTAAATCAATTTACAGGTGTAGATATTGACAAGTTTTACCGTGATTTAATTTTTGACCAGGGTTCTGTTCCTTCAATATTTAATGTAAAAAAAGGTGCATTTGAAATTATTTCAAAATACGTTCTTAGAAATGAAAAAGTTAATGTAATTGTTTCATCAATACACAATAGAGATAGAGTAAAGCAAATATTTGAGGAATACAACGAAACAGTAATCAAAGAAAAACTTGGTGAAAAACATGTCATAAACGTAATAACACTTCAAGAACTGTGCGATGATATCAACCCTGATTTCGGATTGCTTGGCTCTAACAAGGCCACTGAGGAGAAACTGAAACTATTTCCAACTGTAAAGATTTCAAAGGAAGTCGCACTTGGCGTTCAAGAAAGAATTATGAAACATACAGGAAAGAAAGTAGAGGTTCTTATCTACGGAGACGGATGTTTCAAAGACCCTGTTGGTGGGATTTGGGAGTTTGCTGACCCTGTTTCTGCACCTTATTATACAGAAGGCTTAGAGGGTACACCCAATGAACTGAAACTTAAATACATTGCTGATAATGAGTCAGCCGATGAGGATTTCATTGTTGAAAGGATTAAGCATAAGGATGATAATCTGTCCGGTCAGATGATTTCACAAGGTACAACACCACGTATGTATAGGGACTTAGTTGCAAGTCTATGCGACTTGACATCAGGTTCGGGTGATAAGGGTACACCTGTAATTTGGATTAAGAATTATTTTAAAAATTACGCTGATTGAGTATGGCAACGAACTATTATGCACAAATAATTCCAACGATTGAACGCAAAAGAGAACTTGTTGATTTAATCTTGGTTGAAAAAAATTACAACAAGATTATATCAGAGATAATGAAAACGTTTGGCCTCTATGATGTTGATATAAGCGGTGAACCAAAGGCCACAGGTGGTATCGTTCATCTTGGTGTAATGAATAAACCAAATGGAAGATTTCTTTGGAAACCAAATGTTTACATATTCAATGAGTTAAAGTCAAGATATGAAGGTGCTGTTGAGGTACAATACACCGAAATAGTCTCACACATGCTGTACTCACTTAACAAAACAGGTATAGAAACATTCATTAGACGTCCAGACCTTAACGTGTATACAGAATATGGTGAATGGGTTGATAAAGACGAATTCCTGAAAATGGCATTTGAATTTGATGATTGGGATGAAGAAGAAACAGAATGTAATTATGAGTTACAATATCCTGAAGAAGAATTAAAGAAAGCACTGAAAAAACTCGGTTACAATATCAAGAAAGATTCATCAATATTTTATAGTGACGGATTAATGTTCTTGGCCTCACAAAATTTTCAATAAATTCGTTTCATAACACTTGCATGGGCGGTCTCTTTTAGACCGCCTTTGCTATTTATAATAAACATATTATCATTAATAATGAGAGAATTTTGTACACTATATTCAAGTCCTTCAGTTGATGCATTAAAGAAACTCATAACAACGTTTCTTGATGTTTTCGGTATATGTTTAGACCCTGATGATATGTTTTACTACGGGGTGTTCTGTCATGTGACCACATATGCCAACTTCAAAGGTTGGGAAGAAGCAAAAAAAGAACTTGACTTTATACCAGGTATCTTCTTGGAAGATTGTGCAACTTCAGATGATAGGATAGAATACGTCGAGGATATAATCAATCAGGTAATGACAGGTGAAATAGAAAAACCTGAATGGATGTACTATGTTGAAGAAAACTCTGCATGTGATTGGTGTGAACAAATGCCTTCAACATTCCTGAGATTAATTCCAAAAGACGAAAAATATCGCGAACTTGGTTGTAGGTTTATAACCTTTTTATATTCACCGAACAGACTAAGTTCGATTGTTCCATGCTAAATAAGTAATCTAAAAACAGATTAATATATGAAAGTACGTTTAACAGAAAGTAAATTAAATCAGATTGTATTAGAGTGCGTTAAGTCATTACTTGACGAGTCTCAACGTGGGCTTCAATCACAAAAACTATATGATATAATAAAACAATACGGTGGATTCAATAAAGATTCTGTCCGTCCAGCTTCTTATGACGTTCATAACATCACAGATGATGATGTGATAGGTGTTCTGTCAAATGAACAGGTTAAACAAGCCGAACGTACTATAATAGGTCAAGGAAGATACCGTGATGAACAAGGTCTAAATGCATGGGCACAAAAAATGGGTTATGAAATAATACCAGGTGACGGTGTTGTAGCACTTCCATTAGGGGATTATGAAAATAATGTAATAGTAATTGTAAGAAACCTATATCAGGCAAATGGCAGAGAAGGCGAAGGATGGGACAGAACATACCAAGAACGTGAAAGACGTAAATTAGACAGGGAAAATGACGGAAGTAGGCATTATATACCTAAACATAAGAGGCCATGGGCTTGGGATAGACAATGGAAAAATCCTTTTAAAAAAGACGATACATGGACAAGAAATGATATCGAAAGAGATATGCAATCAATAAGAGATTATCAAGCACAAGGTGATAAAAGACCACGAAACTATTGACAAAGCCAAATAATATATTATATTTAAGTAAAAGGTTATGAAAAAACTATTACATAAAATATATTGGATTGGGTATGAATACAACAAACAAGCAGACCGTTATAATCTGCTTGCCCTTGATGTTGCTTTACTTCTTTGTTGTTTAGTTGCTTAACACCAACGATATGAACTCCCAATCATGGAGTATTTCTTTGCACGTGGATGTCTAAAACGAAGCTTTTGGTCGGCCTCTGAACGAGTGTCAGCCTTTACTTTGTCATAACGAGTTAGATTTTCACCTTCTTCAACAAAACTGTACTTAAAAATCCTTTTAAAACTTTTCATTTCTTTTTCTTTTTAGAATTGTTTGACTTATAAATTGTTATATCAGTTGCTTTTGTACATATCTCACCAATCCACACCAATACGTATATGCCTCCGACAATCAAATAAAATACTACAATTGCCCAATTAGCGATTAAACTTATTAGTACATAGCATAAAATTCTTGTAAGTGTTATTTCAATATTGCCATGACCGTCATCAAATCCCCAAAAGAATATTATACATAACAGGCATAAGATAGCACCTATAGCCCATAATATAATACCAGTTTCAATGCTTATCATACTCCAAGAATTTTACTAAAACCTTTTAACGTTCTATAATGTTTCCTAACAAACGCCATGTAGGATGGGTCAAAATTCTTGTTAATGATGTTCCTGTTTATAGCATCAACATCCATCAATACAGTACCATCAGTCGGTTCATTCCAAGAATCCCTCTTGTGAATTTCAACCATTTGGAGATTATCATCAACGTCTTCACCTTCATGACGTGACAATACTGTACGCAAGATGTTTCTGTTGACCCTCCTGTTGCGTCTTCTTCGTTCACGGTAAAACTCGGTGTTATTACCGTAACAAATACCAATTCTCAGTTTCTTCTTATACGTTTTTGACATACTGTATGGTTATTTAATGTTCGCGGATAAAAACTGTCATTTCAAGACCTGTTAAGTAATTAAAAACATGAAGTTTCTTTTCTTGTGGGATATAAGTTGAATCTGCCTTGCGTGTCAGAAAAACAAAATCACCATCGCAACATGTACCCAAAATAAGTTCTTCTCCCTTTTCCAAATCAAAATAGGTTTTTCCTTTTGTTTCAGAGTTAAACCTATCATTTCCACAACTGCCAAATACAAGGCAAATAACACATACAATAAGTAATAAAAACTTTTTCATATATTTTATTCTTCTTTTAATTACGTTGCAAAGATAGTGTATTTTATTTTTATAGCCAAATTTTTAACGTTAAAAATGTAAAAAATAGTACACACAAATTATTAACCTAATTCAGTTTTTTACCCCATTTATTATTTAAGGTATCACCATATTTCTCATAGAACGACATTGCAGCCCACGTTCCAAAGAAATTCGTAAATCCCTGAACAAGTATGGCAATCCATAAGTCATAGTCTGCTATGAATTTAATTACAACAGCACTGAACGTGTAAGTTATGCAGTTAGACAAACTAGCTAAAAACTTAGTAGACTTAATAACAAGGATGCTTCTAAGAATGTGAAGAAACACATTACAGAAGGCAACTGCTATATATATCAATATATTAACCAGCATTTTCTAATGGTATAATTTTAACGTCTTCCCTTTCAAAACTTGTCCACATCCATGGGTCTAACAACAATTCCTTTACTTCTTCAGCGTCTTCGACAGAAGCAAAACGTTGTGCCTTTTCTTTGTCCAACGTAAATTCTGACCACATGTACCTATGATGCTGCTGTAGGTATGTTTGTTTTATCTTGATTATATATTGCATGACTTACTTAACAAGGCACTGTGCACCGAATAAGGATAGTGCGATTGGAAGCAATTTCTGTAAATCAAAAGAAGTTTCGCCACTTTGAACTGCACTTACGGCTTTCTTGAGTTCATTACCAAGTGTATCAATGTTGTTTTCTTTTGCTGCTTCATATAGCTTATAAAGTCCATATGCAACCAGCAGTTGGGTTATCAAATCTTTGCTCATTTTATTTCTGATTAATTTCTTTAATTAAGTTATCTAAAGCGTAATTGATTCCGTCAGATAATGCGGTATATTTTTTAGGTCTTCCTGTTGTGGTAATGTGTTTATCCACACCTTTATTTTTAAAAAAAGTAAAAACGCTGGTACGCCAAGCGTATGAACTAACACCTGAAATCAATTCTGGAACAACAAGAATACCTTTCTCTGTTTCAAGCCAATCAATGACATCGTTAATCAATGGTGCTGAACAAACATCGTCACCAAAGATATCATCATTGTTTCTGTTCCAATGTTCATGAACCCAACCACCTGGTATGCGTTCAATCTCTTTATCCTTTCCTTCGGACTTGAGTTCGTACTCCTCGTCTTCGTCAAGGTCTTTACCGTTATGACGGATTGCGGTACACCAATACTGTCTGCACCACTCGTTATAACCCACTCTCTTCAGTTTCAACGACAACTTGTAATCACAAATTTCTACTTCCATTGTTTCTACATTTTAATTCTATTGCAAAGGTAAATGAAATTCCTGAATTGACAAAATAAAATCTGTTAAATAAAGTTAAAGGCCAAGTCTCTTTTTAAGGCGATTATACTCTTCCAAATCCGCTTCACGTTCTTTCCTCTTATTCTCCTGTTCTTCTTTCTTCTTGTTCTTCAACAGTTTTGAGACATAAGATTCAATTTCCTCATCACTAGCCACCAAAAGGTCAACGGGGAAATAACGAAATTCACATTCACCTTCACGGTCTTCTGTGCAACACTCTACACAAGGTTCCCAATTTTCTTCGTCATCAGTATACTGTTCAAGTGACATGTCGTGCATTACAACCCTGTATGTTAGTGAAAACCCCATCCATTTATAGTAATACCAATCGTCTACACCAGTGAGTTTCTTGGCAATCTCAGGTGCTCTCTCATCGAGAAAATCCTGCAATTTGTACTTTGCGTCAATCAGTTCATGTAATTCTGCTTTGTCCATTTTTTCAATCGTTTATATTGTTGTTCCGTTTATAACTTGCCACACCGATGTACACACCAATAAATGCACCTATTATGATGCCTATTAGTATACCGCCAATAAAAATTCCAAAATCTGCTCCCATGATTATCTTTCTGTCTCTAAGTCAAACTGAAGTCTATCTTTATTTTTTGTCTCCCTTGACTTTGTAAGACGTTCAAGTTGTGACATATTGAAGACGAAACCGCACACCTTGTTATAGGACAACTTATCACCTGCCTGATAGTTTTTGATAACTTGCGGCCCAACATTGACCTTCTTGAAGGCACTTTCTTCAAGGAAGGATATGAAATGGAACTCACGACTATCTGTACGATAACCCATATCCGTTACCTCTTCAATACGCATGACATTATCACCAAAAGTTGTGGTGATGAAGTCCAACTCCTTAAATGAGTGTTCGTTCTTATCCATGTTTAATATCTTTTTAATAAATGTATACCCTATCTGTTAATACCCATACAGCATCACCGTTAATATCACTATGCACAAAAGATAAAATGTCTTTGTTTTTGATGTTGTACTTCTTCATTTTTTCGTGTAAATCAGACTCACTTTTGAAACGCATCTTACGAGGAACGCGGGTATCAACTTCTTCTTCATCGCCATCAAACGGTAATGAACTTATAGATTCAAACATTCGTTTCTGTTCGGGTGATGCTTCTTCAAAAAGGTTAGTGTATGCAACGCAATCCTCAAAGTCATCATCTTCGCTGTCCCAAGTACGTCGACCTGCACTAATTAACCTCTTAGTATATGGCCACCCGTTGTCATCAATACGTGATAACAAAAAGATAACACTATGATTTTTTGTAAGGGTACAGATGGTACCTGGTTTAATATTATTTTTCATATTTCTTTTTGAGACGTTCATATTCTGCACGTTCCTTTTCTTCCTTTCTCTTCTTTGCACGTTCTATTGCCTCTTGCCTCTTCTGACGTTTGAGTTCTTTGGTGCGCTCGATACCTGCCTTGATTTCAGCAATTCGTTCATTTGCCCAAGCGTCAAGTTCCTCATCACTCATACAAAGGCGTTTTGTTTCAAACTTGCCGGCTTCATAGATAGTACAGTCATCGTATGACTTTGATATACCCCACCAATAACACCATTTACCTTCAATACGGTAACATTCAGCATAGTTAGCATCATCACCGCAATGATACCAATCCCATTCATCGTCAATATACACATATTTGCGTTTGCTGTATTCACCTCTATGGTTTCTACCATCAGCCTCTTGAATTCTGGCAATTCTGTCAGCAACTCGGTCTCCATCAATGCGGATTTGTTCCTCTAACCTTTCAATCTCTTTCTTGTATTGACTATAAATGTTTAATTCTGCTTGTGTCATAATTTTACTAATTTTACCCCACAAAGATAGAATAACTTTTTATAACGACAAAATAAATTAAGTTAAAAAACCCTAATTTCTGTCTTCTTGCATTCATATTCTGAGCCATCATAGATGCAACTCTTAACCCATTCACTCAAATTTGGTGAATTGGAAAAACCGTGATATTCAATATCCAGCATTTCATACATCTTTGAATCATCACCTTTCATCCTAATGAAATGTATATGTCTTGGGTCTCCTGTATCACCATGTATAAACGGTCTAACGCCGTCACGCTCAAGTTCGCCAAGAAGTTCATAAACTTTATTGCACTTCTCAACCTGTTTCTTTGTAAGTTTCTTTACCGGTATATTGTTCGCCATAACCATTCAATATCTTCTAAGCATTTCTTCATCAACAGTTTCAATCAGTTCTCTTAGCATTTGCTGGCCAGTTGCTGTAACCTGTTCTGCTTGTTTTCTTTTAAACTCGCTTAGTTCTGTTAGCCAATCGGCAAGTTGTTTATGCTCATTTGCACACTCTTTATTATCACAAGTTTCAGCGACTTCATTTGCATGATTAATTGCTTCCTGTAAATTCATCATCTTTTTTAGATTTATTATTTGCATTAATGAATTTAGCACTCTGTTCTTCTGACAAAGGATAAAATAATTGATTGTCAAAGGCATAATATTCTACCCAAACAATACTATCTTTCTCATAAAAATTTACCCTATAACTTTCTAATACGTATGTTTTAACTGGAATAAGTACTTCAGTTGGTGTTTCTTTCTTTTGTTGATTATTTTCCCTAGTGCATGAAAGATAAATGGGCACACAAATCATCATGAGTAACACTGGTGTCCAACATAGTGGATTCCAAGGATAATAACCTTTAGGTTCATTTACTTCTCTACTGAACAAATATTTAAATAACTTTTTCATAATTCTTCTCCTGTATTGACATTAATACCTAACATCTCATTAAATGCACCACCCATAAGCACTCTGTAAAGCAAATGTGGCCTTCTCAATTCTTTTCCGGTTCCAGGTGTAATTGACATACCAGGCTCAATATTAATCCTTTTCTTCTTATAGCAAAGATAGATTTCATAACCCTTATCAATCAAATCAAAAGTAAAGTGGGTCATATCTGTTGTATGTATTTCCTCAACACCATTATTGATTAATACACTTGTGTCTAAATACGACTTTGCACAAGAGAACTTGCTGTCATCAAACAATAACGGCATACTGCCATTATCAATGTGGAAATAAATCTTTTTCATTTTTTAGTTCTAAATTAAATAAATAATTGAAACAATAAGGATTAAGGCATTTGCAATCATCTGAGCAGTGCCGTAGTTTGCGATTTGTTGTGAAATTTCTGAGGGGTTTCGCCCTTCTTTCAAAACATATCCATCTTCCATTGGAACAAAATACTCACTAAGTATGTATTTGTTCAATACAGTGATTGAAATGCAATACAGGTATTCAAATCCAAGATAAGTGAAACCCAATTCAAAGGACGTTTTACAATCATGTTGCATTAAAAGTGACAGGATAATCACCAATACAGCGATAAGTTTTCCTGTATTTCTTGCATTTGCTGAATGACGTGCAATAATGTTGTTAACGTAATCGGCATCTTTACTTCTTTCTGTTTTCATACTTCTTAAATTTTGTCATTAGGAAAATATTTACACAAACTCTCATCTATTTTCATTTATCTTTGAATCGGGGCAATCGAAATAATCCAAGCAACCTTTACATTCGTTCAGTGAAATATACATCTCCAATGCTGGACAATACCACATTTCCTCGACATCTTTTTGTTCAATAACGGGTTCTTGCCCTTCTTCATGAATTAACTTATTTATTTCATCTGACGTTTTTGACACACCACTAAGCATAAAGCCAATAATTATAATTGGCAACACGATGAATAAGATAAAAAGTATCACCAATGTAATTTCAATTGCACTCATTCTCGTTTTCTATTTCGATTGTTTCACCAAGTGACTTACCATCGTAATGCTTTTTGAACCACTCACTTTCACCAATCCGTTTATAACGTTCACTGTATTTTTTATTGCTCATACCTGTGAAAATAATCATTGTCATACACTTCAAACCACCATTCGTAAGACCAATTGTCGACATAGATTTCAAAATTGCTATCTTCATGCTTCGAAATCTTGTATCTATCATCAATTAATTCATGGTCTGCGTCGGGTTTTCCTTTAAGCGTTATTTTAGTGTCTTCAAGCCATTTAATCTCTTTGTCAACGAGATTCTTCCACCTTTTATCAAGTTCTGATTTGTCCCTTGTGATAAAGACTATGCTTTCTGAAGACCCTGAATACGGGTCGTCAAATTCGAAGGAACTTTTCATGATTACATAAAACTTCTCATCATGATTCTTCAAACTTAAAAGTCTTTCAACATCCTTATCGGTATGCCCATCAAAAGGTTTGGCTTTATCAATCTCTTGGCATTCAAACATGTCCCAGTCCTTTAACTCATAATGATATGAGTAAGGGCCATCAGGTGTCTCAATACATACAAGAAACCAATCACCGCCAAAACATTCTTCACCATCCTCATGCCTCTTGGTTTTCCAACACATGTCTTTATTCAGATTAACAAGCGAGGCAAACAATACAAGCCGTTGATGATATAGTGAATCAAACGTATGATAACCATCACTCAGTTCACCAATTGTATCAATGTTATTCAACTGGTGAAGTATAATGTCTTTGTCCTTCTTTTTCATCTTCTATTGTCGTAAATCTTAGGTAAACGTGAGATAAGTGTTTGTTTAACGGATTCTTTAACAGCACCCCAACTTTCGGGGAAAGACTCGTCTATTGCATTTTCTAATACAGCAATTGTTTTGTCTTTCATTGTAGCCGCACCCATTATGAACGAGTGTGCGATATGTTCTTCAATACAATCAAGATAGCCATTATCATATGTATTCAATTCTGTGCTACGATTATAATGCTTTTTGGCATACTCAAGTTCAATGTGTGCATATTCTTCTGCCACACTTTTTATTGGTTTTAGTTTGTCATCTTCCATATTCATGCTACAAAGATATAAAATTAAAAAAAAACTAACAAATTTATTGTGTTAAAAAATGTTATCCACAGAAAATACATCTGATTGTCGGTCCATATGTGTGTTCGTCAAATGTCAATGCATCATGCATCGCACTATACGGAAATATACGGAAACCTTTTCCGTTTGGCTCAAAATCAACCTTTATTCTTTCATCTGTGTCAAATGAATCAATCTTTTCTAAATGCTTTGGTTTATCATTTAACATGTCTTCAAGACTATCAAACGCTTTAAGAACCGCTGTATGCCAACCGTCCTTATCTTTTCCACGTTTTCCACAAGGTGTTATTGTTATATACTTTGCAACCATTTATTCCTCATTTTCATGAATTTTTTCTTTGTTTCCGTATATTACCTCATATTTTTTTGATACTTATCATATATTTCAGCAGTCTTTCTCTCCCTTAGTTCTACTAATTCTTCATAGAACTTTGGGAGTCTTTCGTCATTAATATGACGCGCTTTAAATAGTTTTATGAGTTTGGTTATAGGGCTTCTGACCTGTTTCGGTTCTTCACAAGATTCAATACAGCGTACAACAAAATCGTAATCTGCATAAAAACAAGGTTCAGTCAATTCTGCAAACGTTTTCTCTTTCATCGTCATCCATTAAGTTATTCATTAGGTCAAAAAATCCGCAGTTTGAGCACAGGGCATAATACATTGCAATTTCAACGTCTTTAGACATTACGTCTTGCTCAATAATATCATCAAGTTTAAAGTTATGAACAGCATCATAAACTTCTTTCGCCTTATTATAATAATCTTCCTTTGAGATACCTATACGTTCCCAATCTTTATTGGTTCTTAGCAGGTCTCTTCCTGAGTGGTCATCGGAAACTATCCATCCTATTATATTTTGTTCTTCTTTTGTAAGCATAATCAAAAATCTTTTTTAAAGTTGTCAATCTCTTCATCGCTTGCAAACAACAACCTCATTGGGAATCTAAATGTTATGTAACACCATTCACCACTTGCGCCAGGAAGATTCTTACTTTCAAACCATGAACTTTTACATTCTACGTACTCACCGTCCCTGGTAATGCTATAGGATGTAACATAGTATTTGTTTGGATTAAGATATCCAATCCTATCAACTACTGCAGGTGCCTTATCCTCAACAATTGATTGTAATTTTACATAAGAGGCAATGAGTTCACGCATTTCTTCCATTTGTTCCATAATATTAAGTTTTAATTACCTTTTTATTTTCCTCATCCCACTTATATCCTTCTTTCTGCATTACCTTAAAAAGGTCTTGCTTTTCTTCTTCGGTGGCCAGTCTAAGCGAATCCTCATCAAGTAAAAAACAAGTGGCATTTACCCAAAGAGTGTTAGGATAAACAAGCAGAGCATAGTAATGCATATGTCCCTCATATGGTTTATACCACTCATCGAAAATGATTATCCAAGTTAACAAATCTTCGGCTTCGTAAACCACAATGTCGCCGTTTTTAATGTCATCAACAGACCAATTTTCCGAATCATTCATTTTCTCTGACTTTTTTAATCTCATTTACATATTCCCAAGCCTCGTCAAAATGACTTGCAATGGCTAATTTTAGTTTGTGCATCTCACGTTTGTGTTGTGTCTCATTCCATTCCATCCGCTGTTCATATTCTTCCATTGTTTCCCACCTATAATAGCCAATGATAATGGACGGATAATCTCTGTCACTTTGGTCAATATATGTTTTTAACGAGTTTGCGTCAACACCACCGTTATCCAATATCTTTTCAGTGACTTTCGTAATCTCAAAAACCAAATTTTTGGGACTTATTGGCTCATCATCGTATGATACCCATACAGTTTCTTCTTTTGAAAGTTTAATCCTGTTTTTTAAGTATTCTTCTTGTGTAACCATGATTATAACTCATTAAGCCAACCTTCCCTGAAAGCGGCAAACACCTTTCTTTGTTCCTCCTTACCCTGAAACTTCATAATGGTTTCATTCGTACTGAATGCGCCCTTTACGGCTTCAAGGTTTTCTTCATCACTCTTATTGTCATCCCAAAACCCTTCAACAATGTCTGGGAAATACTTTTCGGCAAAGTCAGCCGCACCAAGTTTGAACATTGTCTGACATATCCTTACGAATTCGTCGACCTTTTCTAAAATCTTCTTTTTCATTCTCCGTATTTTTCTTTTAATCTTTTTAACTCGGCTCTTTCTCTCTTCTCAATTTCGGATAATTCGTCTGCTTCTTTTTTGGCAACCAAACCTTTGACACGTTCAACTTGCGTTTTTAGGTCTTCTGAAAGATTGATTGTCAGCACAATATAATCATCACCGTTGCTATAAGCCTTATTGAAATCCACACTGTTGCTGCCAAATGTCACATAGCACCAACTGAAAAAATTATTTGGATACATTTCATAATGGTCTTTGCAGTGCTGAATGAGAGTTTCCCATCCGTCAATCTTTTTAAGTTCTTCCAAAAGTTTGTAAGCCAAAGCCTCAATCTCTTTTGTCTTGTCGCTTAATGCAATTTTCAATTTGTAAGCGTCACCGATATTGGTTAATAGCTGTCCTTGTGTCTTGTTCATATTAAAAACCTGATTGAGATGAATAAAATCCTTCACCTTCAATGTGGGCACTACGATATTTCCGCCCATCTTCTTCGTCGATATGCTCTTCAACAACATATCTAATTGGTCCGGTATAGTTTTCGATAATGCAAGCGCACCTATCATGTGATTTGCACCACTCAAGTTTCTCGGCAGGGATTTTAGAAGAATCATAAACAGCAACCATGCCCGCATCGGCACAGAAACTGCCATAAGAATATTTCTTCTTATACTCTGCTTCTTTTTCGTCGTACTCTTTTTTCAATTTATCCTTTTCCTGTTCGGTTAGGTTTTCAAAATTCCACCTTTTCCACCAATCTCCGTAGAAAGTGTCCCACTCATTGATAATGTGCTCAATATCTTCCTTGTTGCCCTTATAAACTCGGCAAGACCAATCACCATATAGAGTATTCTTTACGATGTATGGTTCATATTCATTCTTCCAATCCTCACATTCGCTATCGCTGACATAACATGGGTCAGTGATAATAATGGTCTTGTTCTCAACGTGGACTTCGTTTTGTGGTGTTTCAATGGAATCAAGCCATCGTCTTTCATCTTCAATGCGCCTCTGACGTTCATGCTCTTTATATTCGTCAGACTGTAGGTAATCCCAAAATGATTCCTTTTGTTCTTCTGTCAACGAATTTAGCCAATCAAGGGTTTCTTTAATTGACAAATTTTCAAATTCTTCTGCTAGTTTTTTGTTTGTTTCAGTCATGTTTTATTGTGTTTATTTAATTGTTTTCTCCCAATATTGTGTAACCAAGCAATCAGAACTGTCCCAAGTGTCAAGTATATCACCATCTCTGCAGCATACAACATGGTTATTCACCTTACACAGAAAAACTTTTCTTTCCTTTTTCGATTGATTTGCAATATCCTTAACCTTCTTTTCGCCCGTCTTACATTTCTTAACGCTTTTAAATCCAAGTTCTGTAATTACCTTTTTGTAAGCCAACATATCATTTGGCATTACACATTCAGCAAGTCCTACCTTAGTTAGAAGTTTATAAACCTCATGCCATCCCTTTCCTGTCGCTGCACATATTGAACGCACGGTGCAATCAACATGTTTCCACCTTTTATTCTTTCCATCATATATTGGATTAGGATTAAAATACTTAAACATGACCTTACGAATCCAATTGTTTTTTCTCTTTCTTCAACTGCCTGTTATGTAAGATATAAAACAGGTATTCAAAAAATACAGATACCCATCCAACGGTACTAAACAACCACCCGTATTCTTTGATAGACCAATTAGTAAAACTAATCACAATTGCAGATGAAAAGGCAATCAGTCCCAAACAGGCTGATATATCACCAATTAGGCCAAACCTTGTGTTATTTTTCTTATTCATCATCTTTTGCTTTATTGATTAATTCCTTGTACATTTGTAACTGAAACTTATACCCGTTTGGGTTTTTTATTGGGTCGCATTTCCAATCAATAACACCCATACTATGTTCAGTTTTTGGAAGACAATCCAACATCTCCGGTCCTTCTTGGTTATATTGCTTTAACTCTTCCCAATCTGCAGCCAACTGCTCAGGTGTGGTATTGTCGAGATATTCGTCAAGTTTTTGTAATATTTTATGTTTTTTTGCCATTTTGTTGTTGTTAAAATTCTGTTGCAAAGATACGTCAAAATATAAAAACAGCCAAAAATAAAACGTTAAAAAAAATTAATAAAGGTATGCCCCACATTTCACAACGTTGAACATACCTCTCAATAAAAATAATCATTTAAAATCATTAAAAATCACTCTAATCTATCTCCAAGTACAAAAATAAATACGTTCTCATCCTCAGGGGCACCCCATTCAATATTACCCTTTCCAACCCGCATTGTGTCAATTTTAAATACCATATACGTGTTTGTGTAACCACGTCTGAAGCGTATCTTATCATACTTGATTTCGCTTCCGCTAAGACATTGTGTTCCCTTCATCTGACAGATTCTTTCCTCATCATTTGAAGGGAGACTATATGGGCAAACCTTTGGTTTCCCAAAACCCTTAATTCTCTTGCACCAGTAATCCTTGATTTCACGGTATTCTTCCTTTTTAATCCCGTTTTCAATCATGTCATACCATTTTGTTTTCAATACCAAGTTTAGTGTTTCCATGTCAAAGTCTTTTTATCACTTTATTTAACCAAGGTGTATTAGTAATCAGACAAACTACAGTAGCAATAATCAGTCCATACCACGAAAAACATGTCAGCATGACATAGATGATTATGTCTCCGATTGTAAGTGTAAACTTCTTCAGTTTAAGTTTCTCAAAAAATGCGGCTGCTACACATAGCAGTAATGTAACAAGGCATCCAAGAAGAAACATCCACGGATTTGTCATGACACTAAATACCCGTTCTAAAAATTCCGCAAACATAACTTATTCAATCTTTAAATTTAATATTAATTTTTTTGTTTTCCCCTTCTCCTGTTATATCAATATTTTCAATCTGGTTAGGCAACTTATCATTTGTATAACATAACCACGCAATTGGGTATTTAACACGGTATCTTATCATTAGCCATATAATTTTTACTTGTTCGGTTATTTCATCACCACTTGCTTGTATTGCAACTCCTGCCCAAGAAAGGATAACAAGTCCAAGCATAAGACAAAATTCCTGAAAATAGAATTTATAGCCAATGCACGAAATAATGAACAATATCAATGATAAGGCGCAACCAATTAAATATAATATCAATAGACAAGTCATTTGTTCATAAGTGTTTTGAGTGTTTCACTTACTTCTTTACCTGTAACAGTTGGATACTTTTGTTGAACATATCTGAGTATTTTCCCCATATTCTTCATCTCAGCAGTTTCTCCCGACTCAATAATTGCTTCAATTAGTTTTTCCTTACTAACCTTTTCAGGTAAAAGGCTTTCAATGATTAGAATCTGATTATCGCGTTCGGCTGTGTCACGTCCTGCCTGTCTGAAGAAATCACGCTCCTCAACCCAAACCTTTTGCATTTTCTGCAGAATTGAAATTTCTTTTGCTTCATTAAAGTCTTCTGGCTTAAATCCTTTTGAAGTCTCTACCTTTTGAAATTCAGCCTTAATCATTTTGAACACATTGAGTCTGTCTTTATCACCCGACTTCATTGCGTTCTTAATTTCCTCTGTTAATCTTTCTTTTAGCATAATCTTATTTTTATATATTAACCTATGTAGTTTTCACTACAAACAACAATTTCTTCATAATAATCGGAAGAAACCATTTTCTTTGTTGTTTCTTCACTCAATGGATTAATTATCAATGTCTCGGCAGTTTCAATCACCCAAGGCATAAAGATAACTCCTGTATCATTTTTATCCATATCTTAAATCTTTTGTTGTTGCAAATATACTACATAATTTCCGTTTTAAAAAATAAAATGTTAAAATTCTATTACATAACCATTTTTCTCTTTCATCTCATTCAGCATCTTATTGTGCTTTGTAACTACATCCCAATATCTAAGTGACATTAATCTACCAATTTTATCTCTTTCTTCGAGAAATAGTTTTCTTGTCTTAAACCTTTCAGGCCATCCACCATTGGTTGTTAATTTTCCTTCCTCATCATAGTATATCACTGCGGGTATATGTTCTGCTGTAACGGAATCTGGTTCACACCCATAGAAATTAATCAGTTTTTCCTTTTGTTCTTCGAATAGTTTTTCGGCTCTTTCCTTTAACGAAATCGGTAGACAATAATAAAACCTACTGACTCTATCATCGTCATGAAAAACATCTTTCTTGAAGTCTTTCTTCAGGTCTTCAAATGAACGTTTGATTTCAATTTCAGTAAGATAACCGGTATTTTTTATCACACAGAAATCTGCCTCATGGTTTAGCAAACCCCAAGACAGGTTTGGAATCATGGTTGATGTCCTTTTGTCCCACCATCCACTCTCCCTGAGTAATACGGTTATATCTTCAACGGAAAATTTTGTCTCAATTGCCATACACAATATCATTTAAATAGTCCTCAAGCCAATCGAGGAATGAAAACGCATCAATTACACCAAGGTCTTGATTACCATTCCTCATGGTATCAAGAAGAAACTCAGCCAATTCTTCTACGCTAAATAATTTGGCATTGTCAGCCTTAATTTTTTTTGTAGCCATAATCTTTCATATTTTATTTTAATAGTTCGTAATTAATACTTCGTCTGGTTTTGAAGTTTTATCCTTTGTGTGATAATTGCAATTCTTGTATGTGTAATCTAAATGGTGTATATTGTATTTACTACCCCAATCAATAAGCAAGTCATTTGTTTTACCTTTGCTAAAAAGAACGTTTGACAAAGCGAACCGTATACCTTTATCATTAAGGCCATCAAGAAGTGAAAGAAGTTCTTTTTCCCTTGTTTCGTTCCATCCGTCCTTCTCGTTGTACGTTGCACATGTAATAAGATATGGTGGGTCACAATAAACCAAATCGTTTTTTGTAAGTTTATCAACCTTTAATTCAGTGAAATCCTTATCGGTAAAAATAATATTCTTTTCTCTTAACGCCATATGGAAGTTAATCAAGTTCTGTTTCATTGTATCATTAAACCTGCTCCTGTCCTTACCAAAAGGCATATTAAATTCACCCTTTGAATTGAATCTGAACTGATGATTGAATGAATAACAGATAAGAACAAATAGCATAAGTGGTGCATGTGGATTTCCACCTTCTGTTTTTCCTGTTACAATATGATTGTAAAATGAACGCATTTCATTATAGCCGTCAACATTCTCCATTGATAGTTCAAACTTTTCAATCAATGATTCAATATTTTTAATTATGTTGCCTATGTTTTCTGTTTGGAAAAACCTGTATATGTTAATAATGCGTTTCTCTATGTCGTTTGCTATTATCTTCTTGGCATTGATGTTTATTGCAACGTTAGCACCACCTGTAAATAAATCTACAAACGTGTCTATATTTTCGGGTATTAGAGGCAAGATTTGTGGAAGCAATTTATATTTACCCCCTGTGTAATTCATTGGTGATTTAATATATACAGTCTTATTCTTTTTCATTCTTCTCCACTGTTTCTTCTTTATCAACAAGTGTAACCTTTACCATCTTTCCTTCATGTATTCCAGATTCAAATGCAAACCCACCTTCATCTTCTCCATCAAGAAACTTGTCAAGATACCAGTCAAATAATGTTAATATTTCTTCGTCTGTTATCTCTCTTCTGTCATTTAACATTCTATTCTTATCCTGTTTGCTTGTTTTAGCAATATATGCATTGAATAATGCACAACAAATATGATAATCTTTTGCCGCCATATTTTTATTCTAATGCTAATCCTGTTTGTGGTACCTCCCTATACTTGTGAGTTTTTGCAAAATAATAACCATCTAACCATGCGCGTGCGCGTAATTCAACCCTATCATAAGGGCATAATCTGTCATCAAGGTAAAATGACATTTTTTTTTGCAAACTCAAACATCTCTTGTTCTGTTGGTGTTAAGTCCTCCCTAACATATCTAACAGATTCTTCGGCTTTTTCGTCTTGACTAATGCTATATGTCGATGTTTTATCGTTCTCATGAACAAATATTTCATTCGGTGTATTCATCTTCTTCTAATAAATTTCGTATTGCCAATCTCTTTTATCATAAACCATACAGCGATAAGCATTCTCTTTTCCAAAGCATTGTTCAAGTCGTTTACGCTGGTAATCAGTAAGCCAATCCCAACCCAAACGGCTATCCCAAATATCCTTTTTGACCCTTAATCTAATGACACTTCCAATTAGACCACCATAAGTGTTGACCGCCTTAACAATAATAAACTTATTCTTTTTCATTGTTATTTAATGTATAAACTTTCATAAACGATAGAATCATTAGATTTTCCAATAACCCTTTTAAATGAACTGTTTCCGCTCTTAATATAAACATGCTTTGAATATAAATCTTCTGGAACGTTGTATGTGTTATCTTCTTCACCTGATATACCATCATAAGACATTACCCATCGTGCGGGTTGTTTTCTGAGCCAATCAAATAATTCCTGATTGTTAAAACCGCCATAATACATTCCTTTGGTACCAGCATATGGTGGGTCAAGATACATGAATACTTTATCGGTTGTCGTTATATCCTTAAAATCGGATTGTACAAATTGAACAGTATTGTCGTTTAGTATGTCAGACCATTCATATATAATTGGTTTTATCTTTTCGGGCAAAATTCCGTTTCTTGTCACGTGGAATGAATTGTTAAATTCACCGTTCCTGTTGTATCTCGGCATTCCATTTGTCGTGGTTCTGAGTATAAAGAAAAAATCGTATGGACTATGTTCGTTATTATAGAGTTCCCTCACTTCTTCAAAGTAGCGTTTTTTTCTTTCCTTATCATCATCCTCGTCATTGAGTTTGTGCCACCTCCTTTCATACGATTCATAAACCGTTTTCGGACTACGTTTTATGACATTCCAAAGATTAATTAGGTCTTGGTTCACATCTGAACATATATATGCTTCAACCTTAATATCGCTATCAATCAAGGCTCTTAACACCGACGCACCGCCACAAAAAGGTTCAAGGTATGTGTTAATTTCTTTCGGAAAATGCTTAATGATTTCATTTGCCTGACTCCTTTTAGAACCAGACCACTTAATTACAGGTTGAAACATAATTTAGTCCTTTTCTTTTAACATGATTGCGTTTCCTACAATGTCACCATTGGCAAAAATTCTGGTGATTTTCTTAATTGTTGCCTGTGGATAAAATTCTCTGTAAGCAGCAATAGCCTCATCGATTACCTCACCGATGCAAAGGTGTCCGTCTATATCATAGACTTCAACCAGTTTCGTTTTTTTCTCTTCCATCTCTTGTATAAAATTTTTAACTGTTTCTTGTTGGTCACAATCACATCCAACTGACGCACTTGTCATTGTATATTCAACCCATTGCCCATATGGGCATCCTTCGTGGCAAATCATTGGCCAAATGCCTTTTCTGCATCCAACCTGTAATCCGCTTATGCTGAAATAGTGAGGGCAATACCATTGCATTCCCTTTTCTTCTAAAACAGGTGTTGTGCTATGTGTTGTTTGTTGTTCGTTCATATGTTAAAGTATATTCCAAATCCGATTGAGGAAATTGTTATAAACAGTAATTTCCAGAATATATCATAGTTCACATTAATGTTATTGTTTTGAAAAGCCTTACCAAGAGTTGTCATAACAATGTTGAAAAACATCATCGTTGAAAAAATTGATATACTTAAGACGAGTGCCTTAATACCAATAACGTTATCAACAATGATAAGTGCAACTATTGCGGCTATTAAAGTTAAAAGGTAGTATTTCATATCGGTTATCTATTAAAGAAAAACCTTAGATTGTTTTCTTTGGCAATTTTCTCATATCTGTCATTTAGTTGCTTCTCTTCATCAGACATTCCCCCATTTTTATCTGGAAAATTCCAATGGGTTAATAATTCCAATTCTTGTAACAAGTGTTCTGTTTTCTCTTTGTTTTGTTCAAAAAACGCGGCTGCTATAATTAACGAAACCTGCTGGTTTGCTTTTGCGCAAGCAGTAAGTCGTTTTGTTCCTATTGCAGTTAAGTCTGAAACGCTACCGACATCATTGGTAAATTCGTACAGACTACCTATAGCCTCTTTTTGCCACTTTTTCATCTACTTACTACAAATGATTACAATCAATAACAATACTAACAATAAAACAATAATTGCAAAAGGTATCCATAATGGAGAAAGTACCCATAGCCAAGACCAGTCAATTACATGACATAATTTTAAAACAATAAAGGCGATTGCCAATAATCCGGTGAAACCTATTCCATTTCGTGTTACTTGTTTTTCCATATATTGTGTTTTTTTTATCTCATAATAAAAAGCAAGTTGTGCATAGTCAGTTGTAACCAATAACGAAATCCAAAGCAAGAGCGAGAACCATCAGATACAGCAAAAACAAAATCAGTTTTGCCTAAATGTCAATCAAGACACTTACAAAGAACGTTATAGTATATGGCTTTACTTTGTATCCGATGCCGTATTTGTTATGCTTAATTCATTTGTTACAATAAGTTAAAGACCCAAAGCGGGCCGTACAACCGACCATGCACATTCATGTAAGTTTCGGACAATTCTTCAGTCTTACATTACAAGCCTTGTAGGTTACTCGCCCTCAACGGACTTGCCTTCCTTCTTCTTCCCGAAAGCATTAACCTTCTTATAGGTTTCGATAAGGTTGTTCGGGGTTACGATTTTCAACTTTTCGATGCGGGCGAGTTCTTCCTTCTTCCACGCCTCAAACTTGGCATAGAGTGCGCTACGCAATTCGGTGTACTCATCGTACTCCGCAGCATACTTGGCTGTCTTTTCGATTTGGTCAGCCCTTACAGCCATGTCAATCTTGTGCTTGTAGCCATTCAGCCTTGACTGTGCCTCACGATGCGTTACACGCATGGAGAATAATAGGTCATCAACTTCCTTCAATTGAACAGAAGGTGTGTACGTGGTTATGATTGTGTCTCTACCACTACCTTCTTTCTTTACGGGGTTGTTGATTTTATTGGACAGGTCAGCCCTTGCAATAGAGAACGCGCCTCTTGGGTGGATATATTTGCCGTAGGTGGAAACAATCGCTTGCAGCCTGAGCATTTCATGGCGTTCTTTGATGCTCATCTCTGCCAGAACATCATTCTCCGTGATGGTAGGCTCTTGTGTTGGACGAACAGGCATCTCAATGCCAAACTTCTCAGCAAACTCATCGATTGTCATCCTGTTGAGTGCCGAAACCTTTGCTTCGTGTGCCTTGATAGCCTCTCTGTAGTAACCAATGAGGTCTTTCATCTCGATGATGACAGGAATTTTCTCCAAGACTGATTGCAGTCTCTCTGAGTCCCAACCGATTTCGGTACGGTTGACCTTTTCCTCGCCAACAACTTGGATGTCGGCATGCCTGAATCGTGCAGAATCAATATCGTTAAGGATTGTTTCATAATACTCCTTAGCGTTGTCGCAAATATTCTCTGCGCTTGTGCAGGTTAAACCATTCTCACCAAAGAACACGTCGTTTTTGTCTTTCTTGTTTTCCATTTTCAAAAGATTTTAGGTTTCACAAAGTTTTTTTCGTTGCAAAGATACTACAAGTTTTTTAAACCACCAAATTTTTTAGCAAAAAGTTTTGTTAAAAATTGTTAATTAGAAGGGAAGGTCATCAGCAGGTACATCTTCCACAGCGGCTTTACTTGACTTTTTAGGTTTTGATTCTTCTGGTTGTAATGTCTCAGGCTTTTCGGTCTGTGGGGCATCAGAAGTCATGTTGTCCATGTCACTTGCTTCATGCTTTTGTGTGGATTGCCCGTTCCCATCATTCACAAACGAAGCTTCTGTAAGCCAAAGATTATTTGAAACTGTGGCCACTTGCTGATTGTTCACATAAATCTCATTTGAATAAGCACCACTTACAATAAGACGTGTGCCCTTTTTAATAAACTTCTTGGCCAATGACACAATGTTGCCCTGTGAAGTTCTGCATGTGAACCAAAAGTCCTCTTTCTTGTCATCGTGGTTAACCATCCTGAACTCTACGAATGTAGTCCCATTTGTAGATACCTTAATTTGCGGTTCACTGCAAACAATTCCGTTAACAATTAAAGTTTTCATCTTTCACTTCTTTTTTATAAATGTGTTTTCGTTAATTAAATTCCTAAATAAAAAATTTCATTGCAAATATACTACACAGTTTTGAAAAAACAAAACCTAATAGTGTTAATAAACGTTAAAACGCTTTTATGAACCATTCCTCTTGGGACAAATCCTTTACTTTGACAAGTTCATATGTCCCATCCTCTTTCAACCAAATCAGTCTGCAACCCTTCACGTCTAATCCAATGTTCCTCAAACAAAGCGCATACATAGATAACTGTAACGTATATAATGAAAGGTTCTCATCATACATGTTTTGGAATGGCTCTAAAAGGTATTTACCATTTGTTCTGCTATAATCATCCATAAGAGCCTTATTTGTCTTCCAATCCAAAATTACCAAACCACTCTTACTGTCATCCTCAGGGTCTTGATAATAACACAAAAGGTCAAACGTACCCGCAAACTGGTTTACAACCCGATACTTCTCATCATCTGTCTTGTTAGCATATACCTTCGTCTCAGCAAGCACAAAATGAAGATTTTCAGGAAACTCGTCATAGAATTTTAGTACAGCCTCTTCTTTCGGTCTTGTCGGTATCAGCCATCCCCTTTCCTCTACATACTTGCACCTGTTATTTGGTGTAATGAGTTCAGGATGTCCGTTCCTCAACCATCCAAGCGATTCACCGTATTCATGTACACATGTACCTGTTGTTGTAGCCCTAAGATTGTTGAATTTCCACTTGTCAAGCCAATACTGTGCAGTAAATCCATTCTTTTCTGCATAATTTATGGCCACTTCATTAAAATCTGTCTCAGCCTGAAACTTATGTGTCACAGTAGTAACACTTGGGAGTTCAACACCATCAAGATAATACTTATGCGGGCCTTCCTCAAAGATAAGCCCGCTGAAACTGTTAATGATTTTTTCCCTAATCTCGGTAACAATCTTCGGCTCACCCTTTACTGTAAGTTTCTTTTTCTTCGCCATTTTATTTTTCTTTTGTTGCAAATATACTACACATTTCCCTAAAAACAAAGGAAAACGTCATTTAATTTCAACAACGTTATCCTTGTTAACTATGACTTCATGATTATATGCAACCGCTGGTTCCATCTCGCGTTCAAACGGTTTTTCTTTTGATTCACCACATATATGCTGATGTATAACTACATTTTGTATGCCACCATGCATGTGGATGAAACAATTATTTCCCATAAACGTATTATACATGTTGTCCTTTTCCATGTCTATAAATGAGCAATTGCTGTATAACCTATTATTGCAACAGTTGTCGCCAAAACTATTCTCAATACATTCGTTTTCAAAAATATTGTTCTTGCAATTAGTGCTAAAATAATTTTTTGAACACATATTTCCAAAGCAATTACCATGTGAATCAAACAGTTCATTTCTTATGCAGCCAAGTCTAAACATGTTATACTTGCTTGATTTTAATGTATTATTGACACATGCATCTTTAAAATTATTTCCACTTGATTTTTCAAGAAAATTGCCACAACAATGAGTTTCAAAAAAATTGTTTGAGGATTCATCAATAGAATTGTCGCTTGACATATCGCCAAACCTGTTATTATTGCACTTGTTTGTTAATGTATTTGCGTTGCAGAATCTACCAAACGTATTAAGTGAACAATTTCCATACAATGAATTATATTGGCAGTCCTCATAGAATATATCATATGTGCTATTCCCACACAATGTATTTCCAATACATCCACCCCTTAAAATGTTATAACTTATATTTGCTATTTTAATAGTGGCTTTCCCACCTTCTTTTCTTTCCCAATATGAAGGAAAACCGACAAATACGTTATCATTCAAAGTTAATTTACCTTCTTTGCTTCTGGCCGGAAAGATTACATTGCCAAAACACATATCATTTCCGTATCGGTCACTAAGTTTGAATGGATACTTGAAAGGTTCAACCGTAATATCACACACCCAAAGATGGGTATAATGCTCAGACTTACTTTCGGTTGGTTCAAGGACTTGATTTCCGTATCTAAGAGTACTGAAGGTATAATAAAATTCACTTTTTTCGTATTCAACATCTTTTGAATGAGATATTTCTGTTTCTCTATCTATGTTTCCATATAAGATAGCATTTTCTTTCTTTTCCCCCTTTACTGCCCATCTTTTAAACATGATATTTTTAAAATCATAAGGTGCCTTGTTTCCAAACTCATCAGACATAAAATAGATAACACCCTTTCCATGTGTTAAATCCGCCCATTCATACTTTTCGGTATTATTCTCGATATCATAATATATCACCCATGCATTCATATCTGCGTTTTTAAAGTATTCATCGCCTTCATGTGGTAATGCTTTAACCTCTCGTGAAAACTCGTTTTCGGAAACAGGTGTTAGGAGTAAATCAAAATGATGTAATCCGCTTTGGGTGTTTTTTTGACTTGTTAACGTAACATAATCAATCATACGATACTTCTTTGACGTATCCAACAACCCATTACGTTTCAAATTTAATATGCTAACGTAATCCATTAACAATACGCTTTCAACGGTTTCTTCTTCTTTTATTTCCTGAACAGGAACTTCTGTACTTGTTTGTTTTGGCTCTTTAAAAAAAGCCTTAAATATATTTTTCATAACAAATTATTTTGTTTATAATATAAATAGATTTTTGCAAATATACTACTTTTTTTACAATTATCAAAACAAATATGGACAAGCCCATTTGAGTTTGCCCATATTTTGTGTATAAGTCATTTTTAATTAGATGTTTTGTAATGCGGTTTCAATTTGTCCCAATTGTTCTGCAATTTCTTCAAACCGTTCAGTCACGTTTTCAGTAAGAGTATTAAGTCTGTTATCAAGGTCTGCCATTCCAGCGGAAGTTGCGAGTTCGTTATCCAAGATAATATTGATATTGGGGAATGATACTATCTCACCATCACTGTTCTTAATAAATAATGTTTCGCCACCAGTCGAATAGTTAACTGCAATTTCACCAAAAAGTAAGTCACTTGCGTTTGGTGCTTTGTTTAGTTGAGAACTTTTAATGTGTTGTAAGTGTTTTCTTGCCATTTCTTAAATCTTTTTCCTTTTATTTTTTTTATGTTTTGAGCAAAAGGAAAACCACGGCAAAATATCTCACCATTAAAAATTCACGAAAAACCAGACTAAATAGTAGGATAAAAATCCATTTTCAACACCATTAGTGTTTATTGCGATACAATTGGCAAAAGTGCCGGCTACTATATCTGTCGTTGAATTTCTTTTGCTTTATTCATCATATATAAATAGCTACATCATAAACAAAACAAAGGATGCACCCTAAAAAGGATGCACCCTAAGTTCACAATTCATTCACGTTTTAGATTTCCGACTTCTCAAGCACCTGTACCCATAGGTTTAGTCCTTATTTTCAGTCTTTGGCTTCAGTTGCTCAGTCTTAGGAGCGGGAATTTCAGTACCCTTCTGACCAATACCGAACAAGTCCTTAAACTGCTCCTTGAAGCCCTGTGCAAGCATATCCATACCCGGAGTGAAGTTCTCCATGAACGACTTAACAAACTGTGCTCCCGTATTGGTATCGCCATAGATAGTGATGTTGGCATCTTTAAGGCCTGACAGCATTTCTTCCATAGAGCCTGCAATATGCTTGTATTCGTCAACCATTTTGTAGTTCACTGCAAGTGAAGGATTCTCGGCTGCTGCTTCCATCATAGCCTTAAACGCCATTGCAGGTGCCATCTGAATTTGCTGTTCCTTATGTGCCTCAGCCAACAGGCTTGCTTCCTTACCCTCAGCCTCAGCAAGCAACAACTTCTTACGACCTTCTGCCTCGGCTTCAAGTCTCATCTTGGTTGCTTCGGCTTCACCTTTTGCCTTCTGCAAAATCTGCTCTTTCAAAGCCTCTGCTTCAAGAATCATCTTCTGCTTTTCTGCCTCAGCACCGATGATAATCTTCTCCTTGGCCTTCTGTGCCGGAATAATCTCTGTTGCATTCAACTTGGCTTCATTGGCTTCTGCCTCGGCATCATTTACTTGCTTCTGACGTTCCTGACGTGTCTGCTCAACAGACATCTCAGCCTCAACAGCGGCGGTCTTTGTCACCTTATCAGCATCAGCATCTGCCTTACCTGCTTCTGCGCGAGCCTTAGCAACGTCAATCTTTGCCTTCTGCTCTGCTACACCTGCCTTACGTCCTGCCTCTGCTGCACGTTGACGCTTGTCAGACTCATACTCGGACCGCTTTGCTTCCTTTTCCTGTGTTGCCTTAATGGTTTCGGCTTCTCGATTCTGTTCTGCCTGTGCAATACGAACTTGCTTCAAGGCCTCCTGCTCGTTCTGCGTTGCCTCAGCGTCGGCGCGTGCGGTTGCAACATTCTTGGTCTGCTCGGCAAGAGAATTTGCACGGTTTGTCTCACCTTCGGCTTCTGCTGCTGCAACTGCGGTTTTCTTACGTGCTGCGGCTTCTGCCTTCTTTGACTCTGCATCTGCATCTGCTGCGGCTACATTAGCTGCCTGACGTGCTGCGGCTTCTGCCTTCTTTGACTCTGCATCTGCCTCAGCATTTGCCACTGCTGCGGTCTTTTCTGCTTGCTGTTCTGCAATACCCGACTCACGCTCACGTTCTGCTTTTGCTAACTGCACCTGCTTGTCACGTTCTGCCTCAGCAACACCGACTTCCTGTTTCTGCTTTGCCTGTGCAACGTTAATTGCTCTCTCCTGCTCGGCTTCTGCTACCTGAATGGCCTCTTCCTTCTTGGTGTTGGCAATCTGAACGTTACCCTTCTTCTGCTGGTCAGCGATGTCGGCCTCGGCCTGTGCCTGTGCCTTAGTAGCAGCCTTCTTACCTAAGTTCTTGATGTAGTTTGCATCATCGGTAATCTCAGAAATGTTGATATTGGTGAGTTCAAAACCGACCTTCTTCAACTCTTCCTCAAGTGACTTTCGGATAGAGGTAAGGAACTTATCACGGTCAGCGTTAATTTCCTCGATTGGCATTGTTGCCATAACGCTACGTGTTTCACCGACAAGAATCTTCTTAATCTGTTCCTCAATCTCCTGTGACTTTGCGCTCAAGAAGCGTGTTGCAGCATTCTGTTGTACCTGTTTGTCCTGACTGATTGCTGTCGTAAGAACAATTGGCAAGCGCATAGGAATTGCCTGAGAGTCAATACCATCCACTGTTGCCTCAATCTGCAATGGCTTCATTGACATCTTTTTGTATGCCTGAATAATAGGCCATACAAACGAACCACCACCTTGGATTGCCTTAGAAGGAGTCTTGATTGACTTTCCATCTGCAGACTTAATCTTACCTGCCTTACCATAAATGATAAGAAGTTCGTCAGGGGCTGACCTCTGATAGCGGGTCAAGATGAAAATAACACTGAGAATTGCAACAATTGCGATAATTGCGCCAATAATAACTGTTTCGCTAAACATAAGTTATTTAAAAATTAAAATTGTGAATAAAAAATGTTTGTTAAAAATAATATGTATTTGTTTCTTTATCTAACATTAATTTAACAAAATCACCAACATTATAAGTGCCTTCTGTTTCTTGTTTGACTTCAACACTTCTTACACCAAAGTTAGTAGAAACATTGACATGAAATGTACCATCTTGATGGTTTTCTGTAATTTTGCCCGTCATTCCGTCAAAATTTATTTGTTCATTATTATAATGGTCTGCTTTTAACGTTAATTTATACAGGTAGAAAAGCAATAAAGTTGTACACAATCCAACTAAAACAGCCCATGTATATTGTATAGTCGTAAAGTTATATAATACATATAGTGATTTGGTTTCCCAAAAACTTATAACCGACAAATATGTTGAAAAACCGATAGCGAAATGTAATAACCCTTTGAAAGATAAGATTCCAGAAAGGTCGCTGTCGATATCTCCGTCAAGGTCAATAGAACTCTCAATTCCGTCGAAAATCAATGATGCAATCCCCCTTAATAAGAACCATCCCAACGATAGAGCAAATAAAATGTAATACCAACACAAATATTCCATATGTTTATAAAATTTTTAAAGTTTTTCAAATTGTTTTGTTAAATTTTCAATTCTCTCTTCCAATTTCTTTCGTACATTGCCAATACCCATTAGTTCAACAAAGTATTGTGCACTACGGTCAACAAAAAATGGCGTTTTAAGTGTACCGTCATACACACCGTTCAACTCTTCAAGATAAATCTTGGCATTATCCAATTTGTTCTTTATTTCTTCGGCTGTTTTAAATTTTTCTTCAGTCATAATTCTTTTGTTTCAATGCTGCAAAATTAGTGCCAATTTTTTTCTTGGCAAATTTTTTTTCGTTAAGAAACGTTAATGAATGATTTTTTCTCTCAAATAACCGCTCTCAACTACCTCTCTACCAACAATTTCAACAACTTTTTCAAGCGTAAGGTCACAATACTCGTCAATCCAATCACAAATGTAATATAACTTATTGCTTCCTGCAATCATACCGAAAAGGATTGGGTCTTTTCGTTTATACCTTTCCTCGGCGGTCTCCAAATAAACCATACCATCTGGGTCATAATACATCACACAATAATTGTCAAAGACATGAAGTTTGTCAGCCTCATTTTTCTTACGCATTGCCTCAACTGGTATCATCCTTGAATAGTTCTGCAGGTAAGTCAAAGATAACCCCTTTGGCGATTTCTTGGCGAGTTGAACGACAACTTCCTCGGTGAGTACCTTATAATAATTGTTGACGAACAGAACCGACTCGTACTTGTTTACAATAAGGTTTGAAAGCAGTTTCTCTTTAAGTGCGGTTTGACCGTTTCTCTCGGCATAACCAATGCACTCTATGTATTCCTTAACACGGTTAACATACTGTTCCTTGTTATGTTCCCCTGTTATGCCCTTTACAGCAGAAAAGAAACCAACAACATCAAATTCGTCACCATCTTCTTTCTTAGATGAAGTAAAGTATTTCTTAATCTTCTCAATGAAAGAATGTAAACCTTTTGATTTGTTGTCCATGTTAGATATTAAGACTCCTGTACTTCCACCTATTATATTATTTGATAAGTTTGTAAAACCAAACAACTGGTCGTAAAGTCTCTTATTCGTCTTTTCAACGAAAAATGTAAATTCGTCAATATTGAAGTCCTTATTGCTTAAAAATTCAACAAGTTCTTCATAAATTGGTTTATCAACTTCCCGTTTAATACCAAATGAAACAACATTTTCGCTACTATCAATTATAGGGTGTAATGAACCATCGGGGTCGAAATCTTCTTCCCTAACCTCTTTCTTGTCACCCTTATCAATTGCCTTATACTTTGGCAAATTCTTGTCCACCTTAATGTCTTGCAGTAAGGCAACATGTTCTCTGTCTTTCGTTAAAAGTTCTGCCATATCGTTCAAATTTTTTGTATGCAAAGATACTACACTTTGATTTATTGACAAAATTTCAAAGGTTAAAAAGTGTTAATCGTCTTTATTTTCCACATAATCACTCATGAAGTCCATGATTTGTCCGTAATGTGGATTGTTGGACCTTGGCATCATTCTCAAAATCATATCGGCATCCTCGTCAACCTCGCCGAAAATCTTAGCGAGAATAAGTCCCCAATGACGTGCCCCATCATAACTTCCATCAAACAATGCCTGAAAAACTTTACCTTCAATGCTTCTCATTTCATTAAGTTGCTCTTCACTCAAACTTGCCCTGCACTGTAGGCCAAGATAAAACGCAAAAAGCCATTCGTTTTCCAATGCATCAGCACACTTCCCCTCAAATCTTAGTAATCGATGCCATAACCCATCGTTTCTTCCACGCAAATAATTTGACAGTTCGTTGTCAACGATTTCGTTTTTCCGCTTTTTTATGCCTTGAGTAAGGTCATACAACATACCGTCTACGGCAGGTTTTGCCATTATCTCGGTAATGATTGCCTTCATACTTGCACATACCTCTGCGCGTCCCTCTGAAACCCAAGCCTCCTTTGTGGTAGTCCACATGTTCCTACGCTCATCCTCACGTATTTTGTCAACCTGTTTCAGATATTCCTCAATGGCTCTATTTAATTTCTCAATCGCTTTGGATACCCTAAGTTGATATTCGGCTTCAACATAAAGAGACATCTCACCATCATTAAGGAGTTCATTCATTAACTCCCGTTTTTCCTCTGCCGTTAGTTTTTCTATGTCAACCATTTTCTGCTGATTCCTTAAGGTCGTTTATTGCTTCAAGAACAACATCAAGTTCTTCCACTGTTAAATCACTCAGTTCCTCCAACCAATAACCTTTGTTTGTCATAATAGTTCGTTTTAATAAATTGAAATAAAATTTGGTTCACCAAATACATGCTTCTCAACCTGCGGTTCATACATGTCACAGAAGCCTTCGTATTGTACCCATGTCTTGATTGGCAGATTGCCATGCCTGATACGGAGTTTAAGAAGTTTCCATATCATTTGCATTACGGTCATTTCTTTCGGCTCTCTATTACCATCCTTATTGTTGTACCCTTTCATTCTTTTTTCTTTTTAATGTTTTAAATTCTTTCTCGCGTTCTTTATTCAATTTCTCTTTCACATAATAAAAAGCCTTGTCATAGTCTTTTTCGTCTGGATATAATTTAATTGATTTAGCGATATGTTCCTCAAGGTTAAACATATTCCAATAACCATGAAATTCATGTAGAAGATAACGTTTGGTGGGATGCATTTTGCCCCATATATCAACTAAGGCGTTGTCATAACTAAGATGTTTATTAATATCATGAGTTATAACGTATTTTGTAACCCTGTCTACATCACCATTCCACTCTTTCATGTGTCCTTTGACATCCCGATAAATTTCCTCATATGTATATGTAAACCCGTCAATGCTTTCCTTTTTACCCGACTTCTCAATTATCTCGTTTGTCAACCTAATCAATTCAACATCATAATCAAAAAGTTCATCCAATTGTTTCTGTGTAGTTTCCGGATAATATTCCCTAATGAAGTCACATATATCATTGTAATTGTTCTCCATTTGGGCAATCCGATTGAACTTATTGGCATCACTATCACATACAGGTATCGCATTATATACAGCAAGGGTCATTTCTTCATCCGCTCCAAAACAACCAGGTGCTAATCTGAGTGTTTCTTTATTTGGCATTGTGCTGTAAAAACAAAACCAACCATTCTCTTCGTTTTGATAAAACCATAACCCCCCATTTTTGGATTTATAGATTTTCATATTTCAAGACGTTTAGAAATGCCGCAAGCGTCAATAATTGGTTGGAGTTCTTCAATGCTTTCAACTATTCCAATAAACCTTGATACCGTTGTGTAGTTATGCATTTCAACACATATCCAATTTTCACGATTGTCATTAAATTTAATAATGATTTCACTTGAAATCTTTTTACCCCAACTGTTATCTAACCATATGTATGTGTTCTTATCATACTGATTCTGAAAGTCTTCTTCTTGCTGTACAAACCCATTTCTTATAAGGGTTTGCCTTAATTCGTTAACCCACCCAAGTTCGGTTTTGCACTCATCATCATCTTCTGCTACGTCATTGATTATCGTATATCCAGTATCTAATTTCATACATTCTCTCATAGTGTTACTGCATTTATTTAGCAAGTCCCACATAATCTTCTCGTCGGAAAGAAAAATGTTTTCAATGGCAACTCTGTCTGTCGTTACCAAAATACGTGTGTTTTCTCCTTTATTCTTTACATTAATAGCATTAACATATCCGTATTTCGGATTGAATTGACATACTTCGTTATCATAGTCAAAAAATAAGAACCCACAACTGTCGCAGTCATTAACTACGCACTTTGTGACTGTTCTTTTAAGTCTATCATAGACGTAAATGTAAATTTTCTTTTCTGTAACTTTCATAAAATAGAAGAAACTTATAATGGATTGCTTTGAATTAAATAATATATGTCATAAACATCAACATCAGATGGTGCATTGCTTTCCCTTAACCCATACTTGATAATTCCAAATAAATCGTCCTGATTTAGGCTGTCCAAATATTCTTGCTTGGTCATATTCAATAAGATTAATTAATATCCTTTTCGTCAAAAATAAAATCATATACTTTGGATTTGTCCCAATCCTTTATGTAACCTTCCTTGTCTATATCCATAATGATATAATCACCGTATCCTTCCTCTTTTGGACACAGGAACTCAGGTACATAGTCCTCATCTTCATATAAGACGTTATCACCTTTCATTATGGTTAAACCACATTCATCACATACCTTATAGTGAATTGAGGCCTCTACACCTTTTTTCCAATTCATGATTAGTCCAGTTTCTACGTCAATAAACGGGTACCAATACCTTCTACCGCTTCCATCATATATTCCTGTTACACACGGCATTTTAGGATTGTCATTGTCATCCTCTTCACCGTTGACATCGGAATCTTCCCAATATCTTACATGGGCAACAACTTTTACTATCAACCTATCAGTTTGTTCTTTGTTTTCATCATTAAAATTGATATAAACAAACTTTGCCATGTCTTTTGGTTCGCCATCACCAGAATCAGGGCCACCCCAACTCAGGCTGAAATCCTTCACGTCATCAAATGTATTGCCTGTGGATACTAATACGTCAGCATCCATATGAAATTCTACCAAATTTTTAATTAATTCCCTTACCTTCATTTTTATATTCTTTTTGCTGTTATATAATATGTTCCATCATCGTTAAACTCGATTTTCCTAACAACGCTTTGATAACCGTTTTCGGATAAATCCTTTTGATTGTAGAAATTTACTATTTCAGTCATCATGGCTCTCCTTGTGGGAGTGTATAGTCGACCTTCAAATTATTCAAGTTTCTTTTTCAATTCCTCTGTGATTGGATTAACTTCCACTAAATCAAATTCAACAGGGCTGTTTTCCCATGTAACATATTTGAAATACTTAGGATTTAATTCAATACACTCTGTGTAACCGAAGTCTTCTACTTCGTTGTCCCAATAACCACCTACTCTTTTTGGCTTTAATTGAAACAGATACAAACAACCGTTTTCGTCTCTTGCTAACCAAAGTCTCATAATTCATTCTTTTTTATTCTATCAATAACACCTTCTTCAAGTATTAAGGCGTATTGTACATCAACCCCTATAACATCATGACAATGGCATGGCACAATCTTAGTGTGCATTAAATTTATGCGATTTTTGTTAATACAATCAAGCGCATCATCAAGTTTGTCAAACATTAATTTTCCGTACATAATTCATTCTTTTTTTATTCTATCAATTTTAATTCCCTCAGGTGGTGGTGACAAATACTTCCAATGAGTAACATAATTAGCATCACTTATTTTCCAATCTTTTTCTTCGAAGTCATACCAATCAGTTTCTTGCCAACCGTATATATCAATCACTTGTACATATATACTGTATCTGTTATTTTTTTCATGTCTTGGTGGCATTTCTTTGTCAACAGGAATCCATTCAGGATTTTCGTCAGCCCATTTTGCACCTGCTTCAAAACCTTCCACAAACCCATTCCAATGGTCTGCCTGTGCTGAAATGCAATAATCGGTTGGCTCAGGTTGATTGTCGGCTGCGATAACAGCCTCATAATGTATTTGTTCTTTTCTCATCTATATCGGTTTTATTTTTCATCATTCCAATGTGTTGTTATATAATTTGCGTGATGTTCATACGAGTTCATATAAACGCTGCAAGTTTCTTCATCAACGATTTGACTCTCAAACCACAAATCAAAGATGCGATATAATACTTCATTGCACGGAAGGTCTTTATTAGGATTTTCCTTCTGATACTCGATAAGTGCCTCCCGTTTTCCACATTCAACGCCATACTTGTAGCCTCTTAAAAAATCATTTGTATTTTTCACCTTATTTGACATATTCTCTTCAATTATCAAAACAAAATACCACTCTACATTCATGTTTCCCATCCGATTCAATTCCTTCGCACAATGAAACTAGTCCTAACCATTCAATATAGTCCCCATGATAAGTACCGTCTTCATTTTTAAAGCAATCGTCAAAACATTCTCTAAGTTCACTTGCGGTAAGCCAAGAACATGAATGGTAATCGGGGTCAGTAAGGGTTGTATGGTCTTCGTTCAACCACTTAGAATAACCTTTTTCTACCCACATTTCTGCATTTTCTTTAGAACAGTAGTTATTCCCCCAATCAATTGCGCCTTCATCATCTGTAACATTGAGATAAAATTGCCTTTCAGACTGCCAAGCCATGTCTTCTGGAAAACCGCGTGGTTTGAATTTAACCTTATAACTGTCACCATAAAATGACCTAACGTCTGCCATTCTTCCAAACATTCCGTAAATTCTACTTGAAAATTCACCCCTGAAACCAATGTCATACCATTTGTTAAGTCTAGTTGAATCGGGGTTCTCAACCTTTTCTCTAAGTTCAACCATTAAGTGTATATCACATCCCATAATATTATATTATTTTGTATTATTGTTTTTAATTCATTATGTTACCGAAGCACCACATATTTTTTCGTTCCCAATATAGATTCTAACAGTTAAAGTTGGATTATCGTCCCACTCAAAACGCCATGACTTTTTCAATTCAACACGCATGTTCTCTTTGAGAAATTCAATCAATTCTTCTTTATTCATATTTCACTACTATAGCATCCAACCCCAAAATTATGACTGGTGCAACAATCTTGAAGTGGACATGTATAACAACTTATAAAGAAGTCAGTAGTATCCCATGTGTAATCTTCTGGCTTCCACTCATATTCTTCATTTAATAATTCTTCGTCATTGTTTGGCTTTTCTAATATTTGTGCCAAATCAGCATGGTCATTCTTTCTCATTTTCTTCTTTATTTGGACATTGGTGTAGTTGTTCATATAAAGACCAAGGTATCAAATCATCGGTATATGCCCAATAATCAAAGAACTTGGACTCAGAAACATCACCACTTGTCATTGACTCAAATTTTCCATCATCAGTAACTTTACACAAATCTTCAATCCACCCATCATACCAAATTATACACAATGCAAATGTGTTCCACTTTGCGCCAGTTGTTGGCTCGACATACATTTGTGGTATCTCTGTACCTTCGTGCCAAATCTTCTTATCTGTCATTTAACATTAAGTTTTTCTTGAAGTTCATCATTTTTATCGTTATACCTGTCTATCAACCACTCCAAAGCCTCTTCTAAGGTAACATCTTTAAGGCATGGATACATAAGTAGTATATCCCTCAATGCACCAATTTTGGGGGGTATTGAGAAAATATTCCCAAACTCCTCCATAAGGTCATAATATTGTTTCTTATTCATAATTCATTTAGCGTAATAGTTGTAAAACGGTTGAATCCTTATAATCCCATAAAACGGTTTCTTTATGCCGTGCCACTCATCCGAAAACAAACCTGGGATATTCTCCATAATAAACCCAAGGCTTGAACCTCCATCCGCATATGCAAATGGGTCTTCTACTTTTGTTTCAGAAGAAATTTTTCTTATCTCCTGTTCAACTATCTTTGCTACTATATCATAGTCGAAGTCAAACTGATATTGCACCCACCCCTTTTCTGCTACATGTTCACCTTTCGGGTTCATTGTCATCCAACCGATGCAATAACTGTCCTCTGTGCGTTGGAAACAGAAATTCCTGTTGCCGGAATATTCAAGAGCGAATTTTAAAGCCTGTTTTAATAATGAGAAATCTCCGCTTATTTTAAATTCTTGATTGCTTGAAAACATAAATCAAATTTATTAAAGGCGTGTGGAAGAATTAACCCCCACACACCAAATTCAAAACATTAAACAGTTTCAGTTTCATCACCATAGTTGTCGGCCATTTCAATGTCCACCTCACCAGCATCCATACGCACGGATTCGCCAAGGAAGAACGCATCAGTCTTCAACTTGTAGCAAGCTGGCTTAGTACTTCCACACTTACGAATGCATATACCCTCACGAGGAACTTGATGGTGTGTACAAAGAGGTTCGTTCTCTTCCATTCCGAAACGTTTCTTATCATGCTTCATCATGTCAAGCAGGTTTGCTGCCCAATGATTCTCAGGGTCAAGGTCTGGATACAAATCCTCAAGTGTACCGTGATATAGCAGATTGATAGGCTGAACTCTAATGGCATTTAACCCATCATGATTTTGGTTCATACGTTCTTTCAGTTTCATAGTCCATTCAAAGACCTCTTGAACTTCCCACTCGCGTTTACTACCGTCTTCATTGGTTGTTGTAATACGGTAGAACATAATGGTGTTTTCACCCTTATCGCAACCATAGTCATAGGTCTTTTGAATTGGTGTCTCTGTATCAGTAAGATATCCGCAAATCTCACCGTAAACGGTCATACCCTCATCAAGGTACGGATAAATGATATCGCCATATTCAGACCAAATGTCCTTTCCATAGAACCCACCATTAACATCCTTATTGATGTACTTGTTCTTGATTACAGTTCTTGAAGAATAAACAGGTCCATAGACAATCTTGTAGTCAATAACCTTATGAGACTTGAACAATCCTGTCCAATCAATGAACTTATTGAAAAGCCTCTTAAATAACGGCAACTTGATTGGTTCTTTAACATGGAGTTTACCAATTACAATTGAAGTGCCATGTTGCTTAACACTGATATCAACCTCGTCTTCAGGCTTAAACAAAGTAACCATCTTTTGGAATTGGTCAGTTGTATAGTGGAAGTTGAATTCACCCTCTACCATACGGTCAAAGCGGTTGAGTTTCTTCTGTGCCTTACCAGCTCGGCTTCCACGCTCAGGACGTTCCTTTACAGGTGGTACGTAAGCCTTAACAAACAGTTCACCATTGACGGTATCAAACTCTTGGTCAACATAGTTATCAACGTCAGAAAGCATGATACTGCTGTCAAACAAACGCAAGTTCTCAGGCTTGAACAGGAAACCGAATGACGGTTCGCCCTTCAAAACGATGCAACGCACACGTCCATACTTGTTAAAGAAACCGCAATGCTTCTTTGCCTCAGCAATAATGTCAGCACCTGTATCGGTAATCTCCTTTGCCTTGTTCTTGGCATTGGTGTATGGTGTTGTGTTTGCCATAGCGTCTGCAGTACACTTTTCAGCCTTAGCCAAAGCATTCTCCATATCACTCTTAGCAATAAGATATTCGTCGCTGCCCTCTTCCATGTTAGCGAGTTTAGCCTTAATTTTTGCAGCCTTCTTGTTGAATTTTGCTGCATTTCCTGTGGCCTTATCAATCTTTGCCTTAAGACTCTTTGCTTCTTGACGGTATATTTCAGCCTCCTGTTTGATTGGCTCGTAATCCTTCATGATTGCCTGAACTTCCTCAGCGTTAGCATTCTTCTCGCGGCAACCAATCTCAAAAAGGTTATTAACTGAGAGGAAACGTTCATTCAACTGCGTCTCGTTGGCAGCATAAATCATCACGTCACCCTCCTTAATTTCATCCTTTCGCACGACAATTTGTGTACCAAAAACCTGTGTCTTGGCAAGAAAATCTGAACCCTCAACAGGTATCAATTCACCAACACGCACTACTGCACAACTGTACTCTGACTTGAAACCGTCAGACTTTGTAAAAACGTTACTCATTTTTCTTTCTCTTATTTAAAAATTCTTGAAAACTCTCTTCTTTCTTCTCAAACTTAAAACCCATATATTCAAACTCATTATTTACTAAGTTTTTAAGTTCAATATCAAACATGGTTTTAAAAAATTCACCCGCTTCCTCACCTTCATTGTTGCAATACATTTCGTCTTGTGCAAAATGTTCAAAATAATCAATCAATTTATGTGGGTCGGTCAGGTCATCAAGCGAATAAGCGTCATTGTCAATCCTCATCCACCAGTGCATATCTGCACTAATCATAAGATTAATATCATGTTCAATGCACGCGTCTATAAACCAAGGTGAACAACTGCTTGTTTCGCCAAGCACAACCTCTATCTTATGTCCACATATTTCAGTTGAATAGTTATTGTAATTCATAACATTTTATCTCAAATGAGTCAAATCTACTTCTTTCTGGTCTACACATGTCAAGCATGATAAATCTTACACCTTCAAATTCCTCATCCATGTGCTTATGAAAATGTCCATAAATCCACATTGATATCGGATGTCCGTCTTCTTTAAGACGTTTCCAAAGTTCGTCCATGACACCGCGTTCTCGGTTCAAATCATTTTCCAATTCCGGGTCAATTTCCATCCACCCTCTTACACCATCTTTGTCTTTCAAACCAACAAAAGATGGACATGTGTGGGTGCATACAATATCAATCTTCATTCCACTTTCCGCCAACTCGGATAGTACTTCGTCATTATAGGTTGGTAATTCTTCCTTCCAATAGGTTGATTCAAGTTTCTTTTTGGCTTCTTCTAATGAGACACCAGCGTGCCTTGCATATTTGCCCGCATTTATAATGTCGTTCTTTATTCGCCAAGCCCTGTCGACCGAAACCCCACCACCAACACATAATATGGTATGTACAATTTTGCTACCTTCCCACACTTGAACACATGAGTAATCATGCACCGACCTTGCACAGTCAAAAGTTACAGAAGACCTTTTTTTATTGTCGTAACCGCCATCAAAGTATTCGGGGTCATCATGATTTCCCCTGAAAAACAAAACCTTGCAATCGCTTTCCTTGCAGAATTTGTCTATCTCTTCCAACTTCAAACGGTAATATTGTGGTTTGTGAAAACCAAAACCTATATCACCACATACAATAATGGTTGTGTTTTTGAATACAAAGTTTTTGAGCCAGAATAGTAGTGTATCAAAATTTCCATGCAAATCACCAAGAAATACAACTTGGTCTGAATATACATTGTGTACCGTTATCATTAATCAATAATCTCAACTGTAATTCTAATCTTTTTACCAAGCAGTTCATTGAATTTAGGATGTTCACCGTCAATATCATTGGAAGAACCAATTGTGCATGACATCTGTTCCTTTGTTTCAAAGCCACCTATGAAATCATGTGAAACGACATCTTTGCGTGATTCTACAGTTACATCAATAGACTCATTGCCCACGTCCTGCACAAGGCGGGTCATTTTTAGAAAACCATTCTCGTATAGAAGGTCATCAACATTACCTTCCAACTGTAAAAATTTCTCATTCATCTCTATACCAAATTTTAGACTTTATTTTTCGCAAATATACTACCTAAAAATCACAAATTCAAAAAAGCACCAGTTAAAAAATGTTAAAACTCAATATCTACCCAACATCCGTTTAACTTCTTCATATAGATAGACAATTTGGTCAATTTGGTCATCAGAAGCCTGAATCTCGTCTATAATACGATTAAGTATCTCTTTTTCCTTCTTTGTCATCTTCTGTAACTGCTAGTTTTTGTTTTTGGAATATAATCGGTAAAGAATACTCTGAAGGTTCTGGAAAATCCATACGCCAAAACATATTGTCAATAACCTTTGGGTCAATCATGCCTTCCCTACGTTTCTTGGTTTCTTCTAACGTGGGTGCTTCGATATAGATATAAACAGGAATACCACCATGACTAAGAATGACTTTATTAAAGTTTTCGCGATATTTTCTGAGTAGATTTGTATTATTGATGAAGAAGTTTGTATGGTTTTCACATAGTTCTTTCATGCGCTGGTTGAATATGTGTGTAACCTTATCTTCCTCAGCTTTATTTCCCTGTGGTTTCTCGCCCTTTAATCCAATCTCAGACCTAATGGTATCACGGCACAATACAGGAATATTGTCAATGTTGAACACTTTTTTTAAATCATTGATGAACGTATCCTTGCCTGAACCAGGTAAACCAATAAGAACAAAAACATTGAAACCTTCAACCTGTTCAACATCTTTTGCAATACCGTAATTCTGTTTCAGTCTATCAAATGCACTTTCATACTTAAATGTTGTTTCATAACAACCAAGTGCTTCAGCGAGTTCCTTGATTTTGATACAATCTTCCATCTTGCTCTCGTCGGTCTCAATGTCATTCTGTGAACCCATTGAATCACAGTACTTCATAATGTTCATATCCTTAACACGTACCATGTTCCAAGACAATTTCTTCAACTTCTTTATTGCATCAACTTCTCCACCATCAAATACATGATGAAGTATCATGTGGTTCTTAACAATGGCACATACACGTTCTCTTAGTTCAATATTTTCGTCAAAGAACAAATGACGCGTTATTCTTGCACCGGCCAGTCCATGACTCTTGGTCTTATACTCTTGCAAATCCTCATTCCATGTGGTTGATGAAGGTTTCCCAAGGTCATGACACAATGCTGCACTTACCATTTGGATATAGTAATCATCATTCATGTTCCAACCCATACGATGGAAATAATTAACCATTTGGTTGGCAACAGCGCATGTATGGGTGAAAACATCTCCCTCGCGGTGCCACTTCGTTGACTGCTTGCATCCTGCAAGGTCTCTAAACTCCTTTATTGATAATATCTTATCCCAGTCCGGGTAAAGATTTCCTTCTGTTATATGAAATAATTCTCTAAACTTCATAGACTTCTTTCCTTTCTTATCTCTTCGATTATTTCACACGCGGTGTTGAAATTCAACTTAATATCCCGTTTCAATTTTTCCCTGTGAACCATTTGCACTTTTTCTCTGTTTTTCTTTCTTTTACAATATTCAGAAAATGTTTCCCATCTTTGATAAGCGAGATAAAGTCCTTCATCACATGTTATGAAACGAGTTTCTTCAGATTCAAAATCAATGTTATTTTTTTCAGATTTGATTTCTTCCAAACGATTTATAAGTTCGTCTATTCTGATTGATGAGTCTTCATCGTCTTCATCAACCTCTATAATTTGTATCTCGTCTTCAACTTTACACCTGTTTTCTAAATACTCTTCTTGAGTAACATTCATAATTGTTTTAATCTACAAGTTCCCAAAAATGTTCGTTAATAATCTGTTGAAACTCACTTGGTATTGGTTTTTGGTTATACACAATATCCTTTGTGAATTCCCTTAGTGCTTCTTCTTCCTCTGTCATACCTTATTTCGTGGAATTTCAACTTCTCTCAAATAGTATGGGTGTTCCATTTCTTGCTTAATGAAATCTTCAAGATAATCAGACCACCAACCTTCCATAAGACCACCATTAAAGTACATGAAACCCTTTACAATGTCAATTTGGTCTCCTGCTTTTAGTGTTCCGTATTCACACGTGAAATCACGCACAAACTTAAATCTTCGTTGCATAATTTATATTGTTTTTGTCTTTATTTGTCGTATACAAATAGTCTTTCAACCTCTTTTTTCTGTTTCTTTCCGTTCTTTGTTGTCCCCATTCCGTCGCTTTTCACCTGTGACCAAATACACTTGAAATCACTTGGTGCTTCATACTCAGAAACATAAACATAGACGTTATCAATCTTTGACATATAACGTACCCATTCCCAAAATGTATCATTGTCAAAGTCGCTTTCGTATTTCTTTCTGTTTGCATATGGTGGGTCACAGTATATAACGAACCTGTATTTGTGTCCACCCTGTCCTTGCTGTCGTTGAAGCGATTCGATGCGCCTATAACTTTCATACAAGAAAACCGTTTCGTCCAAATATTTGAATCTTTCAACGTGCTTCTTTAAACCCCGATACGCTTCACGTGTATGGTCTTCATTCTTTTTGGGATTGTACCTTGCATAGCCACTAAACCACGCGCTACCATAACTACAGCAAGCACCCACATATCCTATGATATAGGACGGATATTTTCCTCCTTTATTAAGATAATCACGTTTAACGTCATAGTACATCTCCTCACTAACGTTATCAGGAATACCAACCATACCGTTTTCTCGCAAATGCTTCCACAGTGATACTATATAGAAATTAATTTCAAACGCCCATTTCCTATGATGTGGTATCTCTGAAATCACATTTGCGCCACCACAGAATGCATCAATGAATACAGTGTTTTCGTCAACATGCTCCATAAGGATTGGAGTAAGTTGTTTCATGAAACGTGTCTTATTGCCCGAATAACGCATTATATGTCTGTTCTAATTACACGAATAGGGTTCTTTGAAACGTAGTAGTAGGGTAAGCCGTTGGGAAATGACTTATATCCCATTGTCACGCGGATGGCCTTTTTATCATCTTCGTCAAACCCCAATTCCGTCATGACTTTCTCAACGGCTTCACTGTCGGACATAAAATCGTCCAACCTCCTGTAATGTTCGTCCCAGAACGCACCTTCCTCCTCCTCGCTTTCACCTTTCTTGTCACTGACAAGTTTCGAGAAAAACTCTTCGTCCGTATCCTGAATATACTTTGTGAACAGTCTGTTCGTCAATTCAATGGATTTGAACTCAACGGCTTTATATTCCTGATTTAGTTTGGCCATCTCGTCATTCTTGTAATCGGAATACTCCTGTGCGGAATCAAATGACGTAAACGCCATATCGGTGTCATATGTCACCATTTCCGAAGCACAAGAGCCTTCCATCATCTTTACCAAATAAACTTGCATATCTTATTTCTCCTTTTTGTTAAAATACAAAAGTGTAGGGTTGTCCTTCTTAACAGACTTATAAACCTCGTTTATGAACTCTTGGGTAATTCTTACGTCGTTAAGTGCTGACCAATACAATATGCGCTCTTTAAGTTGCGACTTATCAAACCCATGTGTAATGAAGTGTAACCCATTAAGTGTGGGAATTTCGGCCACAATGTTATTGTAAATCTCACCATGTTCGTCATTTCCACCCCTTTTTTCTGACCTGCACCTTTCAATGGCTTTACGCACGACACCCAAAACCTCTGTATCATGTGTATCAACATCTACAATATACAACTTTTTGTTTCCCTTCTTTGGGGTGATTCCACAACAATGGTCATATACACGATGTCCCTGATGTGCCCTATCCTCAATAACAAGGTCGATATAAGCCTTTGAGCATTGCATTGCAACCTCTTTAGCATTACGCACATTCAGGTTAATGTATGCACGAGCATTATTCTGCTCACACAACATCATGATTGCTGGTTTACGTCTGTGAAAATCCTCTAATGAACGTAAGTAATATGTTTTGATGGTACGATAACCGTTGTTAGCAGACGGGACATCATTACCATCCTTCTTACGTTGAATTATCTGACAAAAATAGAAGTCATCTTTGTCTTCAAATTTCAACAGGTTTTCTATCAAATTAAAATTATCTACTATCATAACGCCACAAAAGTAGTATTTGTTTTGGAGATGACCAAATCTTTTCAGTTAATTTTTGTTAAATCAACCATTGTACAGTTTTTAGGGAACTCGGCCTTTACACTAATGAGTTCTTCTAAAGTAAAAAGAAACTTCTTACGGTTGCCATTCTTAATAACCAACTCACAAGTCCTATCTTTTCCATTAATTTCTGAGTTGTGAATTGCATACAAAGTTTTAACCTTATATTTATTAAGTGCTCTGTCATATTTGAACACCATTGAAAGCCTGTCCTTTTGAACGTGTCCCTGTTTGCTGAGGAAAAACTTCATCGGTTTAACCTGAACCGCATACTTTACGCCATCAACATATGTGAAGAAGTCAATCCCATAGTATGAATCCTGTCTGTATTCGGTTGTATTTTCACAAGTGAAACCATTCTTAACAAGTTCGTTGAAAACAGTTTCTTCGGCCATATATCCTGTATATGTCTCAGTTATAATGTGACACACCAAACAGTCAATACACTCATCGAATGTGGTGGGGAATGTTGGTACTTCCTGAACTATCGTAAGGAAAAAATCCAATGCCGTTTCAAGTAGTTCTTGCTTGGTTAAACCTCTTTGGCTGATTTCCATGTTGCTGTGCTCTTCAGCAAATTTAAGATACTTATTAAGGAAATCTTCATCTGAAGTTGGTTTGAGTTGCCTACACAATCTGTTGCATTCGCCAATTACCTTAGCAGGTGAAAAATGGTCTTTGTAGATTGTAGCCACATCGTTATTCTTGTTAAACTTCACTTTAGCGGCGTTACTTCTTTCCATTGAATACTTGTAGCAAATCTCTGACAACATTTCCTGTCTTGTCTTTTCAAGACTGTTAGGGTTAATGTTTTTCACCATTTCTCCTAAGACACCTTTTGCTTTTCGTTTTGTTACTTCTTCCATTCTTCTCTCTTTTTATTTATGCGTTCAACCGCAATATTATAATATTTTTCTTCAATTTCAAAACCAATAAAATCCCTATTGAGATTCATGCACGCTATTGCGGTAGTCCCGCTGCCCATACAATTGTCGAGTACCAAATCACCCTCATTGGTGTATGTCTTAATAAGGTACTCAACACATGTAACAGGTTTTTGTGTCGGGTGTAAACCAACCTCAGTATTGAATTTCTGCCATGATGAAGGAACTCTCAATTCGGGCAACTTATTTTCCTTTCTTCCTTCAAAGTCTCTGTAATTAGTGGATTGACTTTCAAACTTGACATTATATTTAACCCTTTCTGCACCACCGCCTGTTCGTGGCTGCATCTGTTTATTATATGTCCATTTACCCTTTGAAAAACACAATATATGTTCATGCTCTTTCATCGGTTCTCGTACGGTATTAGCAAAGTTGCTCCCCCTATTTTTAATCCAAATCCACTCATGCCTGAACATTTTGGTATTAGACATAACCAACGCTGAAGAAAACGGCTGACTACCAAACAAACATATCATAGCATTATCCTTACACACCCTATCATATTCTTGCCAAAGTCTATCAAATGGTATCATAATATCCCATTTGTTACTTGTAATCTGATAGGGCAAATCACAAATAACACAGTCCACAGACTTGTCAGGTATGTCTTTCATCAATTCAAGGCAATCACCAAGATATATGTGGTTTCTTTCTAACACCATCAAAATGCCCCCCAATTAAATTCACGTTTTTTACCAATATTGTTTTCAACAAAACCATATAACAAGTCTATGATTTGACCATCAGTCATAAAATCAAAGTACTTAACTTTTTTCTTCTGTGATTTCTTAAACACAAGGAAATAAGAATGGAATGACCTTGCATGTTGCTGCTTATGAACCTTACCACTTATAAGTCGGTTCTTAGCAATCAAGATAAATTCGTCAAGACTGTCAAAGCCACAACTTTCTGCAATAAGTCTACTGTAATAAGGTGTATTAAGCATCTTTGACCCTGTAATCGTCGCTTGTGTCTTAAATACCAATACGCCATCATCCTTCAAAACCCTATATGCCACTTCAATCCAATGCTTATAACTTTCAAGTAATTGAGCAACAGGATAATAACAAGCAAAGCGTCTTGAAATTAAGTTGTTTTTAACCCTTTTTCCGTTTTCGTCATAATCAGGCCCGGCCATGCTTGGGCCACAAGAAATCACAAACGGAAGGTCGATACAAATGCTTTCAATTGATTTATCTTCAAGTGGTAATGTACCAAGTGGTTCTATCTTTACAACATCTTCAGACTGTGGACATACGTCAAACTTGTATTTAGGTTCAGGTATCTCTATATCAATGATATCACCATTGTCTTTTGTTATTTTGAACTTACCATAAAAATTGCCAATTGAATAAGTCATGTCACAATCAAACGGTTTTCCGTTAGTGTGTAATTGCATGATATTATATAGTATTTCGTGTTGATTATAACTTACACTCTTAATTGTTTCGTTTACACTTGCCATAAAATCAATAATTTAGCCACAAAGTTTCTGTTTTCTTCTTTGGTACTCTTGTTCCTGTGATTGTATTAACTTCAAAATTAATTTTTTTAAAGCCGTTATCAGTCAATCTGTTGTACAGGTCATTATCATAACCGCTAATTAGAAGTTTCGCCTTGCTGTTTAAACATTTTTCAACAAATTTCTCTTGTTGTTCATCCGTCATATCAACAGCATAGCGTTCGGCAGATGACCTTGTAGACAATACATAAGGAGGGTCTAGATACATAAAAACGTTATCTTGGTTGAACTTATCCATAATCTCAATGGCATCACGGTTGAATATCGTTACTCTGCTTAACCTGTCATGTACCTCTTGAAGTCGGTCAACCGTACTAAGATAATCGCTGACAGATTTAGCCATGCCTCTACGGATTACCCTGTTCACGGAAAAACCACCAATACCGTTATGACTTGTCCTATTTACGTAGAAGAACTTAAATGCACGTTCAATATCATCCATGTTATCATTTTTCAAATCTTCTTTATATTGCGACCTCATTTCCTCGCAATAGTATGTAAGGTCGCAAAGACGCTTAAACTGTTTGAACTTTTCTTCGTCCGCAAGAACCTTGAACAATGAATATACATTACTATACAAGTCATTATATATTTCAATAGGTGCTATCTGTTCCTCTGGCGTGTGGAAGCCAACAGCAAAAGACCCCCCAAACGGTTCAACATACACATTATACGTGCCTTTCTCAGGGAAATGTTCCAAAATATTCTTGAACATTCCATTCTTTCCACCAAAATATTTTACTATACTGTTCATTTTACTTGTTATTAAGGATAACGTCTGTATCAGGGTCAAGGAACTCAAAACTATTTTCATCAAACTCGCCATAAAAGCCAAGGGTTATCCCATCTATTTTACCTTTGCAGTCAACCACCATGCCCAGGTCCTTTTCATTGAACATGACCACGTAATAAACTTCGTCTGAGATGTATTTCACACCCAAAAACGGATAAATGCTATTCTCTTCCATATTAATAAATTGGATTACACAACGCGGGTAATGCACAATTGCAAAAACCTGATGCATGCGGATTATTTAAAGGATTATTCGTACAATTTTCACATGGGTTAACATATTGTTTGCCCCAGTTATCCCATGTCCAAGGTGTTAAAGGGCTGTCATCTATTTCTTCAATTGTTATAATCGTTTTCTTCATATTGATTTTGTGCTACTTCATTATTTTCTATTATATAATTAACAGCATCAATTAATGAGTTAAACCTGCGAAAACTGATACAATCCCTATTATATGGTGCATCAATGATTAGTCTATTTTGTTTCGGTGTTTCCTCATAATTGTTCTCAAGAAACTCAGGATTGTCATCAATCATAAAATCTGATTTTATAAGCCATTTACTTTCAGTGAAACAGATATCATCGTAAGCAATTCCATAATATTTAAGGAAACTTAATGTATAGATTTTGCTTGCTTCTGATGGCTGCTTTGTTACAATGACAACCTTGTAGCCATGACCTTTCAGTTTGTCAATTGCTTCTTTTGCACCATTCAATAATGGGGCACATAAGAAACCTACATCTTCAGCATGATTATTGAAGAAGTAGTCATGTGCTTCTAATCCTGTCATTTCCTTAATCAACGGAAAAGATACACTGACCCGATAATCTGTCACGTCTTCGCATTTTATGGTTGGGTCAAACTTGAAATAGAGTTTACATAAAGCATCAAGCATGTCCCTTATTACACCATCTACATCAATCTTTATTATCATCCATCTACTTGTTTAAAGAATTAATTTCATTTGTACTTAACACAACAAGTTCTTGTTTTCCGATGAAAGAAGAAAGATTAGTCGCATTACAATATGACATTGCAGATTTAATACTTCCTGTCATGATATTAACCCACTTAGGTAACGTAAAGTTCACTTTGAGTATCTTCGTTGTTCCTTCTGAAACTTTTGTCTTATCGCCATTAATAGACCTTTGACCATTACCTGAAGCCATACCAAAGAAAGTAACATCAATATCAATTAGGTGTTTTGTTCCGTCTTTATGTGTGGCTACCCATGCGTCAGCATCATTGTCATAATCAAAGTCCACATAATCTTCAATTTCAGAGGAAGGAAGTTCCAAAAAGTTCCATCCTGTAATAGTTTTTTTGCCGGCTGATTCAATCATTCTTGAGAAAATAGAACCAATCATTACATAATGTGCGCCAAGTGCTAATGCTTTAACAACATCGCCAAAACCCTTAATTCCACCATCGGCAATAATTTTGGGGCAACAATGACCTTCGTACTTCCTATAGATTGTATTACACTCGTCTATCAAAGAAGCCTGTCCATTATGAACTCCTGTTTGAGGCGTTGTAGTACATCCGTCACCACCGCCTATTCCTACACGAATATAGTCTATAACTAACGTATGTTGATTATACTTGACAAAGAAACCTGAGTTTAATCTTCTTATCCAATCATATGTCTTGGGATTATTGATGTTGCCTGTCATAATTGTCAAGTCATATCCTCGTTGCAATGAAAGTCGTTTAGCCTTTTTACATGAATCATACAGGTCTGCCATGTGCCCATTAGCAATATCAACACACACCTTCAATACATTATTCTTTAAGGCTACATCAAATTCTGTTTCATTACAAAACAGTTTTTCAAATTCATTCTTACCAAATGCAACCCATTTTTTTTCTGTTAAAGTCGCGTTTTCAGTTAAAAGTTCAAAGCGTTTTTCAAACGGAATGTTTCTTGGAATAACAGCGTAAATTCCATTATTGTCGAACTCATCATAATTTACATCTGATACCACTGATGCCATAGGTGATGCAATAATAGGAAGATGTTGTTTATCGTCTAATAGTTCCTGAAGTGATTCAACGTAGGGATTGCACTCTGAACGTGACTTGATGTATGATATTTCAGCACCTAAAATACCAAGGTCTTTATAACCATATGTAAGTTCTTTTTTAATCATTTTTCAAAAAATTTTCATTAAACTTATTAATAAATTCTCTGCTTCCTATTGGTGTCCAGCTGACTATATCTTCACAGTCAATGACTTCTAATATCTTTTCACCAAGTTCATCAATACCACAAAAGATATATTCATTATCATCATCAACATGTCCACCATAGGTTTCCGCAATCTCAACTAAAAACTTCATATCTTCGTATTAAATTTTTCCAAAAGTGCTGCAAGTTCAGATTCCGTTGCTTCTCTTTCGTCTTTTATTTCTGTCTTTGGGATAAATTTGCCTACCCTTTCTCTAAGACAGAAAGGGCACTCAACACCCCTGTAATAGAATGAATGTTTTCTACAAAATTTTTTACGTTGTGCCATGTTGCATCAATTGATTTTGTGTAGAAATCTTATCCGAAAGTAATTTAATTGCATCAGTAAGGTCGCGCAACACTTTGTTGGTGTCGTTATTATTCTTCGTGATGCTACTCTTCATGTCATTAATTGAAGAAACAAGTTTATCTACACTTTTGTTTAATTGTTTTAATTCTGCACTATTTGTATCTGCCATAATATTATTTTTTTTTCTTTACAAATATACTACAGAAAAGCGTAAAACACAAGAAATTATACGTTTTTTTCTTTTTTTAACTTTTCAATCTTTTCTTTCATTGAACGTTGTATCAATTTCTTTGCAATTATATCACCATGGCATCTTTCATCGAGTGAGCAGTAACAACCAATATATATTGTGTCATACTTCTTGTATGCTTCGTACATCCTTTCCCATTCCTGCCTAAATACATCACCAAATTCGGTTTCATCAACTAACATTCTATCAAAGTATTCAGAATATAAGTCAATTGCTTCATCTCTTGTTTTAACCTTTACACTTGCCAATGTCTTTTTGTCTCTAATATGGGTATACGGATTGCCCAATATGTTTGGTCTTGAGATGTCAAACGCATTATCACCAGAATGCTCCTCGGTTAATTTGCAATATCTTATAATCTTTGACATATTATTAAATATCAAGCCCGATACGTCTCTAAACAATACCGGGCTTAACACAATTACACGTTTAAATTATTTTACACACACAACATTACTTCACAATCTGAATGCGCACAATTCTCTGAGAGTCTTCACCAGTTGCACCAAGTCCCTTTGAAGTGAGTACATTCACTCCACGTTTCAATAGATACTGGCTTGCTGCATCGGCACGTTCCTGTGCTAACTCATCATTTTTTGCATTTGTACCCTCAGGACTTGCTGTTCCAACAACTTCAACCTTAGTTCCCTTTGGAATTGTATTGAGAATGTCTTTAGCGGTATTTGTGAGTTTTGATGAACCCTTTGCAAAACCAATTGTAATTACACCACTATTCTGTACAACAGGAACTTCAACAATCTTCTCGATGATTTTCTCTGTCTCAACAATCTTCACCTCAGGTTCGCGTGACCTTAATTCGTTGATTTCATCATTGAGTGCATCTACATCATACTCAACAAAATAATGCTCACCGTTAGATGTCTTGAAATGATAGGTATAACCAACGTTAAGACCGAATTGCGCATAGTTCTTATTAAATTGGATTTGACGTGGTGCTGAACCAAGATTCCATAGCACATAAGGTTCAACATACAATGAATGTGCTCTCTTATTGCCAAGATTAAAATTCAGGTCAACTCCTGTTTTTGAACTCAGGTCATTAGAGGTGTATCCATGAATTTCATCCTTGCTAAACGTGTGCCACCATCCAGCACCTACAACACCGATAACTTCAAATACGCGTGGTTTTCCGTTATACCCACCAAATAAATTACTGAAATTAACAGTACCATTAACGCCTAAATTGGTTCCACGGACTACAAGGTGTCTTTCACCGTCAAAACGGAAAATTGTCTTACCGATATCGGTATGGCTACCAAGCCAAGCAGTTCCCTCAATATTCATACCGAATACAGGAGTAAATTCCTTTCCAACGCGCAATCCTACTGTTGGGTTAAGTGGAGTAATCTTGTCAAAAGACAAAGGTGTTGTAACACCACCATTAATACCAAAATACCAATTGTCCCAGAACTTTTGCTCGACGAGAGCCTTCTGAGCGTTCATGCTTACCGTGGCCATAATTGCCACCATTAAAAAACATAAAATCTTCTTCATAGATAAATTTTTAATTTTATTGAAATGTTTATAACTTTTCTCTAAAACGTTGCAAATATACTACACGATTTCTTAAAAACAAAATAAAAAACCCAAAAAATCACTTTCAATGCGATATTTATTATAAAAAGATATATCTTACTATGAATAACAGACAATTGAATAATATAATTTCGGAAGAAATCAACCGATATACACTACGTCAGCAAGTACGTGCAATTGTAAGTGAAGAAGTAAACCGCTACATTGCGGGGTTTCTAAACGAGGAAGAAACCAAAAAGGCAAAGAAAAAATCAAAAGTAACCGACTCAATGAGGGCTGAAGTTACTGCGTGGCTTCAAAGTGCTGACTTCGTTCTTGACTCACAAGTTGCCTACGAACTATTTGGTGGTGGAGAAGGTACAGAGGAGGGTGATGCTGCAAGAAGTCTTTTTGCCAAAAAGAAACATAACAAAGATGGTCACTCGTTCAACGACGATGAGACACTTAAACTGTATCAGATTAAAAACTCTATTTCATCTTAACAAAAACACATACAATATAACCGTGAATGCATCCCGAAAAGAGATGCATTCATTGTTTTATAACTTGGTTTTCCTGTGCTCCTCAAACTCTTCCTCTGTAAACCAAATGTGTTCGTTATCGTAAGCAATATATGTAACATCTGGTAATATACCACCCTTTGCACAACGCTGATGTACGATTTCTTCGATGGTTGCGATGTTATTCTGTACAAACGTATAAACATCATAAATATGTTCAAAGGTCTCAGGTGGAAATTTAGGTCCGTCAAAATCACACTCGGTGCCTGGAATCACTTTGTCATAACAACCGATTATCCTTGCGACCATTTCAACTGTTTCGCCATTAAAAAGGTCATATGTATCAATCCCGTAATACTTCTGTTTGTCTGTTTCTGCATACATCTTTGACCGTTCCGATTCCTCTGAAATTTTAAGCAGTTGACCCTTAATTGTCTCGGCGATTTCGGCAAAATGCCCTTGTTCTTCATTCTTAACGAGCAAAGAGATTTCATCAATCTTCTTGTCGATGATGTTTACGTTCTTGTCTAACGCTTGTTCTGGATGGGAAACAAAAATCTCGCCCAAAAAAAGATTAGAAATCAACGACAAATGTTCTTCAGTGAACTTAATTTTAATTCTTGCCATAACTTTCAAATGTATTTTTTTATTCTTCTTTCAGTTTAGAAATTGCACTATTATATAGTTGCCTTATTCTTTCCCTACACACGCCAAGATTTAACGCCATTGCATCCATGCTTTCCTGTTCGCACCCAATGCCATAAAATCTTCGAACGACATACTCCTCCCTGTCATTTAAATTCGAACGCAACAATGTCGATACATATTCCTGAATATACTCGTATTCATGATTTTCTTCAATGTCGTTATTTGCGCATACAAAGATTGCTTCTTGTACTTTCTTTACGTTTGGCTTCACGTCTTCGTTGTCCGATGTCCCCTCGTCAATGGAAAAAACATCAAACTGTGCGATGTCATTGGTATCAGTAACGTTAATCCCATATTTTTCCTTGAGCATGTCTTTCAGTTCCACTAATGTAGGATAACGTTCATTGATGGTATAGAAACGACTTCTTGCTTTGTTCACATAAGTATAAATCTTATTTGCGTTTGAAGGCCTTACAATACCTTGTTTGTTTATCACGTAGTTGTTTATATACTTACGTATCCAATATACAGCATAGGTCAAGAATCTTTCCTCTCTATTAATGTCATATTTGTCAATTGCAGTCAGCAAACCAATGTTTCCTTCTTCAATCACGTCCATAATGTTGTCTCCGTCATACCATTTCTTAGCAACGGAAACAACAAAACGTTGGTTGCAATTAACTAACTTGTCTCTTGCATCTTTTGCTTCATCTTCTGAACCGTTCTTGATTTTTTCAAGAAGTTCCCTCTCTTCGCGTTGTGATAAAACAGGATACCTGCGTATTTCATTGAAGTACGCTTCAGTTGTTTTGGTTCTGTTTATAAACCCTTTGTCTATTTTACAATCTACAGCAAATGCCATAATGTTATTTCTTTTTTAAAATTACCACACATTTATTGCCTTCGTATTTTGGCATTGATTCGGCTATTGCAACATCAGACAGCATATCAACAAACATATAAATTGGTTTTTTTGATATATCGCGTCTACTTAGTTCCCTTCCTTTCATTGTTAATACAACCTTGACCTTATCACCGTTTGTTATAAAACTTTCTGCTTTCTTTGCCTTAATGCTCATGTCGTGTTCGGTAATGTTGACAGAGAGTTGTACTTCCTTTACTGTTGTGGTATTCTTGTGTTTCTGTTTTAACGATTTTTTTAATTCAAACAGATACTTCGAATAATCACAAACCCTAAGTATTGCTGGTGTTGCTCTTCCATTGATTTCTACTAAATCCAAATTCATGCGTTCGGCAATTCGTTTTGCCTCTTGCAGGGTTGTCAATTTGTTGAAATCTTCTGAACTGTTTTCTCCATGATGCTTCTTGTATATCAAACGAACATCATTATAACCCCTAATTTCGTCATTAATCCTCGGTTCAATGACAGTATCTTTTTTCTTACCCTTAGCCATTATCAAGCCAAATAAAACATTTTATAATAAGCATTTATATCCTTTCTCATTTCAAGATATTCCTTATAATTTTCTTCACGTAGTTTGTTTATAATCATATTACGTTCATCACGCTTGTCAAGTTGTTCATAATCATATAGATATAAGTCAATATTCTTAGTGTTTTCCTCTATGATTTGCATTACCCTATCTCTGTCGCCATTTCCATCAAATCTCGTTGTACCTATTAATGTAGTAGCAACTCTTTTCCCTTTAAATTCAGCGTTTGCTGTTGATAGGCAATTAATAAGTGCATCCTCATTAAGAAAAACACGTTTACTGTGTGGATAACCAGCAATATACATCAAAGATATAATAGGCTTTATGTTATCAAATGTAAGTCTTTTTCCATACTTGTTTGTATCACCATAAGGTGTACCCGAATTAATTTCGTCAACAATAGGAAATTTACTTGCAATTTTAGATTGGAAACCATTGGTCAGCATCGAATAGATGCTTGTTCCAACCAATATAACATCATAATTTTCAACGTCAAGAATGAGGTCTCTACCCTCTATCAAATTCTGTATCATTTATCAACCACTGTTCTATTCTATCGTAAAAAACTAAATGTGCCCTATGGGTTATCCTCCTCGTTGTCTCTAAATCAAACCATCCATATTTGTCAATCTCAGGTGTTACGTTATCTTCACACATATTAGAATAACATTTAGATGGGTCGATGTCAATGCCATCAGATTCTGAAGTAAATTCTAAACCATATGCAACAACGCATTTTTGAGGATTCTGTTGCGCTGTGCCTAATGGTATGAACTCCTTATCATCAAGTCCAACAAGACTTATGCCTGATTCTTCTTCAAATTCACGTTTAGCGGCTTCAAGCCAATTTTCGCCTTCTTCGACACCACCTTTAAGGTAAGCCCAATAATTTTTGTTTTTCCAATACTCACCGCCAGGATGACCTAAGAAAAATTCTAATTTGTCACTCTTTGGGTTAAACCTAAATGGTATTATACCAGCTGAATAGTTCATTTAAAATTTTTGCTTTTCTTTAAGTTTTCAATAAGTTTTTTGTCTTCCTTTGAAATCGTTTTTGGCATTTTCATATTAATTGTGATGTCCAAAAAACCTCTTTTTCCGTTTTTGTCAGGTAGCCCTTTATCCTTTAAACGAACTCTGAAGCCATCCTTAACGCCAGGTTTAATATTAAATTTATACGTCTTTCCGTCAATATGTTCTATTGATGCATCACAACCTGTAATACAGTCAAGAACCGAAATTTCTTTTGTTGCTGACAAATTATATGAAACACTATTGTCGGTTGATACGCTTATGCCTTTTTCAGGTTCTACAATAAAGAAGATGATAAGGTTTCCCGCAATACCGTCAACTGATGCATTTCCTCGGCCTGGAACTGTAAAATAAACGTTATTGGTGGCACCTTTTGGGATAACAAAACTGTATTTTTCTTTTTTTCTGACTAACCCCTTACCACCGCAATGCTTACAAACATCCTCAAATGTAACACCACGGCCTTTACATGACGGACACATGTTTATATACTCAGTATAACCAAAAGCAGTTCTGTGTCTTTCTTTAATTTGTCCAGTTCCGCCACAACGTTTACAGGTTTCAACCTTTCCGTCTTTTGCACCAGTTCCGTTACAGTGTTCGCACAAAACAATCGGTTCATAAGTGACCGTCTTAGTGCCGCCACTATATACTTCGGACAATTTTACCCTCACATTGAGTCTAATATCACTTCCTTTTCTTTTTACATTTGCTCCACCAAAAAACGCGTCAAAATCCATACCGAACTGTCTTCTAATTATGTCGGCGATATCGTCAGCACTATAGTTCGAGAAATTTTCTTCGGCAGTACCATACATATCGTATTTCAGTTTCTTGTCTTTATCACCAAGAACACTATACGCTTCATTGACTTCCTTAAATTTATCCTCTGCAATCTTTTTCTCACTATCCGACTTACCGACTTGTTTGTCGGGGTGATATTTAACCGCTAGTTTCCTATACGCCTTTTTAATGGTTTCCTCATCGGCGTTACGGTCTATACCCAGTATTTCGTAATAATCTTTGTTCATTTTAACTACTTTTTATGCAAAGGTATGGCTATTTTCAGTAATAGCCAAATTTTATTTCTTAATAAAAGTTAATAGATAGTTTATGCCGACGAAGAAAAACAATCAACGCCGGCATAATCCTATCTGCTATTGGTCATCACTTCGCATCTTGAACTTCAACGTTTTCATCGTTGTTGTTAGGCTGTTGGTTATTACCCATTTGGGACTTAAATAAGTCTTCTGGATTAAACCCACCCATGTTTGGGTTAAATCCTCCTTGTGTTCCACCATAAGCCTTCATGGAAATGCCATACCACTTTTCTTGCACTTCCCTTTCAATGTCATCAAAGCCCGAATAATCATCGTTCTTCTGCATATTCTTGAGTGCTTCAATCTTATCCTCAAAGTATTTCTTCTCGTCTTCCGTAATATGGTCTTTCAGACTGTCCATGCTCTGCTCGGTTGTGTAAATCAATGACTCGCACTTATTTACCTTTTCAAGTTTCTCCCTAACCTTGGTGTCTTCTTCTGCATGGGCATAGGCTTCGTCCTTCATGCGTTGGATTTCCTCTTCGCTAAGGCCGCTTGAACCCTCAATGCGTATACTCTGTTCTTTTCCGGTTGCTTTATCCTTTGCACTTACATTCATGATACCGTTTGCGTCAACCTCAAATGTCACTTCAATTTGCGGAACACCTCTACGAGCGGGTGCTATTCCATCAAGATTAAATCTACCAAGTGACTTATTATCATTTGCCATAGGACGTTCACCCTGAAGCACATGAATGGTAACAGAAGGTTGATTATCCTCTGCAGTTGAAAATACTTGACTTCTTCGAACAGGTATTGTTGTATTTGCATCAATTAGTTTGGTCATTACACCACCTAGTGTCTCAATACCTACACTAAGAGGTACTACATCAAGAAGAAGTACATCTTTAACATCACCAGAAAGTACGCCACCTTGGATTGCCGCTCCAACAGCAACTACCTCATCGGGATTAACACCCTTTGAGGGTGCTTTACCGAAAAACTTTTCAACAACGTTTTGTACTGCTGGAATACGTGTTGAACCACCAACAAGAATAATTTCATCAATGTCATTTGTTTTTAATCCTGCATCTTCCAATGCCTTCTTGCATGGGTCAATTGTGCTCTTAATCAGGTCATCACACAGTTGTTCAAACTTAGCACGAGACAGTGTTTTAACCAAATGCTTTGGCATACTATCAACCTGAGTAATATAAGGAAGATTGATTTCAGTAGTGGTTGAACTTGACAACTCAATCTTTGCCTTTTCAGCAGCCTCTTTCAGGCGTTGCAACGCCATTGGGTCTTTCCTCAAGTCAATATTGTTTTCAGACTTGAATTCGTCAGCAAGCCACTCGATAATCTTCTGGTCGAAGTCATCACCACCAAGATGAGTATTACCATTGGTTGACTTAACCTCAAACACACCATCACCCAACTCAAGAATTGAAATATCGAACGTACCACCACCAAGGTCAAACACAGCGACCTTTTTGTCTGAATTGTCTTTGTCGAGTCCATAAGCAAGTGCCGCGGCTGTAGGTTCATTAACAATGCGTTGTACCTTAAGACCTGCGATTTCACCTGCTTCCTTTGTTGCTTTACGCTGTGCGTCATTAAAGTATGCCGGAACAGTAATCACAGCTTCTTCAACAGTCGTGCCAAGATAATCTTCTGCTGTTTTCTTCATCTTCTGAAGAATCATTGCGGAAACCTCCTGTGGGGTATATTGACGATTATTTACATCAACCCTCGGTTGTCCGTTTGTATCCCTAACAACCTTAAATGGCATCCTGTCCACATCAGCCTTTACATGGTCATAGGTTTCACCCATGAAACGCTTAATCGAAAAAATAGTGCCAGTTGGATTCATGATTGCCTGTCGCTTTGCAGGGTCTCCCACAAGGCGTTCACCATCTTCCTTGAAAGCAACTACCGAAGGGGTAGTGTTTCGTCCCTCACTGTTTGCTACCACAACAGGCTTTGAACCCTCAAGTACTGAAATACAACTGTTGGTTGTTCCTAAGTCAATACCAATAATTTTTCCCATTTCTTTCGTCGTTTAATTTTAATTATTTTTCAGTAAATTCCTTAAAACTTCTTTCAATTTTCTCCATCAAATCAGCAAACCTTTTCATTTCTTTTCTTGCACAAGCAAGTTGCTCTTTCAGTTCGTTGTTTTCTTTGGCCAAAAATCTGTTTGCTTCTGTAAGACTGTCAATGATTTCATCTTTTGCTCTTAAATCACCTTCAATAGTTCCTTTGTCAGGACAATCTTCTTTTTTGGACTTATCGCAAATACACTTGTTTTCTTTTCCTGAACATTTTCCTTCAACTGGAATCCATTCACCACCCTTTAATTCTTTCACTTCATGACTAACATGTTTACCATCACGATAAACATCGGTTTTCATGTATCCATGAATGTTATTGTCGTTTTTTTCTTCTTTTTCCTTATCACACATTTCTGAAAATTCAATCGGTGAAAGCAAAAATGGTGTTTCAAACATGTCATTCATCATGCGAATGCATCTTACATAATCTCTATAACTCATATTTTTCATAATATATATTTTATCTTATTTTGTGTTTGAAAAGTATGCAATACTTGTGCCATTGCCTATTTAACTGACAAATTGTCATAATTCTTCAATTTTTGTCCGATAATATGACGTTTTGTCAGGTAATTCCCTGACAGATTTTGGCACACTTTCGTATATTTCTTTCATTTTATTCTTTGGCATTATTGAATGTTCACAAAGGTAAAGGGATGACTTTTTAAGCATTTTTCTCCATTCGCTACCTTCTTTAAACGTGTCTTTGACATCAATATAGCATTCAAGTAAAATTGATTTTATCTTATCGTTTATCTTTGTATCATCAAATTCCTTAACAATGTGTCCAAAGCCACAATTCTGTGATTCTGTGTAGTAGGTGCTTACGTTAATGTAGTCATCCATTCCATATTCTCTTACTATTCTTGAAGCAAGCATTGTGGCATGACGTAAATCTTCACTTGCACCAACCGTTCTGTTGTCGATTCCAAAAACCACTTCTTCTGCAACATAGCCACCAAGAGCAACTTTTATTCTATTGATGAGATATTCATAACTTTGAACAAAATCATCATCATTGTGCATAAGGAATCCGCCCTTATCCTTTGTCGCTGTCTTTGAGCATAATTTTTCTGGTAATTTCCCAAATAATTTTGAGTATATTACAAAATGACCGCTCTCGTGTGTTGCAACAACGCTTTGATTGTTGTCTCTTGTTACGTTTCTGTCGTTCTCAAGTCGTAATTTTTCTTTGTATTTATTGCTTAAAACACATACATTGTCTGAATTATAACAGTCAACAATTGTATTCTTTGACTTGAACGAGAAAACAATCTTGGAAATCTCTTTTCCACTTTCATATATGCTTCTGACAATATTTGGTAATTTACTTCTTACTATTTCGTGTATTGAAGAAAATACAGGACGTGTTCCGTGTGTCGGAAAAACGCTTTCTTTATAAATCAATTCAATGATGCTTTTCTTAAACTCAACTTTAAGTCCAAGACGTTTTTCAACATCTTTAGCATAAGTACTGAGATTAAGTTCAATAATCTTTTTAAAGGAATCACTTGAAAATGAAGGGTAAATAACATGTATGTTCCCAAGTCTTGCAATTTGTTCACTTCTAAAACGTTCTTGCAAACCCTTCTTGATGTCAACTATGTTCAATTTCTTTGTTATCTTGTGAAATTGGTCTGGTGACATATCTGGGTCAACATTTAATGCCATCTCGTAGGCTTCGTCAAGATTTCCTAAAACAAGCACAACACTGTCACTAAAGTTAATATCATAACCACGCCTTGCATTGTTGAAAACTCTTTCTATTGTTTGGAAAATCTCGTCAAAATCCATTTTTTCCAACTTATGATATACATCCAATCTATCTTCTATTTTGCTTACCGTCTTATCATATTGTGAAAGAATCTTCTCAACAATGCTTTCACGCAAGAAGAATTTATTCTGTTGGGTTGTCTGAGTAACCATTACATCTTTACCAGCCGCTTCCTTTTCATCAATTTCCCAATAAAAGTAATTACCGAATTGGATTATGTCATACTGTTCAAAATGTTTAAGACACTCAGCCGCATTAACCCAAACACCGTTACGCAAATCCATTGGGCATGCCCTATTAATCTTAAGCATATACTTCAGTACGTTTTGAAGGTCGCGCACGGTCCAAAAATCATCACGTTTCCTAATAATACCTGTATCAAGCAATTCCCAAAACGGTTTAAGCCCACTTTTTTTGGTTAATTCATCCCCGTGTTTGTCAAGTGTCGCGGCGTATTGGAATTCGTCATAGACAAACATTCTGTTTGACTTCTCGTTTGATAGTTTTTCTTCAAGTTCGTTCTCAATTTCCCAAGACGAGCATTCGCCAATCTCAGCGAAATTGAAATAAACCATATCTTTATCAATTTCGAGGAGTTCGGCTATTCTCTTAACGAGGCTTGTCTTACCAACGCCGCTCATTCCCCACAAAGATACAACCAACGGTCTTGTCTGAAGTTCAGGAAAAAGGAACCAAGTCCTCAAATTGTCCATAACACTGTCAATTTGGTCATCGATTCCTATAAATTCATGCTTTAATGTCTTAATTGCATCATCAACTAATCTTTCCCTTTTAGAAAGTAGGTCACTGTTAAAATCGTTTTTCATCTGTATGTATTAAATTTTTGGAACAAATATACTACAAAAACACTTAAAAACAAAATAAACTAATCCTCTTTTAATGTTTTGATGTCAAAATCCTTCAGCTTAACGCAAATAACAACACCAAGGTCTTTCATTACAAATACCATACATTCGGGTATCTGTTGACATGTGTGTTCAACATAATAAGAGAACATATAATATTTGTTGATTATACTTGTGTTATCAGACCTTATTCCAATCTTATCTTCGTTATCTATGTCCAGGGATATATATTCAAAATCATCAATATCAAACCTTTTACCCTTTAATCCTGATAATTCAGCCACATATCCATCGTTCTCTATGAAATTATAAATTGTAAATCTGAGCGGTTTGTATTCTTTCTCTTTTATCTGTTTGAGCAAACCTGCATAAAATGTGTTTTCCATTATTCTTCTTCATTTTCATAATTTTTATTTTTAAAATAGTTGAACCAATTTTTAATGTTTTTTTCACTTTCAACAAGCCATTTGCTTAAGCATGAATTAAATTCTTCGTCACTTATAGGTTCTAATGAATCAATAAACTCTTGTAAGTTCTCTTCTCTTATGTCTCTTTGTGTAAACGCAACAAACGTTGAATATGCTTCATCGTCATAGTCAGAATCACAATTAGTAAAATAACAAAGGTTTAAAGTGTACGTGTATGAATTTTCCCTAAAACGGTGACAATCTGTTATTAAACCAATAAACGGACTCTCTTCATAATCACGTTCAAGCCAATAATTTATGCGATAAATTTGATTGCGGTCAACATGTTTAAAAAAATCATTACTTACAAGGCCGCTCTTTTCAATTCTAACTTTCCGTAACCTTTCAATTAATTCACTTTCTTCCTTTTCTAACTCACTTAACCTTTTTTCGTCCATTTTCCTTGTTCTTTATGAATTTATAAACATTAACAATCGGTTCTCCTTTATTGATATTAATCAGTTTTTCGGGGTCAATCGGCAATCCACAAAACCTTGTTTCAAAATGCAAATGAACTCCACTTGACCTTCCCGTACTGCCCGCCATTCCTATTGGTTGCCCTGATTGGACATGCTCATTTGGTGTAACTAATAACCTTGACAAGTGTCCATAATAAGTTTCAAGCCCGTTATAATGTCTTATCACAACCAACAAACCGTATCCACCCGCATTATAGGTTGAAAATCGAACTTTTCCATCGAAAGCAGCATATATAGTATCACTTAATGAAGCACCTATGTCAACCCCGTTGTGATTTCTGCCAAAGCGTTTTCCATATGAACTTGTTTTTTCTTTGCCATTATCCAATGGATGAGTATATCCATCCATGTCAACTTCAAACTCGTCTGGTATATCAATTACCTTTGAATGTACCTGATAGTTATTCCAATCATCATATTCACCAGCCGAAGGTGATAAAGGATAATCGCCAATAACAAATTTAATAGGCTCCTCTTTCTTTACCAAAGGAGAGCCATCATTAGCACTGCAGCATAAACTGCTCAACATCAATATTAAACCTAAAATTCTTAATCTATACACAATTCAAAATTTAGTTGATTATTTACCTTAGTTATGCCTTATTGACATAACCGCATATAAAGATAAGTATCATTAGTTGGGACAAAATAGTTTTATTTTACCTTTATAAGTAGGTGTTCACTTGCGTTAAAATACCCACATCAGGGGTGTAGCTGGTTATACTTACCTTGTGTGTTTTCACGGTAACTTACAACTGATAGCCACGCCCACCATTAAGGAACTGCAGTTGTACTTACCTTACGTTTCACAGTAACTTACAACAGCTGCTGATGCTTCACGTCTGGACGGTTAGTTGTACTTACCTTACGTTTCACAGTAACTTACAACTTATATTAACTTTAAGATTACCAAGATTTAGTTGTACTTACCTTACGTTTCACGGCAACTTACAACTTTTCCAAGCCTTGACGTTGAGAATTTGGGTTGTACTTACCTTACGTTTCACGGCAACTTACAACCCATGAACGCCCAAAGGTATAGAGGGGCTAGTTGTACTTACCTTACGTTTCACGGCAACTTACAACCGATGCGTTGTAACCACCTTAAACATAGTATAATAACCGTGAAACCGTATCCGAAAAATCGCTTCTTCGGTGGTATGGCCACCACATGTGGCCAATTTTTTCTGCTTCAACCTGCCATCGCTTTTTAGCAAACCCACGAATGGGTTGGGTCATCCACTACTTACAGTCCACAGACTTTACTTCCTCGGCACACCTGAGTAGGGAGTCTTTTATTTCTTCTGTTTTCCCTCAGAATATAACATGAAACCTTCATTACGTATGTTAATTGCCGCATTGACATCCCTGTCATGTTCTGCACCGCAATTGGGGCATACCCATTTACGTACTGAAAGGTTTTTTACCTTATCATTTTTATAGCCACAGCAAGAACATGTTTGTGAACTTGGATAAAATCGACCAACCTGTACAAGTTCCTGTCCATTCCACTGAGACTTATATTGCAATTGTCTCCTGATTTCACCCATATTGGCATGAGCGGTGCTTCTTGCAGTGTAATGATTACGCATCATGCCACTTACATTCAAGTCTTCAATACACACAATACCATAATCACTATGAGCGATACTTGACGAAATAAGATGGGTATTATAAGAACGTCGATTTGTTTCCTTTGCTTTCAGTTTGGCAATCTTCTCTTGAAGTTTTAAATAATTCTTTGACGGAACTTTAACTTCAACTTCTTTATTCCACTTCTTTGAAAATACTGTTATTGTTTTGCCTGATTTTTTCCATTCATCTCTTTTTCTATTCAAGCGTTTCTGCAATCTACGTATACGTCTATCAAGTTTTTTATCCTTATCAGCAACTTGAAATTTTATGCCATCAGACAAGATTGCATTTGATTCCTCCTTTATGCCTAAATCAACACCTAATGCACAATCAAGGCAATCTTTCGGTTTATCTTCAATAAGGAAGTTATCGTCAAAAAGGATGGAAATCTCATAATAATCGTATGATTTCTTACTGACTGTTATTGCCTTAATCACACCATTAAATTTCTTGTGAAGAACAGCCTTTACTACACCCGCTTTACCAATTTTTACGGTATTGTTTGACCAATCTATAACGTTTTGTCTATTTAATTGAACTTGTATAGTGTAAGAATCACCATAACCGCGTTTCTTAAACTTCGGATATCCTCCCTGCTTTTTGAAAAACTTTGAAAATGCAGCATCCAAAGCCTGTGAAGTGTAAATGTACGAAATAGCATCAACATCCTTAAGCCACGAAGTTTCTTCTTCCTTTTTTAATAAAGGCAACTCACGAGTAATCTTGTACTGACAATTAAGATGTTCTTTAGTTTCCTTGTAATGTCTATCAACTTTTTCTAACTGATAGTTCCACCACCATCTGTTTGCGGCAAAAGCCTTGGCAAAATATTGCTTCTGTTCTTCTGTAGGATAAATTCTGTAATGAAATCCGTGTTTTACCTTTAATTCTTTCATAATTGCTTTATAAATTTTAGGCAAAGATAACAGATTTATCCAAACCCACAAAATTTATTATGTTAAAAAACGTTAATTCAAACAAAGTGACCGTTTAGGGACTTGAACCCCAGACCTACACTTTAGGAGAGTGCCGCTCTATCCATCTGAGCTAAACGGCCAGTAGTGGTGGGCATGGTAGGGCTTGAACCTACGACCGCCAAGGTATAAGCTTGGAACTCTAACCAACTGAGTTACATGCCCGAATATTGTGATTCCGGGGGGATTCGAACCCTCGACCCACAGATTAGAAATCTGTTGCTCTATCCAGCTGAGCTACGGAACCGGTTGAATCGCAGGTTGGATTCGAACCAACGCGGGGTTTTTAGCCCTACGGTTTTGCAGACCGTCGCCTTCGTCCACTCGACCACTGCGACATACTTAGAAGCACAAGGGAGGAGTCGAACCCCCATCCATCCGGTCACAGATGGCGCAACCTGCCAAGGCGTTTCACAACACGGCTCAACTTCTAACAGCCACTGCAATGACCAAGCGATTTCTATCCGACTTAATATGCGTTTACTTACTACCGTATTGCGTCCACTATCACCGTTGCAGCGATGATTAGATTTTTTATACCTTAAATGTAAATGACAGTCCAAGTGCCCTTATTACTGCCTTACTCCCTTGGTAACAGTATCGGGGCTACTTCCACTTCGGAGGGAGGATGACTTTAATTTGCAACCCCCTGGGCAATTGCCGATACAGTATTTTTACTTGTCATTTGCATTATTTTTCAAAAGAATTGGGCGTAGTACTGTTTCTACACCCCGACTGGCGACCCATCCCTCAAAGTGCAAGATTGTCGGGTGAGCAATCTTTCCGTTGTACTAGCCTCTTGCAATAGCGTTCAAACAGCAATGCAGTATTTTTATGAGTTGGGGATACAGGAATCGAACCTGTACGGACAGAACCAAAATCTGTTGCGCTACCATTACGCTAATCCCCACTGATGGTGTCTTTTTTTATTACATCTGACGGCCTCAGACACTGTGGATTAACACCCTAATCCACATTACATCCGGAATGTAAGTCTCTGTGGGTGCGGTAGGAATCGAACCTACTCAGCCTCACGGCAATGGTTTTACAGACCATCCCGACTCTCCAACTTCGGCGCACACCCATGAATGTCCTCCTCAAAGGGTTGGCCAATTACCAAGAAGACTAAGGTTTTGGAACATTATTCACTCAAAAAGTCCCCTCAACAAACGCCAATTCTCACTCAGAAGATGGTAAACGAGGCATGCGCATACGGCGAAGGAATTGAACCTACACCTTCCGGTTTTGGAGACCGGTGCTCTACCAATTAATCTACCCGTATAAAGTGCTTGACTGATAATCGCGGAGGCTGTAGGATTCGAACCTACGGGGGCTTTTACACCCCGGCACGTTAGCAATGTGCTGGTATAGACCACTCACCCAAACCTCCTGTTTGAAGTTTTAGTTACTCCGAACTTAGCCGATACCGAAGCACAACTTTTCCATTCGTCAATGGGGTACATCTTCGGAACTCGTTACTGGACATATGAACTTGCGACATCATTTTTATATCACGCTATCCCTACGTGACAACCGTTCAGATAACCCAATTTCAAGGGTAACTGGTGACCTGCGTTGGACACTTCCTTTAACCTCGCACGGATAGGACGCGAGACCGTTTATCCTTCTGACTACAACAGCGTGTCGCTAAACGCTGTACCTTCCATAAAACGGCAAATGGTAGTTTTTGTGGAGATGGAGGGGTTTGAACCCTCGTCCAAACGTGGAACCACTAAGGTTTCTACATGCTTAGTTCTGTATTGGTTTTCGTTTAATGACAGGCACAGAACAACCAACCACTAACTTATCCCCTTGTTTTTCGGATTTGGTTCAGGGAAAACCTCATCCTATCACCGATATTCCTGCACCACCGTATCAACCCGCCTCGGCGCGAGGGCAGTTGGGTGATGTCTCGTCACCGCTCCTTGAGCGATGATTGAGCCGTACCTACTGTACTTCGGTTAGGCAGCGAGAGCGTAAGTGTTTGCGCCATTTAATTGATAGCGTCCAATGGATTTAAGTGTAATAGACTTCACACTGCATGCTTGCTTAACAACTCTACACGCTGTCAAAGCCAGTCATCCCCAT